>R14__coassemble_418_pt1 | contig 30890 bp, 34 predicted proteins | sample R14__metabat2_high_PE_015 | metagenome-assembled genome bin R14
GGCGCCGGGTACGGTCCTGTAAGATAACGCACGGGCGCAAGACTTAAGTCAACAACGCGCTACGCCATATAAAAACGTTGCGAAAAGAACTTCAAACAGCAACGACAGCCACCGGGGCTTGGGCAGTAACTTATACGATGTCCCTGTACTTCTCCGCCGCCGCCATGAAGGGCGCCATCGCGGCGGTCAGCCTTTCGCGGATGGCGGGGATATCCGTGCCGGTCAGCCGCCCGTCGCGCACCAGCAGCCGGCCGTTCACCATCACATGGCGCACGTCGCCGCTGTTCGCACTGTACACCAGGGCGCTGTAGGGATTGTAGACCGGGAACATGTGCAGCCCCTCCGTACCGACGACCTGCAGGTCCGCCGCCATGCCGGGCTTCAGCTGACCGATCCGGTCCGACGCCCGCAGCGCCTCGGCGCCGCCCCGGGTCGCGGCATAAACGATCTCCCGCGCCGGGAACAGGCCGCGGTCATGGTTCGCCGTTTTGTGGCACACGGCGAACAGCCGCAGCTGGTCGAACATGCTGAGGGTGTTGCCGGAGGACGGTCCGTCCGTGCCGAGGCCGAAGGTCACGCCCGCGTCCCGCAGCTGTTTGACCGGCGCCACGCCCTTGCCGGCCTTCGTGTTGCTGCCGATGCAGTGGGCCACGCTCACCCCCCGCGCCGCCAGCAGCGCAACGTCCGCCTCCGTCAGATGGATGCAGTGCGCGGCCAGCAGATGCTCATCCAGCACACCGATGCTGTCCAGATAGCCGGTGGGCGTCATGCCCCGCTCCGCGAAATGCTTCATTTCATAATCCATCTCGGAGGCATGGAGGGTCATCAGCGTGTCGTAGCGCACCGCCAGCGCGTGGGCCTCCCGCAGCGCCGCCTCACTGACGGTGGTGGTGCCGTGGGGCGCGATGACCGGCGTGATCAGCCCGTGCGGACCGCGCCGCAGCTGTTCCTCCGCGAGGCGCAGTCCGCCGTCCGCCGCGGGGCTGTCGCAGGTCGGCTGGCTGATGACGGTCTCCCCCAGCCAGGCACGGATGCCGGCGTCGGCGCAGGCCCGGTCCACCTCGTCCTCAAAGTAGTACATATCCAGGAAGGAGGTCGTGCCGCCGCGCAGCATCTCCGCGATACCGAACCGCGCGCCGAGATACACCAGCTCCGGCGTCATCGCCTCGTTCTCCAGCGGAAACAGGAAGCGGCGCAGGCGGTCCGGGCAGTCGTCCCCCATGGTGCGGAAGGGCACCATGGACACATGGCAGTGGGTGTTGACGAAGCCCGGCAGCAGCAGCCCGCCGCGGCAGTCGACGGTTTCATCCGCCGCCGGGGCGCTGCCTTCGCCGAGGTCCGCGACGCGGTCATCCTCCGTCAGCAGCCAGCCGTTCCGGTACTCCGTCATGGCGTCGTCCATCGTCAGGATCCACGCGTTGGTGAACAGCGTCGTCATGCTTCCGTCTCCTCCGGCTTTTCCATCAGCGCCAGCGCGCCGCAGCTGAACACCTGCACGCCGCGGCTCAGCACGGCCTCGTCAAAATCAAAGGTCACCGTATGCTGCGCGCCGGCCATGGGCGTGACCATGCGCATATAGGTCGCCCGGCCGCCATGCTCCTGCACGCGGTTCATCATCACGGACACATCCTCGCTGCCCCAGTTGCGGGAGTTCCGGTCGCTGGATACGCGGATGTGCGGCAGATCCCGCCGCACCACGTCCGTCATCAGGTCGATCAGCGCCTGATCGCTGTGCTGGCTCTCCGCCATGCCCACGCAGGTCAGCGCGGCCTCACAGCCGTTCATCATCGCCGCGCCCTCGCAGATCCGCTTCATATTTTCTTCCATGTAGCGGTTGATCTCCGTGGTCTCGCCGCGCACCTCCAGCTGCAGCGTGGCCCGGTCCGGGATCACGTTGCGCCCGGTCCCCGCCACGAGCCTGCCCACATTGACGCGCGTCATGCCGCCGGAATGCCGCGGAATGCCGTACAGACCCAGCACGGCCTGGGACGCCGCCACCAGCGCGTTGCGGCCGTTCTCCGGGAAGCCGCCGGCGTGGGCCGCCTTTCCCGTGAAGGTCACGTCATACTTGGCCGTGGCCAGCGAGCCCCAGGTGCCCGGGGTGAAGTCGCCGTCATCCAGCGCGCCGGCCGGCGCCACATGGCTGGACAGGAAGTAGTCCGCGTCATCCAGATGCCCGGCGGCCACCATGGCGCGGGCGCCGCGGGCCCCCTCCTCACCGGGCTGGAACAGCAGCTTCACGGTGCCGCGCAGCTCATCCTTCAGCGCCGCCAGCACCGCAGCCACGCCCAGGCCGGTGGCGATGTGGCTGTCGTGGCCGCAGGCATGCATCATGCCTTCATTGCGGCTGGCAAAGCCCTCGCGGGTCGGACGGTGGGTCCACTCCGGGCACTCCACCATGCCGAGGGCGTCGATATCAAAGCGCATGGCCACCACCGGGCCCTCGCCGCAGCGCAGGATGCCCACCACGCCGGTGAAGCCCGCCTTCATCTCATCGGTCAGCGCTTCGGACGGCGTGCCCTCCTGCGTCATGACCGCTTCCGCGTGGGCGCGGATCACGCTTTCCTCCGGCACGCCCATGCGCGCGGTATCCTCACACACCGCGCGGCCGGTCAGCACCTCCCAGCCCAGCGCCCGCAGACGCGCGGCGATGACGGCGCTGGTACGCATCTCCAGCCAGCCGGTCTCCGGGTAACGGTGCAGGGAGCGCCGCAGCGCCACCAGGTCGGGCTGCATGGCCTCCGCCATACGGATGATCGTTTGCACGCGCCCGGCGTGTTTGCTTTCGGACATCGTTGATCCGCTTCCTTTCCGATGCCGCTTTCCCGCCTCCGGGCGCGGCTGACGGACCGATTATACCACAGAATCCGCCCGGGCGGAACCGGTCGCGGCCCTCCCGGAGCGTACTTTTTGCGCACTTTTCAAATCGGTCTTTTCAAATCGCGCCGGAAGTGCTACAATATAGAATGGATTCGACTGTACAGGCCGATCCCGACATGACCTTGAAAGGAACCGGTAACGGATGAACGAACAGCTGAGTGTGGGAATGATCTCCCTCGGATGCAATAAAAACAGGGTGGACAGTGAGCTGGCCCTCGGTCTGCTGAAAAATCACGGCTATGCGCTGACGGCCGATCCCGCCGAGGCGGATATCCTGATGGTGAACACCTGCGGCTTCATCGGCCCCGCCAAGTAGGAGTCCATTGACGCGATCCTCGAGATGGCGCAGTACAAGCAGACGGGCCGCTGCAAACTGCTGGTGGTGACCGGCTGCCTGGCCCAGCGCTACGAGAAGGACCTGATGGCGGAGATCCCCGAGATCGACCTGCTGATGGGCGTGAACCGGTATCAGGAGCTGCCGGCGGCCATCGAGCGGGCGCTGGGCGGCGAGCGGAAGTCCTTCTGCCTGGACGACTGGTCCTTCCTGGAGGGCGACCGTGTGCTGACCACGCCCTCCTACACGGCGTACACGCGCATCGGCGACGGCTGCAACAACCGCTGCACCTTCTGCGCCATCCCGCTGATCCGCGGCAACTACCGCTCCCGCGGCGAGAAGGAGATCCTCGATGAGATCCGGAAGCTGGCGGCGGGCGGCGTGAAGGAGCACATCCTCGTGGCGCAGGATACCACCCGCTACGGCACGGACCGGCAGGAGCATTCCGCCCTGCCGGAGCTGATGGAGAAGGCCGCGGCCATCGAGGGCGTGGACTGGCTCCGCGTGCTGTACTGCTATCCCGACGAGACCGACGTGCGCCTGCTGGACACCATGGCCGCGCATGACAACATCTGCCGCTACCTGGATCTGCCCATCCAGCATATCAACGATACCATCCTGAAGCGGATGCACCGCCGGGGCGATTCCTCCGACATCCGCCGCTGCCTGCGCCTGGCGCGGGAGCGCGGCTTCACGCTGCGCACCTCCATCATCGTGGGCTTCCCCGGGGAAACGGAGGACCAGTTCGAGGAGCTGCTGGACTTCCTGCGGGAGGCGGAGTTCGACCGGCTGGGCGCCTTCGCCTATTCCGCGGAGGAGGACACCCCCGCGGCGCGGATGCCCGACCAGATCCCGGAGGAGCTGAAGCAGGAGCGCCTCGACCGGCTGATGAAGCTGCAGCGGGAGATCTCCCTGCGGCGCAATCAGCAGCGCGTCGGGCAGACGTACCGGGTGCTGGTGACAGACCGCGACGAGCACGGGCTGTATCTGGGGCGCTCGATGTACGAAGCGCCGGAGACGGACGGTGAGATCGTGTTCACCGCCCCGGCGGACGCCGCGCTGAAGCCCGGCGATTTCACACAGGTGCGGATCACCCGCGCCGGTGCCTACGACCTGCATGGAGAGAGGGTGTAAAGCGTGAATCTGCCCAATAAGCTGTCGATCCTGAGGATCTGCCTGATCCCGGTGATGGTGGCGCTGATGTATGTGCGCAGCGATGTGTGCGATCTGCTGGCCGCTGTCGTGTTTGCCGTCGGCTCCTTTACGGACTATCTGGACGGCCACATCGCCCGCAGCCGCAACCTGGTGACCACCTTCGGCAAGTTCATCGACCCCGTGGCCGACAAGCTGCTGGTGCTGTCCGCCTTCATCATGCTGGTGGATCATGAGCTGCTGCCGGCCTGGCTGGTGGTGCTGGTGCTGGCCCGTGAGCTGAGCGTGGACGGCCTGCGCCTGGTGGCGGTCAGCCGCGGCAGGGTCATCGCCGCCGGTATGCTCGGCAAGATCAAGACCGTGAGCCAGATGGCGCTGGTGCTGCACCTGATGTTCTCCCGCATCCCCGCGATGGACCGCCCGCTGAGCATCGTGATGCTGGTGTGGGTGGCGGCCATCACCCTGGGCAGCGGCATCGATTATTTCGTCCGCAACAGGAACGTACTGAAGGAGGAGCAGGCATGATCGCCGAGATCCTTTGCGTCGGCACCGAGCTGCTGATGGGCCAGGTGCTGAACACCAACGCCCGGTTCATCTCGAAGAGGCTGAGCGCCCTGGGCATCAGCCAGTACCATCAGACGGTGGTGGGCGACAACGCGGAGCGCCTGGAGGAGGCGTACCGGCTGGCCCTGTCACGCGCGGATGTGGTCATCACCTCCGGCGGCCTCGGGCCCACGGTGGACGACATCACCAAGCGCGTGGCGGCGAAGGTCGCCGGCAAGCCGCTGGTGCTGCGCCCGGAGGCGGAGGAGATGCTGCGGGAGCGCTTCCGCGAGCTGCATCATGACATGACGCTGAACAACCTGTCCCAGGCCATGTTCACGGAGGATTCCCTGCTGCTGCCGAACCCCAACGGCACCGCGCCCGGCGCCATCGTGCCCATGGGCGGGGGCCGGGTCGTGATCCATCTGCCCGGCCCGCCGGTGGAGCTGGAGCCGCTGTTCGTCAACGCCGTGGAGCCCTGGCTGTGCGAGCGCTCCGGCCGTGTGCTGGTGAGCCGCTACATCCGCATCTTCGGCATGGGCGAGTCCCAGGTGGATGAGCTGCTGCAGGACCTGGAGCAGCGGGACAATCCGACGCTGTCGCCCTACTGCTCCCTGGGTGAGGTGGAGCTGCGCGCCACGGCCGCGGCCGCCACCACGGAGGAGGGCGAGGCGCTGCTGCGTCCGCTGATCGATGAGGTGAAAAAGCGCCTCGGCGACGTGATCTACGCCGTGAACGAAACGGAGGAGGGCTCCCTCGCCGTCAGCGCGGTGCAGGCGCTGCAGAAGAAAAAGTGGACGGTTGCCACGGCGGAGAGCCTGACCGGCGGCCTGATCGCGGCGACCCTGGTGGAGGTGCCCGGCGCCAGCGACGTGGTGCGCGGCGGCTTCGTGACCTACCAGAGCGTGGCGAAGACCATGCTGGTGGGCGTGCCCGCGGAGACCATTGAGAAATACAACGTCGTGTCCGCGGAGGTGGCGAAGGCCATGGCCGAGGGCGCGAGGGAGCGGCTTCAGGTGGATATCGCCGTCAGCGCCACGGGGCTCGCGGGCCCCGGCGGCGGCACCCCGGAGCGCCCGGTGGGCACGGTGTTCGTGGGCGTGGCCACGGCGGAGGGCACCCGGATCCTCGCCCTGCGCCTGTCCGGCAACCGTTCCCGCATCCGCACGCTGACGATGAAGCACGCGGTCAACGCCATCCGTCTGGAGGCGCTGAAGTGACCCCAAAGCGGTATCCGTAAAACGGTATTTAAAGAAGAAGTGAAGAGGTGTCTGCCATGCCGAAGAGCGGAAATGCCAGGAACGAAATGCTGCTGAACGAGCCGGTCAGCCGGGTGATCCCGAAGCTGGCCGTGCCGACGGTCATTTCGATGCTGATCACCGCCATCTACAACATGGCGGACACCTTTTTTGTGGGCCGCATCAGCACGGCGGCCTCCGGCGCCGTGGGCGTGGTCTATCCCTTGATGACCATGCTGCAGGCCGTGGCCTTCATGATCGGCATGGGCAGCGGCTCCACCATGTCCCGCGCCCTGGGCGGCGGACGCGACGAGGAGGCGAAGCGGCTGGTGTCCGTGGGCTTCTTCACCACGCTGGGCCTGGGCGTTCTGCTGGCGGCGCTGCTGCTGCCGGCGCTGGAGCCCATGGTGCGGCTGCTGGGCGCGACGGAGACCATCGCCCCGCTGGCGAAGGACTACGCCTTCTACATCCTGCTGGGCGCGCCGTTCCTGATGTGCTCCTTCGCGATGAACAACATGCTGCGCTTCCAGGGCATGGCGATGTACGCGGCGGTGGGCATCACCACCGGCGGCATCCTGAACATGGTGCTGGATCCGCTGTTCATCTTTGTGCTGGGCCGCGGCGTGGCCGGCGCCGCCATGGCCACCGCGCTGTCCCAGACGGTCAGCTTCGCCATCCTGCTGGTGATGTGCAACAAGCGCGAGGCGACCATCTCCATTGAGATCGGCAACTTCCGCCCGTCGCTGAAGATGTACGGGGACATCCTGTACAGCGGCGTGTCCTCCCTGGGCCGCCAGGGCATGGCCAGCCTGGCCACGGTGGTGCTGAACAACGCCGCCGGCGTTTACGGCGACGCGGCCATCGCGGCCATGTCCATCGTGAACCGGTTCGTGATGTTCATCAACTCCGCGGTCATCGGCTTCTACCAGGGCTTTCAGCCGGTCTGCGCCTTCTGCTATGGCGCTGGACGCTACAGCCGCGTGCGGGAGGCCATGCGCTTCTCGCTGAAGGTGGTCACGGTCATCCTGGTGGTGCTGGTGGCGGTGGCCATGGTGCTTTCCGGACAGATCATCGGCCTGTTCCGCGACGACCCGGCGGTCATTGAGATCGGCACGCTGGCGCTGCGGCTGCAGCTGGTGACCATGCCGCTGTGGGGCATGATCGTCATCATGAACATGTCCACCCAGGCGATGGGCTTCGGCGCCAGCTCCATGGTCGTTTCCTGCTCGCGCCAGGGCATCTTCCTGATCCCGGCGCTGCTGATCCTGCCGCCCATTTTCGGGCTGATGGGCATCCAGACGGCCCAGCCGGTGGCGGATGTGCTGAGCTTCATCCTCTCCCTGGGGATGTGGCTGAACATCATGAAGAAGCTGAACACGATGCAGGCCGGGGCCGAAAAGAAGGCGCTGAGCGATCCCGCGTGAGCGCCCATGATTGGCACTTGACGCGGGGCGTATGTTGTGCTATAATTCAGCACGCTACCGCTTTAGCGCGATAAACTATCGATCAATAAAGTATCCGGCACAGGCCGGGCGGGACCGGGAGGAAAGACAAGGATGTCCAACAAAAAGCTGCAGATCCCCAACGGTATGCAGGATACGCTGCCGGGCGAATGCGCCCGCCGCCGCGCCCTCGAGGGGGATATGCGGAGGCTTTTCCGGCTGGCGGGCTATCAGGAGATCGCCACGCCGATCCTGGAATATTATGACGCCCTGGATGACGCCACCTACGGCTACCGGCCGTAGCATGTGTGGAAGACCTTTGACAGCAGTGGCCGCGTGCTGGCGATCCGGCCGGATACCACGATCCCGGCTGTGCGCGTCGCCGCGGGCAAAATGAAGGACAGTCCCCTGCCCCTGCGCCTGTGCTATGTGCAGAGCGCCACGGCCTACCGCAGCGATACGCTGTCGATGCTGTGCGAGATGCCCCAGTGCGGCGTGGAGCTGATGGGTGAAAGCAGCCCCATGGCGGACGCCGAGGTCATCGCGATGGCCGTGGAGGCGCTGCGCGGCGCGGGGCTGCGGCATTTCCAGATCGAGCTGGGCCAGGCCATGTTCTTCAGCGGCTTCATGCAGGAGGCCGGCCTGACGGACGACGAGATCGCCGTGGTGCGCGGCCTGACCGAGCAGAAAAATCCCCTGGCGATGCAGCTGTATCTCAAAAAGCTGGCCGTGCGGGACGAGGTGGCCCAGCGGCTGATGCGCCTGCCGATGCTCTTCGGCGACGTGTCCGTGCTGGACGAGGCCGCGCAGCTGACGAAGCATCCCAAGTGCCTGCAGGCCATTGAAAACCTGCGGCAGATCCTTTCCGCGCTGGAAAGCTACGGCTGCGCGGATGTCATCAGCTTCGACCTGGGCATGGTGCAGCAGTTCGATTATTACAGCGGCACCATTTTCCGCGGCATGACGGCCTCCCTGGGGCAGCCGTTGCTCTCCGGCGGCCGCTACGACGGGCTGCCCGCGCGCTATGGGCGGGAAATGCCGGCCGTGGGCTTCGCCATCTCCCTGAAGCTGGTGCTGATGGCGCTGGAGCAGCAGGGCGAGGCCTTCACGCCGCCGGCCCCCGAGGAGCTGGTGGGCTTTGAGGGCGATCATCTGAAGGAGGCCCTGCGCTACTGCCGGATGCGCCGCATGGCGGGCGTCAGCGCGGCGCTGATGTATGACCGCACGGAGGCCGAGCTGCGGCAGATGCTGGAGGAGCACCGCTGCGGCGCGGCGGTGTTCATCGGCGACGCGGGCATCAGCTGCGTGACCCCCGCCGCGAAGGGAGGCGCCGCCGAATGAGTGAGGAAGTACTGACGCTGGCGCTGGCCAAGGGCCGCCTGGCGGAGCAGACCTTCGATCTGCTGGAAAAGATGGGCATCGACTGCAGCGAGCCCCGGGATCCCGGGCGCAGGCTGGTGCTCTGGGACAAAAAGAACAACATCCGCTTCATCCTGGTCAAGCCGTCGGACGTGCCCACCTATGTGGACCATGGCGTGGCGGACCTGGGTGTGGTGGGCAAGGATACGCTGCTGGAGGCCGGACGCCACCTGTACGAAGTGCTGGACCTGACCTTCGGCCGCTGCAAGCTGTGCATCGCCGGCTACGCGGACCGCAGCAACGCCCTGGTGACCCGCGCCACCTTCCGGGTGGCCACGAAATATCCGAACATCGCCCGCAACTGGTACGGCGACCGCGGCGAGACCATCGAGATCATCGAGCTGCACGGCTCCGTGGAGCTGGGCCCGGTCATCGGCCTCAGCGACGTGATCCTCGATATCGTGGAAAGCGGCTCGACCCTGCGGGCCAACGGCCTGAGCGTGCTGGAGGATGTATGCGACGACATCTCCGCCCGGCTGGTCGTGAACCCTGTCAGCATGAAAACCAAGCGCGACCGTGTCCGCGGCCTCATCGACGGCCTGACGGAGCAGGTGGCCCTGATGGAAAAGGAGAAAAAGCAATGATCGTACCGATCCTCCGTTCTTCCGATGCCCGTGAGCTGCAGGCCCGCGTGATGGAGCGCAGCCAGCTGCAGAATGAGGAGGTCTCCGCCAGGGTCAAGGAGATCGTCAGCCGCATCCGCGCCGAAGGCGACGCCGCGCTGTTCGACTACACCGCCCGCTTCGACCACGCGGACATCAACGCCGGCAATGTGCTGGTGACCCGTGAGGAGATCGACGCGGCCTACGCGAATGTGGACGCTGCCTGGCTCGACGCCATGCGCGAGGCGGCCCGCCGCATCACCGCCTTCCATGAAAAACAGAAGCAGAAGACCTGGGTGGATTTTCAGCCGGAGATCGCCCTGGGCCAGAAGATCACGCCGCTGAAGCGCGTGGGCGTGTATGTGCCCGGCGGCACCGCGGCCTACCCCTCCTCGGTGCTGATGAACGTGCTGCCCGCGAAGGTGGCCGGCGTGCGCGAGATCATCATGGTGACCCCGCCCGGCCGCGACGGCAGCGTCAGCTATCCGAAGACCCTGGTGGCCGCGGATATCGCCGGCGTGGACAAAATTTACAAGATCGGCGGCGCCCAGGCCGTGGCCGCGCTGGCCTTCGGCACGGAAAGCATCCCGCGGGTGGACAAGATCACCGGCCCCGGCAACATCTATGTGGCCAACGCCAAGCGCGAGGTCTTCGGCCATGTCGGCATCGACATGGTGGCCGGCCCCAGCGAGGTGCTGGTGGTGGCAGATGACTCCGCGAACCCGGTGTACGTGGCGGCGGATCTGCTGTCCCAGGCGGAGCATGATCCGCTGGCAGCGGCCATCCTGGTCACCGATTCCGCGGCGCTGGCGGAGCAGGTGGACGCCGAGCTGGAGCGCCAGACCGCGCTGCTGCCGCGGCAGGAGATCGTCCGCCGCTCCCTGGCGGCCTACGGCACCATCGTGGTCACGCCCTCCATGGCGGACTGCGTGGATATCGCCAACCAGATCGCGCCGGAGCACATGGAGCTGTGCGTCCGCGAGCCCTACGCCGTGATGGCGAACATCGAGAACGCCGGCGCCATCTTCCTGGGTCACTGGTCTCCCGAGCCGCTGGGCGATTACCTCGCCGGCCCGAACCATGTGCTGCCCACCAGCGGCACCGCCCGTTTCTTCTCCCCGCTGAGCGTGGACGATTTCGTGAAGAAATCCTCCATCATCTGCTGCACCCGGGAGGAGCTGGAGCGCGTGGCGGATCAGGTGATCCTGCTGGCGCAGGGCGAGGGGCTGGACGCCCACGCCAACGCCGTGGCCATCCGCTTCGGCAAAGAGATCAAAGGCTGAGGAGGCTGCAGCATGCGTACATCGACCGTTGAACGCAGGACCCGGGAGACCGATATCCGCCTGACCGTGAGCCTGGACGGCAGCGGCAAAACGACGCTTGATACCGGCATCGGGTTCTTCGACCATATGCTGGACGCCTTCGCGCGCTTCGGCCTGTGCGACCTGAACGCCGTATGCCGCGGCGATCTGCAGGTGGACAGCCATCACACCGTGGAGGATGTGGGCATCTGCCTGGGCAAGGCCATCCGTGAGGCGCTGGGCAGCCGCGAGGGCATCCGCCGCGTGGGCTCGGCCTATCTGCCGATGGATGAGGCTCTGGCCTTTGCCGCCATCGACATCAGCGGCCGGCCGTATCTCGTGTTCGAGGCGGATTTCGGCAGCGACCGGGTCGGTCAGTTCGATACGCAGCTGGCGGAGGAATTCTTCCGCGCCGTGTGTGTCAACGCCGGCCTGACCGTCCACCTGCGGGTGCTGTACGGCAAGAACGATCATCACAAGCTGGAGGCGCTGTTCAAGGCCTTCGGACTGGCGCTGCGGGACGCCGCGGCCACCGATCCCCGCGTGGTGGGCGTGCCCAGCACCAAGGGCAGCCTGGACTGAGGAGGGAGCAGCATGATCCTTTATCCCGCGATCGACATGATGAACGGACAGGCGGTGCGCCTCCGCAAGGGCAAGCGCGACGACGTGACCGTTTACGGCGACCCGGTGGCGCTGGCCGGACGCTGGCGCGCCGAGGGCGGCGCCTGGCTGCATCTGGTGGACCTGGACGCGGCCTTTGACGGCAGCTCGGTCTCCGTGCCGCTGATCCGCCGGGTGGCGGAGGCCTTCGGCGGACCGGTGGAGCTGGGCGGCGGTCTGCGCACGATGGACGACATCGCCCTGCGCTTCGACTGCGGCGTGACCCGCTGCATCCTGGGCACCGCCGCCGCGGAAAATCCCGCGCTGGTGGAGGCGGCCTGCGCGCGCTGGCCCGGGCAGATCGCCGTGGGCATCGACGCGAAGAACGGCGTCGTGGCCACCCGCGGCGGGGCGGAGAGCGCCGGCAGGACGGCCGCGGAGCGGGCGCTGAAAATGACGGCGCTGGGCGTGACCACCGTCATCTACACCGACATCAGCCGGGACGGCATGCTGCAGGGCCCCAATGTGCCCGCCACCGCCGCGCTGGTGGAGGCCACGGGCATGGACATCACCGGCTCCGGCGGCGTCAGCTGCTACGCGGATCTGCTGGCCCTGAAGCAGGCGGGCTGCGCCGGCGCGATCCTGGGCAAGGCGCTTTATGAAAATGCCATCACGCTTCCGCGGGCGCTGGAAGCCGTGCGATAACAGGAGGAGTTTCCGATGGATATGACGCAGATCAAATTCGACGGCCGCGGCCTGGTGCCGGCCATCGCGCAGGACATCCACACCGGCCGCGTGCTGATGCTGGCCTGGATGAACGCCGAATCCCTGGAGAAGACCCTCGAGACCGGCTACGCGACCTACTTCAGCCGCAGCCGCCAGAAGCTGTGGATGAAGGGCGAGACCTCCGGCCACACGCAGAAGGTGCTGGACATGAAGCTCGATTGCGACGGCGACGCGATCCTGCTGAAGGTGGAGCAGACCGGACCCGCCTGCCACACCGGGAACATCTCCTGCTTCTTCAACGATATGATGGATGTGGACCCGGAGGATCTGCCGGCCACCGCCAATGTGCTGCAGGAGGATTATGACACCATCGCCGACCGCAAGGCGCATCCGCAGGAGGGCAGCTACACGAACTACCTGCTGGACAAGGGCGTGGAGAAGATCTGCAAGAAGGTCGGCGAGGAGGCCACCGAGGCCGTCATCGCCGCCATGAAGGGCTCCAAAGAGGAGCTGACCTACGAGGTCGCCGATCTGCTCTATCACCTGGAGGTGCTGATGTACACCCAGGGCGTGACCCCGCAGGACGTGTGGGACGAGCTGGCCCGCAGACGCTGAATCACGCTTTACAAAAATCTCCGCCGGTACGCTGCCGGCGGAGATTTTGTCTATTTGGGGAGCAGATCCCTTACGAGTTTCCCGCGTCCGGGCGGATGAGATCGCGGATGACCTCGGAGGCCAGCACCAGCCCCGCGGCCGGGGCGGCAAAGGCCGCGCTGCCCGGGGTGCTGCGGCGGCTGCTGTCGCTCACATCCCCCACCGGGGTCAGCGGCGGCTCGTCCGACCATACCACCTTGAGGTGCCGGACGCCGCGCTTCCGCAGCTCCAGGCGCATCACGCGCGCCAGGGGATCCACGCTGGTTTTGTAGATATCCGACACCCGGAAGCGCGTGGGATCGAGCTTGTTGCCCGCGCCCATGCTGCAGATGATCGGGATGCTCAGCTCCCGGGCCGCCTCCACCAGCGTCAGCTTGGCGGTGACCGTGTCCACGGCGTCCACCATATAGCTGCAGCCGGTCAGCGGCACCCGCGCGGCGGTCTCCGGGGTGTAGAACAGCGGATAGACCGTGACCCGCGCCGCGGGGTTGATATCCAGGATGCGCTCCCGCATCACGTCGACCTTTTTGCGGCCGACGGTGCTGTGCAGGGCGATGATCTGCCGGTTGATGTTCGTCACACTGACCTCGTCGTCGTCGATCAGGTCCAAGGCGCCGACGCCGCTGCGGGCCAGCGCCTCGCAGACATACCCGCCCACGCCGCCGACGCCGAACACCGCGACCCGGCTGGACGCCAGCCGCGCCATCGCCTCCTGCCCCAGCAGCAGCTCCGTTCGTGTAAATTCATTCAGCATAGCGCTTCTCCGTTTCACATACTGCGGTCAGCCCACGCCGTCACCGGCGGCCGTGGGCGAGAAGGTCGTAAACAGCGCGCGGATATCCTGCTCCGTCAGGCTGCCGACGAAGGCCTCGCCGGGGGTGATCAGCTGATCGAACAGGGCCTTTTTGCGCTGCCCGAGGGCCACCACCTGCTCCTCGATGGAGCCGTGGGTCACCAGGCGGAACACATCCACCTTGTGGGTCTGGCCGATGCGGTAGGCGCGGTCCGTGGCCTGGTCCTCCGCGGCGGGATTCCACCAGGGATCGTAATGGATGACCACATCGGCGCCGGTCAGGTTGAGGCCCGTGCCGCCGGCCTTCAAAGAGATCAGGAACGCCTGGCCCGTACCGGCGTTGAAGCTTTCCGTCAGCTCCACGCGCCGGGCCGCCGGCGTTTCGCCGTCCAGATACAGGCAGCTGATGCCGCTCTCCTCCAGCCGCGGCCGGATGAGCTTCAGCATCGAGGTGAACTGTGAGAAAAGCAGCACACGCCGCCCCTCGGACAGGATGCCCGGCAGGATGTCCATCAGCAGCTACAGCTTGCCGGAGGAGGCGCGGTAGCTGTCCAGCGCCAGCGCCGGATGGCAGCAGATCTGCCGCAGCTCGGTCATGGCCGTCAGCACATCCCAGCGGCTGCCGCCGAGGCCGCGCTCATCCAGCATGGGCAGCACACGGCCGCGGATGCGCAGCATGGACGCCTCGTAGACGCGCTCCTGCTCCACCGTCATGCGGGCGGTCAGAGTGGTCTCCTGCTTGTCGGGCAGCTCGCTCAGCACCTCCTTCTTCAGGCGGCGCATCAGGAAGGGGCGGATCCTGCGGCGCAGGTCCTCCGCGTTGCGTCCGTCCTGATAGCGGTGCAGGAAGGCCGGCAGACTCAGCAGATAGCCCGGCAGGATGAAATCAAAGATGGACCACAGCTCGCCGGGGCCGTTCTCCATGGGCGTGCCGGTCAGCGCCAGGCGTGTGCCGCCCCGCAGCTGCTTCACCGCGGCGGCGCCGATGCTGCCCGCGTTTTTGATATGCTGCGCCTCGTCCAGCACCACGAAGCGGAAGCTCAGCTCCTTCAGCAGCCCGATGTCCCGGCGGATCAGCGGATAGGAGGTGATCAGCACATCCACGTCCCCCGCCCGCCGCACATGGTCGATCTGGGACTTCCGCTGCGCGCCGCTGCCGCTCAGCACCATGGCGGACAGCTCCGGCGCGAAGCGCTCCAGCTCCGTCAGCCAGTTGTAGGTGAGGGTGGTGGGCGCGATCACGAGGGCCGTTTCGCCCTTTTGCAGGGCAGACTTCAGCAGGGCGATGACCTGGATCGTTTTGCCCAGGCCCATGTCGTCCGCCAGGATGCCGCCCATGTGCAGCCGGTCCAGGGACAGCAGCCACTGCACGCCCCGGCGCTGGTAATCCCGCAGCGCGAGCCCGGCGGGCAGGGTGATCTCCGTCTCCCCCGCCTCCGTCAGCACGCGGCTGATGGCCTGCACGCTCTCGTCCGCCTCCACCGGCAGACCCTGCAGCAGATCGGAGAGATAGACCGCGCGGTAGCCGGACAGGCTGAATTCCGCCTGCTCCGCGGCGGAGGACAGGCCGTCCAGCACCGCCGCCTCATGCAGGCTGTCCGCCAGCCCGTACCAGTCCTCCATGCCGCTCAGGTCCAGGAAGCCGCCGTCCCGCAGGCGGTAGTACTGCTGCCGGCGGCTCAGCGCCTCCAGGATGGCCAGGATCTCCTTCTCCGGCGTCCCGCCGTCCTCAAAGCTCAGCACCAGCCTGCCCTCGGACATGTGCATGGAGCCGTGCAGCTGGGGCCGGCGCGGCCGCAGCTTCGTAAACGCCTTGCTGCAGAAGACCTCACACTGCCGCTGCAGCTCCGTGATCCCCTCCGTGGCAAAGCGGAAGATCCGCTCGTTGCCGGTCAGATAGACCAGCTTTTTCCGCACATGGAAGCCGGCGCTGCCCAGAGCGTCCAGCACCCGCCGCTCCGCCGCCGCGTCCCGCAGCAGGATCCTGCGCGGATCCGTTTCCGGCTGATGCTCGTCGAAGGGATCGATGCTGCGGCTGCCGTACATGAACACCGTGCGGGCCGCGATGCTCGCGCCCTCCGCGTCCAGATAGACCTGCGCCCGCAGCGGCAGATGGATCAGCCGCCGCTCCAGCGCCGCGTCGATATCCACCGCGCCGGCCAGCTTCAGGTTCGGAAGCAGCTCGCCCAGCACGCGGTCGCTTTCCTGCAGCGCGTACTCGAAGGACGCCGTGCCGCCATTGTTTTCGGCAAGCAGCACACGCAGCAGCGGCCGCTGGTTTTCCGGCGGCGAGACCAGCCTCCCGCCCGTCAGCAGCCAGGCGCAGCTGTCCGTCAGCGCGCGGATGTCCTCCGGCAGCTGGGCGGTCACCGTCAGCGTGCGGGCCGTGCTGCCAACGCGGAAGTACAGCGGCACCGGCTCGCGGGCGCAGGCCGTGACCGTCAGCGTCGCGTCACCCATGGTCAGGAGGAAGGTGCTGTCCGCCAGCGCCTCCAGCAGCAGCTCCAGCCAGCTGTCCGGCAGCGGCAGCGCCTTCTGGTCCTTGACCGGCCCGGTCAGACCCATGGCATCGCACATGGCCCGCAGCAGCGTCAGCACACGGGTGTCCGCTACGCTGTAGCGCATCCATTCCGGCTCATAGCGGAAGCCCTTGCCGAAGGTCACCGGCTGCCCCAGCGCCACCGCCTCCAGCAGCTGCGGCACGGAGCGTACCACATACAGCCGATCCTCTCCCGTCCGCAGCGACACCGAGGCACAGCCGTTCTCATCCCGGTCCAGGCAGACGGTGACCTGCAGCTTCAGCGTACCGTCCTGGGGCAGCGTGACCTGCACGGCCCGCATCAGGCCGGGGCCGGCCGACACGGCACGGCGGCGGTTCATTTCCGCCATGGCGCCGTCCTCCTCCGCCCGCAATTTCGCGGCTGCCGCGTGAACGCAGTCCGCTTCCCCACAGCTGCAGCGGGCCGCGCCGCCGAATTGCAGGCGGACGGTCTCCGCGTGGCCGCCGTCCCGCACCTCATACACCAGCGCGCCGTCCTCCCGCTCCCGCAGGAGGACCCTGCCGGCGGCGACCAACACCTCCGCGGCGGATCTTTCCGGGGTCTCCGTTGTCATCGTTTCCGTTTTTTCAGTCATGGCTTTCTGTTTCTTTCGTCCTTCAAGCGCCGGAGCGCGTCGCATTTTGTCCTTCCCGGCATGCACCGGGCAATCGGATATTATTCGCCGCGGTACCGCTTCTTTCCTGCCGGATTTCAGGTGGAATCCCGGATAAAAAGAAAACGGAGAACGGCTCAGCGTTCTCCGAAGGGATACCTGTGAACAGATCACCGCGCGAACAGGATCGTAACCCCCGCGGCGGTGGATACCGTCAGCTGGTTGCCGTTCAGCGCCATGGCGGCGTCTTCGCCGTTCTGCCGCAGCGCGGCGCCGGTATCGTCCAGCGTCCAGGTGCAGTCGGTGGTGGTGCCGTTGGCGGTCATGCGGCCGCTGCCGTCCGGGGACAGCAGCAGACTGCCGCTCAGCTCCTCCAGCACGGAGCCATCCGCCAGGGTGTAGCTGACCATCGACCAGCCGCCCAGGTAGGGCGCCTGATCGGTCAGCCGCCGGTTGGAGGCCTCCAGCGTCTGGCCTTCCTCCACCAGTGCGAGCCGCTGCTCCTCCAGAAAGTCGATCTGGCCGTTCAGGTCCGTCTTGTCGCTTTCCAGCGCGGCGTTCGTTTCCGTCAGCGTGGCAACCTGGGCCTCCAGCGCCGTTTTGTCCGCCGTCAGCGCGGTGACCCGGGCCTCCAGCGCCTCTTTGTCCGCCGCGGCGGCGGTCAGCGCGGTATCCCGTTCCGCCACGGTAGCGGTCAGGGTGGCGTTCTCCGTCGTCAGGGTCTCCTTGTCCGCCGTCAGCGCGGCGATGCTGTTGTTCAGCCCCTCCACCTCCGCGGTGTGGTTCTGATCCGTTTCCGTCATGGACGCCACGGACGCGCTGAGCGTATCCCGCTCGGCCGTCAGCGCGGTGATGGCCGCGTCCTTCTCCGCCGCCCCGGCCGCCAGGGTCGTGTTCTCCGTCTGCAGCGTATCGCGCTCCGCGGTCAGGGTCGCGTTCTCCGTCCGCAGCGCGTCGCGCTCGGCGGTCAGCGTCTCCTTCTCCGCCGCCAGCTCGTCCCGCTCAGCCGTCACCGTGGCCAGCTCCGCCGCCAGCCCGGCCTTTTCGCCGTCCAGCGAGGTGATCTGCCCGTTCATGGCCGTGTTGCTGCCGCTCAGGTTCTTCACCCACAGGCCCAGCAGCACCGCCGCCGCCACCGCGATGACCAGCAGCACGATCAGCACCGCCCGGCCGGACCGCTTTTGCGTCTTTTCTCCGCTCATCGTTCTGTCCTCCCGATTCATTCCATTTCCCGGCCCATCAGCAGCCGGAGCATATCGATCACCCGCCGGCGGCGTTCCTCCGGCATCGCCTGCAGCTGCCGCATCAGCAGAAGCAGCTGCGGATCGACCGGCCCGGTCTCCGAAAGACCCAGCAGCTCCGCCTCCGTCACGCCCAGGGCAGCGGCCGCCCGGCGAAGCTTTTCCCGCGGCGGATTCGCGATCACACCCTGCTCCCAGCGGGCCATGGTCGCCTCCGACACGCCGGTCTTCTCCGCCAGTGCCTTCAGCGTCAGGCCCTTCGCCCGGCGCAGCGCCCGGATGCTTTCCCCTGTCGTCATGCCGCTCACCCCGTCAGCGCAGCCACAGGAAGTCCATGAACACCGGCACCTGCTTCTCCCAGTCGGCCTCGCAGTGATGGCCGCCGCGCTGGCAGTAGGTCATGGTCTCCGCGCCGTGCTTCCGCATGCTTTCCGCGATGTGGATGTTGCGCCGCGCCGCCGGTGACAGCAGATCGTCCGCCGGATCCTCCCGCGTGCCGCCGGCCTCCTCGGTGCCCCAGGAGAGGTACACCCGCATATCCGTCGGCATCACCGCCGTGCAGGCGTCCCGCTCCATCGTGCCGATGATGGCGCTGGACACGCAGGCACACTTGGTGAACACATGGCCCCAGCGCGCCGCGGCGTAGAGGCTCATCAGTCCGCCCATGCTGCTGCCGCCGATGCCCGTCGCCTCGCGCTCCGGCCAGGTGCGGTACTCGCGGTCGATCATCGGCTTGATGTCCTCCGCGATCCACCGTAGCGTCATGTCGCCCATGCCGTGGATCTCGCCGAGGAAGCCGCCGTGGTGGTCGTAGGGGCTGTACTCGTTCAGCCGCTCGCGTCCTTCGTGGCCGCATTCGATGCCCACGATGATGAAGGGCTTCGGGCAGCTCCGCAGCCAGTCCGCCATCCCCCAGCATTTGCCGTAGGTGGCGTCCTCATCGCTGAAGAGGTTGTGCCCGTCGAAGAAATACATCACCGGATAGCGCTCCTCCGCGTTCTCCGGGGCCTCATAATCATCCGGCAGCCAGATATGCAGTGTGCGGGGCTTGCCGGCCGGCTTGTAGATCACATCACGCTTGATGACCATGCTGTCCTTCCTTTCGGCGCCTGTCCGCGCCGCATCAGATATGGCAGTCGCACACGGTGATGAACAGCCATTCGTCCACCGCGCGCTTCAGCTGCCGCTCCATCTCCCCGAGATACCTGGCGCAGTCCTCCTCCGTCATCGGATGCTCCGGGCCCGTATGCAGGAAGCGCACCGGCTCGTGCCATACGCCGTCTTCGTCGATGAAGGTATCCGTATGAAAGCCCGCCTGGGCCCGGGCATACTGCTCCTGGTTGCCAAAGCGGTCGAGATAATAATTCGGCTTGTACCGCAGCACCGGAGCGCGCTCGCCGCCGGGGATCGGCGTACCGTAGAGGAAGAAATTCCAGTAGTTCTTCGCCCGCTCGTATTTTTCCATGTCGCAGGAGAAATCACAGTCGTTGGCGCGGGCCTGGTTGACATGAAAGACCGCGCCGTCATGGCCGTTGACACGCAGCATCCCGGCCCAGCGGCCGCCGACATTGTACCAGTCGAACCGGCACTGGGGATTGACCCAGAAGCCCGGCCGCCCCGTCAGCGCGTCCACCCGGGCCTTCGGATGGTCCTGGAAGAGGGCATGGGGCGCGCCCGGCGTCACCCGCAGATCGTACGGAAGCATCAGGCCGGCGGCTTCTTCAGGTTTGCGCGAAAAAACCGCCACGCTGAAATGTGCCATGCTCAATCCCTCCGTTCATGTTTTTTCTTCTATTTTGACCGATACGGGATGATTTGTCAACTATTTTTCAATCTTCGGTTCATTTACCGCATTTCCACGCTGACGACGCCGTCCTCCAGCGTCACCAGGATGCCCCGGTTGGCGTACTGGGTCACATAGATCGCCGCGTCCACAGCCTTCAGCGCCCGCAGCACCCGGCCGGCCGGCGTGTCCTTCTCCTCAGAGGAATCCGTGGAGATGACAGCCACGGTGGGCCTCGTCAGGTTCACCAGCGTTTCGGAGGTGGCGTCCTTCTCGCCGTGGTTCGCGACCTTCAGCACATCCACCTGCCGCAGCACACCGGCGTCGATCAGCGTCTCCTCCTCCGGCGTTTCCATGTCGCCGGTCAGCAGCATGGAGCCGTCAGCGGTCTCCGCCAGCAGCACCAGGGAGTTGTTGTTCTCCTTTTCGGAGGACACGATGGGCCCGAGGACCGTCAGCGTACCGCCGTCCAGCAGCACCGTCATGCCGGCGGACAGCCACTCGACCTCCATGCCCATGCTCCCGGCCGCCTTGACCGCCGGATGCTTCTTCAGCTTGACGCCCGAGTAATAGGCCGGCGCGTACCAGTGGCCGACGGTCACGCCGGAGGCCGCCAGCCGCGCCGCGCCGCCGGCATGGTCATCGTCCGTATGCGTAAGGAATACGCCGGTCAGCTGATCGACGCCGAAATCCGCCAGCGCCGCCTCCACGCAGGACCAGCTGTCCTCCGTGCCGGTATCGATCATGTACACGGATTCGCCGCTGAAGAGCAGCAGGCAATCCGCCTTGCCCACGTTCACGGCATACAGCCGCGTTTCCGCCAGGGCCGCGCAGGGCAGCAGCAGCGCCGCCACCAGCGCCAACAGCTTCTTCATTCCCGATCCTCCAAATGCTCCCCCTCGTACGGGGCCTATCGTCAAAAGGAGCGGCACGCGTCCGCTCCTTCAGGTGTCCGCCCAGCCTTCCGCGCCGGGCGACAGCGTCAGCAGCAGCAGCTCACAGGGATTGTTCAGCCGCGGGATCTCCGGCCGCGTGTTCGTCATGCCGCGGCTCACCAGCAGATGCCCGTCCTCATAAAAGCCGTTCGTCCAGCGGGGAAAGAACCACTGGTCCGGCGCGTACAGGCCGTGCCCCAGCAGCTGCACCTGACCGCCGTGGGCGTGGCCGGATACCGTCAGATCGATGCCGGAGCCCCGCAGATACCGCGGATACCACTCCGGATGATGGCACAGCAGCAGCCGGAAGCCGTCGCAGTCCGCCAGCCTTTGCGGCAGCGTATGGTCGATCTTTGCCTTCCTCGCGCTGCTCCAGCCGCCCAGGGTCAGCCCCCGGAAGGTCGTCAGCGTGTTGTCCAGCAGGCAGACGTCGCTCTGCCCGAGCAGCCGGCGGAAGCTGTCCGCCTCCGGGGATTTCCACTCATGATTGCCCATGGAAAAGAAGACCGGCGCCACGCGCGGCACTTCCTCCAGGAAGCGGCGGACATGCTCCATGCCGGGACGATGCCTGTCCAGCAGATCGCCCGGAAACAGCACGGCGTCGCACTGCGCCAGCGCGGGCAGCACATCCTCAAAGGCACCGTTGTGCAGATCGGACAGCACCGCCAGCCTCAGCGTTTCCGTCAGCTTCGGGGAGGTGCGGGTGTACCGGGTCAGCCGGTGTGCTTCCGTCCGTACCTTCATGCCGTCTGTCCTTCGGCGCGGCGGCGCTGGTGCAGCGCGATCATCACCGTACCCAGCACCGCGCAGCCCGCGGCCGCGAGCCACCACGGCGTGCCCAGCTCCTTCAGCAGCAGGCTGACCTGCAGGCCCATGCGCGGGGACAGCTCCGTGATCTGCTCCGTCAGCCGGATCGCAAGCACGCAGGCACCCGCGCCCGCCGTCAGCAGGCCGCCGGCCAGGATGCCGCTGCCCGCCAGCCACAGCCAGCGGTGGTGCCCGCCCATCAGCAGCGCGATCAGCAGCGCCAGCAGCACCGCTGCCGCGCCCGCCGCCGGCCACCAGGTGTGCAGCAGGGAGACCAGCCGCGGCACATCCACGGCCTTCAGCACCTTGGCCACGCCCATCGCCAGCACCTTGCTCTGCACGGGCAGCACCGCCTTGGTCATGGCCGTTTCCAGCTCGGGGATGATCTTCTCCCGCACGGTCTTGGTCAGCCGCGCCGCGGCGACCTCCGCCTGCAGGCCGGGATCCTCTGTCAGCGCCGTTTCCAGCTCATCCAGCTCCACCGCCGGCGCGGTCATGGAGGGCTCCTCGCCCAGCATGCCCATCCACCAGTCAACGACCTCGCCGGCGTAGGCGGTCAGCGCGGCGTCATCCAGGGCGCCGCTCACCGTTTCCTTCGCGAAGCCGTACTTCTCCGCCAGCCGGTCCGTCACATCGTCGATATAGCTGCGCTCCGCCGCCAGCACCTCCGGCGCGGTGGCAATACCCACATGCAGCGCCCGGTCCGTCAGCACACGGTCCGCGGTGCCCAGCAGCACCGTGGCGAAAACGCACAGCGCCAGCAGGAAGGCCATCACCGCGCCGAGGATCTGCGCGGCCTTCGCGGGGGTCCGTCTCGTTTTGCTCATGGGATCAGCCCCGCTTTCAGCGCCGTCTGCAGCAGCTCCGTCAGATGGCCGCCGTATATCACCCACACGTACACGCCCGCCGCGATGACCGGCAGCAGCAGCCCCAGGGGCAGCAGCCAGTACAGCAGGCCTCCGGTCCGTTTCTTCTCCTTCATGGCTCTTCCTCCGTATCAATGGCCCACCGTCGTCTTCAGTGTGAAGGGCAGGCCCCATAGATAATAGGTAATGACCGCCTCGCGGGCGGGGCTGCCGCCGGTGCGGGTCAGCAGCGTCACCTGCAGATCGCCCTCCGATTGCCCCGCCAGCGCCTGGGCCTGGGTGGTGCCCAGCTGCAGCGCGTCGCCGCTCATCGGACGCAACTGCACCTCGATCAGGTCCGCCGTCACGAAGGTGCCGTTCCGCAGTCTCACCGTGTAGGTCAAAAACTGCCAGTCCGCCGGATCCTCCGTCACCGCCTCCGAAAAGGTGATGCCGGACGCGGTGCCGTTCAGGATCTGCTCCCGCAGCTCCTCAAACACCGCGGCCTGGTCCTCCGCCCCGGTGGCGATGGTCGTGCTGCCGGTCACGGTCACGGCGCAGGTCGCGTACAGCCAGCCGGTCAGCACCAGGGCGAGGAGCAGCAGCGTCATGGTCACGATCGCCGCCTTCTTCATGCCGTCACTCCCCCGTTCCCTGCAGCAGCAGGTTCATCTGCTCGATCATCTCGGCGTCCTTCAGGGAGAAGTGGAACTCCACCCGGCGGGACGCGTCCATGTTCACGGTGCCGTCGTCGTTGTAGACCGGGTTCGACCAGCTGCGGCCGGTGGCGGTCATGATGGAGCGCAGCTTCGTCCGCTGCGCCTCGGTGAGGCCCGTCATCTCCAGCACATACTTTGCCACGGACAGCGCGCGCTCCTGGGACAGCTCCAGGTTCAGGAAGTAATCGCCCGAGGTGTCCGTGTGGCCCTCGATGATGATCTCGCCGAGATAGTCGCTGTATTCGTCGCTCATCAGCACGCCCAGGTACACCGGCACGAAGGCGTCCAGCAGCGCGCGGCCCTCCGCCTTGATGGTGCTGGAGCCTTTTTCAAAGAACACGGTGGAATCCAGCACGATGTCGCCGCTGGTGGGGTCCACCGTTGCGCTCAGGTTGGAGGCCGCCAGCGCGTTGGACAGCGTGGTGATGATGCGGCTTCGCACGCCTACCATATCGTCGATGCGGGCGGTCTGCTCATCGAAGGCCGCCTGCAGCGTCAGCAGCTCGCTTTCCCGCTGGGCCAGCGCCGCCTCCTGGGAGGCCAGCTGCGAGGCCAGGGTGCTCAGCTGCGTCGCCTGCTCCTCCACCAGCGCCTGCTGCGAGGCGATCTGCAGCTGCTGGGTGCCCAGCGTGATCTGCTGCGCCGCCAGCAGCGTGGACTGCTCGCTCAGGGTCGTCTGCTGGCTCAGCACGATGGCCTTCTGCTCGTCCAGCTCGTTCTCCTTCAGCTCCAGCATGGTGAAATACTGGTACAGGCTGACGCAGAGGATCAGTACGAATACCAGCAGCAGCGCGGCCATCATGTCGGAGTAGCTGATCCAGCTGGCGCCGCTGTTTCCGCCGTGGCCCGCGCGGCTGTTATGGATCCGCTGCCTTGCCATTCGTGCCCCTCCCTTCGTTCTGCCGGTCCGTCACACTCATGCGTCGTCTTCCTTCTCCGCCGGGGACAGGCGCTTCAGCTCGCGCTCCATGGAGGCGCAGAGGCGCTGCATCTCCCCCAGCTTTTCCACCACCGCGGCGTTGTCCGGCAGCTCCTCCAGCTGGGTGCCCAGGGTGGTCAGCACGGTCTTCATGCTGCGGTCGAATTCCTCCATCGTACGGTTCACGCTCTCGGCGGCACCGGCCACGAAGGTCTGGTAGCCCTTGGTCAGGTCGCGTTCGGTGGCGCGGCGCATGCCCTCGAGGGAGCTTTCGGAGGCGCGGCGGAAATCGTTCATCACATTCAGCAGCTGATCGTGGCTCGCGCGGAGCGTCTCCAGGGACGCCGCCTGGCGCAGGGACGCGTCCTGCAGCTGCTTCAGCACCGTGGCGGAGAGATGCTCGAAGCGTTCGTCATGCTCCCGGGCGGCGCTCAGCTCGCCGGAGAAGCGGGTGAACTCCGCCATGATCTCGCCGTGAAGCGTATGCAGCTTTTCGGCGTCCGCCGTGATGGCGTCCGCGTGGGTGATGGAGGCCTCCACCGCCGCCAGCGTGCCCTGCTGGTTGCGGTTGATCTCAGTCATGGTGCGCCCCAGCTCCAGCAGCTGGCGGCTGAGAGATTCGTTCATCTGCTGAACAAAGCGGTCGACGATGGTCGAAACGCCCTCCACCTGCGCCCGGGTGGACGCGCGCAGGAACTGGTCCAGCGAGGCGGTGACCGGCTGCATGGCACGGTTCACGGCCTGCTCGATGTTGGCCGCCACCTGGGTGGACAGCGTATCCGCCACGGTGTACAGGGCGTTGTTCGCGTCCTGATTCTGGCAGATCAGCTGCACATCGTTGTCCAGCGGGCGCTGCATGGCCAGCTGGGTGAAGGATTCCACGAAATCGTCGATGGCGCGGAAGGAGCTGCCCTGGGCCATACGGTTGAGCATGTTGAAGATCAGCGAGCAGGACACGCCGGCCACGGAGGTGGCAAAGGCGGTCTTCATGCCGTCCAGCAGCACCGGGATGCCGTTCATCAGGGAGACGGAATCCGTCATGTCCAGTCCCGTCAGGCCGCGCATCAGGCCGATGAAGGTGCCCAGGATGCCCAGGGAGGTCAGCAGGCTGGGGATCAGCTCGCTGAGGGTGGCGTTGCCGGGGCCGTAGGTGACGGTATCGTCGTTGATGTAGTCCTCCACATTGCAGGGCAGGCCGCGGCGGTCCAGCTGCTCCGCGTTCTGCAGGAACCGGAGCCACACGCCGCGCAGACGGCGGCCCACGAAGTGGGATTCCTGCCACACGGGCTTCTCCCGGCCGCTGCCGGCGTCCCGCTGCAGCTTGCGCACCGCGCGGTTCAGGGCGCCGGTCGTGCGCCACAGGGGGATCAGGCACTTGAAAACGCCCACCAGCGTCACCACCGCGATGGCGGTATAAATGATCAGGTCCGGCCAGCTTTGCGCCAGCGTCGTCTGAATGGCTTCAGGCAGCATCGCATTTCCTCCGTGCAGTCTGTTTATTCATCTTATGATACATGATTTTGGGTGAAATGTAAATGAAAAGTTACTGTCAGGCGCGTGAATCGTCTTATTTTGTTGCATTTATGAAACATTTAGGCGTCCAGCGTCCGGCATTTTCCGCGAAATCTCTCCGGTACTTGCGCCGGACGCCCCTTGTGTATTATAATGGAGAGGATGCGGACATCAGTCCGCGGAAACGGAAGTGTTTGCGAAGCATGCGTTATCTGAGCATCGCCATGGACGGCCCCGTCGGCGCGGGCAAATCCACCATTGCCGACGCGGTGGCCGCCAGGCTCCATATCCTTCATCTGGACACCGGCGCCATGTACCGCGCCTGCGGACTGAGCTGCCTGCGGGCCGCTGTACCGCCGGACGACGAGGCCGCCGTGGTCAGCCACATCGCCGGCATCACCGTTGAGGCGGCCTTCAGCGAGCAGGGACAGCGCACCCTGCTGAACGGCGAGGATGTCAGCGGTCTCATCCGTACCGAGGAGGTCTCCATGGCCGCCTCCAAAATTTCCGGCTACGCCGCCGTGCGCAGACAGATGGTCGCCCTGCAGCAGGCGATGGCCGCGACCCGCTCCATGCTGGTGGACGGCCGCGACATCTGCCGTGTGGTGCTGCCGGACGCCCAGGTCAAGATCTTCCTGACAGCCTCCCCGGAGGAGCGCGCCCGCCGACGCTACGAGCAGCTGCTGGCAAAAGGCGCGCAGGCCGATTACGCGCAGGTGCTGGCCGATCTGAAGCAGCGCGACGCCCGGGACATGGGCCGCGCCGTCGATCCGCTGTGCCCCACGGAGGACGCCGTGATCATCGACAGCACCGGCCGCAGCTTTGAGGAGACCGTGGAGGAGATCCTGGCACTGGTAAGGAGGGTATACCATGAGTGAGCAGTCCGGCAACAGCACCGCCGTGAAGGCACCCGCGAAGGCCGCGCCCTTCCGGATGACCACCCGGTTCTACACCATCGCCATCCCCGTGCTGCGGTTCCTGTTCGCCATCCTCGCGCCCATCCGCTTTTACCACAAGGAGCGGCTGGAGACGCTGGAGGGCCCGGCGATCCTCATCGGCAATCACAAGTCCTTTGCCGATCCGCTGGTCATCGCCGTGGCCATGCGGCCGCAGGTCTCCTTCATGGCCAAGAAGGAGCTGCTGAAGAACCCCTTCGCGGGCTGGGTCATGCGGCATCTGCACGTGATCCCGGTGGACCGCCACAACACCGACATGAACGCCATGCGCACCAGCCTGCGCGTGCTGAAGGAAAAAGGCTTCCTGGGCATCTTCCCCGAGGGCACCCGCCACAAGGAGGGCGTGATGCGGGATCTCGACAGCGGCGCCGCCATGATCGCCCTGCGCAGCGGCGCGCCCGTGATCCCGATGCTGATCCTGCCGCAATTCCGCTTCTTCCACCGCAACCACTGCTATGTCGGCGAGGCCATCCCCACGGAGGACCTGCGGGCCGAGGGCATCAGCAAGGAGACCTGCGACAAGCTGACCGCGCGGATCACGGAGACCTATGTGCGCCTGCAGGCGGAGATGGCCGATGCCGCCGCGAAGAAGTGAAAAATTTTCCATATAAATTGAAAATTTTTCCGGCCGGCTTGCAGGAATTCGGGAAGGGATATCGAACAGTATTAAAATAGGGAGTTTATTGAATCGGGCAAAGCCCGTTCATGAACAGAGGAGTGAAGCCATGCCGGTCGAGGTTGCCGCCCACGCGGGATTCTGCATGGGTGTCCGTCGGGCCGTGGAGGCCGCGGACCGGATCGCCGCTTCAGGCGAGGCAGCCTGCACGCTGGGTGAGCTGATCCACAACCCGTCGGTGGTCGAAAGGCTGCGCCGGGCCGGGATCCCGCCGGTGCATTCGCCGGAGGAGGCCGCCGGTCGCCGGGTGCTGATCCGCAGTCACGGCGTTTCTCCCGATGTGCTCGCGGCACTGCGGGCGCAGGGCTGTGAGATCACCGATCTGACCTGCCCCTTCGTCGACAAGCTGCACCGCATCGTGGCGGACGGCACGGCCGACGGCACGCCGGTGATCCTGGCCGGCGAGAAGGACCACCCGGAGGTCATCGGGACCGCGGGTTGGGCCGGAGGGCCGGTGTATGTGGTCGCCACGCCGGAGGAGGCGCGGCAGCTGCCGAAGCTCGCAAGGGCCGTCGCGGCGGTACAGACCACCTTTCCCCCGGAGCGCTGGGCCGGGATCCTCGAGGTATTGCGCGAGAGGGTCACGGAGCTGCAGCCCCATTCCACCATCTGCTCCGCCACAGAGGTGCGGCAAAGCGAGGCCAGGGAGCTGGCGTCGCGGGTCGACGCGATGATCGTCATCGGCGGAAGGAACAGCGCCAACACCCGCAAGCTGTACAGCCTTTGCCTGGAGCGCTGTCCCAGAACCATACTGGCTGAAAGCGCGGCGGATCTTCCGCCTGCCTTCGCAAATATCAACAGGGATTTTATAGGGATCACTGCCGGCGCCTCGACGCCGCAGGATTCACTTGAGGAGGTTATTGTTACCATGGCTGAAAACGAACAGCTCAACCCCGTCCAGGAGGACGCCCAGACCGACTTCATGTCCCAGGTCGAAGCGACCCTCGTGAAGATCCGCCCCGGTCAGACCGTTACCGGCACCGTTGTTCAGATGAACGACGATGAGGTGTGTGTGAACATCGGCTACAAGGCTGATGGCCTGATCAAGCGTACCGACCTGACCCAGCAGGATGTTCAGGTGGGTGACGAGCTTGAGGTTGAGGTCGTGAAGGTGAACGACGGCGAAGGCAATGTCATCCTGAGCCAGCGCAACATCGTGAACCGCAAGGTTTGGGATGCCCTGATGGCCAAGTATGAAGCCGGCGAAGTCATCGAAGGCGTTGGCAAGGAGGCCGTCAAGGGCGGCCTGATCGCCGATGTGGATGGCGTCCGCGCGTTCGTTCCCGCCTCCCAGCTGGCCCCCCGCTATGTCAAGGACATCGGCGAGTTCGTCGGCAAGGACCTGCGCCTGAAGATCATCGAGGTCGACAAGGCCAAGAAGCGCATCGTCGCCAGCCGCAAGGAAGTCGTCATCGCCGAAGAGAAGGCCAAGAAGGAAGCCGCCTGGGCGAACCTCGAAGAGGGCATCGTGATCCACGGCATCGTTCGCCGTCTGACCAACTTCGGCGCCTTCGTGGATGTCGGCGGCGTGGACGGCCTGATCCACATCACCGATCTGTCCTGGGGCCACATCAAGGAGCCCTCTGAGGTCGTGCAGCCCGGTCAGGAAGTGGACGTGAAGATCCTGTCCCTGGACCGCGAGCGCGATCGCATCCAGCTGGGCTACAAGCAGCTGCAGCCCCGTCCCTGGGACAATGCCTCCGAGAAGTATCCCGAAGGCTCCATCGTGGAGGGCAAGGTTGTCCGCACCACCGATTTCGGCGCCTTTGTGGAGCTGGAGCCCGGTCTGGACGGCCTGGTGCATATCTCCCAGGTTGCTCTGACCCGCGTGGCCAAGGTGGAAGACGCCGTGCAGCCCGGTCAGATCGTCCGCGTGAAGGTTCTGAGCGTGGATACCGAGAAGAAGCGCATCAGCCTGAGCATCCGTCAGGCGCTGGACGAAGAGGCCTTCACCATCAGCGAAGAGATCTCCGAGCCCGAGTTTGAGCTGGCCGGCAGCGACACCGCCGAGCAGCCCGAGGCCTGATCCAACAGCATACAATGAGGAGAGGCAGATGCGTTCTGCCTCTCCCCTCTTTTTACGCGGACGCGGCCATGCCGCGGCGGGAGTACATGATGAAGAAGTGCGTGATCCTCACCCCGCTGTACGGGGGCGAGGAAAAGGACTGGCTGGCTGCCGGGCCGGAGGATATGCTCATCTGCGCCGACGGCGGCTACGACGCGGCCCTGGCCGCCGGATTGACGCCGGATCTGGTGGTGGGTGATTTCGACTCCATGCCGGACAGCCATCTGGCGGGCTGTACCTGTCCCATCGTCCGGCTGCCGGTGCACAAGGACGACACGGACACCGTCGTCTGTCTGAAGGAGGGCCGCAGCCGCGGCTACCGCCGGTTCATCATCGCCGGCACCCTCGGCGGGCGGTTCGATCATACGCTGTCCAATGTGCAGGTGCTGTACGACTGCGCCCTGCGCGGCGAGGAGGCCTGGCTGTGCGACCGTCAGAACCGTGTTCGCGTGCTGCTGCCCGGCGAATACACGCTGGAGGCGCTTCCCGGCACCCATCTTTCCCTGCTGGCCTGGACGGAGCGGGTCACCGGCATCGACCTCAGCGGCACCGAATGGCCGCTGAGGAACGCCACGCTGACCAGCCGCTATCCCCTGGGCTGCAGCAACAACGCGCTGGAGGATACCGTGCGCCTGCGGTTCGTGAGCGGTGCGCTGGTGCTCGTGTGGTCCCGGGAAAACGGCACCGTATAAGCCATGTTCCGCTTGTATATCCATCCGGTTTCTGCTATAATGGTTCCGTAGGAACGGGAGGAATGAAGATGCTTGAGATCGGCAGTCTGATCACCGAGGGTCGTACCAAGCGGCTGTATGCCACCGGCAGCCCGGATGAGGCGGTCATGTTTTTCAAGGATGAGGCCATTGCCTATCATGGGCTGAAGCGCGGCCGCATCCTCGGCAAGGGCGAGGTGAACAACGAGATCTGCAATCACCTGTTCACGCTGCTCTCCGAACGCGGCATTCCGAACCACTACCTCCGCAAGCTGGACGCCCGGCAGAGCCTCGTGCGCCGGCTGGACATGATCCCGCTGGAGGTGAAGGTGCGCAACTTTGCAGCCGGCACCCTGTGCGAGCGCCTCGGCATCCCCGAGGGCACACGGCTGAACGCCCCCGTGCTGTAGCTGCTGCTGAAGGATAACGAAACGGTGGATTTTCCCTTCATCAACATCTCCCATGCCCTGGCGCTGGGGCTGGCGGACCGGCCCACGCTGGAAACCATGTGCGACCGCGCCCAGCAGGTCAACGCCATCCTCTGCGAATATATGCGCGAGATCCACGTGGAGGTGGTGGACATCAAGCTGGAGTTCGGCCGTGCCGATGGCGAGCTGCTGCTGGCGGATGAGATCACCCCGGACATCGCCCGCTTCCAGGACGCGCGGACCGGCGAGCCGCTGGATCTGGAGCGCTTCCGCCGGGATCTCGGCAACCCCGTGGCCGGCTATCAGGATCTGCTGCGCCGGATGATGGGCGAAAGCTGAGGATTTTCAATACCCCGGCCGGTTTTTTCCGGGCGGGGCTTTGTTTTAAGGTTACTGCTCAGACCCCCTTGCGCACAGAACCATCTGATTGCGGCTGAACTCCCTCAGTCGCCTGCGG
>R14__coassemble_423_pt1 | contig 30528 bp, 26 predicted proteins | sample R14__metabat2_high_PE_015 | metagenome-assembled genome bin R14
TGGGTTCGTTCGGGAATCCGGCGGCGGTGCTGCCGCAATCAGCGGAAAAACCGGCCGTGCGGGCTGTCGGAGGGGAAATTTTTTTCGGAACCCTTCTCCTTTCTCCGTCCTTGGTCCCCATCCGCAGAAAAAAGAGGCCCGCAAGCCTCTTTCTTCCTATATATAGGTCAGTGCGTGGTGCCGGTGCCCTGCTTCAGATCGGCCTCGCCGGTGCGGAGCGTATCCGCCACCGTCTCCAGCATGGCAGCAAGTGCCGCAGCCGGCCTTTCAATTTTGGAATTGCGCCCTGCCCGGCAGACTCGCAGCACGGGTCCCGCAATCACGGTATCAGCCGGCTCAGCGCTTCTCCGTAGCCGTGCCTTCCGGATCGCCGGGCGCTTTGTAGCTTTTGCTGGCCAGCAGGTCCGTCATGACCGCGTTCAGGTGGGAGAGCATCATCCGCTCGCCCATGGTTTCGTCATGCGCCTCGAAGGCATCGATGACCGCCTGATGCGCCGGCACAAAGTTCTGCACATTGCCGGGGATGTTGAAGGTCTTGCTGCGGAAGCCGCTGAGGCTCTGCAGCAGCTTGTTGCTGAAATCGATCAGCAGCTTGTTGTGCGTGCAGGCCCAGATGGTGCTGTGGAATTCCTCATCGCAGCGGGCGAGGCCGGCGGCGTCCTGCCGCTCGGAGCAGTCGATCGAACGCTGCTGGATGGCCTGCAGCGCGCGCAGATCCTTCTATGTGCAGTTGCGGATGGCCAGCTTGACGACCACAGGCTCGATGGCCGTGCGGATCTCCGTCAGATCCTTCAGATCGTCCTCGTTCATGCGGAACCACTCCGCCACATCCACCTGCGCCTCCGGATATTTGCGCGCAAGGAAGGCGCCGCGGCCGGGACGGTTCTCCACATAGCCCTTGGCCTGCAGGATCCGCACCGCCTCGCGGATGGTGCCGCGGCCAACGCCCAGCTCCTCACAAAGCTGCTTCTCGGTGGGCAGCTTGTCCCCCACATGGTAATCATCGCTTTGGATCAGCGCAATGAGACTGCTTTCGACCTGTTCAACCGCGGTCAGCTTCGTGATCTGCTGCATCGGTTCCTCACTTCTTTTCGGGGATCTGCCTGCAAACCAGGCGATGGGTACAGGATACACTTTTTTGGCCGTGATTGCAATGCCCTTTTTCAACATTGGCAGTTTTAGCCCATAAACGCCACCTTGAAACATTCAAATATTTGTTGATATTGCCATATTTACAAACGCTGTTTCCTGTGTTATATTAACAGCAACGGTGTAGGACATCATACAATCCTACACAAAATACTACACAGGAGGGAATCCACATGAAGAAGTTCCTGGCGATCCTTTGCTGCGTCGCTCTGCTGATGAGCGTCGTCGGCACCTCTCTGGCCGAGACCAAGCTGATCATCTACTCTCCCGGCAATGAGAACTCTGTTCCCACCAAGACCATCATCGAGTACGCCCGTCTGGTGAACGAAGCCTCCAACGGCGAGATCGTGCTGGACGTGCATCATTCCGGTGAGCTGGGCAACGACGCCGAGTCCATCGAGTCCCTGCGTATCGGCGAGATCGACATCATGTTCGCCGGCACCTCCGGCTTCACTTCCTTCTATGAGCCGGCCAAGATCCTGGACCTGCCCTTCCTGTTCGACTCCGCCGAGCAGGCCTATGAAGTGACCAACAGCGAAGTCGGCGACGCCATCTTCGCCGGCCTGGAGGAGTACGGCCTGGTGTACCTGGCCGAGGGCGACAACGGCATGCGTCACATCTCCACCACCAACCGCGCCATCCACACCGCCGACGATGTGAAGGGCCTGAAGATCCGCGTTCCCACCAGCCAGCTGTACCTGGACGTCTGGGAAGCCCTGGGCGCCACCCCCATCGCCCTGGCTCTGAACGAGCTGGCTCTGGCCCTGTCCAACGGCACCGCCGAGGCCCAGGACAACGCCACCTATCATCTGGTCGCCAACGCCACCTACGATGATATCAAGTACTTCTCCAACATCAACTACATGTGGATGGGCTGCACCATGGCCATCAACAAGACGACCTGGGACAAGCTGGACGCTGACACCCAGGCCATCCTGAAGGAGCAGGCCAAGGTTGCCGCCAAGTATTCCTTCGATACCATCGCCGCCGACAACGAGACCGCTACCGCCACCCTGCAGGCTGCCGGCGTTGAGTTCGATTTCGAGCCCGATGTCCAGTCCTTCAAGGATGCCCTGGGCGGCGACGAGTACTATCAGCGTTACGCCAACGAGTCCTGGTTCTCTCAGGAACTGCTGGACGCCATTCTGGCTGTGACCCGCAAGTAATCAGCAAGACCGAACGGCGGCCGCACGGAGCTTCCCTGCGGCCGCTCCTTTTTTAGGAGAAACAAGCATGAAGCTGTTCAAAAAGATCACCGACGCGGTCGCCAAGGCCGCGGAGTGGATCTGCATCGTTTCGATCCTGTCGATCGTGCTGGTCATCGTGGCCGAGCTGATCAACCGCAACATCCTCGGCGGCTCCTTCCGCGCCACCATCGAGATCTGCGGCATCCTGTTCCTGTGGATGGCCTTCATCGGCATCATCCCCCTCTACAACAACAACGGCCTGATGAAGCTCGAGTTCGTTTCCGCCAAGGCCACCGGCGTCTTCGCGGAGATCATCTACTACATCAACAAGGCCGTGAGCCTGGCGCTGGGCGTGATGATGGTGTGCGCCTTCTTCTGGCAGTACCCCTTCTTCTCCACCCGCACCTACTCCACCTTCACCTTCAAGCTGCCCTACACCATCCAGTATATCCCGATGATGCTGGCCGGCGCCTTCATGGCCGTGAAGTCCCTGCAGCAGCTGCTGGAGCATATCTTCTGCCATGAGACCGCGGAAAAGGAGGCTGAGGCGTAATGGTCCTGTTCCTTGTTGCCTTCGTTGTTCTGCTGGTCATCGGCGTGCCGATCAGCATCTCCATCGGCTTCTCCGCCATCCTGGGCTGCTGGTCCCTGGGGTACAACCTGGTGGTCATCGGCAAACAGATGGTCGCCGGCGTGGACTCCTTCCTGCTGATCGCCGTGCCGCTGTTCATCCTGGCCGGCAATCTGATGAACGCCGGCAAGATCACCAAGAAGATCTTCGACACCGCCAAGGAGCTGGTCGGCTGGATCCCCGGCGGCCTGGCCCACGCGAACGTGGTGGCGTCCATCATCTTCGCCGGTATGTCCGGCTCCGCCGTGGCTGACGCCGGCGGTCTGGGCGCCATTGAGATGGAAGCCATGAGCACCAACGGCTATGACCGGGATTTCTCCGGCGCCGTCACCGCCGCCTCCTCCGTCATCGGCCCCATCTTCCCGCCGTCCATCCCGCTGATCATCTACGGCTCCGTGGCCTCCGTGTCCGTCTCCTCCCTGTTCATGGGCGGCGTCGTTCCCGGCGTGCTGATGGGCATCCTGCTGATGATCATGATCTACATCTTCGCCGTACGCCGCCATTATGAGCGGACGCCCTTCAGGGTCAAGCAGCTGATCAAACAGTTCCTGGGCTCCATCCTGGCCCTGATCACGCCCCTGATCATCCTCTCCGGCTTCACCCTGGGCTGGTTCACGCCGACCGAGGCCTCCTCCGTCGCCGTGGTCTACTCCTTCCTGGTGGCCAAGTTCGTCTACAAGTCCATGGACATGAAGACGTTCATCAAGTGCCTGAAGGATTCCGCCATTTCCTCCGCCAACACGCTGTTCATCATCGGCACCTCCACCCTGTTCACCTACGTCATGGCCAAGGAGGGCATCTCCGGCCAGATCGCCGATGTGGTGCTGGGCATCAGCTCCAACCCGAACATCGTGCTGCTGGTCATCAACGTGCTGCTGCTCCTGCTGGGCATGGTGATGGAGCCCGGCGCCATCCTGACGCTGATGCTGCCCGTGCTGCTGCCCATCGCCAACGGTCTGGGCCTGAACCTGGTGCACTTCGGCGTGATGATCGTGCTGAACCTGATGATCGGTCAGGTCACCCCGCCCTTCGGCGTCTGCCTGTTCGTGATCAGCGATGTGAACAAGCTGAAGCTGGAATCCCTGTACAAGTCCATTCTTCCCTTCCTGATCCCCCTGATCATCACGCTGCTGCTGGTGACTTATATCCCCGGCCTGGTCACCTGGCTGCCCGGCGTGCTGCTCCACTGATGCTATCCGATATCCGAAAGGAGTTGATTTCCCATGAAGGACGAACTGTTTGACGTATCCGGCAAGATCGTGATCGTGACCGGCGGCATGGGTCAGATCGGCAAGAACTTTGTTGAGGAGTTCTACAACCGCGGCTCCCGCGTGGCCGTGTGGACCGCGCACTATACCCCCGAGCGTCAGGAAAAGGTCTTCCCGGCCGAAAAGTATTCCTCCGACCGTCTCAAGTGCTACCAGGTGGACATCAACAGCAAGGCCGCCATCAACGCCGCGCTGGATGAAATGGCCGCCGCCTGGGGCGAGGCGCCCGACGTGCTGATCAACAACGCCGGCATCGATACCCAGCCCTCCGCGCCGCCCGAGGTCTCCGGCCCCTTCGAGCAGTTCCCCGAGGAGGTGTTCCGTGAGGTGGTGGACACCAACCTGGTGGGCACCTTCCTGTGCTGCCAGGCTGTCGGCGCCCGCATGGTCGCCGAGGGCAAGGGCGGCTCCATCATCAACATCGGCTCCATCTACGGCATGCTGTCCCCCATCCAGGACATCTACGCCTACAAGAAGGAGCGCACCGGCGTTCCCTTCATCAAGCCCGTGGCCTACTCCGCCGCCAAGTCCGGCGTGTACAACCTGACCCGCTATCTGGCCACCTACTGGGGCAAGAGCGGCATCCGCGTGAACACCCTGTCCCCCGCCGGCGTGTGGCGCGACACCCAGGACGAGACCTTCATCGCCAACTTCACCGCCCGTATGCCCATGGGCCGTATGTCCCGGGAGAATGAATACAACGGCGCCGTGATCTTCCTGGCCTCGAAGGCTTCCTCCTTCATGACCGGCGCGAATCTGGTGATCGACGGAGGCTGGACCGCATGGTAAAGCATCCCGAGCTGCAGAAGATCTTCTCCGCGCTGGAAACACCCATGCGCGCGGATGAAAGCATCAACTATACCGCCCTGCGCGAGGTGGTGGAGTATCAGCTGTCCACCGGCGTCGAGGGCTTCTACTGCAACGGCTCCTCCGGCGAGGGCCTGCTGCTGAGCCTCGACGAGCGCAAGGCCGTGCTGGAGACGGTGCTGGAGCAGGTGAACGGCCGCGTGCCCGTCATCAGCCATATCGGCACCATCCGCGCGAAGGACGTCATCGATCTGGCACAGCACGCCAAAGCCGCCGGCGCCAACGCGGTGTCCATGATCCCGCCCTACTATTACAAATTCTCCATGGACGAGATCATGAGCTATTACGAGGCCGTGGTGGACGCCGTGCCCGGCATCCCCGCCATCATCTACAACATTCCCCAGTTCACGGGCATCGAGTTCAGCAAGGCCAACGCCTCCCGGCTGCTGGAGAATCCCGGCATCATCGGCGTGAAGCATACCTCCAACAACCTTTACGCGATGGAGCGCATGGTCACCGCCTACCCGGACAAGATCCTCTTCAACGGCTTTGACGAGCAGTTCCTGTCCGCGCTGACGGCCGGCGCCACCGCCACCATCGGCACCACGGTCAACTGCTTCGCGCCGCTGTTCCTGAAGGTGCGCGCGCTGTTCGGCGAGAACCGCATGGCCGAGGCCGCCGCGGTGCAGAGCGACATCAACCACCGCGTGGAGGAAATGTGCAAGGTCGGCATCTTCAACGCCGTGAAGTACATCCTCACGAAGCAGGGCGGTATGGATTGCGGCAGCTGCCGCGCTCCCTTCAAGCCCCTGTCCGACGCGGACAAGGCGCTGCTGGACCGGTTGCTGTAAGTCTTTTTCCAAACAGCTCAGGGGCTGTCCCCCAATATGGCTGCGTCAGCCATCCGGGACAGCCCTTTTTCTGTTCTTTCGGCAGAATGCCGGCGCCCGCGGCCCGGACAGCCGCGCCTTCCTTGCAGGAATCCGTCGCGGCCGCGGCGAATTAGTGATGGATATCGCCGCTCGACACGCGGCGTCACGAGGTGAAAAGCCATGCTGCATTTTGCGCTGATCGGGGAAAAGCTGGGGCACAGCCTGTCCCGGCCGATCCATGAGAATCTGTACCGGGCGCTGGGCATCGACGCGGAGTACCGCGCCATCGAGATCCCCCGCGACCGCTTTGACGAAACGGTGACCGGCCTGCTGGACACGCTGGACGGCTTCAACGTCACCATCCCCTACAAGCAGACGGTGATGCCGCTGCTGGATACGCTGGATGATTTTGCCGCGGGCATCGGCGCGGTGAACACCGTCACGTGCCGCGACCGCTCCGGCCACAACACCGACGCGCCGGGCTTTGCCGCCATGCTGCGGCATCACGGCATTCAGCCGGCGGGGCAGCCGTGCTTCGTGCTGGGCAACGGCGGCGCGTCGAAGGCCGTGTGCGCCGCGCTGAAAAGCATGGGCGCGGCCTCGGTGACGCTGGTCTCCCGGCATCCGGGCGGGGAGATCATCGGCTACGACGCCCTGGCGGAGCGCTTCTCCGGCATCCTGGTGAACTGCACCCCCGCCGGCATGTGGCCCGATGTGACCGGCTGCCCGGTGGCCCCGGACCGGCTGCCCGGCCTGCTGCGGCGGGCCTCGGGCGTGGCGGATATCATCTACAACCCGGCGGAAACGGTGCTGACCCGCGCGGCGAAGGCGGCGGGTGTGCCGGCCTGCACGGGCCTGTATATGCTGGTGGCCCAGGCAGTGGAGGCCGAGCGCCTCTGGCTGGGCCGGGACATCCCGGAGGACATGAACGCGCTGCTGCTGAAGCGGCTGACGCTGTAAACGGAGGAGATCGCCATGAATGAATTCCTGATCCTGAACGGCCCCAACATCAACATGACCGGCCTGCGGGAGCCGGGCATCTACGGCACCCGCACCTATGAGGATCTGTGCGATGAGATCCGTGCCGAGGCGGAGCGGCTGGGCGTGAAGGTGCGCTTTGTGCAGTCCAACCACGAGGGCGACCTCATCGACGCCATCCAGCAGGCCTGGCGCGACGGCGTGAAGGGCATCGTGATGAATCCCGGCGGCTACACCCACACCTCCGTGGCCCTGCACGACGCGGTGGCCTCCGTGTCCGCCACGGTGCCCACGGTGGAGGTGCACATGAGCAACATCCATGCCCGGGAGGAGTTCCGCCACCGCTCCATGACCGCACCGGCCTGCCGCGGGCAGATCGTGGGCTTCGGCTTCACCGGCTACCTGATGGCGCTGCGCGTGCTGGCGGAGGAAGCATGAGCCCCGCGCAGAAGCAGGCGTCCCGGCGCGATCCGGCGGTGGAGCTGTTCCGTATCATCGCCTGCCTGCTGGTCATCGGCCTGCATACCATGCCGGAGGCGGAGGTGTTCTACGGCACCTGGAACAACGCCTTCAACCGCTTTCTGCGGGTGCTGCTCAGCGACGCCGTGGCCATGTTCTGGCTGATGAGCGGCTTTTACCTCTTCCGCGAGGGCGACTGGGGACGGCTGTGCCGGCGCACCCTGAAGCGCATCGTGCTGCCGGCGGCGGCCATCGCCGTGTTCACCTTCTACTTCCGCGAATGGATGTGCATCGAGGGCACCACCCTGCGGGAAAGCGTGACCCACAGCCTGGGCGAGTACCTCGGCGTACTGCGCGATACGCTGGCTTTGCGGAGCGGCGTGGCCGGCGCGGCGCATCTGTGGTATGTTTTTACCTATTTTATCGTGATCCTCTGCCAGCCCCTGCTGAAGGCGGCGGACGAGTACCTCGCGGCGGATGTCCGGCGGGAGCGGCGGTTCGTGCTGATCACCCTGGCGCTGCGCCTGCTGAACGACCTGGACAGCAACGGCGTCTTCGGCAGCGGCGAGGGCTTTGCCGGGCTGCCCACCACGGTGATCCTGCTCCTGTGGGGCAGCATCCTCTACCGCCGGCGCGAGCGGCTGGAAAGCCTCGGGCGGAAGCTGCTGCTCGCCGTTCCGGCGTATCTCGCGATGGATATCGTCCGCGCGCTGTTCCTGCATATGCGCGCGGAGGCCGGCAAGAGCATCTGGCTGATGTACTGGAACAGCACCCCGGGCATGGTGGGCGCCGTGCTGATGGCGCTGATCTGCTTCGGGCTGATCCGGCAGGATGCTTCCGAGGGGCTGCGGCGGCGCCTGTCGTGGCTGTCCTCGTACACCTTCCCGGTCTATCTGACGCATCTGCTGCTGCGCGACAGCATGGTCTACCGCTTCCATGTGGATACGGCGCTGCAGGCTCTGATGCCCGCATCCTGGCCGGCGTGGCTGCGTTAGGCCGTTTATGAGCCGCTGCTGATCCTGGCGGTGTACGCCGTGTCGATGGCCGTGTGCATGCTGCTGCGGGCCTGCGGCAGGGGCCTGCGCCGGGTGACCGCCCGCGGTTGACGCGCCGCTGCAAATCAACCTTTTTGGAGAAATCAACTCTGTAATTGAATTTTTCGTTGACAGCCGCCGTTTTCCGGTATATACTGAACATAAGCGGAAGTGTTTGCCGGAAAGGGGGAAGCGGATGAATCTCTCGGAAGAGGTCAGGCGGCTGGCCAGGGAAACGGATACCACCTTCACGGAGATCGCCCGGCGGATCGGCCAGTCCCCCGCCAACCTCTCCAAAAAGCTCACGAAGGGCACCCTTTCCTTCGAGGAATTTGAAAAGATCCTCCGGGCCATGGGCGTGCGGCCCGAGTACCGCTTCATTCTGCCCGGCGACGACGCGGAGGACGCGGCACCGGATCCGCGGCTGGCCGACAAGCTGGAGATCCTTGAGCGGCAGCTGGCCGTGGAGCGGCTGAAGTCCCGGTATTTCATCGACGCGCGGCACGATCTGCGCACCGCGCTGGACACCATCTCCGGCGGACTGACGCTGGCGGAGCGCCACTGCAGGGACCCGGAACGGGTACGCAGCTGCATCAGCCGCGTGCGTCCGGCGCTGAACGAGCTGGAGTCGCTGGTCGCGGACGATCCCTTCAACCGGTAGCTGGGCACGGCGGCGGCGTCCCCGGAGCATCATGACCCGGGAGAGGCTTTTGCCGGCTGCCGGGTGCTGCTGGCGGATGACAACGAGCTGAACCGCGGCATCGTGCAGGAGCTGCTGGAGGACCGCGGTCTGCTTGTGGAGACCGCCGCCAACGGTACCCAGGCCGTCGCCCGCGTCCAAAGCGCTCCGCCGGGATACTATGATTACATCCTGATGGATCTGATGATGCCGGAGACGGACGGCTTCGCGGCCGCCGCGGCGATCCGGGCGCTGCCGGAAAAGGACAGGGCGCGGATCCCCATCATCGCCATGACCGCCGGCGTGTCCCCGGAGGACAGGCGTCTGGCCGCCGGGGCCGGCATGAACGGGTTTATGGAAAAGCCGCTGCGGCTGCAGCAGCTCTTCGGCATCATGAAGGATATTCAGACGAACCGTATGTAACAGGAGGGAACCGTGATGACCGTTAAGGAAGTATACGCGCTGATGGGCGCGAGCTACGAGGATGCCATGGGCCTGATGCGCAAGGATGAGCGCATCGCCAAATACATGAAGATGTTCCTGCGGGACGAGACCTTCGACAAGCTGCGGGCCGCCATGGAGGCCGATGATATGGAAGCCGCCTTTGTCGGCGCCCACACGCTGAAGGGCGTCTGCGCCAACCTGGCCTTCACCCGGCTGCAGACGCTGGTGAGCGGCATGACGGAGGACCTGCGCCACGGCCGTGACATCCCCCACGCGAAGGCCGTGTGGCCCGATGTGGCCGCCGCCTACAACGAGACCGTGCAGCTGATCCGCCGGTATCAGGCCGAGAACCCGTAACACCTTAAGGAGGCGGACTGCCATGCTCACCGCCAGAGACAAGATCATCATTGCCGATGACGTCGCCATCAACCGCGAGCTGCTCAGAGATATTTTCGAGGACCGCTGCGAGCTGCTGGAGGCCGCCGACGGCGAGGAGACCCTCGCGCTGGTGCGGGCCAACCCGGACGCCTGCCTGCTGCTGCTGGACCTGGTGATGCCGAAGCTGAACGGCCTGCAGGTGCTGGAGCGGATGTCGTAGCTCGGGCTGCTGGAGCGCATCCCCGTGATCATGATCACCGGCGAGGCCACCCGTGAAACGGAGCTGCTCGCCTACGAGTACGGCGTGACCGAGGTGATCCACAAGCCCTTTGAGCCGGTCATCACCCTGCGCCGGGCGGAGAACGCCATCGAGCTGTACCGCTCGCGCAACAGCATGGCGGAGGAGATCGCCCGCCAGAACCGCGAGCTGCTGGCCTCCCGGCAGCGCATCATCCAGAACAACGACTTTCTGATCATGGCCCTGGGCAATGTGGTGGAATACCGCAGCGCCGAATCCGGCCTGCATGTGCGCCGCGTATCCCGGTATACCGAAGCCCTGCTGGAGCAGGTGCGGTGGATGTATCCCGAATATCATCTGACTCCGGAGCAGATCGGCGAGATGGCCCAGGCGGCCGCCCTGCATGACCTGGGCAAGATCGCCATCCCGGACGCCATCCTCAACGCGCCGCGGCCCCTGGCGCCCGCCGAATACAACGAGATGAAAAAGCACCCGCTGTACGGCTGCGAGCTGCTGGAAAAGTTCAAGACCGTGGACAGCGCCTTCTATCACTACTGCTACGATATCATCCGCTGGCATCACGAGCGGGACGACGGCCGCGGCTATCCCGACGGGCTGAAGGGCACCGAGATCCCGATCCACGCCCAGGCCACCGGCGTGGCCGACTGCTTCGACGCGCTGGTCAGCAAGCGGGTATACAAGGACGCGTACCCCATCGAAACGGCCATCACCATGATCCTGAACGGTGAGTGCGGCCGCTTCTCCGAGGCGATCCTCAACGCCTTCACGGCCGCGAAGCCGCGGCTGCTGCGCATCGCCGCCGATTATGCCGAAAAGGCCGAATGACCGACTCTCCCACAACGAACGGAGGCTTCCCCATGAAAAAGCTGCTTGCCATCCTGCTTGCCGTCGCCATGCTGCTGACGCTGACCGCCTGCTCCACCGATACGCAGACGGGCGACCAGACCGCCGCCCAGCCCGCGGAGGAAAGCAAGGGCTTCACCCCCGCGCTGGATACCCAGGCCGAGCTGAGCCTGAATGTGGTGGGCTCCTACGGCAACTTTGAGGCGCTGGAGCAGGTGATCCAGGACTTTCAGGTCTACTATCCCAACGTGACCGTCACCTACGAGCAGATCTCCGATTTCGACAGCGCCTTCCCCATGCGCTGCGCCGGCGGTGACAATCTGGACCTGTTCTTCACCACCGCCACGAACTACGACCGGCTGTACAACGGCGCGATCACCGGGTACGCGGTCGATCTGAGCACCATCGGGGGCATGGATCTGTCCGCCGTGGACGAAGACGCCCTGCTCGCCGGGCAGCAGAACGGCAAACAGCTGCTGCTGCCGGTGTTCTATCAGACCAATGGTCTCATCGTAAACGAAACGCTGCTGGCGAAGTACGGCCTGACCGTGCCCACGACCATCGACGAGCTGGCGTCCGTGTGTGACGCGCTGCTGGAAAAGGGCATCACGCCCCTGTACGGCGTGCCCGTCATGCAGGGCCGTCTCTTCCTGGCCTCCGTTGTTTCCACCATCGTGAACGCGGACAACAGCGCCGGGCTGTGCGCCGCCCTTGAGCAGGGCACGCTGGACACCGCGCTGCTGGAAACAGCCTGCGACACCTGGCGCGAATGGACGGAGAAGGGCTACTTCAACCCCGAGGCCGAAACGCTGAAGGACAGCTACAACGCCGCCATCCTCCGCTTCTTCGAGGGCGATGTGCCCTTCCTGATCGGCACCTCCGATACCATCAGCGGCTGCAAAAAGCGCGAGGCCAAGTCCGAGGCTTTCACCGCCGCGCCCTTTGACTACAGCTATATCGTGCCCGCCATGGGCCAGGATGATCCGTCCGTGCTGCTGATCGCGAATTCGTTCTTCGGCGTGTACAAGGGTTCGGAGCATGTGGACTACGCCGGTGAGTTCATCCGCTTCCTCGCGACGCGTGAGGAACTGGTCACGATGGCCGCCGTGAAGGGCATGCCCGCCGTGGTCGCCAACGCCGGCGACAGCCGCTTCACCCGCCTCGAGGCGCTGCCGGATACGCAGAAGCGCTACACCAGCCGTCTGCCCTTTAGCATCAACGCGTTCAGCTGCCTGAGCGGCGCCATGGTGGATGTCGCCTCCCCCGATGCCGCGGCGATCGCGGCCCTCTTCACCGAAAAGATGGCGGAGTAACGCGCCGGTGCCCCATCCGTAACCGATCCTCCGGAGGAACAAGCCATGATGAAACCATTGCGGATCATACTGATCAACCTGGTCGTGATCCTGCTGATAGCGTCCGGTATGCTGCTGTACAGTCAGAATACCCTCTCCAGCTACCGGGAAACGGCTGTCAGCGCGGCTGAGAACAGCGCCCGCGGCCTGCAGGAGGTCGCCTTTACCTACATGCTGGGCGAGCAGAACGTCTGCGACAGCTGGGCCGCCTATATCAACCGCACAGGCATGACCATGGAGGAGGCGACCGCCTTCGTGCGCACCGCCTGCAGCGATGAAAAGATCTCCGCGCATCTGGTGTGGGCCGATACCTATACGGGCCTTTCCACCGTGGCCATGGCCGGTACGGAGGACAGCTTTGAGGTCGTTTACCGGAACAACGTATCCAAGGCCACGGCCGAGTATACCTACTCCAATCTGACAGCCCTGACGGCGCTCGATTTTGCAAAGGAGCCGGTGCACATCACCATCTCCTACACCAACCCCATGGACGGCTCGCGGGTCATTTCCTTCGCCGCGCAGATCACCCTGCTGGACGGCGGAACGGAACGGAACGCGCTGCTGCTGCGCGTGGTGCCCGTCAGCTACCTCAAAAAGAACTGGAGCTTCGTAACGGATTATCCCGATGCCGCCGTGGCCCTGATGGAGCCCTCCGGCGCCTTCATCATCCAGCCCACGGTGATGAAGAACAACAACTTTTTCGAGTTCATCTATTCCTACAACAAGGGCGACATCGATACGGACGCGCTGCAGACGGAAATGCGCGCCGCCGATTCCGGCAGCTTCTTCGCGAACAACGCCCGCTCCGAGCAGATGCTCTTCGCCTATGCCGGCGTGAGCAGCGCGGACGGCTGGATGGTCGTGCTGGCGATGCCTTTGACCTCCGTTTACGCCGAGGAGCCGACCAGCGACCTGGCCTGGGCCATCCTGGCCGCGCTGGCCGTGATGGTCGCCGTCAACCTGTGGTACTTCATGGCACTCGCCCGCCGCGACCGCGAAGCCCACGCCGTGATGCGGGAGCAGGTGGAGACCATCACCCGCCAGAGCGGAGAGCTGCAGCAGGCCCTGCGGGACGCGCAGCAGGCCAGCAACGCCAAGACCGTCTTCCTGAACAACATGTCCCACGATATGCGCACGCCCATGAACGCCATCATCGGCTTCACCACCCTGGCGGAAAAGCATATCGACAACCGTGAGGAAGCCCTGTCCGATCTGAAGAAGATCGAGCTTTCCGGCAACCAGCTGTTGGCGCTGATCAACGATGTACTGGACATGAGCCGCATCGAGAGCGGCCGCGTGACCCTGAACGAGCAGGAGGAGGATCTTGCCGATATCGTGACGCAGCTGCGCACCATCCTCCAGCCCACCATGGAGGAAAAGCAGCTGACGCTCAAGGTGGACACCGCCGGCCTTACGCACACCGGCGTCGTCTGCGACCGGCTGCGTCTGAGCCAGGTGCTGATGAACCTGCTGAGCAACGCCATGAAATTCACCCCCAACGGCGGCACGGTCACCGTGACCGTCAGCGAGGTACCCGGCGCGCCGGAGGGCAGCGTGGACTGCGAGCTGCGGGTGCGGGATACCGGCATCGGCATCTCGGAGGAGTTCCTGCCCCATGTGTTCGAGTCCTTCACCCGGGAGCGCTCGACCACCGTCAGCGGCATCCAGGGCACCGGCCTGGGCATGGCCATCACGAAGAACCTGGTCACGCTGATGGGCGGCGCCATCGGCGTAGCCAGCAAGCTGGGCGAGGGCACGGAGTTCACCGTCCGCCTGAACCTGAAGACCTGTGACAGGGCGCCGCAAAAGGATGCGCCCGCCGGGCCCGAAACGCCCCAGGTCAGCTTCGCCGGCAAAAAGCTGCTGCTGGTGGAGGACAACGAGCTGAACCGCGAGATCGCCGTGGACATCCTGGAGGAGGAGGGCTTCGAGCTGGACACCGCCTGCGACGGCACGGAGGCGGTCGAAAAGCTCCGCGGCGCAACGCCCGGGCAGTACGATCTGGTGCTGATGGACATCCAGATGCCCCGGATGGACGGCTACGAGGCCACGCGGCAGATCCGCAGGCTGCCCGATCCGGCGATCAGCACCATCCCCATCATCGCCATGACGGCCAACGCCTTCGAGGAGGACAAAAAGAAGGCCTTCGAGGCCGGCATGAACGGCCATGTGGCCAAGCCCATCAACATCCCCGCGCTGCTGGAGGCCATCTCCGGCGCGCTGAACGCCCGTTCCTGACGGGCATCGTCCCGCCGAAAAGCAACACGCCGCCGCGGCATGTTTCCGTGGCGGCGCTGTTTTCGATTGTCAGGCTTCCGTTCCCGCCGGCTTACTGTGCGGCGGCGGCGGCCAGGGCCAGGGTGATGGCCTCCTTCAGGGCGTTGGTCTCGGTGGTGGCGCCGGAGATGCCGTCCACATCGGTGCTCTGGGCTTCCGTCACGGCGCTGAAGAAAGCGCTGATGGCCTCGTCATCGCTGATGACGCTGCTGCCCTCGTTCAGACTGATGGCGGCGATCCGGCCGTCGGCGATGGTCACGGTGACCGTCACGCTGCCCTCCAGATTGCTGCCGGTGCCGGTATACTCGCCGTCCGGCAGGGCGGACACCGCGGCACCTTCGGAAGCGGCGGGCGTGTAGTCGTCATCCCAGTCCCAGAAATCGAAGTTGGACATACGCTTCTCCGGCAGCGTGGTGGCGCCGGTGGCGGCGTCCGTCTCGTCGATGGAGCCGATCAGGATCGCGCACAGCAGGGTGACATTGCCCTCCAGCGGAATGGTGTCGTCCAGCGCCATCACATAGTGATCGAAGCTCTCGGAGCCATCCTCGGAGGTCATGTACTTCCCGATGTCCCAGTTCTCGCCCTGGATGTAGGCAAAGTTGCCGCCGGTGCCGTACAGATCGACCTCGCCGGTCTCGGCGTTGGGGATGTTCAGCGCGGCATAGGCGCGGCAGCGGTAGCCCATGTCACGGGCCAGCAGGTTCAGATAGCCGGAGGCCCAGCCTGCCTCATAGATGCCGAAGTACATGTTCCAGTACTCGGGATTGCCGCCGTTCTCCGCGGAGCTGCCCGGATAGTACTGCGCGGCATGATGCTCCTGATCCTTCACGCCGTCGGCCATCACCAGCACCATCACGGTTCCGGTCGTATCCAGGCCGACGAACTGGCAGAACAGGCTCATGATCTCCGCCTGCTCCTCAGCGTCCTGGATCACAACAAAGTGCGTGCCGGTCAGGCCATGGCACTGGAAATAGGTGTTCGCCAGCGTCAGCATGGTGGTCAGCTCGTCCTTGGAGGGACGGTTTTCCACGCCGCTCTTGAAGCCGGGCGTGTTGGCGCCGGTGGCGTTGCCCTCGGCCATCCAGTCCGTCAGACCGATGGCGGACTCGGCCATCGCGGACACGCTCATCAGCAGCATGGTCACAGCCAGCAGCATCGCGAGAAATTTCTTCATGTTCCTTACCTCCTTCACGGGTCCAGCCCGTATGTGAACAGTATATCAAACCGGCGCGGCGGTGAAAATTCCGAACTTTCATTTTCACGCCCATCAACTTTCGGTTGATACTTTTCGCCGGCTGTGCTATACTGGTTGCTGAGGGAGGCGCGGTCATGGAGAACACGCAGATGGATTATTTCCTTGAGGTGTGCCGCTGCGGCAGCATCACCCGCGCCGGAAAGCAGCTGAAGGTCACGCCGCAGGCCGTTTCCAAGGCGATCGCCGCGCTGGAAAGACAGCTGGGCTTTCCGCTGCTCATCCGCCGGCCGGAGGGCTGCGTGCCGACGGAAAAGGGTCTGGAGGTCCGGCGGCTCGGTCTTCGTATGCGGCGCTTCAACGATCAGCTGCTGCAGCAGATGCAGGCGCTGGCGGAGCCGCCCGCGCAGGAGCAGGAGGTGCGCATCGGCGTATGGGGCGCTTTCGCGTCCATCATGCCGCCGGCGGACTATATCGACTTCCACGAGTTGTACCCGCACATCCGTCTGTGGTTCCGGGGCTACCCATCGCCGGAGGACTGCGAGCGCGCGCTGACGGATGGCAGCGTGGATCTGGCCTTTTGCCCCGCCCACGGTATCAATGACAGCCTTGTCTGCCTGCAGGAATACGGCAGCACCGTCTGCCTGACGGTCAACAGCCGCAATCCGCTGGCCGGCTCCAGGGAGATCCCGCTGGCCGCGCTGCGGGAGCAGAAGCTGATCGCCGACGAGCTGCCGGACGGCACGATTTCCTTCGCGGGCGAGCTGGCCGCGGCCGGCGTCACGCCGGTGCTGACGCTTCCGCCGCTGAGCGATCCGCTGAAGCGGCAGCTGGTGCTGCAGGGCGATTATGTCGCCTTCAGCTACTGCCCGCCCGGCTGGCTGCCCTACGGCATCATTCCGGTGCGGGTCACCGAGCTGCACCGGTTTGAGTACTCGCTCTTCTCCAGGGCTGCCGGCCGCGAGCTCAGCGAAGCCGCGCAGCTGTATGCCGATTACATCGTGCCGCGCTTCAAAAAGGATATCTTCGTGTGATTTTTGCCCGTTTGTCCCCTCCCGGGGGACAAACGCGCGGGCGGTCTGTGCTATCATGAGTGTGCCGGCGGAGGGATGCCGGCGGAGCTGCCGACAGCAGGAGGTGCATCATGCTCTATTCCGATCGGATCAGGAAGGCCTGCGACATCCTCTTTGACGCCCATCGCGATGACCGCGACAAGGGCGGCTACCCCTATGTGTTCCATCCCTTCTACCTGGCCACGCAGATGGAGGACGAAGCCTCGGTGTGCGTGGCGCTGCTGCACGATGTGATCGAGGATCACGGCGACCGCTACAGCTTTGAGTCCCTGGCCGCTGAGGGCTTCGGGGATGAGGTCATCGCCGCGCTTCGCCTTCTGACCCACGAAAAGGGCGTACCCTACATGGACTATGTGAAGGCCATCGCGGAAAACCCCATCGCGCGGCGGGTGAAGCTGGCGGACCTGCGTCACAACATGGATACCACCCGCACCGGCGGCGTACAGGCCCCGAAGTACGCGCTGTACCGGGAGGCCCTGACCTGTCTCGAGCGGTACGCGTAAGCGCGAAGACGGCAGAAAGGAGCGCAACGACATGGCAGAGGAGTTTGACGGGACCGTTTTCCATTTCGGCAGTGAGGTCAAATACGAATTCAAACACTCTTCGGAAGACGAACGCGCCGGCCGGAAGCGGTACCTCGCCGTCAGCAGCGGCAGCCGTTTTCTCAAGGACATCCGCGTGCGCGACCGGGAGGATGTGGCGTCCTTCAGGCTGGTGCTGCCGCCCAGGAAGGGCGCGCGGCTGACCGAAGCCGAGGAGGATGCCATCACCGCGATCGTGTTCCACGCCGCCTCCGTGTTCCATTCGTGTGACCTGGACTTCGACGGCATGCAGCTGGAGATCGTGAACGATCCCTTCGGCGACGACGTGCTGTGGTCGCGCGACCCGAGGCACAGGGACCGCTACCACCTGTCCATGTGTGCGGACACCTTTGAGGACTGGAGCCAGACGATCTACCAGCTCGGCTACGGCTTCGCGCACTGCATCATGGACTACCGCTACGCGTCAGGCCGGGTGCCGTGGATGGAGGAGACCGTCTGCGAAGCGATGCCCCTGTGGCTCCTGGGCTGCTTTGCCATCAGCTGGAAGGAATTCCGGCTTTCCGGCTTGGATCCCGACTACGATGACCACCTCATGGACTACCTTTCCGACTTCATGACCGACCAGGCGTGGACAAACCGCCCGGCCCGCTGCGCCTCCATGAAGGAGCTGCTGGCCATGAACGAAAACGCCGCGGGCGGCTCCGACGACCGGATCGGCGCGGTGATCGTGCTGTACCAGCTGATCCACCCGGACGACCTCGCTCCCCTGTTCAGCTGCGGCCTGTACGCGGATGACATCCCCGGCATGGCGGACACCGACAGCTGGCTGGCCCGCTGCCCCGGCAGCCTGGCCGTGCGGTATCTCGCCTCCCTCCAGGACAACGCGGTGCGGGACGATCCCGCGTACCGGGCCCTCCGCGAGGCGAAGAAGGAAAAGCTCTCGGAAATGTGAGACCATCTATACGATGACGACTGGACTCAGGGACGATAACAAGGCCTCCGGCGCGATCTCCGCGCCGGAGGCTTTTTGGATAGGAACGATCTGTTTGTTTACCGGCTCACCACACCAGCTGCTCCGCGCTGACGGTGCCCAGCTGCTGCACGTATGCGGTCACGGCGGCGCTGCCCGTAGTCTCCTCGGTCAGGGCCATGTCCTTCAGGTCCTCGGGCATACCGCCGGAGATGAACGCGACGGTGTAGGCGGAGTCGTCATCCGGCTCGACGCCGCCCTTCATCACCAGCGTGTAGGGGAAGGTCTCGCCGTTCACCTCCAGGCCGGCGGCGGCCAGCTCCTTCAGGGCCGGGCCGCTGAGGGTGACCGTCTGCACCGCGCTCGAGAAGCTCGGGGTGATCATGTTCACCACGCTCTCGGTGATATGGCCGGCGTACAGCGGGGCCATGATACCGGCGGCGTTGGCGGTGTGGCAGTCGGTCAGGCTGCAGACGGACACCAGCGCGGCGTCGGCGTGGGCGGCCTCGCCGATGGCAATGCCCACCAGCTTCGCGGTGTCCTCCTGGCTCAGCGTTTCGGCGGACTCGGCCATGTACACGCCGCCGGTGGTCAGGCGCTCCTCGTTGATGCGGTCCAGCTCGGCCAGAGCTTCGTCGCCGGTCAGGTTGCCGCGCACCACCTCGTACAGCACGTCGGCGAAGGAGGTCACGATGTCCTCCCAGGGGCCGTAGCAGCTGACCAGCGGCTGCACATAGCCGTCATTCAGCAGGTCCTCCACTTCCTTCAGGAAGCTGCCCTCGGGAATGCTCGTCGCCTCGATGGGTGAATAGTAGGTGTCGTTGACCTGCTCCTTCTCCGTGCCGTAGCCGGTGGTGGCCCAGGCCGTCTGGCCCTCGGGCGTGGACAGGAAGGCCAGCACCTTCTTCGCGTCCTCCAGCTTCTGCGGATCGCTCTCCAGCGCCTTGCTCAGGCCGTAATAGCGGGAGGTGTTGGTGCAGAGCATGTTGTCGCCGCCCTCCTCGGCCAGGAAGGGCATGATGCCGTAATCCCAGGTGCCGTAATCGGCGCTCTCCCAGTGGGCCACGGTCCAGCTGGAGCAGGAGTGGATCAGCGCGCCGCCGATCATGAAGGTCGGGTTGGCCCAGTTGTTGCCGATATACTCGGCCTCGATGAAGCCCGCGTCGATATAGTCCTCGAATATCTTCATCACGCTCTCGAGGTTGCCCACCGCGGTGGCCTTGCCGTCCAGGAAGTCCTCCTTCCACTGCTCGCCGTCCGGCGTGCCGAGGAAGTCCGTGGCGCCCAGGTTCCAGAACAGGTTCCAGATGTGGCCGTCCAGGTCCATGCGGGCGGCCATCACCTCCACCTTGTCGTCCACGGTGATATCGAAGGCGGCGTATTTGGCCTCGTTGGCCTCGTAGAACTTCTGCAGGTCGGGGTTGGCGTCGATCTGCCCCACCACGTCCTTCAGCGCCACCATGTCCTCAAAGCTCTCGGGCAGGGTGATATCGTACTGCTCCGCCAGGGTCTTGTTGTACACCAGGCCGTTGATGGTGGCCGGGCCGGGCAGCACATAGATGGCGCCGTTCATGTTCACCTCGTCCAGGGCGCTCTCGCGGTAGGCGTTGATGAACTCCTCGCCGGAGAGGTCGATGAGGTACTCCGCGGCCAGCTCGTCATCCGGCAGGATGGTGCTGACATAAATGTCCGGGATGTCGCCGTTCTGCAGGGACAGCTTGAAGTACTCGGACATGTTGTTCGTGGCGATGGTCACCACATTCAGATTGACCTCGGGATAGGCCTCGTGGAAGGCCGCTTCAAAGGCGGCGGTGTCCCAGCTCCAGTAGGCCAGCATGGTAATGGGCTCGTGGGTCTCCTCGGCAAGGCCGCAGGGAATGTACAGGGTCATCAGCAGCGTCAGAGCCAGCAGAACGCTCAGGCACTTCTTCATCTGATCTCGTCTCCTTTACTTTTGCTCCGCGTCGGCGGGGGTGATGGTTGGATGGTTCGCCAGCCAGGCCTGGATCGCCTGGTTCAGGGTGGTGTCGGTTTCGGTGTAATCGGCGTATGTCTCCGCGTTGAAGGCGCCGGACACCATGGTCACGGTGTACACGCGGCTGTCATCCAGGTCCTCCGTAACGCCCGCCGCCACATAGGGGAAGGTGAAGGTCTCCTCCGAGTCCTCCGCGGCCAGGGTGAAGCCCTCCGCCAGCAGCGCCTTCAGCTGCGCGCCGGTCAGGTTCAGCGTCACCAGTTTGGCGTTCAGACCGCCAGGCAGGCAGGTGCTGTAGTTGTTGCTGTAGATGCTGCCGGCGAACAGATGCCCGTACACGGCGGCGGGGTTGAAGGAGCGGTTCGCCGGGTCGTTCATCACCACCACGGCGGCGTCGGTGCCGCCCTGCTCCAGCAGCATGTTGGCCATCAGCTGCGCGGTCTGCTCATAGGTCAGCGTTTCCGTGACCGTGGCCATGGTGCCGTTGCCGGACACGGCTTCGGCCTTTTCCAGATCCACATAGGCCGCCACTGCCAGGGCGTCCTTCGTTTCGTACACGGCGGCTTTCACGGCGTCGCCCATCTGCACCACGATGTCCTCGTAGCCGGTGTACAGGTAGGGCGCCAGCAGGTCGTCCTCGATGCACTCCGCCACATCGTTGTAGAAGCTGCAGTCGGTGGTGCCCGCGCCGGTCTTCAGCGGGGAGATGCAGGAGGCGTCGGTCATCAACGCGGCCTGGCCCTCCTCGGTGGAGAGGTAGTCCATGATCTCCAGCGCCTTGGCCAGCTTTGCCTCGTTGCCACTTTCGGCCAGCTGCTTGCCCACGCCGAAGCGGAAGCCGGTGGTGGAGGTGAGGATCTCATCGCCCTCATTGATGCCGTAGTAGGGGATCATGCCGAAGGTGTCCGCGCTGTTGCCGACCTCGTTCATGAAGTACAGCATGTTGCCGATGGTCCAGCCGAACACGGCCTCGCGGTTCAGCAGGTGGCCGTAGGTGGCGGCGTCACCGTCGTTCGTGCTGTACTCATCGAAGGCGTCCGCGTCGATGAGCAGCTGCATCACCTGCAGACCCTCGCCGAAGCCCTCCCCGGCGGAGGCGTTGCCCGCCTGGAAATTTTTCTCCCACTCCGCGCCGTCCGGCGTGCCCAGGAAGCCCGCCTGGCTGTGGGTGGTGACCATGCGGAACCAGGTGCCCTGGAACTTGCCGGTCACGGCGATGGGCGTCATGTCCGTTTCCGCGCGGATGGCGGCGCACAGCTCCGCCATCTCCTGCGCGGTGGTGGGCACGGACCAGCCATGCTCCTCCAGCACGGTCTTGTTGTAGAACAGGCCGTAGTTCACGCACACGGCCGGCAGCAGATACACATGGCCGTCGATGTCGCTGGGCGCGAGATACGCCTGGCTGTACCGGGACGCAAAATCGTAGCCGGACAGATCCAGCAGCGCGCCCTGCTGCAGCTCGTCCTCAAACAGGTTGGTGGCGAACACGATGTCCGGCACCTCGCCGCCGGCCAGCTTCGAGGCCATGTACTCGCTGCCGTTGGGGCCGGCGTAGTACTCGATGTCCCAGTTGACCTCCGGGAACCGGCTCTCCAGCGCCGCCATGAAGGCGCGGCAGTTCGCCGAGTTGAAGGTCAGCACGGACAGCGTCACCGTCTTGTCCGCGGTCTCGGCGACGGCCGACGCGCCGCACAGCAGCGCGAGCGCCGTCAGCAGGCAGAGCAGCCGCCGCGGGAAATGTGTTCTCATCCCTCATTCCTCCTTGTGATGCCTGAAATTGCTCAGGGTCTTGATCAGCATATGCACATCGATGGGCTTGGCCAGGTGGGCGTTCATGCCGCTGTCCAGAGCCTTGCGGATGTCCTCGTCAAAGGCGTTCGCCGTCATGGCGATGATGGGGATGGTGGCCGCGTCCGCTTTGCCGCTCGCGCGGATGGCGCGGGTCGCGTCGTAGCCGCCCAGCACAGGCATCATCACATCCATCAGCACGGCGTCGAAGCTGCCCGGATCGGCCTTCACGAAGGTCTCCAGGGCGATCTGGCCGTTCTCCGCCTCGGTCACGGTGGCGCCGGCGTCCTCCAGCAGATCCACGGCGATCTCGCGGTTCAGGTCGTTGTCCTCCGCCAGCAGGATGCGCATGCCCTCGATGTTCAGCTCCTCGGGCGCCTCATCGGCCTGCGTGACGCGGGCGTTCGGGTCGATGTCCATATCCATGCCGATGACGAAGCGGGTGCCAACGCCCAGGGTGCTTTCCACCTCGATGGTGCCGCCCAGGATGCCCACCAGCTGCTTGGTGATGGCCATGCCCAGGCCGGTGCCCTTGTAGGTGGTGCGGGTGCCGCCGTCCTCCTGGGTGAAGGCTTCAAAAAGGTGCGGCAGGAACTCCGGCTTCATGCCGATGCCGGTGTCCTCCAGCTCAAACACATAATGCGCCCTGCCGTCCGCGGCCGCCGTTTCCTTCGCGCGGAAGGTGATGCTGCCGCCGTCCGGCGTGAACTTCACGGAGTTGCCCAGGATATTGATGAAGATCTGCCGCAGATGCAGCGCGTCGCCGATGACCGCCGGATGCTCGAAGGGCCCGGCCTCGCGGATAAGCTTCACATCGCGGTTGGTCAGCTGGCCGCCGATGATGGAGGCACAGTTGTCGCACAGCTCCCGCAGATCGAAGGGCTCATGGTTGGCCACGGTCTTGCCGGACTCGATGCGGCTCATGTCCAGCACATCGTTCACCAGCGACAGCAGATGGCGGCTGGAGCCGTCGATCTTGCGCAGGCAGTCCTTCACGCGGCTCCAGTCCTCCTCCTCGGCGGACTTGAGGCCGATGGTCGTCATGCCCATGATGCCGTTGATGGGCGTGCGGATGTCGTGGGACATGTTGGACAGGAAGTCCGTCTTCGCGGCGCTGGCGGAGCGCGCCTCCTCGGTGGCCACCTCCAGCTGCGAGTTCAGCTGCGTCAGCGCTTCGGCGTGCCGGCGCTCGGTCTCCGCCCGGCGTCTGGCGTTGCGGGAGACCATGATCAGGATCACGATCATCACCGCCAGGATCACCAGCATGGCGGCGATGCGGGCAAAGAAGCGGTTGGTGGCGTCCAGCATGTTGGCGGTGTTGGCGCCCAGCACATCCTCCGGCACCAGCATCAGCAGCGACCAGTCCGTGCCGCCGATGGGCTCCAGGGCGAAGAACCAGCCCTCGTCGGAGATCGTCAGCTCGCCGGACACGCCGGTACGGTCCGTCAGCGCGGCGCGCAGCTCCTCATGGGTGCAACCGGTGATGGGCAGCGTTTCGGTCTCCGTCAGCAGGTTGTAGGCGGTCAGCAGGTCGCGGCCGGTGTAGCGGTAGAGCCTGCGGCCGTCGTCGCCCATGATGTACAGCAGGCCCTCGCCGCCGAAGGCCTCCACCTCCAGCTTGCCGGAGAAGACTTCCATCTGCACGGCGATGCCCACAAAGTTGATCTGCCTGCCGCCGATCTTCTCCGTTTCCGGCAGCCGGCGCAGGAACACCAGCTGCTGGGTATCGGCGTTCTCATAGGGCAGCGTCATGATGACGGCCTGCCGGTCCGCCGCGCTCTTCGTCAGCATGGACAGCTCCGTCCACTTGCCCTTGCGGCCGGAGGAGGTGTAATACATGCCCTTGGTATCGAAGAGGATGGCGGTGACCTCCTCATCGTTGAGGAAGGCCCCGGCCCACGCGGCCGCGGACAGCGTGTCCTCCTGCCGCGTGATCTCCTCCGTGCCGGCCAGCGCGGCCAGGGTGGCGGTGTACTGCCAGTGGTCGTTCACGATGGTCTCGGCCATCTGCGCGGACTTGGTGCCGTACTCGGTCATGTTGACCTGCCGCTCCCGGAACAGCTCGCCGCTCAGGGAGGCGTAATACTGGGTGATGCTCAGCGTGGTCAGCACACCCGCGACCAGAATGATCAGCAGGGCTACGGCGACCGTGACCCGGTGCGATCTGCCGTGTGCTTTGATCCGGGACATGCTCAGCCTCCTTTCCCTCTCCTTCCGCGGGCGGCACACCCGCGGCGGAGCGGTGTTACTTCCTTATAGTATGCCGGATATGCCCGCTCAGGCCTTCTCCGCCAGCACGCGCTCGAAATCGGCGCAGGGCAGCGGCTTCGAGTAGAAGTAGCCCTGGATGGCGTCGCAGTCCCAGGCGCGGAGGAAGTCGCTCTGCTCCTTCGTTTCCACGCCCTCCGTCACCACCGTCATGCCCAGGCCGTGGGCGATGTCGATGACGTGGCGGATGACCGTGCGGCCCTTGCGGGCGTCCAGGTTGTCCGTCAGGCTCTTGTCCAGCTTGATCACATCGAAGGGCAGCACGGCCAGGCTGGCCAGGGACGAATAGCCGGAGCCGAAATCGTCCATGTGCAGCACGAAGCCGGCTTCCTTCAGGCGGCGCATCAGGTCGCGGATCTGCAGGCCGGTGAAGGCGGCGCTTTCGGTGATCTCAATGGGCACGCAGGAGAAGGGGATGCCGTACTCCTCCACGATGGCCTTATAGGTGTTCACGGTGCCGGGATAGTGCAGCGTCATCCGGCTCATATTGACGGACACGGGCACAGTCTTCTCCCCCGCGGCCAGCCTCGCGGCCTGCCACGCGCACACCCGGCGGAAGATGTACTCATCCAGCTTCACCACCAGGCCGTCCTTCTCGAACAGCGGGATGAACGCGCCCGGGGAGACCATCGTGCCGTCGGACCTGCGCCAGCGCACCAGGGCCTCGGCGCCCACCACCCTGTTCGTCGCCGGATCGAACTTGGGCTGGTACCAGGGCTCAAACTCGCCGTTTTCCAGCGCGGGGGCGAAGGCGCTCTCCAGCTCACGATTCTGCCGCTGCCGGATGGCCAGCGGGCCGTCCCAGGTGCCCACATGGTTGTTCAGCCGGTGCTTCACGCTGCTCAGGGCGCTCATGGCGCGGTCGCACATCTGGCTGACGGGCAGGGCGCGGTCCACGCGCTCGTACACGCCCATGCGGACGGACAGGTTCTCGATCTCCGCGGTCTCGGTGACCGCGGCCACATCCCGCTCCATGTCCTCCAGCGGCGGCAGATCGTCCGCCCGGCACAGCATGATGAAGCGGTCGGCGTTGTAATGCGCCACAACGCTCTTCATCCGCTTGCCCTGCTCCCGCAGGTTGTCGGCGATGTGCTTCAGCAGCCGGTCGCCGGCGGCCGTGCCGTACACGTTGTTGATCAGCTTGAAGTCGTCCACATCGGTCACCAGCACGGAATAGGCCGTGTCCGGATCGCTCTTCAGCCGCTGCTCCGCGTAGTGGTAGAAGGCCTGGCGCGTGTACAGGCCCGTCAGCTCGTCGTACTCCACGGAATGCATATCCGCCGCGTTCTCGCGGATGCGGATCATGTTGCGGATACGGCTGAGCATAACGTCCTCATTGTAGGGCTTTTCGAGGAATTCCACCGCGCCCAGCTTCAGGCAGCGGCCCTCGATCTCCGCGCCGTGGTCGGCGGTCATCACGATGACGGGCACGGAGGAAAGCAGCACGTCGTGCCGCACCCGCTCCAGGAACTCGTAGCCGTTCATCACGGGCATCTCGAGGTCCAGCAGCACGGCGGACAGCTCATGCACATGCTGCTCCAGCAGCCGCAGGCCGGCCTCGCCGTTCTCCGCCTGCAGCACCTCGTATTCCTCCGAGAGGATATCGCACAGCAGCTCGCGGTTGATCCCGTTGTCCTCGATGGCCAGCACGCTGCGCCGGCCCGCGCTGTCGCGGTGCTTCCATTCCTCCCCGAAGGCGGCCAGCTCGTCCTCGCAGGAGAAGCTCAGGTAGATGTTCTCCTCTCCGTCGGCCACGGCCTTCATGCTGTAGTGATGCAGCTCGCCGTCGCGGAACACGCGGTAGCCCTGCCGGTACACATCGCGGAAGCTCAGCTGGTGGCAGATGTTGTCGAGGTTCAGCGTGCGGCGCATCAGGTCGCGGTCGTCAAAGTACACGTTGCGCTCGACATAGGCGTCCAGCGCCGCCTCATAGGGATGCTCCGCCGCCAGGGCCTCCGTCACGCCGACCTTGTCGCTGTCGCCGTGCAGGATCCTCAGGGACCTGGTGACGCGGTTCACGAGGTACACATAATTGTAGGTGCTGCCCAGGGCCCGGATGGCCTTCAGGTACTCCCTCGCGCCCCGGTTCTCCTCACTTTGCCGCTCCTGGCGGAGGTGCTTCTCGGTGATATCCGCCACGAACACGAAGAACAGCGGCCCCTCGTCCTCCACGTTCAGCAGCCGGCCGTAATCCATCAGCCAGCGCACGCTGCCGTCCCGGCGGATGATGCGGTACTCCACCGTATCGAAATGGTTGTCGCTGGTTTCGATCTGCCCGTCGATGCTGTGCTCGATGGCCGCGTAATCCTCCGGATGCACGAGCCCCCGGAAGGTGCCGCCGGTGTATGCCATCAGCTCGTCCACATCCGCACAGCCGAAGATCCCCGCCAGCACCCGGTTGGCGTAGATCAGCCGTTCATCGCCCCCGGCGCGGTACACGAAGAAGCCGCCGGGCATGCCGTCCGCAAAGCGGTCGAAGCGGGTAAAGAGCCTGTTGTTGATATCGCTCATGGCGTGATTCCTCTCCGGATCATATTTTTTATTGGTGCAGCAGCCAGTGCCTGAACACCCGGGCCAGCGCGTCCAGCTGCAGCGGCTTGGCCAGATGCTCGTTCATGCCGGCGGCTTTGGCGGCCTGCACATCCTCGGCAAAGGCGTTGGCCGTCATGGCCACGATGGGCACCTCCGCGCACCAGGCACCCATATCGCGGATGGCGCGGGTGGCGTCGTAGCCGTTCATGCGGGGCATCTGGATGTCCATGAGGATGATGTCGTAGCCGTGGTCCCCGGCCCTGCGCACCATGTCCACAGCCTCCCCGCCGTCCCGGGCCAGGTCGACCCGGATGCCGGTCTCGGAAAGGATGTCCTCCAGGATCTCGGCGTTCAGCTCGTTGTCCTCCGCCGCCAGGCAGCGGTAGGCGTGCAGGTCCATCTCCTCGAAGGGCTGCAGCGGGGACTGCGGCTTCGTTTCCTCCGCCGTGCCCATCACCTCGTTGAACACGCGCACCAGGCGGGATTTGAACAGCGGCTTGTTGATGAAGGCGTTGACGCCGGCCCCGCGGGCCTCCTCCTCGATCTCGCTCATGTCGTAGGAGGAAAGGATGATGATCGGCACGCCCTCGCCCACCTCGCGGCGGATGGCCCGGGCCGTTTCCACGCCGTCCATGCCGGGCATCTTCCAGTCCAGGATCACGGCGTAATAGTCGCTGTGCCCGCGGTGGCGCTTCACCACATGGTCGAGGGCGTCGCCGCCGGACAGCACGCCGTCGGCCTTCATGCCCAGCTCCTCCAGGATCTCCACAGCGGATTCCATGCACAGCTCGTCGTCGTCCGCCACCAGCACGGGCAGATCGATGAAGCGGCCGTCGCTGGCCTCGTCCGCGTCCTGCAGCCGCAGGTAGATGGTCACAATGAAGGTGGAGCCCTCGTTCAGCCGGCTGTGGATCGTGATGTCGCCGCCCATCATGCGCACGATGTTGCGGGAGATGGGCATGCCCAGGCCGGTGCCCTGGATCTTGCTGATGCGGCCGTCCTCCGCCCGGGAGAAGGGCTCAAAGATCTGGTTGACGAACTTCTCGTCCATGCCGATGCCGTTGTCCGCGAAGGTGAACTCATAGCAGGCGGTCTTCTGCTGCCGGCAGGGGATCTCGCGGATGCCCAGGGAAATTTTGCCGCCGTCCGGCGTGTACTTGATGGCGTTGCTCATCATGTTCACGAACACCTGCTGCACGCGGGACGGGTCGCCGATGACCTTCTCGTGCGTCACCTTGCGGATGTTCACGCTCAGCTCGTGCCGGTGGGCCAGCGCCTGCGGCCGCACCATGGTCACCAGGTTGTCGATCAGCTCGGAAAGGTTGAACTCCTCCTCCGTCAGGCTGACCTTGCCGGACTCGATCTTGCTCATGTCCAGCACCTCGTTGATCAGCGACAGCAGGTGCTTGCTGGCCTGGGTGATCTTGCGCAGGCTGTCCTGCACGCGCTCGCGGTCGTCGATGTGCGCGGCGGCGATGGCCGTCATGCCGATGATGCCGTTCATGGGCGTGCGGATATCGTGACTCATCGTCTGCAGGAAGTCGCTCTTGGCGTGGTTGGCGGCCTCGGCCACATCATAGGCCTCCTGCAGCGCCTTCTGGGTCATCAGCTCCTTCTCCACCGAGGCGGTGATATCGCGGAAGCCGATAACGAAGTAGCCGTTGCCGTCCCCGGCGGTGAAGCGCGCCACGTTCATCTGATAGTGCAGCGTATCGCCGTCGTTTTGGCGCAGGAAGTTCACGGAATAGAGGCCCGTCCGCGGTACGTTCGCCTCCATGTGGGAGAGCGTGCAGGCCTCGCGCATCCTGTCGCGGTCCTCCGGCGCCACCCAGGTATCCACATACCTGTACAGCGCCGCCTCGGGATCCTTGTGCTTCGCCGTGATGGCGTCGCCGGTGCCGTTGGTGCGGATCGTTCTGTAGGTGCGCTCCGCGGCGTTGATCAGGGCCAGGAGCACATACTCGGTGCTGAGGGCCTCGATGATGCCCAGCACCTCATGCTCCTGACGCAGCCGCTCCATGCGCTGCGCCTCCTCCGCGTCCACATTCCTGAAGCCGATGACGAACTCACTGCCGTCCGCCGCGGGCCGCACCGCCTGCAGCTGCATGTAGTGGGTCGCGCCGTTCCCCTGGGAGCGGTAATTGAAGGACAGCTCGCTGTGGTCGGCAAAGTAGCGCCGGCAGTCCTCCATGGTGCGGATCGGCGCGAAGCGGCTCCGGTCCTCCGGATGCACATGGTTGTCCGCGTATTCCGCCATGCTGTACGGACGGTCCTGCAGCGCAAAGTAGCCGTTGTCGAGCCTCCGGGCAAGCGGGTCCAGCTTGACGGGCTTCGCGGTGCCCCTCGCCATGTCCGCCAGGATCACATCGATGTACACGGAGCTGAGGGCTTTGATCAGGTCCGTCGTTTCCGTTTCATGCTTCAGGTGGTCGCGGCGGTCGTCGTCCACATCCAGGAAGATGCCGTAGAAGGTGACGGGCGAGCCGTCCTCCCGGCGGGTCAGGCGGCCGATGGCGCGGAACCAGCGCTCGCCGCGGGCCCGGGTCATCAGGCGGTAATAGATATCGTAGGTCTTCTGACCGGTATAATCGCGCACCACGTCCCAGTAATGGTCCAGCACGCGCTGCCTGTCCTCCGGGTGCAGCAGGTCGGACCAGGAGGCCAGCTCATCCGGGAAGTCCGTCACGGAGGTGTAGCCCAGCATCTCACGGAAGCGCCGGCTCCAGGTGCAGGCGGTCATTTCGCCGCGCTCATCGAAGCTCATGCTCCAGTCGCCGGAGCCCAGCGCCAGATGGATGGCGTCCTTCTCCTGATTGGCCGCCCTGGCCGCCGCCAGCGCGCGGCTGAGCTTTTCCTGCTGTTTCTGCTCCTCACGCACCTGCGCGTCCACATCGTAATGATAGCCGCGCAGCACAAAGCCGCCGGGGACCTTTTCCGCCGTGCCGCCGCAGCGCACGTAGCGCTCGCCCTTCGCCGGATGGAGCCACAGATAGGTGTTCTCGTCCTTGCGGCCCCGCTGCATTTTGCCGACGCTTTCCAGCACGGAGGCCACCGCCTCGGGCTTGATGCGGCTGTACCAGTGGGTATAGGTCTCCTCCGGCGTCAGCTCACGGCCGTCGAGGCCCATCAGCTCCTTCATGGTGCTGTCCGCGTACATGCGCGGAGGCTGCCCGTCAATCAGCTCGATGTGCCAGATGCCCATGCCCGCCGAGGCGATGATATCGCGGATGTCCGTCAGCTCGTCAGCCTGCTTTGCCATGCTTTGCACTCCCTGCTTCCGTCCTTCAGGGGCGTTCCGCCCGGTTATGTCAAACAGGGCGCACCGTGTCCCGCCCTTTTCGCGGGGTCACAGGCGACCCGTACCGTTCCCATTGCCGGCGTCCTGCCGCCGGGGCGGAGCGGCTCCGGTGAGTCTGTTCCGCCAACTTTAATGATACCACATTTTGTCACCGCGCGCCATAGTAAATATGCGGATTTTGGCAACGGATTGCCCGTTACTGCTCAGGCCCCGGCAGTTGCCGTTGATGGTTGAAGCTCTTTCCGCAACAATTTTAGATGGCGTAGCGCATTG
>R14__coassemble_424_pt1 | contig 30512 bp, 29 predicted proteins | sample R14__metabat2_high_PE_015 | metagenome-assembled genome bin R14
GAAGCCGAAGGTCATCTGGGTCAGGTCGTTGGTGCCGAAGCAGAAGAAGTCAGCTTCCTTGGCGATGTCGTCAGCGGTCAGAGCGGCACGCGGGATCTCGATCATGGTGCCGACTTCGTACTCCATCTTCACACCGGCGGCGGCGATCTCGGCGTCAGCGGTGGCCACGACGAAGTTCTTGACGTACTTCAGCTCCTTGACCTCGCCAACCAGCGGGATCATGATCTCGGGCTTCACAGTCCAGTCGGGATGAGCGGACTGCACCTTGATCGCGGCGCGGATGACAGCCTTGGTCTGCATCTTGGCGATCTCGGGATAGGTGACGGCCAGACGGCAGCCACGATGGCCCATCATGGGGTTGAACTCATGCAGGCCCTGGATGATGGCCTTGATCTGATCAACGGTCTTGCCCTGAGCGGCAGCCAGCTTTTCGATGTCGGCTTCCTCAGTGGGCACGAACTCATGCAGCGGCGGATCCAGGAAGCGGATGCAGACGGGAGTGCCCTCCAGGGCCTCGTACAGCGCCTCGAAGTCAGACTGCTGATAGGGCAGGATCTTCTCCAGGGCGGCCTCACGCTCTTCCACGGTGTCGGCGCAGATCATCTCACGGAAAGCGGCAATGCGCTCTTCGTCGAAGAACATATGCTCGGTACGGCACAGACCGATGCCTTCGGCACCCAGCTCGCGGGCCTTCTTGGCGTCACGGGGGGTATCGGCATTGGTGCGGACCTTCAGGCGGCGATACTTGTCAGCCCAGCCCATGATGCGGCCGAACTCGCCGGCGATGGTGGCGTCCACAGTGGGGATGATGCCATCATAGATGTTGCCGGTGGTGCCGTCGATGGAGATGGGATCGCCTTCATGGAATTCCTTGCCGGCCAGGGTGAACTTCTTGTTCTCCTCGTCCATCACGATGTCGCCGCAGCCGGACACGCAGCAGGTGCCCATACCACGAGCCACAACGGCGGCGTGAGAGGTCATGCCACCACGGACGGTCAGGATGCCCTGAGCGGACTTCATGCCGGTGATATCCTCGGGAGAGGTCTCCAGACGAACCAGAACGACCTTCTCGCCGCGCTCCTTCCAGGCCACAGCGTCGTCAGCGGAGAACACGATCTTGCCGCAGGCAGCGCCGGGGGAAGCACCCAGGCCCTTGCCGATGGGGTTGGCCTTCTTCAGAGCCACCACGTCGAACTGGGGATGCAGCAGGGTGTCCAGGTTACGGGGATCGATCATCGCAACGGCTTCGGCCTCGGTCTTCATGCCCTCGTCAACCAGATCGCAGGCGATCTTCAGAGCGGCCTGAGCGGTGCGCTTGCCGTTACGGCACTGCAGCATGTAGAGCTTGCCATTCTCGACGGTGAACTCCATATCCTGCATGTCATGATAGTGCTTCTCCAGGATGTCGCAGACCTTCACGAAGTCGGCATAAGCCTGGGGGAACTTGTCGGCCATCTGAGCGATGGGCATGGGAGTACGGACACCGGCCACCACGTCTTCGCCCTGGGCGTTGAACAGGAACTCGCCCATCAGCTTCTTCTCGCCGGTGGCGGGGTCACGGGTGAAGGCAACGCCGGTACCGGAGTTGTCGTTCAGGTTACCGAACACCATGGGCATGACGTTGACAGCGGTGCCCCAGGAATAGGGGATATCGTTGTCGCGGCGATACACGTTGGCGCGGGGGTTGTCCCAGGAACGGAACACGGCACGGATGGCGCCGTCCAGCTGCTCCAGAGGATCAGAGGGGAAATCGGAGCCGATCTTGTTCTTGTACTCAGCCTTGAAAGCCTGAGCCAGATCCTTCAGGTCCTGAGCGGTCAGGTCCACATCGTACTTGACGCCCTTTTCGGCCTTCTTGGCATCGATCAGCTGCTCGAAGTACTTCTTGCCGACTTCCATAACGACATCGGAGTACATCTGGATGAAGCGGCGATAGGAGTCATACACGAAGCGCTCGAACTTGGGATCGGGGTTGCCGGCGATCATGGCCGCAACCACTTCGTCGTTCAGACCCAGGTTCAGGATGGTGTCCATCATGCCGGGCATGGAAGCGCGGGCACCGGAACGAACGGAAACCAGCAGAGGATTGGTCTTGCTGCCGAACTTCTTGCCGTTGACCTCTTCCATCCAGGTGATGTTCTTCTTGATTTCGGCCATGATCTCGTCGTTGATGGTACGGCCGTCCTCATAATACTGGGTGCAGGCTTCGGTGGTGATGGTGAAGCCCTGGGGCACAGGCAGGCCGATGTTGGTCATCTCGGCCAGGTTGGCGCCCTTACCACCCAGGAGCTCACGCATGGTAGCGTTGCCTTCCTGGAAGGTGTAGACAAATTTCTTCGCCATTGGAATCTCCTCCTTATTTGATTGCGGCAACGCCGCAGCGGTCAGGCAGCTTGCCCTGCCGTTATGGCGGGACAGTCCTGCCCATCGTCTATCCTATTCTACCGTATTTTTGTGTTTTTGACAAGATGTTTTCGACGAAAAGACCATTTATTTACAAGGTTTTTTTGCGGAAAAAAGCGAACAGAATGTAACCGCCGCCGTCTTCGCGCATACAAAAAACCCGGCCGGAGCCGGGTCTGTGGGAATCAAAGGGATCACTTTTCGGGAGCGGCAGCCTGGGCAGCCTCAGCGGCGGCCTTGGCTTCGGCGGCAGCCTTGGCCTTGGCCTCGGCTTCCTTCTTCTTGGCCTCCAGTTCCTTCTTCTTGATCACCCATTCGTCATGGTCAAGCTTGGGGGAGTAGAGCGCGCCGGTGGGGCATTCCTTCAGGCACATCAGGCAGCCCTTGCACTTGTCGTAATCGATGACGGGGTAATTGTCGGGGCCCATGGTGATGGCGCCGAACTTGCAGGTGCGGGTGCACTTGCCGCAGGTGATGCAGCCGCGGTTGCAGGCCACCATCACAGCCTTGCCCTTGTCCTTGTTGCGGCAGGACACGGTCAGCTTGCGGTCGGCAGGCAGCAGGGCCAGCACATTGCGCGGGCAGGCGGCGACGCACTTGCCGCAGGCCTGGCACTTTTCTTCGTTCACCACGGCGATCTTCTTTTCGGGATCAATGTGGATGGCGTCAAAGGGGCAGGCGCGCTCGCAGGTGCCGAGGCCCAGGCAGGCATACGCGCAGTTCTTGTAGCCGTTGCTGACGGTGGACGCGGCCACGCAATCCTTCAGGCCTTCATACTCGAACTTGTTGCCGCAGTGATCCACGGTGCCCTGGCAGCGGACCGCGGCGACCTTCTTGACGCCGGCAGCAGCCTCTACGCCCAGGATCGCGGCGACCTTGGCACCGACCTCAGCGCCGCCGACGGGGCAGGCGTTGACCGGCGCCTTGCCGGAGGAAATGGCGTCCGCGCAGCCGTCGCAGCCGGGGAAGCCGCAGCCGCCGCAGTTGGCGCCGGGCAGCACCTCGCGGATGGCGTCACGGGTGGGGTTTGCGGGCACGGCGAACTTCTTGGAAACGAAAGCCAGCAGCAGGCCGAACAGCAGGCCCATCAGGCCCAGCACGAGGGCAGCAATCAAAATAGCCATGATCTCTCTCCCTCCATTAAGCGGTCGGCATGCCGGCGAAGCCCATGAAGGCCACGGCCATCAGGCCGGCGGCGATCAGAGAGCCGGTCGTTCCCTGCATAAACTTGGGCTTCCTGGAAAGCTCCAGACGCTCACGGATGGCAGCGAACAGGATCAGGGACATGGAGAAGCCCAGGGCGGCGGCCACGCCGGCCACCACGGACATGGGCAGGTTGCGGGCGTTGTCGGAGTTGGTCAGGGCAATACCCAGCACGGCGCAGTTGGTGGTGATCAGGGGCAGATACACGCCCAGGGACTGGTACAGGCTGGGGGAGATCTTCTTCAGCACCATCTCAACGCACTGCACCAGCACGGCGATGACCAGGATGAAGGCGATGGTGTCCATGTACATCAGGTCCAGGGGCGTAAGGATGAAATGCTCCACCAGCCAGGTCATCAGGGAGGCCACGCCCATAACAAAGGTCACGGCGGCGCCCATGCCCACGGCAGCGTCCAGCTTCTTGGAAACGCCCAGGAAGGGGCAGATGCCGAGGAACTGGTTCATAACATAGTTATTGACCAGCAGGTAGCCGATAATCAGCAGCAGATAGGCTCTCATGCGGCAACCTCCTTCTCAGCGGCTTTCTTGTTCTTCATGTTGTTCTTCAGCTTGGTGATCTGCGGGTTCAGGATGGCGATCAGCAGGCCCAGGCAGATGAAGCCGCCGGGCACCTTGGTGATGATGGCCATGGGCTGATAGGCCGCGGGCATGATCTGGATGCCGAAGATGGTGCCGGTGCCGAACAGCTCACGGATGCAGCTCAGCAGGGTGATGGCCCAGGTGAAGCCCAGACCCATGCCCAGGCCGTCGGCGATGGACAGCAGGGGCGGGTTCTTGAAGGCAAAGGCCTCGGCACGCGCGAAGATAATACAGTTCACCACGATCAGGGGGATGTACATGCCCAGGCTCTCGGACAGGCTGGGCAGATAGGCCTTCATCACCTGGTCGATGATCGTCACGAAGGAAGCGATGACCACGATGAAGGCGGGGATGCGGATCTGGTCGGTGATGATGTTGCGCAGCAGGGAAATGAACAGGTTGGAGCACACCAGAACGACCGTGGTGGCCAGGCCCATGCCGATACCGTTCATGGCGGCGGTGGTGATGGCCAGCGTGGAGCACATGCCCAGCATCAGCGAGAAGGTGGGGTTCTCGAACAGCAGGCCGTTCAGGAAGGTCGACACAAAGGTCGGCTTGTCGTTATTAGCCATTCTTCTTTACCTCCCCGAAAGCTTTGGGCGCGGTCAGGCGGTCGATGAGGGGATTCAGCACATTCATGAACAGGATGGCGAAGGAGCAGCCCTCGACATAGGAGCAGAACGCGCGGATCACGAACAGGAACGCGCCGCAGCCGATACCGTAGATGATCTTGCCCTTCACGGTCACAGGGCTGGTCACATAGTCGGTCGCCATGAAGAAGGCGCCAAGGATCAGACCGCCGCTCAGCAGCTCGCCCAGGGTATAGGCCATGTTGAAGCCGCTGTAGATCAGGTAGCAGACGAACACGGTGCCCAGGAAGCACACCGGGATGTGCCAGGAGATGACGCCGCGGACGATCAGGTAGATGCCGCCGATGATCAGCGCGATCTTGCAGGTCTCGCCGAGCATACCGCCGATGTTGCTGCCGGTCAGCAGCTCCGTCAGCTTCAGGCTGCCGTTATAGGCGGAGGGCGTGGTGCCCAGCACAGACAGCGCGGTGGCGGAGGAGACCGTGTCCACACTGCCGGCGCCGCCGACGGGATAGCTCGTCATGATGGAGGACCAGGAGACGAACAGGATGGCGCGTGCCGTCAGGGCGGGGTTCATGAAATTGGCGCCGATGCCGCCGAAGATGGCCTTGACCAGGATGATGGCCAGGAAGGAGCCGATCACGGCGATCCACCAGGGCGCGTTGGCGGGCAGGTTGTAGGCCAGCAGCAGGCCGGTAACCACGGCGGACAGATCGCCGATGGTGCTCTTCTGTCTGGTCAGCTTGTTGTAGCCATACTCGCACAGCACGGCGGTGGCCACGCTGATGGCGATCAGGATCGCGGCTTTATAGCCGTACAGCACCACGGACATGACGCCCGCGGGCACCAGGGCGATGATCACATCCCGCATGATGCTCATGGTGCTGGCCGCGGAGCGAAGATGCGGAGATGAGGTTACAGCATAATTCTTCTGCATGACTTATGCCTCCTTCTTCTCTGCGGGCTTTTCCGCTTCAGCCTTGGCCGCGGCGGCGGCAGCCTCAGCGGCGGCCTTGGCCTTGGCGGCGGCAGCGCGGTTGCGCAGCACGGTCTTGCAGGTGCGGATCGACTGAGTCAGCTTGCGCTTGGCGGGGCAGGAGTAGGTGCAGGCGCCGCACTCGATGCAGTTCATGACGCCGGCGGCCTGGGCGGCCTCGTAACGGTCCAGACGCATCAGCGCGTCGAACTTGGAGGGCATCAGCTGCATCGGGCAGGCGGCCACGCAGCGGCCGCAGCGGATGCAGGCGGTCTCCTCGGGCTCAAGGCTCTCGTCGCCCAGCACGGTCAGGCCGCTGGTGCCCTTGGTAACGGGGATATCGATGCGGGACACGGCCATGCCCATCATCGGGCCGCCGCTGATGATCTTGCGGGCGTCGTCCGTCAGGCCGCCGCAGGCGTCGATCAGATCGCTCATGGTGGTGCCGACGCGCACGATGCGCACACCGGGCTCCTTCACCATGCCGCCGACGCTGATGTAGCGCTCGTACAGGGGCTTGCCCTCACGCACGGCGTCGCGGATGGCGCAGGTGGTGCCCACATTCAGCACGACGCAGCCGGTGTCGATGGGCAGGCCGCCGCAGGGCACCTTGCGCCTGGTCAGCGCGTAGATCAGCTGCTTCTCACCGCCCTCCGGATAACGGACGGGCAGGCCGACGATCTCGATGCCGGACTTGCCGGAGGCGGCGCTCTGCAGCGCGGAGATCGCGTCGGGCTTGTTCAGCTCCACGCCGATGATGGCCTTGCCGACCTTCAGCGCGGACATGCACAGGCTCAGGCCGTCGATGATGTCCTCGGCGCGCTCCAGCATCAGGCGATGATCGGCGCTCAGGTAGGGCTCGCACTCGCAGCCGTTGACGATGAGGATCTCGATCGTCTTGCCGGCGGGAGGCAGCATCTTCACCTTGGTGGGGAAGGCGGCGCCGCCCATGCCGACGATACCGGCCTCGCCGATGATATCGGTCAGCTGCTTCACGTCCATCGCGGCGGGATCCGCCACGGGATGCAGCTCGGCCGGCTCATCCAGATGGTCATTGTCGATGACGACGGCCATCACGGTGTTGCCGGCGGGCATGAAGACGGGTGCGATGTCGACCACCTTGCCGGAGACCGACGAATGCACCGGAGCGGATACGAAACCGCCTGCTTCACCGATCTTCTGACCCATCAAAACGCGGTCGCCCTTCTTGACGAGCGCCTTGGCGGGTGCGCCGGTGTGCTGGGACAGCGGAATGTAGACACGATCGGGCGCCTGCATTCTGGTTGCGGCCTTTACGCCGGTGACGGCCTTGCCATTCGCGCCTTCACGCGGATGGACGCCGCCGGGAAACATTTTTCCAAACACGGACGGAGATCCCCCTTCCATTTGATATCCCTTTCGGAATACTTTTGCACAACAAAAGAGTACGCGGAAATATTATAGCACAAAACCCCCGGATTAGTACAGTCAAAAATCTGCACTTTTTGGCATTTCAAGCCTAAAAATGTTGACTTTTTTGCGGAATCCGGTAGTTAGTCATACCTTACCCGACAGATTTTCACAGCGACGCGCGGTAGGCGGCGGCCTCGCTGAGCATTTCCGTCGCGTGCCGCACGGCGCTGTCCGTCAGACCGCCGGTGCCGGAGAGCATCCGGGCGATCTCCTCCGTGCGTCCGCGGTCGTCCAGCAGGCGCACGTGAGTGTTGGTACGGCCGTTCTCCACCTGCTTCTCCACCAGGAATTCATGGTCGGCCATGCAGGCGATCTGGGGGAGATGGGTGACGCAGATGACCTGCCGGCTGCGGGCGATGGCAGCCATCTTCTCGGCGACCACCTGCGCCATGCGGCCGGAGATGCCGGTGTCGATCTCGTCGAACACCATACAGCCCACGCCGGCCTGCTCCGCCTCCATGGTTTTGAGCGCCAGCATGACGCGGGACAGCTCGCCGCCGGAGGCCACCTTCGCCAGCGGCTTCGGAGGCTCGCCCGGGTTCGCCGAGATCATGAATTCCACGGCGTCATCGCCGAGGGACTGGGGCAGCCCGGGCTTTTCGGGCTTCGGCGCGAAGGCCACGCGGAACACGGCCTTCTCCATGCCCAGCTCGTGCAGCTGGCCGGTCATGCTCCGCTCGAATTCCTCCGCGAGCCGGTGCCGGGCCTCGGTCAGCTCGGCGGAGCGGCGGCGGTACACGGCCAGCAGCCTGCGGTCCTCGGCGGCCTGGGCGGCCACGGCGTCATCCATGGAGGCAAAGCGGTCCAGCTCCTCCTGGAAGCTGCGCTGGGACTCCAGCACCTGGGCCACGGAGCCGCCGTATTTCTTTTCCAGCCGGCGGATCAGCTCCAGCCGCTGCTCGACCGCTTCCGTCCGCGCGGGATCCAGCCCTTCGCCGCTCAGCAGCGCGCTGATGTCGTAGCTCAGCTCCTGCAGGTCGATGAACACGCTTTCGCAGCGGTCCGCCAGGGTGCCGTAGGGCTCGCCGAGCTCCCGGAGGGAAGCCAGCGCCGCGGCGGCGCGGCGGACAGGCTCCGCGGCGGAGCCTGTTTCCTCGCTGCCGTCCAGCGCCTGAGAGGCCTCGTTCACCGCGCCGGAGATGCGCTCCGCGTGGCGCAGCTGATTGCGCTCCTCCAGCAGCGCCTCCTATTCGCCGGGGCGCAGCCTGGCCTTGTTCAGCTCCTTCAGCGCATCCTCCAGCCAGGCAACGCGGGCGTGCTTCTGATTGTTCTCCCGCACCAGCTTCGCGTAGGCGCGGTGGGCGGCGAGGAACTCCGCGCAGGCGGTGCGGACGCCGGTAAGCACCGCCTGATGCGCCTGACCGCCGCTCGCGTCCAGGAACGCCAGATGATACGACGGCTCCATCAGGAACCGGTGCTCATGCTGCCCGTGGACGTCCATCAGCAGCGCGGACACCTCCCGCAGGAAGGTGACGGGCATCACCATCCCGCAGATGCGGCAGAGGCTGCGGCCGGCCGCGGTCATCTCGCGGTACAGGGTCACCGTGTGATCCTCCACCTCGATGCCGTGCTCCGCCAGCAGCTTTTCGGCGGCGGGGCAGGCGGAGGTGTCGAAGACGGCCTCCACCCAGGCGCGGTCGGTGCCCGTGCGGATCAGCTCGCGGTCCGCGCGGCCGCCCAGCACCAGGTTCACCGCGTCCACCACGATGGATTTGCCCGCGCCGGTCTCGCCGGACAGCACGTGCATGCCCGGCTCGAAGGGGATCTGCAGGTCCTCGATCAGCGCCAGTTGGTGGATCAGAAGGGACAGGATCATTTCATCATCTCCTGCAGGCGGCGCTGCACCGCGGCGGAATCGCTCTCCGCGCGGATCACCACCAGAATCGTATTGTCGCCGGCGATGGTGCCGAGGATCTCGGGCCAGCGCAGCGAATCGATGGCCTCGCCAACCACGTTGGCGCTGCCGGAAATGGTATGCACCACCAGGATGTTGCCGGAGACCGCCACGGACAGCACGGAATCGGACATGATGCGCACCAGACGGTCGTTCAGTCCGGCCTCCGCCGTGTCGGTGGAAACGTACTTGCTGGTGCCGTCGGGCATCTGGGCCTTCACCAGCCGCAGCTCGCGGATGTCGCGGCTGACGGTGGCCTGGGTCACATTCATGCCGCCGGCCTGCAGCGCGGCCACCAGCTGCTCCTGGGTCTCTATGTTCTGCTTGGCGATCAGCTCCAGGATCGCCATCTGCCGGGTCGATTTCATCGGCTGCTCCTTTCAGTATGTTCCCTGAAGCGGGAACACGCTGTGAACAGTATACCACAAACTGCATAATCATGCAACAGTGTATAAACGCCCGAATGCGCACTTGCGCCGACCAGTGCGGCATGATATAATAGGAAAGACTTCTGCGGGTCCGCCGCGGGGCGATCCGATTTTTTCACGGAGGCGGCACGATGGGCACACGCGTCGGAATGATGACCTTCCTGCACAACAACAATTACGGCTCCATCCTGCAGGCGTGGTCGCTGCAGCGGGCGGTCACGGCCCTGGGCTACGAGGCCGTTTTTCTGGATTACGCGCCGTCGGCCGGAGCGAAGCTGCGGAACCTGCTGGACTGCCGCAATTCGCCGTCGCTGCTGGCGGATGGTCTGCGCAAGCGTCTGCTGCGGCGGCGGGAGAGCGGCGCGAGAGCGCGCGCGGAGGGCTTTGCGGCCTTCCGCAGGGAGCGGCTGACGCTGTCGCCCCGATGCGCCGATACCAGCGCCCTGGCCGCGGAGAGCCGCGCCTGCGATGTGCTGCTGTGCGGCAGTGACCAGATCTGGTCGCCGGTATGGCTGAATCCGGCGTACTTCCTGGATTTCGCCGGTACGCAGCCGAAGGTGTGCTACGCGCCGTCCCTCGGCGTGTCCGTGCTGAAGGATCAGGCCAAGCGACGCCGCATGACCGCGCTGCTGAAGGATTTTGAGCGTCTTTCCGTCCGCGAGGCCGATGGCGCCGCGCTGCTGCGGGAGCTGACCGGGCGGACGGCGGAGGTGCTGCCGGACCCGGTGTTCCTGACGCAGAGAGAGGACTGGCTCCGCCTGGCGCAGCTGCCGGAGAAGCGGCACTATCTGCTGGCCTATTTCATCGGCGAACGTCCGGATTACTGGGAGCGCGTGCGCGCCGCGGCGGAGCGGGAACGACTGGACGTTGTGGTGATCCCGGTCACGGCGGAGGCCTACGCGCAGCCCTGGCAGCCGGCGGACGGCCTGTCCCCGGAGGCATGGCTCGGCTGGTTCGCCGGGGCGGAGGCCGTGGTGACCGATTCCTTCCACGGTGCGGCGTTCTCGTATCTCTTCGGCCTTACGCCGGAGGTGCTGCGGCGCTATCGCGAGGATGACCCGGCATCAAAAAACAGCCGGATCGACCAGCTGCTTCGTCATATGACCACGGCGGAGGGGGAGACGGCGGACGACCGTCTGCGCGCGCTGCGGGAGCGGGGAATGGCTTATCTTTCGGAAGCGCTTGCGGAGGCGTCGAGCAAAGCGGCCAGCTCCGGCGGCAGCGGAGACTCGAAGGTCAGCGGCTGATCCGTCAGCGGATGCCGCAGCGACAGAAAAGCGGAATGCAGCGCGAAGCGTCCCGGCAGCGTGTCCAGCTCGGTACCATACAGAAAATCGCCGCATACGGGACAGCCGATGGCGCTGAGATGCACCCGGATCTGATGGGTGCGCCCGGTGCCGAGGGTCAGCCGCACCAGCGCGCGTGTTCCGGCGGTCCGCAGCACCTCGTAATGAGTCACGGAGGGCTTGCCGTCCTCACGGATCTCGCGGCGGATGGCGGAGTCTTCGGCGCGGCCGATGGGTAGCGCGATCGTGCCGGCGGATTCCGCGGGGATCCCCTCGGTCACGGCCAGATACCGTCGCACGAAATCCTACGAATGGAGCCGCCCCTGCAGCAGCTGCTGCGTGTGGGCGTCCAGCGCCACGGCCATCAGACCGCTCGTGCCCTTGTCCAGCCGGTTCACGGGACGGAAAATAAAATCAGACGGGCAGCCGAAATGCCGAAAGACGGCATTCTCCAGCGTGCGCCCGTCTTTTTGCGTGCCTGTCTGGGTCGGCAGCGGCGCCGGCTTGTCGATGATCATCAGGTGCTCATCCAGGTAGGGGACGGTCAGCGGCAACTCAAAGGGCGTGGGCAGATACTCCGGCTGCGCCTGGGGCCAGAGCACACGAACGGTATCCCCGGTGGACACGCGCCGGTCCACGGTGGCGTGCTCGCCGTTGAGCAGGATGTGTCCGTGCCATTTGGCACTCTTGAGGGCACCGTAGCTGAGGCGCATGCCGCGGCGCAGCACATCCCGCAGCAGCCGCCCGTTTTCCTCCGGGGTCACGATGTGAAGCAGCTCCTCCGCCGTGACGGACTCAGACATGGAAGTCGCTCCAGTCCACTGCCTCGCACAGCAGCGCGGCCAGTCCGCTCAGTCCGGCAGCATCCGCCTCATCGAAACGGGCGGGGACGGGGCTGTCGATATCCAGCACGCCGAGAAGCCGCTCCCCGAGGAGGAGCGGGATCACAACTTCACTGCGGGAAGCGCTGTCGCAGGCAATGTGCCCGGGAAACGCGTTCACATCCGGCACCAGCTGCGCACGGCGCTCCGCGGCGGCGGTGCCGCATACGCCCTTACCCACGGGGATCAGGATGCAGGCGGCGTGGCCCTGGAAGGGCCCCAGCACCAGCTGCCGCGCCGTTTCTTCATATATATAGAATCCTGCCCAGTTGATCTCCGTGAGCGCGTCGTTCAGCAGCGCGGCGGCGTTGGCCAGCGACGGCACCGGCCTCGGGCACACGGCGATCAGCTCCTTCAGCTGCGACTGAAGCAGGGCATACAGGCGGTGTCTGTCTTCACACCGCTCGGGCAGACGGATCATGGCGAACTTCCTTTCAGCTCGGCAGACTTATTTGATCAGCCGGAACAGGGAGATGACCTCACCGAGGATACCGTGGGCTCCGGGATACACCGCGGGCACGGATCCGTCGGCAAAGACCAGGGACAGGGTGCCGTCCGCGGCCCTGCGGACGCGTCCGATGACGGGCAGCTCCTCCGCCAGCACGACCGCCAGCGCACCGGGCTCGACCTGCTGCTGACGGCGCACCACGGCGTAGTCGCCGCTGAGGATGCCGTCGCCCTGCATGGCGTTGCCGTGCACCCGCAGGATGAAATGCTCACCGCCCTGGCCGAGCAGCACCTCGGGCATCGGCACATAATCCTCCAGATTCTCCTCGGCGAGCAGAGGCACATCGGGATGCACCGCACCCAGCACGGGCACGGCGGTCACAGCCGTGCGCACGAAGCTGGGATCGCCGGTGACCTCCATGGCCCGGGGCTTCATGGCGTCACGGTGCAGCAGTCCCTTCTTCTCCAGCCGCTGCAGATGTCCGTGCACAGTGGAGGTGGACTTCAGCCCCACGGCATCGGCGATCTCCCGGACGGACGGCGGATAGCCCTTCTCGTTGATCTCTTTCTTGATGAACGCCAGAATGCGTTCCTGGTTGTCACCGCGCGGACGCTGCATCACGGATTCGCCTCTCTTTCCATATGGATCGGAATGACAGCATTATACCATGGGAAAAGAGAAAAGTCAAACAATTGTTCGCGTCAACGAATGAATATCGGAAGAGGACGTCAGCCTTCCGAATGCCCGTGTTTTTCAAGCAAAAAGCCGCGGCTTCCGAAAAAAACCGCAGCACAAATACAATAGGAGAGAAGACCTTCCCGGATCAGACGAGGAAGGGCTTCAGATCGGTGATCAGGTCGTCGCACTCGTCGGAATAAACCTCCAGCGTGATCGGCTTGCTCAGATCCAGGCTGAAGATGCCGAGGATGGACTTCGCGTCGACCACATGGCGGCCGGAGCGCAGATCCATGTCGTAGGGATACCGGTTCACCATGTTGACAAAGGTTTTGACATTCTCCGCCAGGCTCAGCTTGATATTCACCTGCTTCATGCAAAACACCTCCCGAAAATCATCAGTTGTATTATAAGCCAAAAGCCTCGTCATTGCAAGCGCGCCGGACGAAAAAAATCGCGGAATCAGGCTGAAAATGCAGGAAAAGTCTGTAAGTCCGGACCCGCGCGGCGTTACGGATCGTCCGCCCGCCACACGGTAAAGTTCTTCCCGGCGTCCGCCTGCATCGAGGCGAGATAGACGCCGAAGAAGCTGCCGGTCTGCTCCCAGGCCGCCAGCAGCGCCGGCTCCTCCGGGAAAAGATCCATCCGGCCGGAGAAATAGCAGCGGTTGGCCTCACAGGCGAAATCGACCATGGCCTCATCCATCCCGGCCAGCTGGGTGACGGTCTTCGCGTCCATATAGTCCGCGGCGAACCGGGCGAGGCTGACTTCCTCCCCGCCGTCATCGGTGACCGTCAGCTGCACCTGCCGCGTTTCGTAGGTCAGGGGAGCCGTGGTCACGATACCGTACTGGCAGGGCGCCACGCACAGGGACGAACCGGCGATCTCCGTCACGCAGCCGCTTTGCAGGATGTGCTGGATGTGCATATGCCCGCTGAGGAACAGCCGCACATCGTATTGCTGCAGCAGCGCGAGCAGCGGATCCGCGCCGTCGATGACATAACCGTCCCGGAAGAGAGAATGCTGCAGCAGATTCTGATGTCCGGCGGCGATATCGACGCCCTCCCGCAGCTGCGCTTCGATCCATTGCAGCGTTTCCCGGGAGCAGCCGCAGGGGGCCTCCGCGGTGTTGAAGTCCAGCATCAGGATGCGTGTGCCGTCCGGCAGGGCGTACACATAGCTCAGGGAAGCGTCGTCCCGGGCCACGGCGTCATCGTAGCCGAAGCTGTGCCATACGGTCAGAAAATCCTCCTCCGTGGCCGAAGCCACGCGGGTGTAGCTGTCGCCCGAGAAGGACGCGGCGTTGCTGTTGTACACATCGTGATTGCCCGGGATGACCAGCACCGGGATGCCGGCCGCCTGCACGGCTGTCAGCTTTTCCGCCAGCGCCCGATGGCTCTGCATGGCGCCGTTGAAGGTGAGATCGCCGGTCAGCAGCAACGCGTCCGGCCGCGCGGCCAGCACCTCATCGATGAACGCGTCGGTCAGCTCCTCGCAGTACATAGTCACCTTACCGTCGCCGGCGGCCAGCATGCGGGTGAAATAGCTGCCGTGGTCCGTCAGCTCCGGGGCAATATAATGAAGATCCGTGGCCACGGCCAGGGTCGCGGCGGACGCGCAGAACGGCAGCAGCATCAGCGCAAGGAGACAGTGCAAAAGCTTTCTGAGCATGGTTTTTCCCTCCCGCAGCCATTGTAGCGCCTTCCGGCCCTTTTGTCCACCGCCGCGCCGGAGACCGTATTGTATCTCTTTTGCATTTTTGAAAATAAAACTTGCAATTCCGGCGGAATCTATTATAATAGAACATATCCAAATTTAAAGGAGGCATTCCCTTGAAGAAGGTATTTGCTCTCGTCATGGCCGTTGTCATGGTCATGACCGCTGTTTCCGCCATGGCGGAGACCATCAAGATCGGTGTTTTTGAGCCCTCCTCCGGCGACAACGGCGCCGGCGGCAAGCAGGAAGTGCTGGGCATTCAGTACGCCAACACCCTGACCCCCACCGTGACCATCGGCGGTGTCGATTATGACATCGAGCTGGTGATCGTTGACAACCAGTCCGCCACCGACAAGGCCGTCACCGCCGCCCAGGATCTGGTGGACGCCGGCGTGTCCATCGTGCTGGGCTCCTACGGCTCCGGCGTGTCCATGGCCGGCGGCACCATCTTTGAAGAGAACGAGATCCCCGCGATCGGCGTGAGCTGCACCAACCCCGCCGTGACCTCCACCTGCGAGTACTACTGGCGCATCTGCTTCCTGGATCCCTTCCAGGGCACCGTCATGGCCAACTTCGCCGAGAGCATGGGCGCCACCAAGGCCTATGTGCTGAGCATGCTGGGCGACGACTACACCACCGGCCTGGCCCATTACTTTGTGGAAGCCTTCACCGCCATGGGTCATGAGGTCGTTGAGGAGCAGTTCACCGAGGGCACCTCTGACTTCACCGCCTACATGAACAACGCCGTCAACAACGGCTGCGACGTCATCTTCTCTCCCTCCGCCACCACCTACGCTTCCCTGATCATCGACCAGGCCGCTGCCCAGAACATCACCTTCCCGATCCTGGCCGGCGACACCTGGGAGAGCTCCGTGATCCTGGAGGCCGCTCAGGGCAAGAACGTGGACGTGTACTGCTCCACCTTCTTCGATGAGAACGACGACAGCGGCGCCGCCTCTGCCTTCGTTACCGGCTTCAAGGCCTATCTGAACGCCAACCCCGAAGCCCTGACCAATAACGGCGGCAACGACATCGTGGCTGCCGTGTCCGCCCTGGGCTTCGATGCCTACAATGTGGCCGTGGCCGCCATCGTGGCCGCCGATTCCGCCGATCCCGCTGCCATCGCCGAAGCGCTGCCCAGCCTGGTGGTGGAGAACGCCGTGACCGGCAGCATCTCCTTCGATGCCACCGGCGACGCCAACAAGGACATGGCTTACATCAAGCATGCCAACACTGAGACCGGCGCCTTCGACTTCGTGAAGACCCAGTCTGTCCAGTAATTTTCCTTCGGTATTCCATCGAACCCGCGTGCCGGTGTGCGCGCGGGTTCGATTCAGTAAAAGCCCTGGAGGTCTGACCGATGCTGAATTCCCTGCTTCCGTACCTGCTGGCGGGCATTTCCGTTGGCGGCCAGTATGCCCTGATCGCCGTCGGCTATACGATGGTGTACGGCATCCTGCGCCTGATCAACTTTGCCCATGGTGATATCTTCACCGCCGCCGGCTTCTTTATGGTCTACCTGATGACCGCCCTGCCCATGTGGGCGTCGATCCCGCTGGTGATCATCCTCACGGTGCTGCTGGGCTTCACGGTGGAGCGCGTGGCCTACAAGCCGCTCCGCCAAGCGCCCCGCATGTCGGTCATGATCTCCGCCATCGGCGTCAGCTATCTGCTGCAGAACCTGATGTGGTATGTGACCGGCGGCCTGGCCAAGCAGTATCCCGTGCTGCCCTGGCTGTCCGATTCCGTGCAGCTCGGCGGCGCCAGCACCAAGGTGGTCACGCTGGTGACGCCCGTGCTGACCGCGATCCTGGTGTTCGCCCTGGTGCAGCTGATCCAGCGCACCAAGATCGGCATGGCCATGCGTGCCGTGTCGAAGGACTTTGAGACCGCCCAGCTGATGGGCATCAAGATCAACAACGTGATCTCGATGACCTTCATCATCGGCTCCGCGCTGGCGGCGGTCGGCTCCATGCTGTACTTCACCAACTACAGCACGGTCACGCCCACCATCGGTGCCATGCCCGGCCTGAAGGCCTTCGTGGCCGCCGTGTTCGGCGGCATCGGCTCCATTCCCGGCGCGGTCATCGGCGCCCTGATCATCGGCATCTGCGAGAACCTGATCAAGGCGGCGGGCTACACCACCTTCTCCGACGCGTTCACCTTCGCCCTGCTGATCGTGGTGCTGCTGTTCAAGCCCACCGGCCTGTTCGGCGAAAAGCTGACCGAGAAAGTTTGAGGTGATGACGATGAAGAAAATGTCCGCACCCCGAACCCTCGTGTCCATTGCCGTGGTGGTGCTGCTGTTCATCGGCGGCTGGGCGACCGAGCATTTCGCCGGCACCAGCTCCATGGCGGTCACCGTGCTGCAGAAGGGCGCCGTATACGCCCTGCTGGCGGTTTCCATGAACCTGCTGAACGGCTTCACGGGCCTGTTCTCCCTGGGCCAGGCCGGCTTCATGCTGGTGGGCGCCTACACCTATGCCGTGCTGACCATCCCGGTGGCCAAGCGCGCCGCCATCTACCAGTACTATAACGGCGGCATCATCCAGTTCGACATCAACTTCGTGCTGGCCATCCTGCTGGGCGGCTGCGTGGCGGCGATCTTCGCGGCGCTGATCGGCTTCCCGGCCCTTCGCCTGAAGAGCGACTATCTGGCCATCGCCACCCTGGGCTTCGCCGAGATCATGCGCGCCGTGGTGCAGTGGGATGTGCTGGGCCCCGTGACCAACGGCTCCAACCTGCTGAAGACCTATCCCACGCTGAAGTCCGTGCTGAAGGGCACCTTCCTGTAGGGGAACACGGTCGTGTTCGTGTTCTTCATGGTGGCCATATGCATCGGCATCATCCTGCTGCTGATCAACTCCACCTACGGCCGCTCCTTCAAGGCCATCCGCGATGACGAGATCGCGGCCGAGGCCATGGGCATCAACCTGTTCCGCCACAAGCAGATGGCCTTCGTTATCAGTTCCTTCTTCGCGGGCGTGGGCGGCGCGCTGCTGGCCATGTACCAGGGCAGCCTGCAGGCCAACGCCTTCAAGTCCTCCATGACCTACGAGATCATGCTGATGGTGGTCATCGGCGGCATGGGCTCCGTGTCCGGCTCCGTCATCGCCTCCTTCCTGTTCATTGCCTGCCAGGAGTGGTGGCTGCGCTTCCTGGACGAAACGCAGATGATCGGCGACTTCCAGGTGCCGCTGCTGGGCTCCGGCTTCCGTATGGTCGTGTTCTCCGTCATCGTGATGATCGTGGTGCTGTTCTTCCGCAAGGGCCTCATGGGCGACCGTGAGCTGTGGGAGCTGGGCCGCAAACGCAAAAAGCTGATTGCCGGAAAGGAGGGGGCCTGATGAGCGCGAATGCCGAAAGTGTTCTCCGCGTGGAGAACGTCACCATGCAGTTCGGCGGCGTGGTGGCCATCAACAACCTTTCCATGGAGATCAACAAGGGTGAGATCGTGGCCCTGATCGGCCCCAACGGCGCCGGCAAAACCACGGCCTTCAACTGCATCACCGGCGTGTACGAGCCCACCAACGGCGCGGTGTATTTCAACGGCAAGCCCATCGCCGTCAATCATCCCACCGGCAAAATGGCCAAGTCCTACGCCGGCATCAACGGCGACAAATATCTGGACCAGCACCTGCACATGACGCCGGACAGGATCACCGCCCTGGGCATTGCCCGTACCTTCCAGAACATCCGCCTGTTCAAGAGCCAGACCGCCTTTGAAAACGTGCTGATCGCCACGCATCTGCGCCGCACCAGCAACATCTTCACCGCCACCTTCCGCCTGAACCACAAGGAAGAGAAGGCCATGCGGGAGAAGGCCATGCATCTGCTGGAGGTCGTCGGCCTGGCGGACCTGGCGGATGAAAAGGCCACCAGCCTGCCCTACGGCAAGCAGCGCCGCCTGGAGATCGCCCGCGCCCTCGCGACGGATCCCAGCCTGCTGCTGCTGGATGAGCCCGCTGCCGGCATGAACCCGCAGGAGACGGAGGAGCTGGCCGCCTTCATCAAGGACATCCAGAAGCAGTTCGACCTGACCATCTTCCTGATCGAGCATCACATGAGCCTGGTCATGGACATCTCCGACCGTATCTATGTCATCGACTTCGGCCGTCAGATCGCCGAGGGTACGCCCGCCGTGGTGCGCGACGACCCCGCCGTCATCAAGGCCTACCTGGGGGAGGGTGAAGAATGAGCCTGTTGAAAGTGACCGACCTGAAGGTCAGCTACGGCGGCATTCAGGCCCTCCGCGGCATTTCCTTTGATGTGGAGCAGGGCGAGATCGTGACCCTGATCGGCGCCAACGGCGCGGGCAAATCCACCACGCTGCGCACCATCTCCGGCCTGGTGAAGTCCGCCTCCGGCAGCATCGTGTATGACGGACGCGACATCACCTCCATGAACACCCAGCAGATCGTGCAGGACGGCATCGTGATGGTGCCCGAGGGCCGCCGCGTGTTCGACAACCTGACGGTGAAGGAGAACCTGCAGATCGGCGCGTATCTGCGCAACGACAAGGACGCCATTGCCGAGGACATGGAGCATGTCTTCAAGCTGTTCCCGCGCCTGCTGGAGCGCGAATGGCAGCTGGCCGGCACCCTGTCCGGCGGCGAGCAGCAGATGCTGGCCGTCGGCCGCGCCATCATGAGCCGCCCGAAGATCCTGATGATGGACGAGCCCTCCCTGGGCCTGGCGCCCCTGGTGGTGAAGGATATCTTCAAGATCATTCACACGCTGAACGAGACCGGCATGACCATTCTGCTGATCGAGCAGAACGCCAACGCCGCCCTGCGCTGCGCCCACAAGGCGTATGTGCTGGAGACCGGTACCATCACCATGTCCGGCTCCGGCGCGGAGCTGCTGGCGGACAAGCGTGTGCAGGACGCCTACCTGGGCACGAAATAAGCCGCTTTTACCAGAAAAACCAAACGGACGCAAATAAAACGGAGCATACCGGCTTTCACACCGGTATGCTCCGCTTTTTCGGTTCAGTCAGTCATGCCTCAGGGCCGGGCCGTGCCGTCGTTGGGGCAGAAGTTGGCGTCAGCCGCGTTCACCTTGCCGCAGGAGGGGCAGGTCCATTCGGCGGCAACGGCGGGCTTGGCGGTGCCGTCGTTGGGGCAGAAGTTGGCGTCAGCCGCGTTCTCCCTGCCGCAGGAGGGGCAGGTCCAGCCGTCACCGGCTTCGGCGGGGGCGCTTACGGTCTCCTGCGCTTCAACGGGGGCGGACTGCGTGTCGGTCTGCCCACCGGCGGCGGGGGACTGCACAGTATCCAAGTCGTAATCGATCAGGTAGATGATGCCGTCGTTGCCCAGCGCCACGGTGCCGTCATCGGACACATCCAGGTCATAGACGCTGTCATAGCGGCCGTCGAGGGGGACGATCTCCTCACCGTACAAGCCGATGACACCGGCACGGCCCTGGGTATCCTGCACGATGGCGACGGGGCAGTTGCCATCGTAGTGGGAGCGGTAATCGGCATAGCGGGTCTCCAGCGCGCCCACGGCGCCGGTGCTCACGATGACGGAGCCGTCCAGGTCCGTGATATAGGCGAAGGGAGAGCACACGCGCATCGCGGACTCGTTGTACACAAAGCCCTGCTCGCTGCCGTCGGTCATGGAAACGAAGCCCTGCTTGCCGTCCTTCACGGCGGAGATGTAGCCGCAGCGGGGTCCGTCGTAGTCGAGATCGTCATACAGGCAGGCGATGATCTCATTGCCGGACATGTCGATCAGGCCCTGCAGGCGCTGCTTGTTGGCCACGCGGGCGTAGCCGTTTTCGGAGAAGGAATAGATGCTGTCGTACTGCAGCACGGCGATCTCGTTGCCCTGCAGATCGAGCAGAACGCCGTTTACTTCCTTAATGGGGCAGACCACCTCTTCCCGGGTCAGCGTGCAGCCGGCCGCGAACGCGACCTGACCGGAGCCGCAGTGGTACCAGGTCGTGGTGCCCTTGCTGTAGACGCTGTCGTATTCGCTGCCGTAGGAGCCGGCATAGCCGGATTCCTCAAAGGCGCTGTTGTAATAGTGCCAGTTGCCCTCGCGGTCCTTGAGATACAGGTAGTCGCCGTAGGCGCTGCCGTAGTCGGAGTAGGCGTTGCGGCTCAGCGTGCCGACGAGACTGCCGCGGAAGTAGATATCCACGTGGTCCACGCTGTAGAACTGCTTCTCGGAGCCGTAGGTGCTGTAGTCGTAGCTGTCCACGGTGGCGGGCGTCAGCACAACGCCGGCCTGCCAGTTTTCCGAAAAGGCTTCGATATCGCCGTACTGGTTCGGCACCAGCTCGACGCCCAGTGGATTCACATAGCCCCTGCAGTTGACGCCCTTGCCGCTTTCGGTCTTGAAGCCGTAGCTGCTGACAGTAATATCATCGTATTCGCCGCTCAGCACATTGCCGTACGGATCCAGCACGACATAGCCGCCGTTGCGCTCGAGCTGGCCGTACAGGGTATCGGTGTCGGTGTTCAGGTACAGGTAGCGGTAGCCGCTGAGATCCACCGTCGTCACGGTGGTCCCGGCGGAGGCGGATGCCAGGCAGAGCACCAGCATCAGGGACAGGACCAGCGCACAGAAGCGCTTCATGGGACATTCCTCCTTATCCGGTCGATGGGGTAACGGGTGTATTCTGGGGCAGCGGTGCGCCGCCTTACAGACAGTAGTGGAAGAAGGTCAGCACATCCATCCAGCGACTGCTTTCAAACCGCACGGTGCGGCTGTCTGACCGGGTGACGCCGGGGTACCACGAGGCGCCGCGGGCGTCAAAGGGCTTCTGGTAGGTGACCTCCACGGTGAAGCGCTCCGGCATGGGATAGAGGCAGCCGGTATGATCCTGCCGCGCCGCCCGCTGCGCCGCTTCCCGGATCCGCCGGCAGGCCTCGGCGGGCATCAGCGAAACGCTGCCCTTGCCGATGGCATGGGAGACCGGTACGGCCTGCGCGCGCGGCACCCGGCTCAGGAACCAGTCGCACAGCATCTCGTCGCCGGTCACCATCAGCACAGGGACGCCGCACATGGCGGCGGTCAGGCTGTTCATCATCAGCTCGCTCATGATCTCGCCGTTGACGGTGACACAGATGTTGCGTCCGTTCATCGTGTGGCTCAGCGGATTGCCGTCCCAGCTGACGGCGGAATGGTAGCCGGTGAACAGCGTGCCGTCAAAGGATTCGTCCAGGCCGCTCATCATGGCGTAGGGATCCCGGCCCCAGCCGCGGTACAGCCGCAGGTTCGGCAGCTGCGGCAGCAGCTCGGGCCGGAGATTGCGGGCGGTATCGTGGGCGTCGCGGATGAGGATCTCCGCTTCATCGTCCGCCTTCAGCACCCCGTCGCAGCACGCCGCCACCTCGCGGGTCATCTGCGCGGAGAAGTAATCGTAGTTGAAGCCGCCGTGCTCCGTTTCCTCCCAGTCGGCGATGCCGCAGGTGCCCTCGATATCGGCGGACAGAAAGAGCTTCGCCATGCTCAGGCCTCCTTCGCCAGCCCCAGCCCCAGGGCCGAGGCGATCTGCATCGCCACGCCGGGCAGCATGCAGCTCTCATCCACCAGGAAGGTATCGGTATGCAGCGCGGTGCTGATGCCGCTGCCGATATCGTAGTACACGCCGGGCGTATCCTGCACATAGTAGCAGAAGCTGTCCACGCCCAGGCTCGGCGCCTCGCGGACCACGATCTTCTCCCGGCCCACGATCTCCGCCGCGGCGTCCTCGATGACGGCATAAGCCGCGTCGTCGTTGTACACGGCGCCGTAGCTGGGGGTGATGGTCACCTCACAGCTTCCGCCCATGGCGGCGGCGATGCCCTCGCAGGTGCGGTGCAGCTCGCTGTGCAGCAGGCTGCGCGTCTTTTCGTTCAGCGTGCGGATGGTGCCCGTCATGCGGACCTCGCCGCTGATGATGTTGTTCGCCGTGCCGCCCTCGATGGTGCCGATGGTGATGACGGCGGACTGGAAGGGGGAGATGGTGCGGCTGACCAGCGTCTGCACCGCGGTGATGATCTGCGCGGCGATGACGATGGCGTCCACACCACCCTCGGGATAGGCGCCGTGGCTGCGGCAGCCGCGGACCGTCAGCTCCAGCTCATCGCTGGCGCCGCTGACATAGCCGGGCTTGGCGAAGAAGGTGCCGGGGGCGTAGCGCGGATTCACGTGCTGGCCGATGACCACATCCACCTTCGGATTCTCCAGGCAGCCCTCCTCCACCATCTGCTTGCCGCCGCCGATGGTCTCCTCCGAAGGCTCAAAGAAGTACTTCAGCGTGCCGTGCCAGCGGTCGCGGTGCGCAGCGAACCAGGTCGCGGAGCCCACCGCCAGCGACATATGCACATCGTGGCCGCAGGCGTGCATCACGCCGTCCCGCACGGAGCGGAAGGGGAGATCGCTCTTCTCCACGATGGGCAGCGCGTCCATATCGGCGCGGATGCCGACGCATGGGCCGTCGCCGTTGCGCATCTCCGCCATCACGGCATAGCTGCCCTTATACAGGCGGATGCTGTAGCCCAGGGCCTTCATTTCCTCCACCATGCGGCGGGAGGTCGCCTCCTCGCAGCCGGACAGCTCCGGGCAGCGGTGGAGGCTTCTTCTTAATTCGATGATATGCGGCATGATATCCGCCAGCTCGTTGCGCCAGGCGTCCAGATTCATTCCGCGTCCCTTCTTTCATTCAGCATTTCATCGATCACCGTCACGATCCGTCCGCCCTGATGATACACGCGGACGGGCCTGCGCGAAAGCAGCGTCAGGCATTCGTTGCGGTTGGTACCGGCCCAGCCGGCGGCTTCGTTCAGGGTGATGCCGTCGCCCAGCAGCGTGGCCACGTCCCCGGGCGCGCAGTCCGGGATGCCGGTGACGTCCACCATCAGCTGATCCATGCACAGCAGCCCGATGACCGGCGCGCGTTTGCCGCGGATCAGCACCTCGGCGCGGTAGGAATTGTGCCGCTGGTAGCCGTCGCCGTAGCCGGCGCACAGGGTGGCCACGCGCATGGGCCGGGCCGCGGGGGCGTCCTCATCGTAGCCGATGAATTCCCCGGCGGGCGCGTCGTGCACCCGGGCCACGGTGGTGCGCAGCGCCAGCGTTTCTTTGCATTCAAAGGGCATATCCTGCGACCGCGACGGCCGCACGCCGAACAGGAAGGCCCCCGCGCGGACGCGGTCGTAATGCCAGTCGGGATAGCGCACCAGGCCGATGCTGTCGCACAGGTGCTTTTCGGGGATGCGCACCCCGCGCGCCTTCAGCCACGCGTCCATCTGCAGGAAGCGCGCGTGCTGCGTTTCGTCGGTGCTGCGCATCGTCAGGCCTAGATGGGAATAGAACGCCCGCACGCGCACCCTGTCCAGCGTGGGCAGCAGCGCGGCGAGGCGGTCGGCGGTCTCCTCCGTACATGGGAAGCCCAGCCGGTGGAAGCCGGTGTCGATCTTCAGATGCACAACAGCTTCGCGTCCGGCGGCCTCCGCGGCGCGCTGCGCGTTCAGCAGGTCCGCCTCCGACCCGGCGGTCAGGGCAATGTCCTCCCGGATACAGCGCGCCAGGATCTCCGGCTCCGTCAGTCCCAGCACAAGCACCTCCGAACGGATGCCCTCCCGGCGCAATTCGAGCGCCTCCCGGGCGCAGCTGACCGCGAAGCTGCGGCAGCCGGCGGCCTCCAGCGCCTCGGCCACGCGGACGGCGCCGTGCCCGTAGGCATTGGCCTTGATGACGCAGGTCAGCGTGGCCTTCGTCAGCCCGGCGGCGGTGCGGTAGTTGGCCGTCAGCGCGTCCAGGTCGATATCGATCCAGGTCCGGCGGAGAAAATCAGGCTCCCCGGCGGTGATGATTCTTTCCAGCATGAAGCAACAGGTCTCTTTTCTTTTATTCACTCAGGCCGCAGCGGCGCTTCAGCTCGTCTTCGTCAATGGTCTCGATACCGAGGCTCTGCGCCTTGGCCAGCTTGCTGCCGGCCGCCTCGCCGACCACCACGAAGGCGGTCTTTTTGCTGACGGAGGAGGCCGCCGTGCCGCCGTGGGCACGGATCAGATCCTCCGCCTCCTTGCGGGAGAGGGAGGGCAGCGTGCCGGTCACCACGATGGACAGGCCGCTGAACACGCCCTCGGCCTTCTGCGCGGCCTCCTGCGGCTGCACGCCAATGGCCAGCAGCCGGTCGATCATGACTTTGTTTTCCTCAAAGGAGAAGAACTCGGTCACGCTCTGGGCCACGATGTCGCCGATGTCCTCGATGGCGGTCAGCTGCTCCGCGGTGGCCTCCTCCACGGCCTTCAGCGTACCGAAGGCGGCGGCGAGATCCCGCGCGGTCTTGCGTCCGATGTTCGGGATGCCCACCGCGAACAGGAAGGCGTCCAGCGGACAGTGCTTGCTCTTTTCCAGCGCGGCCAGCAGCTTGTCCGCCTTCCGGTCCTTGAAGCCGTCCAGCGACAGCACCTGCTCCCGCGTCAGGTGATACAGATCGGCGGGATCGCGCACGCCGCAGGTATCGTACAGCTGCCCCGCCGTTTTGACGGAGAAGCCGTCGATGTCCATGGCCTCGCGCCCGGCGAAATGGTCCAGCCGCGCCACGGCCTGGGGGCGGCAGCTGCGGCGGTTCATGCAGAAGATGTGCGCGCCGCGCTCGACGAGCCTTTCGCCGCAGGCGGGGCAGACCGTCGGCCGCTCCACGGGGCGCTCCTCCGGTCCGGGCTCGCCGACGCGGCCCATGATCTCCGGGATCACATCGTTGGAGCGGCGCACCCACACCGGGGCGTTGATGGCCACGCGCTTGCGCTGCACATCGTCCCAGTTGTTCAGAGTCGCCTTGCGCACGGTGACGCCGTAAAAATCCACCGGGTCCAGATGGGCCAGGGGCGTCAGCTTGCCGGTGCGGCCCAGCTCCCAGGTCACCCTGCGCAGCGTGGTCACGGCTTCTTCAGCCTCAAACTTGTAGGCCACGGCCCAGCGCGGGAACTTTTCGGTGAAGCCCATCTCGCGCCGGAGGGCAAAATCGCCGACCTTGATGACCACGCCGTCGATCAGCCAGTCCAGTGTGGGGCGCTGACGCTCGATTTCGCGGATGCAGTCCAGCAGCTCCTCCCGGCTGTGCGGACGGCCCAGATACGGGCTGACCGGCAGGCCGCAGGAACGGATGAATGCCAGCATCCCGGGCTGGCTGTCGTAGGGCGCGTCGTCGATGGTGCCCACCTGATAGAAGAAGGCATCCAGATGCCGGGAGGCGGTGACGGCGGGGTCCAGGTTCCGCAGGGCGCCGGCGGCGGCGTTGCGCGCGTTCTTCAGCGGCTCCCTCGCGGTCTTGTTGTATGCCTCCAGCGTGCTGAGACGCATGATGCACTCGCCCTGCACCTCCAGCAGCCCCTTGTAGGGGATGGTCAGCGGTACGCGGCGGATGGTCCTGGCCTGGGGCAGGATCGCCTCACCGGTCACGCCGTTGCCGCGGGTGGCGGCCTGCACGAGCACGCCGTTCTCGTAGGTCAGGTTCAGCGTCAGGCCGTCGAACTTGTATTCCACAAAGTATTCCAGGTCGCTGCGGCCGGCCAGCTTCTCCGTGCGGCGGATCCAGTCATCCAGCGCGTCGAAGCTCTGCACCTTGTCCATGGACCACAGCCGGGTGATGTGAGTGTGCTGGGAAAAGCCGCTCAGAGGCTCGCCGCCGACGCGGTGCGTGGGGGAGTCCGGCAGCACGACGCCGGTCTCCTTCTCCATGCGGAGCAGCTGATCATAGAGGGCGTCCCACTGCATATCGCTCAGCTCGGATTCGCCCAGCGTGTAATACTGGTAGGCCGTTTCATTCAGCCGGTCCACCAGTGCGCGCATATCTTCGTTCATTTATTTGCCTGCCTTTACGATTGGCGCGAGGGCCAGGGAAAAGGTCTTGACGCCGCGGCCCTCGAAGCTGACGCGGATGCGCGCCTCGCTGCCGCTGCCGGTGATATCCACCACGGTGCCCTCGCCCATGGTACGATGCAGCACCCGGTCGCCGGGCTGAAACAGCTTCTCCTGGGCGGCGTTCTCCAGCTGCCGGGCTTTGGACGGGATGCCGCGGCTCAGTCCGGGGATGCCCTCCAGCGCGGCAACGCCGCCGCCGACGGGCTTCGGCTGGCGCGCGGGCTGTACCCGGGGCCTCGCGGGCGGCGCGCCTCTGCCGGCGGAGCGTCCGCCCCAGCCGCCAAAGCTGCCGGAGCCGTACGACGGACGTCTCCGGGGCGATTCGTCCGCGCAGAGCCGCGGCGGGATCTCCTCCAGAAAGCGGCTGGGCGGATTGCAGTTCATCTGATTGTACAGCATCCTGCTGCCGGCGCGGGAGAGATACAGCCGCACTCTGGCGCGGGTGATGCCCACATAGCACAGGCGCCGCTCCTCCTCGATGCGCTCGTCATCCAGCAGACTGCGGGAGGAGGGGAAGATTCCGTCCTCCATGCCGACGATGAACACATTGTCAAATTCCAGGCCCTTGGCGGAATGCAGGGTCATCAGCGTTACATAGCCGCGGTCCTCATCCTCGCGGTCCATATCGGTGACCAGGGCGACGTTCTCCAGATAGTCCTCCAGCGTCGCGCCGGGGGCGGTGTGGGCGTACTCGGTCACGGCGCCCATCAGCTCTTTGATGTTCTCCACGCGGCTGCGGGCCTCGTCGCTGTCCTCATGGGCATACTGCTCGAGCAGGCCGGTCGTTTCGACCAGCAGCGGCACGAACTCCTCCAGCGGCATGGTTTCGCGCCGGGCCATCAGCAGGCTCATCATCTGCAGGAATTCGCCAACCTGCTTGCGGGCGCGGGTGCCGAGGGTCTCCGGCGGCATGGCCAGGGCGCTGAAGAGCGGCATGCCCTGACGCAGCGCGTGCTCGGTCAGCGCCTGTACGGTGGTATCGCCGATGGAGCGCTTCGGCACGTTGATGATGCGCCGCAGCGAGGTGTCATCCGCGGGATTCACCATCACGCGCAGATAGGCCAGCACATCGTGGACCTCTCTGCGCTCGTAGAATTTCAGTCCGCCGAACACATGGTAGGGGATGCCGGCGCGCATCAGCGCTTCCTCGACCACACGGCTCAGGGAGTTTGTGCGGTAGAGGACCACATCGCTGCCCCAGGGCGAGCCCTGACGCTTCAGCTCACGCAGATTGCTTACGACCCAGTCCGCCTCGCCGCGCTCGTTGTCGGCGCAGCAGAGATGGATCGGCTCGCCGTCGCCGGCCTCCGTCCACAGCGACTTGTCCTTGCGGTCGGCGTTGTGGGCGATGACCTGGTTCGCGGCGTTCAGGATGTTGGAGGTGGAGCGGTAATTCTGCTCCAGCTTGATGACCACGGTGTTCGGGAAATGCTTTTCAAAATTCAGGATGATGCGGATATCCGCGCCGCGCCAGCCGTAGATGGACTGATCGTCGTCACCGACCACGCACAGGTTGCCGCTCTGCAGCGTCAGCAGGCGCACCAGCTGATACTGCGCCTCGTTGGTATCCTGATACTCGTCCACCATCACATAGCGGAAGCGCCGCTGATAGCTGTCCAGCACGGGCGGATTGGATGTCAGCAGCTCCAGCGTCTTCACCAGCAGATCGTCAAAATCCAGCGCGTTCTGCGCCTTCAGCCGGGTCTGGTATTCCAGCATCAGGTCGTGGATGCGCTGGCTGCGGTAATCCCGGCCGGACTGCTGAAACCATTCGTCCGGGGTCAGCAGCTGATTTTTCGCGTCGGAGATGATGGCCTTCATTTCCCGCAGGGGGAACTGCTTGTCGTCCATCTCCAGCCGCTTCAGCGCGTCCTTCAGCACAGAGGACGTATCGTCATCGTCGTAAATCACGAAGGAGCGCGTGTAGCCCAGCTTTTCGATATCCCGCCGCAGGATGCGCGCGCAGGTGGAGTGGAAGGTGGAGATCCAGGCGTCCTCCGCCCGCTCTTCGCCCACCAGGGCGACGACGCGGTCCTTCATCTCCCGCGCGGCCTTGTTGGTGAAGGTCAGCGCGAGGATGTTCCAGGCCGGTACACCGTGGTCCATCAGGTTGGCCACGCGGTAGGTGAGGGCGCGGGTCTTGCCGCTGCCGGCGCCGGCGAGGATCAGCACGGGGCCCTCCAGTGTTTCGGCAGCCTTCCGCTGCTCAGGGTTCAGCATCGACAGGTCCAACCGCGTCACCTCCTTCGCTCTTTGCTTCCGTGGACGCGCTGCCAAGCAGACGGTCCAGCACACAGGCGTAGCCCTCCGCGCCGTAAAGCAGGGCACGGTTCACCCGGCTGATGGTGGCGCTGGAGGCCCCTGTGGTCTTCACGATATCCTGATAGGTCTCCTTTTCACGCAGCAGTGCGGCAACCTCCATGCGCTGGGCAATGCTGCGGATCTCGGCGATGGTGCACAGGTCCTCAAAAAACCGGTACGCTTCCTCCCGCGTTTCCAGGGACAGGATCGCGTCCATCAGAAAATCCGTCTGTTCGTTCTTCACCTTTGGCGTGAACATACAGCGTGCCTCCTCCTTCGGTTACCGCCGCCGTTCGGCGTGCGCGCGGCACGGCGGGCATACAATATCACTTTATTATAGCACAGAATCGCCGTGTTGACCAGTAGCAGTTTTTGCGGCGCATCGTCCGCGGTGCGAAGTGGGAAGAGAATCCTTCCATTCCAATAAAAATCAGAATCACGCGTTCGTTCGCCGCGCAGGTTCGCCGTTGACGGTCGGCGGTTTTCCGGCTATAATCAGAGGGAAATCCACAGGCATGAAGGGGGAGGATCCCATGAGGATCGGACTGATCGGCGCCATGGCCGTTGAGGTGGAGGCGCTGCTGGAAAAGCTGGAGGACCGTGAGGACACACTCATCGGTATGGATACCTTTTCCGCGGGCAGGCTGTTCGGCTGTGAGGCCGTGCTGGCTGTCTGCGGGCCCGGCAAGGTCAACGCCGCGCTGTGCGCGCAGAGCATGATCCTGCGTTATCACCCGGATTACATGATCAACCTCGGCGTGGCCGGCGCCGGCTGTGATGCCGTCGGCATCGGCGATATGGTCATCGCCACCTGCGCCGTGCAGCACGACATGGATACCTCGCCGATCGGCGATCCCGTCGGCTTCATCAGCAAGGTCGGCATGATTGAGCTGCCCTGCGATCCGGAGCTGCGTGCGCTGCTCGTCGCCGCCGCCGCCGCGGTGCCGGGCCTGCGTGCCTTCGAGGGCGTGGTGGCCACGGGCGACCAGTTCATCTGCGATGAAGAGACCCGCCGCCGCATCCGCGACCGCTTCAACGCCGTGGCCGTGGAGATGGAAGGCGGCGCGGTGGCCCACGCCTGCGTCACGCTGGGCGTGCCGTGCGGCATCGTGCGCTCCATCTCCGACAACGCGAACGGCCATTCCACCATGGACTACCCGGTCTTCACCAGGCTTGCCGCGGGGCATTCCGTGCAGGTGATCGAGACGCTGCTGTCCGCCATGGCCGCAAATTAACCGAATCTTCACAAGGGAATTGCTTTTTCCGGAAAAAACGGCTATAATGTCTCTGCCGGGATCGCCCGGTAAAGGTTCAATGGAGGTTCAAGGATGTACAAACTGCTGTTGGCTACCTCTTCACCCGAAGTCATCGACAGCTTCAACGCCGTATCCTCTTATGAAAGCATGGGCTTCCGGAAGCCCGTGACCGTTTCCACCTGTGATGAAGCCGTTTCCCTGCTGTCGCAGCGCCACTTTGACGGCATTGCCTTCGATCTCGGCGCGGCGGAGGACAGCCGGCTGCATGCCTGGCTGACGGACCATTTCCCGATCCTGCCCATTTATTACGCCGGCCGCAGCGTGAATGAGATCGTTGAGTCGCTGGAGGAGCTGAGCCGCCTGCTGAGCCATATGCGCGCGGACCTCTCCAATGATGAAATGACCGAAGCCGATATGCTGCAGATCTGCCGCCACAATTATCTCCGCACGCTGCTGGACGGCCGCGTCTGCGGGGCCGAGCATGTGAAGCGCTCGCTGCAGCTGCTGCGCAGCCGGATGGATCCCGACCAGCCGTGCGT
>R14__coassemble_430_pt1 | contig 30129 bp, 23 predicted proteins | sample R14__metabat2_high_PE_015 | metagenome-assembled genome bin R14
GGACGCCATCACCGATGTGCAGATCGATGTTTCCGGTGAGACCGCCGGCATCGGCGCCGAGATCGGCGACCAGATGGTGGAGAAGCTGATGACCGCCCAGAGCGCTGACATCGACAGCGTCAGCGGCGCCACAGTCACCTCCAATGCTGTGAAGGAAGCGGCTGCCCAGTGTATCGCCGACGCGAAGGGCGTGGAACTGGTGAAGGTGGAGACCGAGGTGGAGACCGGCGCCGAGCCCTACACCTCCTGGATGACCCCGCCCGAAGAGGTGACCGAATTCGAGGCCGAGTATGACGCCGACGTCTGCGTCTGCGGCCACGGCTATGCCGGCATCACCTCCTGCCGCGAGCTAGCGGAGCAGGGCTACAAGGTCGTGCTGATCGAGAAGTCCAAGGAAGAGAACTATCAGGCCATCGGCAACGAGTTCGCCGCCCTGAACCCCGACATCCTGCAGCAGCGCGGCGTGCCCTATGTGGACCCCATCGAGTTCTATCAGAACTTTATGCTGAACACTCAGAACTACGCCAACCAGGACCTGGTGATGAAGTTCGCCCAGAACTCCGGCGAGAATACCAACTGGTATCTGTCCGAGCTGACCGAGGAAGACTTCTCCACCATGACCACCGCGTACTTCCCCGAGGCTGAAGGTCAGCTGCGCCAGGTGGGCGCCCTGAAGTTCTGGCCCTCCGTCTGCTCCTTCTACGGCGCCTGTGGCCAGACCAAGATCCAGGGCTACAACCGTCAGAAGGCGCAGGAAGCCGGCGCCACGATCCTGTTCGGCACCGCCGCTTACTATGTCATCATGAATGATGGCGCCGTGGCCGGCGTGGTCGGCAAGACCGATACCGGCTACATCAAGATCAACTGTAAGGCGGCCATCCTGGCCACCGGCGGCTTCGGCTCCAACACCGAAATGATGAACTACTTCTTCAAGGACATCAAGGGCTGCTTCATCGAGAAGAACGGCGACGCACTGTCCGCCATGATGGACCACGACGGCCAGGGCATCCGCATGGGCTACTGGGCCGGCGGTCATCTGGAGACCTGGCCTGTGCCCGGCATGAACATGAAGCACTATTCCCCCTCCGCCTCCGTGCAGGCGACCATGCCCCAGGCGCTGTGGCTGGACCACAACTGCAAGCGCTTCTGCAACGAGTTCTACGGCACCATCGAGCATCGCGGCCGTCCCACCATGTTCATGAACCGCGACGCCTTCTATGTGGTGTTCGACAAGAACTTCCCCGAGTACCGCTGCCACCTGGTGCCCCAGCACGGCGCCTGGTCTCCCCTGAGCGGCAACCTGGAGTCCTTCAAGGAAGAACTGGAGACCGCCTACGCCAAGTACAAGGGCACCTATGTGGAGCCCGAAGCCACCGAGGAAGCCGCCAGCGACGGCCCCGGCGGCATGATGATGGCCTCCCCCGACTATGTGGTGGGCGACACCATCGAAGAGCTGGCCGCCAACCTCGGCCTGACCGAGGAGCAGCAGGCGAACTTCATCGCCAGCGTGAACCGCTACAATGAGAACTGCGCCGCCGGCGTGGACAGCGATTACGGCCGTGCCGCCGAGGTGCTGTTCCCCGTCAACGAGGGCCCGTTCTACGCGGTGAAGACCTCCCCCACTATCGGCTCCACCATGGTGACCATGGGCGGCCTGCTGACCGACGGCGAGCAGAACGTCATCGACGCCGAGATGAATCCCATCCCCGGCCTGTATGCGTCCGGCAACACCTGCGGCCGCCGCTTCGGCAATGAGTACTTCACGCCCATCCCCGGCATCTCCTTGGCCTTTGCCATCGTGCTGGGCCGTGAGTGCGGCAAGTCCGTGGCCAAGTTCCTGCAGAAGTAATTCCCGATTTTCCGGGCCTCCTCTCCCGCGGAGGAGGCCCCTTTTCCCGAAGGATGAATACGCTGCCGAGGTGATCGCATGAACGAACTTTTGCGTCAAGCCGATGAGGCATTGCATGCGCAGGACGGCAGGAAGGCGCTGGAGCTGACCGACGCCATCCTGGCGGAGGACGAGCGCTGCTGGCAGGCGTGGCTCATCGCCTTGCGGAGCTTTCAGCTGATCCTGCCCATCGACGCCTGTGACGCGCAGAACGAGCTGACCTGCGCCCGCTGGGCCGTCCGCTTTGCCCCGAAGGAGGAGAAGCGGCGGGTTAAAAAGCAGGTGTGGACCTTCCTGTACGGCAGGATCCTGGACGTGCTGAAGCGTGACGCGGAGGTGCTGGCCGACGCCCGCGAGCTGGTGGGCTTCTATCAGCGCACTGTTTATTACGATGCCACAGGCGCCGCCCGGAAGACCCTGGAGCACGATCAGCCCGTGCGCGAGGCCGTGCTGCGCACCTTCGATTATTGCGACGCCCTGTTCGACGCCGTGCCCGACAGTGAGGTCCGCCGCGGCGCGATGCTGAACCGCCAAGCCGCGGAGATCGCCGAAGCCTGGGCACATACTTACAGCTGCTACGCCATGCGCCTCGGCCTGTGCCACTGCGAGATGACCCGCGAGGGCATCCAGGAAGGGCTGAAGCGCTATGCCCGTTATCTGCGCTGCGTGCGCGGCCGGGAGGACATCATCCGAAAGACCGTTGCCTTCAATACCCTGCAGGAGGACCAGGCCGTGTGGCTCGAGCCCGCGGCCGGCGCTTCTGCCAATCATACACAAGGAGGAACATGAAAATGGCTTCTGTATCCCGTCGTAAATTCCTGCGCGGCTTCGGCGCGGGCGCTCTGGGACTGACCGCGCTGGCCGCCGTGCCGGCGCTGGCTGAGGAGGGCCCCGGCGGCCCCGGCGGCGGTGCCAGCGTGGCCCTGTACACCGCGGGCACCTATACCGGCGTCGGCACCGGCATCAACGGTGACGTGACCGTGACCATGACCTTCACCGACAACGACATCACCGAGGTGACGATCAACGCCGACAGTGAGACCCCCGAGATCGGCGGTGCCGCTGCCAAGGAGCTGGTGGAACAGATCTTCACCGCCCAGGGCGCCGATATCGACGGCGTGGCCGGCGCGACCATCACCAGCGAGGCTGTGAAGGAAGCCGCCGCCAAGTGCATTTCCGCCGCCATGGGCGTGGCCTACACCCCCGCCGGCGCCAATACCCCCGATCCTGTGCAGCAGACCAATGCCGCCGGTGAAACTGTGTATTACTCCATGCGCCGCAACTGGGTCGGCGAAGCCCCCGAAATCGCCGAAGCCGATATCGCCGGCGAGTACAGCGCGGACGTCATCGTCATCGGCGCTAACTATTCCGGCGCGCCCTGCTTCCGCATGGCCTGCGAGAAGGGCGACACCTGCATCGTGATCGACACCCAGGCCGAGGACGGCTTCAACAGCTACGGTGGCGAGCTGGGTCACTTCAACTCCACCTGGCAGGAAGAGGTCCTGGGCGTGCCGAAAGATACCTTCGACCCCACCGACTTCATCGACAGCTGGCAGCTGCAGAGCGCCGGCCGCGCCCAGCCCGATCTGCTGCGCAAGTTCGCGCAGCGCAACGGCGAGATCGTCGACTGGATGTTCGAGGTGTATGACGACATCCACAACGTGGGCTCCGTCTGCACCATCGACCAGGCCGAAAACAAGTATGATTATCACAAGGGCCACTTCATGACCTACCCCGCCACCGCCACCCTCGGCAGCGACAATATGTCCTCCTCCGGCGACTGGTGCCGCGCCCAGGTGAAGAAGGGCCTGGAGGCCAGCCCCGACAGCCAGGCCTTCTATGAAATGACCGCCAAGGTGCTGATCAAGAACGGCGACACCGTGTGCGGCGTCATCGCCCGCAGTGAAAAGGACGGCCTGTTCTACCGCTTCATGAGCCGCAAGGGCGTTGTGCTGGCCACCGGCGACTTCTCCGCCAACAGCGATATGTACAGCGCGCTGTGCACCGAGGTGCAGGAGTGCAACCCCTACACCAAGCTGACCGGCTCCGGCCGTAACGGCTACGGCACCCGCATGGGCATCTGGGCCGGCGGCGTGATGGAGATCGGTCCCCGTGCCGCGATGGGCGGTGCGACCTCCGCGCTCCCCATGGGCTTCTTCGGCGCGGCCGGCGGCCTGTGGCTGAACAAGTACGGCAAGCGGTACTGCAACGAGGCCTTCGGCGTGCCCTTTGTGGCCGGCTGCCAGAGCGCCCGTCAACCCATCGGCAGCGGCATCGTGCAGGTGTGGGACAACGGTCACTGGCGTGAGTTCGCCCAGAACCAGCCCACCGGCCACTTCAACGCCGCCGACATCAGCGACACCAAGATGGACGACTATGCCGCCAAGCTGGCCGAGGCCTATGCCGCCGGTCCCGAGGGTGCCAACGGCGTGTACGCCGCCGACGATCTTGAGACGCTGGCCTCCTACCTGGGCTATGAGGGCGAGGCTGCCGAGAACTTCGTCAAGTCCGTGCAGACCTACGACGCCTACGCCGAGGCCGGCAAGGATCCCGACTATGCCAAGTCGGCCGACATGATGTTCCGCATCAACGAGCCGCCCTTCTACGGTGAGAAGAACACTCGCAACGCCAACATCGTGCTGGTGACCCTGGCCGGCCTGTTCGTGGACGGCGACGGCAAGGTGCTGGACCAGAACTTCGAGCCGATCCCCGGCCTGTACGCGGTCGGCAACGCCTCCGGCGGCCGCTTCCCGCTGCAGTACACCAGCCCGATGAACGGTATCTCCATCGGCATGGCCACCGTGCTGGGCGCCCTGACCGGCGAGTATATCGGCACCGAGGGTCCCGTTGTTTCCAGCGGTGACAGCGCCACCAGCGCCCTGGGCACCGTGTAATTCCATCGACAGGAGATGACCTCAGATGTCCGGCCTGACGCCGCTCGATCTTTGTATCCGTATCCCCTTCTGTCCCGTGCGGTGCGCCTTCTGCGACCGTTCGGTGCAGGCGCTGGGGCAGGAACCCACCGCGCTTCTGGAACGCTATGCCGCCGCGCTTCGCCGGGAGGCGGAGGCCTCGGCGGAGGATTTCCGGGACTGTGAGCTGCGGAATATCCGGATCGGCGGCGGCATCGCCGGGCATCTGTTTGACGAATCGCTGGGCGAACTGCTCTCGGACATCCACCGGCTGTACCATGTCGCGGAGGACGCGCAAATCACGATGAAATGCCACCCCGGCATGATCAGCGCGGAAACGCTGAATGCCTGCCGCCGCGGCGGCGTGAACCGGCTGAGCATCGAATACCCCACGGCCCACGTCTTTGAAAACGAGCCCCTGGGACGCTTTCTGACACCCGACGCCATGGACGTGACCGCCATCGTGCTGAAGGGCAGCGGCCTGCGCCTCTCCATGGATGTGCTGTACGGTCTGCCTGGCCAGACCCCCGCGTCGCTGACGGAAACGCTGCGGAAGTGCGTCGCCTACGGTGCGGAGCATCTCCGGCTGCTGCCGCTGCGTAAAGTTCCCGGAACGCTCTTTGCGGACAGCTGGATCCCGGCCCACGCGAAGAGCACCTCCCCGCGCTATCATCTGCCGACGGCGGAGGAACGCGGCGCGCTGCTGATCGCCGCGGAGACGTGGCTGCGGCAGGCCGACTTTGCCCGGTATCTGGACGGCTGCTACGCCCGCCCGGGCCATGAAAGCGCCTACCTGATCAACCGCAGCGGGAACGCCGCGCTGCTGGGCTTCGGCGCCGGCGCGGAGACCGTGCTGGACGGCATGCGCAGCACCACCGTGGCTTCCGTGGAAAGATACTGCCGCTGCTCCCCCGATCCCGTGCTGCTGACGGACCGGATCCGTCCGCTGTAACGCGGCTTTCGCTCTTCACAGGCATGAAAAGGCCGGTACCCATCGAAAAGACAGGTACCGGTCTGTTTTTATGCTTTTTGGTCCTCCCCGGTGCCGCGGTAGGGAAACAGCAGGCTCAGCGTGAATACGCCATCGGCGGCGGAACAGCTGACGCTGCCGCCGTTCTCCTCCGCCGCCCGGCGGATGTTTTCCAGGCCGAAGCCGTGCCGCTCCGGATCCTTCTTGGTGGTCCTCAGGGAGGACGCGTCGACCTGCGGGGCGCAGCTGTTGCGGAACATCAGCACGAAGAAGCCCCGCTTCCGCAGCGTTTTCACCTGGATGAAGGCTTCCATGCCGGCGGGCAGCCGTCCGCAGGCCTCCATGGCGTTGTCCATCGCGTTGCCCACGATCGTGACCAGGCTGAAGGCAGGCAGGCTGTTCAGCAGGCCGCCGTCCGCCATCACGCTGCAGGCGATGTGCCGCTGCCGGCAGTCCGCCAGCTTGCTGTTCATCATGATGTCGAAGGCCTCGTTGCCCGTTTCCAACTGGTTTTCGATGGGCTGCATGCTGCTGAGCATCTTGCTTAGATGCGAATGCAGATTCTCGTTGGAGGGCTGCTTTTCCACATACAACATCAGATTCTTCAGATCATGATATTGCCGCCGCACCGCTTGGGAGGCGCTCTTTTTTTCCATGTACTGCCGCAGCTGCAGCTATGCCATGTGACGCTGCTGCTCGGCCCGGCGCTTTTCCTCCATCGTGAACATCAGCCGCTCCAGGCAGACATTCATCGCCACCGACACCACGCAGGCCATGACAATCGTCAGCATCATGGCGGCCGGAACCTCCTCCGCCGTCACCGGCACCCAGAAGGTGATGTGACGCACGAACAGGAACGGCACGGCGGAAATAAAGCCCAAGGCTGTCGTATGGGAGATACGTCCGTTCTCCGCCGGAAACAGAGAAAACACGCCGCGCAGCAGCAGATAAAGCACACCCAGCAACACGGCGAAGGCGATGGCCATGCGGCCAACCGGCTCGCTTCTCAGCAGATCAGCCCCCAGGAACTTCATGGACAGATGGGAGAAGACCAGCGTGCAGGTCTCGGTGATCAAAAAAAAGCACAGGCAGCGCTGGAAGACCGCCGCCCAAGGCCGCCCGCTTCGCAGCCGGAAGCAGAGCAATTCCGCACCATAAAGTGCAGCCATCAGCAGATACGCGCCCCAGCCCTCCATCTGCTCAAAATAACGGAACGCCGTCTGCAGCGCCCAGTGGCCCGCGAGGATAGCGATCCGTATGCCCCGGCCGCGGCTTCCGGCGGGAACGAGCAGCGCAATCAGCAGCGTATGCGTCAGCCCGAGCAGCATAGCGACCGTCAGCTGAAGCCCGATGTTTCCGGTCATAGCTGATCCCCCCAGTAACCGGCCAGCCGCTGCAGGAACTCCTGTCTGCGGTGACGACTGACGGGAATGACCTCCGCGCCGATGCAGGCGTCGTTCTGGCGGACGCGGTCCACACGGCTCAGATTGACCAGATAGGCCGCGTGGCAGCGGAAAAAGCCGCAGTCCCGCAGGAGATTCTCCATGCTGTTCAGCGTACCGGCGCAATGGTAGCAGCCGTCCTCCGCGTGAACGACCGTTTTGTGGTTCACAGCTTCGATCCAGAGGAGCTTATCTGCCGCGACACGGCAGGTGCCCTCATCCGCGCGCAGGATCACCGTTTTTGATGCTCTTTCCCGCAGATGCCGCACGACCCTGCGGAGGCATTCGGTCAGCGCGCGCTGATCCACCGGCTTGATCAGATAATCCAACGCCTCCACCCGGTAGCCCTCCAGCGCGTACTGGGCCACGTTGGTAATGAAAACGATTGCGGCGTCGCTCCCCCGCTCGCGCAGCCGGCGGGCGACCTCCATGCCGTCCATATCGCCCATCTGGATATCCAGCAGTACAAGCTGCTCATCGCCGGCGGAATCGCTCAGAAAGACCTCGCCGTTCAGAAAGAGCGCCGGCTCCGCGCTGATACCCAGGGCTGACGCGCCGCTGGCGCACATAGCCGCCAGTTGCTCCCGGGTCTGTGCTTCGTCGTCCACAATGGCAATTTTCACGTTGGGGTTTCCTCCTGTCCGTTTGAACGGAAGCAAACATAGCGCCGTTGCCGTGAACCGGTAACGGTTGTTTTTATATTACGGTATCGTTTGCGAATTGTCAAATCATTTGCTGCGGATTTTTCGTTCGCGCCGGGATCGCTCCCCTTGTGGCGGGAACGACCGCTCAAAGCTTCACAAAAACCGGGAAAGCTTTGCGCTCTGAAGTTTAATTATGCCACGGGCAATTAATGCTTTTGCTCGATTTGAATAATCTACTTTCCCTTTTCGGCTGCCGTGTCAAAGCGGTAGCCCTTTTCTTCATATTTCCCACAATCGCCTACGATTGAGCACACATTTCCGTTTCAAATCAGTTGATTTAAATTCGAGCATAGTTTATAATAAAAGCGGGTGTGGAGGTATGCTTGCATAGCCCATTCCAACCGTGTTTATACTTTCAAAAGTATCCATAGCTTATGGATACATGGGGTCTATAAGCACAGCTTCGCATGATGCATCCGGTTTACAATGCATACCAGAAAGGTCGAAAAAGGATGCTTTTAGCTGTTAGAACCCACGTGGAGCACCCACGCCCCTGCGGCTACTACGGCAGCAAGCAGCGCCAGTGCCGCTGCAGCCAGATGGATATCCGCCGCTACCTGGACCGCGTATCCGGTCCGCTGCTGGACCGCATCGATATCCAGGTGGAGGTGGACGCCGTGCCGGTGAAGGAAATCAACGAGGGCAAGCCGGCGGAATCCTCGGCGGTCGTCCGCGAAAGAGTGCGGAAGTGCCGCGAGCTCCAGCGGCTGCGCTACGAGAAGGACGGCATCTTCTGCAACGCGCAGCTGGACGCGAAGCTCTCCCGGAAATATTGCGCCCTCGACCCGCAGGCCACCGCGATCCTGCATATGGCGGTGGACCGCATGGGCATGAGCATGCGCGCTTACGGACGCGTGCTGAAGGTCGCCCGCACCATTGCCGACCTGGCCGGTGAGGAAAACATCCGCACCGAGCATGTCGCCGAGGCCATTCAGTTCCGCGAGCTGGACGGAAAGTACTGGAAGTGAGGATACGAGTATGATGTACCCCTACATGACCCTGCCGGACAATACATAGATCGTTCATTCCGAGATAAAATCTGACGGTCGCGTGAAGGTGTATATTGAAACGCCCGACGCGAATGACGGCTTTCATCACGCGGTTTGCTGGCTGCCGGACTATGAATGGACGGAGGCCGAGGGATACTCTGAACAGGAAATGGCTTTTTTCCGGGATTTTGTGGAAAAGAACGCCCATTTGCTGATTGAGTTTGCCCGGCATGGAGGCATATTGAAGGCCGCAGCTGTTTAAAATCGGCGCCTATCGCGTCTTTTTCCGGGCAAATGAAAGCGATCCACCGGAACCCTTCCATGTACATATCTGCGAAGGCGAGCCGCAGAAGGATGCGACAAAGGTATGGATTACAAGAACCGGCCATGTGATCCTGTGCCATAACAAATCCCGGATACCGTCAGCCATACTGCGGCGGATCCTTCAGATGATTGAAGCCAACAGTGATACCATCAGGGAAAAATGGCTTGAGCTGTTCGGCGACATTACCTGCTACTGCTGATCAAACCGGCTGATACCGGGTGCCGGAAGATAAAACTCGGAACCCGTACACATTGACGTTTAAAGGAGGCGTATACACATGATGCATGGTGGACCGAGTCACAGCGGCGGCATGGGCCGCGGCGCGGGCGGTATGGGCGGCGGCCCGAGACACAGCGGCGGCATGGGCCGCGGCGCGGGCAGCATGGGCGGACCCAGAGGCGGCGGACCCAGAGGCAGCGCGTTCCGGGGCGGCGGCCCGATGGGTGGAGGACACCGTCCCCCGCCTCCGCCGAGAGGACGCCACGGTCGTCCGCCCTATGGCGGCGGCTGCATGGGCTGCCTGGTGCCGCTCATCGGCGCGGTAGCGCTGGTCGTGCTGGCGGTCGTGCTGATCCTGGGGTGACGATATCACAGAAAGAATATGCCCGCTCCGTTCCTGAGCATGTCAGGATCGGGGCGGGCATTTTTGTGCATTTAAAGCCCCTCCGCAAACACGGAGGGGCGTGGGAAAACGGGAATTACCTGCGCTCGGCGATCTGGGCCTTCAGCATCGCGGTCAGCTCATCCGGCGTCATGGTGGTGGTCTGGTCGGTGTCGCGGCTGCGGACGGAAACGGTGTTGTCGGCCACTTCCTTCTCGCCGATGATCAGCATGTAGGGCGCGCGGTCCTCCTGGCGGGCGGCACGGATCTTGTAGCCGATCTTCTCATTGGTGCTGTCCAGCTCGCTGCGGATGTGGGCGTCCTGCAGGGCGGCGTTCACGGCGGCGGCATAGTCCATGCTCTTTTCGGAAACAGGCAGCACCTTCACCTGCAAGGGTGCCAGCCACAGCGGGAACTTGCCCTTGGTCTCCTCGATCAGGTAGGCCATGAAGCGGTCCAGGGAGCCCAGGATGGCACGGTGCAGCACCACGGGGGTCTTCTTCTCGCCGTCGCTGTCGATGTAGGTCAGTTGGAACTTGGCCGGCAGGCAGAAGTCCAGCTGGCAGGTGGACAGGGTGTACTCGGCGCCCACGGCGGGCTTCACGTTCACATCCAGCTTGGGGCCGTAGAAGGCGGCCTCGCCGATCTCCTCGGTGAACTGGATGTTCAGGGCCTTCAGCACGTCGCGCAGGGCGTTCTCGGCCTTGTCCCACATGGCGTCGTCCTGGTGATACTTCTTCTTGTCCGCCGGATCGCGCAGGGACAGCACGCAGCGGTAATCGGTGATGCCGAAATCCTTGTACACATCGAAGATCAGATCCACCACCGCGGCGACCTCATCCTTGATCTGCTCGGGGGTCACGAACAGATGCGCGTCGTTCTGGCAGAAGTGACGGCCGCGCTCGATGCCCTTCAGGGTACCGCTGGCCTCGAAGCGGAAGTCGTGGGCGATCTCGCCGATGCGCAGCGGCAGATCGCGGTAGGAACGGGGACGGTTGGCGTAGATCATCATGTGATGCGGGCAGTTCATGGGGCGCAGCACGAAGGTCTCGCCTTCCACCTCCATGGCGGGGAACATGTTGTCCTTGTAGTGCTCCCAGTGGCCGGAGGTCTTGTACAGGTCCACGGTGCCGACGCAGGGGGTCATCACGTGCAGATAGCCCAGGCGGCGCTCCTTGTCCTTGATGTAGTTCTCCAGCTCCTGCCACACGGTGTAGCCCTTGGGCAGGAACATAGGCAGGCCGCGGCCGACCAGGTTGTCGGTCATGAACAGCTGCATTTCCTTGCCGATCTTGCGGTGGTCGCGCTGGCGGGCCTCCTCCATCTCCTTCTCCCAGGCTTCCAGCTCTTCCTTCGTGCGGAAGGCCACGCCGGAGATACGGGTCAGCATGCGGTTCTCGCTGTTGTTCTTCCAGTAGGCGCCGGAAACGCCGGTCAGCTTGAAGGCCTTCAGCGCCTTGGTGTAGCACAGATGCGGGCCGACGCACATATCGGTGTAGTCGCCCTGCTGATAGAAGGTCAGCACGGCGTCCTCGGGCAGGTCGCCGATATGCTCCACCTTGTAGGCTTCCTCGCGGTCGCCCATGTACTTGATGGCTTCGGGACGGTCCAGCGTGAAGGGCTTGATCGGCAGATTCTGCTTCACGATGGCGGCCATTTCCTTTTCGATGGCCGGCAGATCCTCATCGCTGAGCTTCACGTCGCCCAGGTCGATGTCGTAATGGAAGCCCTTCTCGGTGGCGGGGCCGTAGGCGAAATGGGCGTTGGGATACAGGTGCTTCACAGCCTGCGCCAGGATGTGCGCCGCGCTGTGGCGGATGACATGGAGCTCGTCCTCCACGGGGCATTCGCCGGTGGTGCCGTTGTTGTAGATGATCTTCATTGAAAAACTCCTCCTTGTATCAGGGCAGAAAAAAACATCCGCCCCCTGCGTTCTGCCGGGACGAATGCGCAACGCATCCGCGGTTCCACCCTGCTTGTTTTTCAACCACTCTTCACGCGGTAACGGGCGTGCGCCGCCGTCAGTCGGGGGCCGGTATCCTGTCCTTCGGTTGCGGCGGACGCTTGCAGCTGACGCATCCGCTCTCTGATCGCCCGGCAGACGGACATATTCCCCTTCATCCTTCCGGAAACAACGTTAGTATAGCGCCGAAATGCCCGATTGTCAACCGGATAATCGCCGGCAATGTCCGGCTTTTCCGGTTAATTTGTTACTGATCAAGCCTGCGGTTTGATCAGCAGAGCGGCAAAGCCGGCATTGCGTATTGAAGTCAATGGGCTGCGCCCCTTTGACAATACCTGGGGATTGAGCAGCAACATTAATTTTGTCAGCCTTCCCCCCTGCCGGGCTTGTCAAACGGCGCCGGATGTGATACCATGCAAATGCCGCTGCCACAAGGCCGCGGGAAAAGGAGTCTGATCGATGCGAATCGTAATCAAGGTTGGCACCTCCACACTGGCCCATACGACCGGGCGGCTGAATATCCGCCATGTGGAGAAGCTGTGCAAGGTACTGAGTGATCTGAAAAACGCCGGCAACGAGGTGATCCTGGTCTCCTCCGGCGCCATCGGCCTGGGCGCGGGCAAAATGGGCCTGACGGCCCGCCCGCGGGAGACCGCCATGAAGCAGGCCGCCGCCGCCGTGGGCCAGTGCGAGCTGATGTATGTCTACGACCGGATGTTCGCCGAGTATAACCACATCGTGGCCCAGATGCTGCTGACGGGGGATGATCTGAAGCCCGGCCGGCGCTGCGATAACTTCAAGCAGACCATGCGCTGCCTGCTGGCCCAGGGCATCCTGCCGGTCATCAATGAGAATGACACCGTGGCCACGGAGGAGATCTCCGTGGGCGACAACGATTCCCTGAGCGCCATCGTTTCCGCGGCCATCGGCGCCGATCTGCTGGTGCTGCTGTCCGATATCGACGGCCTGTACACCGCGGATCCGCACAAGGATCCCGACGCGCGGCTGATCGATACCGTGCCCGCGCTGACGGAGGACATCATCGCCCTGGCCGGCGGCAGCGGCTCGAGCCTCGGCACCGGCGGCATGCAGACAAAGCTGTCCGCCGCGAGGATCGCGACGGACGCGGGTGTTGAGATGGTCATTGCCAACGGCGCGTACCCGGAAAAGCTGTACGACATTGCCGAGGGCCGGCCGGTGGGTACGCGGTTCCTGGTTCAGCGCGTCTGACCGTTGCCGAGGATAATGAATTTGCTTGTGCACAGCTCCTCCGGCCCCATGGGGCCGCGGGCGTGCAGCTTCTGCGTTGAGATGCCCATCTCCGCGCCCAGGCCGAACTCACCGCCGTCGGTGAAGCGGGTGGAGGCGTTGACATACACGGCCGCGCTGTCCACCCCGGCGATAAAGGCATCGGCGGCGGCGGGATCCCGGGTCACGATGCAGTCGCTGTGGCCGGTGGAGTGCGCGCCGATGTGGGCAATGGCCGCGGTCGTATCGGGCACAACGCCCACCGCCAGGATGTAATCCAGGAATTCGGTGTCGAAATCCTTCGGGCCGGCGGGCGTGCCGGGAATGATGGCCGCGGCCCGCTCATCCAGCCGCAGCTCCACCGGATGCGCGCAGTTCGTCAGCCGTGCCCGCAGCTTCGGCAGGAAGTCCGCCGCAATGGCTTCATGCACCAGACAGACCTCCTCGGCATTGCACACGGAGGGGCGGCTCGTTTTGGCGTTTTCGATGATGTTCAGGGCCATCTCCTGGTCAGCGGAGGCGTCCACATACACATGGCAGATGCCCGTGCCCGTTTCGATGCAGGGCACCGTGGCATTCTCCACGCAGGCGCGGATCAGTCCGGCGCCGCCGCGGGGGATCAGCAGATCCACCAGGCCGCGGGCGTGCATCAGCTCGTTGGCGCTCTCGCGGCTGGTATCCTCCACGAGGGTCACCAGCGCTTCCGGCAGCCCGGCGGCGCGGAGTCCCGCGTGCATGGCGTCGACCACGGCGGCGGCGGAGCGGTGCGCTTCCTTGCCGCAGCGGAGCACGGCCGAGCTGCCGCTTTTGATGCACAGAGCCGCGGCATCGCTGGTCACGTTGGGCCGGGATTCATAGATGATGGCGATCACGCCCATGGGCGCGCTGCGCTTTTCGATCACGAGGCCGTTGGGGCGGGTGACCGTCTTCAGCACGCGGCCCACAGGGTCAGGCAGCGCCGCGACCTCCCGCAGGCCCTCCGCCATGCCGGCGATCCGCTGGGGCGTCAGGCGCAGGCGGTCCAGCATCACCGGCGTGATCACGCCTTCGGCCGCAGCCACATCGAGGGCGTTGGCGGCCAGGATCGCCGCTTCGGCGCGCGTCAGCTCGTCCGCCATGGCGTTCAGTACGGCTGTCTTCTGTTCGGATGTCAGCCCGGCTGCGGCCGTTTTGGCGGCACGGGCCCGCTCAAGAAGGATTCGTGTTGCTTGCATCGGGATCATCTCTCCATTCGATGGGTCCGTCCGTGCCCTGCCGGCACAGGCGGTCTTTTTTTGTTACAGCTCGTCCAGCAGCTCCTCCATGGTGAAGGTCAGCTCCGTCGGCTCCGTATCGCCTTCACGCAGCGTACCGGGCTGGAGGAAGAACACGATATCGCCGTCCGCGTTCAGGTAGAAATCCTCCTACGGATAGAACGCCGTTTCCAGATCCTCCTCCGTGAGATCACTGTCATCAATGGCGCCGCTGTCCTCCAGCCGCTCCCAAACCAGCTCCCGGGCCAGCCGGTTGGCCTTGTCGGTCTGCCGGTCCTCCAGCCAGGTATCGTCATCCCGGGAAAGGATGCCCAGCAGCCGGGGCAGCGTGGTCACGTTCCCCGCGTCCTCGCCGGTCAGGGCGAAGGTGTATCCGGCGCGGACATGCTTCACACCGCTGCCGGTGTCCGTTTCGGTCACGACCAGCACGGACAGATAGTCCTCATTCAGCAGCGTGACGGTACCGGTGACCGTCATGCCGCCCCGGGTACCGGCAGCCTCCAGCATTTCGCCGAAGATCGGCACCGTAAAGGCCCCGGCGTCCTCCAGCAGATAGCTGAAGGTCTCGTTGATCGTCAGGGATACGTCGTCCTCCCCCGCCATGCGCGGATACACGGCGCTGTACACGAAGCAGGCGTCAGCTTCCGTGCTGTCCTCAGGCCAGAGGTAAACGGCGCTGAGCGTGCCGTCCGTCTCGAGCGCGAGAGCTGAAAAGCACAGCGCCACGCAAAGCAGCGCCGCCAGCAGACCGGTCATACGCTTCATGCCTTTGCCTCCGCGAGGTCCTGCGCGCAGCTGATGGCCGCCACATTGCCCTCGCCCACCGCCTTGGCCACCTGTAGCGGCTCGCCGGTGCAGTCGCCCGCGGCATAGACCCGCGCCACGGAGGTGCGCTGGGCGCGGTCCACCTGGATGAAGGGACCGTCGGTGGCCAGACCGGGGACCATCTTTTCCGCGGCCACAGCCGGGCGGAAAACGAACACACCGTCATAGGCGCGTTCCTCGTTGCCGAGCTTCAGCACCAGCTGCCCATCCTGACGGCGCGCGATGGCCGTCGGGCGGCCCTCCGCCAGGTGATAGGCGGGCGCCTCCGGCAGCGGATGGGCGGTCATGCTGTAGTAATCCGTTTCGGCGGCCAGTCCCGCCAGAAAGTCGGCATCCTCCTGCCCGCCCTGCCAGTAACTCAGCACGGCCACCCGCTTGCCGCGGTAGAACATGCCGTCGCAGGTGCCGCACCAGCTGACGCCGCGGCCCAGCAGCTCCTCCTCACCGGTCAGCAGCCGGGGCCGCGCGGCGCCCATACACAGGGCCACGGCACGGCTTTCCAGGATATCGTTGCCCACCAGCACCATGAAGCCGCGCTTGCCCATGGGCTGCACCTGACGGGCCACGCCCCGGATGCTTTCCACACCCAGGCCGGCCGCATGCTCCGCGAAGACGCTGAGCAGTTCCCTGCCGGAAACGCCGGGCATGCCGGGATAGTTGTCGATGCGGTCGGTCTTCCACAGCCAGCCGCTCTCGTGGCCGGAGCCGATGATCGCGACGGACAGGTTGCGCTTGCGGGCGGTGATGGCGCAGGAATACGCCGCGGGGCCCGCGCCGATGATCAGCAGATCGTACATGGTTTTCTCCTTGAGTTTCTCCTCGTCAGTTCGTATACACATAGCGGCCCTGCAGCCAGGGCAGGCTGTCGTAGGTGCCGTAGGCGTCCGCGTAAATGCGGTAGTAGGTGCCCACCTCCAGCGTTTTGCTGGTGTTGTTTTCGATGATGACCTTCTGGCTCTCCGAGCCGGTGCCGGTCTCCATCACCACCATCTGCGGGTTGTCGGACAGGATCTGCTCCACCGTGCCGGTGACCACATACACCTGCTTGTTGGCCGCGCGGACGGAGATGTTCGACAGCAGCTCGCTGTAGCCGCTGGCGTCAAGCTTCCAGGCCTTGGTGGTATACTCATCCGCCGAAGGCAGATAGTAGACCTGGTAGTTGATGGTCGAGGTCTTCTTGCCCGGGCTGGAGGCCGTGATGGTGATGGTGTTGTAGCCGATGGTGTCGAACACCGCGTAGAAGGAGAACTGGCCGGTGGAATCCAGGTCGGTGATGTTCAGGTCCGTATGGCTGGACAGCACATCCACCGTGGTGCCGGGCAGCGTGGTGCAGGTGACCAGCATCGTTTTGCTGTTGGTGGTGCCGTAGATATCAGCGGCCAGGTCCAGCGGGATCTCCTGGGTCTCGCGGTAGAGGATCAGCTACAGATCGGTCTCACGGCAGTACTTGCTGCGCACGCCGATGTTGTACACATTGTCGCCGATGGGCTGCACCGTCAGGTTGACGGACACCGAGCCGGTTTGGGTATCCACGGCGTCGGAATAATCCGTGCCGTTGATGGTCAGCGTCGAGCCGGGATCCACCGTCATCTTCAGCGTGTACATGGTGGTGGACACCTCGTAGTAGAGGCTGTCCGGCTGCGTGATGACCGCCGGCGACGCCGGGATGGTGATGTCGTAATAGATCACATCCAGGGGCTTCTGCTGGCCGGAGGCTGTTTTCAGGTAGGGCGTCAGGGTGACCTGCATCACCTCATCCGGCGATTCCTCCATATCGTCATACCAGGTATGGTCGGCGATCTGGATGCTGGCAAAGCCGCCGGCCACCACATAGGAGGCGCGCAGCTCGCGGATATAGATCTGCGTACCGTCGGTGCCGGGGATCATGATCGTGTGCGCGGGCAGGCCGTCCAGCGTGGATGCCGTCACCACCGCGTCGCTGCTGTGGTCCTCCACCGCGGCGTAGTTCTTGAAGTAATGATAGCCAAAGAATCCCGCCGCGCCGGCCAGGCCGACGAACACCAGGATCAGCAGCAGCTTCAACAGCCGCCGGATGCGCCTTCTGCGGGAGGGCAGCCGGGTGGTCAGCTTGCTGGTCTGCAGCTTCGGCAGCTGCATGGTGCCGGTGAAATCCGGGTCGCCCCAGCGGGATTCCCAGGCCGGCTCCTCCAGCGTATCATCCGATATGGGCGCCACGGGATCGGGCCGCACATCGGATTTGCCGATGACGCGCACCGTGCGCTTCGGATCGTCCGACAGCGTCCAGAAGCGGTCGCCCTCCGTATAGGTGTTCACACCACGGGACAGCGGTGCCGCGCCGCGCTCGGAGCCTTCCGTGCGCAGCTGCCGCTGATGCTCGCGGCCTGCCGCCTTGCGGACCTTCAGCTCGGACATTTCCCTTGCCAGCACATCCCGGGCGTCCGGATCGGTGATGGACTCGCCGTCCAGGTCCGTGCGGATATACTGGGTCGGGATCCTGTCGTCCTTCAGCCGGTCGCGCCAGGCGGGAGCCTTCGGTTCCTCCTCCTGATTCAGCGCGCAGCCGCATTTGCTGCATACGGGAAAGGACGCGCGGTTCCACTGACCGCAGGCAGGACATTTCATACTGCTTGTTTTCCTCCGCGTTTACTCGTCATCATCCATCACCAGGAAGCTGCTCTGCAGATAATCCGCCATCGCCTCGCGGCACATGGCCCAGTCGATCTCCTGCACGGACATCGCGGCGTAATTGATCGGCGTCGAGGCGCCGTCCACCGGGATGCGCAGCTCCTCCACCGTGCAGTCACGCAGACCGTAGGCGTAGGTCATGGCTTCCATCATATCGTCCAGGTTCATGTTGGTCATGGTGGTGTTGGCCATCACATTGTCCACCAGCGCCGTGGCCTCCTCATAGGTGATCTCGCGGCACTGGTCCGCCAGCTGGGACAGCACGTTGCGGACGCGCTGCGTGCGCATGAAGTCACCGCCGCCGCCCACCTTGCGGATCCGCATATAGATGACCGCGGCGTGTCCGTCGAAGCGGTAGGTGCCGGGGAACTTCAGCACCGGATCGGTGGAATCCTCCGGGATGGCGTAGCGCTTCAGGTAGCTGATCTCCTCGTCGTCCACGGTGATATCCACGCCGCCGAGATAATTGATGATCGCCTGGATCTGCGAGAAATCGAACAGAATGTATTTCTCCACATGAATGCCCAGGTGGGTGCTGAGGATATTGCACAGGGCCTCCGGGCCGTACTTTTTGGCAATATAGTTGATGCGGCCGATGACGCCGTCCGGGCGCTCCACCAGGGCGTCGCGGATCACGGAGGTCAGCATGATCCTGCGCGCGAGGGTATCCACCGTCACCAGCACGATACCGTCCGTGTTGCCCAGATTGCCGGGCTTGCCCGTCCACTGGTCCACGCACAGCAGCAGATAATGGTGCTGGCCCTCATAGGTATCCGGGATCTCGTCCTCCGACAGCTTGTCGATGGGCTTCGGGGTATCCGCCAGACCCGTCAGCGGCAGGAAAAGCATCAGCAGCGCCGTCAGCAGCGCCAGGAGTTTCTTCATGGCTCGCGCCTCCTCAGATGGCCGTCCGCGGCCAACGATGTTTTGCACCCTATGATTATACCATTCCCGGCCGGAAAAGGGAAGAGCGGAATCACGGCTTTTGTGCGCCGTGTCCGCTCCCCTGTCATCGCCCAGGCCCCGGACCGAGTACGCTCCGCGCTCCGTTGTACGACGGTCCTCCCGGTACATACAGCCCGCAGCCCGGCTCGTGGGCGTTGATGATCCCGACGGCCTGCAGATACGCGTAGATGATCGTGCTGCCCACAAAGCGCATCCCGCGCCGGTACAGGTCCTTCGAGATCGCGTCCGACCAGGCGTTGGTCGTTCTGTCATGCTCGATGAGGATCTCCCCGCCGGTGAAGGCGCACAGGTAGCGGTAAAAGCTGCCGTATTCCTTCACGATCTCCAGAAAAATGCCGCTGTTGCGGATGGCGGCGTTGATCTTCAGCCGGTTGCGGACGATGCCCGGATCGGCCAGCAGCGCCGCCACCTTCTCTTCTCCGTAGCGGCTGATCCGCGCCGGATCAAAGTCGTCGAAGGCGCGGCGGAAGTTCTCGCGCTTGTTGAGGATGCACTCCCAGCTGAGTCCGGCCTGGAAGGATTCGAGCAGCAGCATTTCCGCGAGATACGCGTCATCGGTACGCAGCACGCCCCACTCCTCGTCATGGTAGCGGATGTAGCGCGGATTGTTCATGGTACACCAGCGGCAGCGGTTCATGATCCTTCCCCTCCCGCGCGGGCGTCGCCGCGCTTTGTCAAAAGGGCGCGGCTGCCGTACAGCCGCGCCCCGATCGTTGTTCAGGTTTCATCCGTCCCGGAAGCTTCGGCGGCGTTTTCCGCGGCCGGAGCGATCAGCTTTTCCATCTGGTCCAGCAGCACATCGCGGCCGGTCCTGTCCTCCGAGGAGAAGCAGATGATCTCCCATGGCTGCACCATCAGCGCGCGGCAGATCGGCGCAAGCTGCTTCTGCCGGGCGCCGCGGCTGATCTTGTCCGCCTTGGTGGCGACCACCGTGAAGGGAATGCCCATCTCCCGCAGGAAGCGGTTCATGCTGATATCATCCTGCGTGGGCTCGTGGCGGATATCCACCAGGCAGAACACGTGGAGCAGCTCGTCCGCCTGCTCGAAATACTGCTGCATCATCACGCCCCAGCGGGCCTTTTCCTGCTTGTCGACCTTCGCGAAGCCGTAGCCCGGCAGGTCGATCAGGTGGAGAGGACCCTCCGTGGTGTTCAGCAGGAACACGTTCAGCAGCCGCGTTTTGCCGGGGGTCGCGGAGGTGCGCGCCAGCTTGCTGCGGCGGGTCAGGCAGTTGATCAGGCTGGATTTGCCCACATTGCTCTTCCCCGCCACGGCGATCTGCGGCAGTCCCCTGCCGGCAAACGCGCCATAGGACGCCATGGAGGTGATGAACTCGGCGGATTTGATCTCCATGCTCTCACGCTCCCATCGGGTCCCGCAGCAGCGCGTTGCCCAGTACCGTTTCCACCTGCTCCGCCGTGATCACGTTGAAGGAGGACAGGATATGCTCCGGGATCTCCTCGGTGTCCTTCACATTCTCCTTCGGGATGATCAGCGTTTTGATGCCGGCGCGGTAGGCCGCCAGCGACTTTTCCTTCAGGCCGCCGATGGGCAGCACGCGGCCGCGCAGCGTCACCTCGCCGGTCATGGCGACATCCTGGCGGACCGGAATGCCGGTGAAGGCGGAGACCAGCGCGGTGGTCATGGTCACGCCGGCGCTGGGGCCGTCCTTGGGCACGGCGCCCTCCGGCACATGGATGTGGATATCCTTCTCCTGCCAGAAGTCGTCCTTCAGGCCGAGGCTGTCGGAATGCGCCCGCACCCAGGAGAAGGCCGCCTCGGCGGATTCCTTCATCACGCTGCCCAGCTGGCCCGTCAGCTTCAGATTGCCCTTGCCGGGCATGATGGCGCACTCGATCTCCAGCAGCTCGCCGCCCACGGTGGTGTAGGCCAGGCCGTTGACGATGCCGACCCGCGGCTCCTTTTCGGGGGCCTCCCGCAGATAGCGCGGCGCGCCGAGATCCTTCTCCAGCACGGCGGCCGTGACATTCACGGTCTCCACGCCGTTTTCGATCATCGTGACCGCGGACTTGCGGATCACCTTGGCGATGGTCCGCTCCAGCGTACGCACGCCGGCCTCGCGGGTGTAGTTCTCAATCAGCTTCTTCATCACCTTGTCGGCGATCCTGACGCTCTTTTCGGGCAGGCCGTGATCGGCGATCTGCTTCGGCAGCAGATGGCGGCGGGCTATTTGAAGCTTTTCATCCTCCGTGTAGGAGGGCACCTCGATGATCTCCATGCGGTCCAGCAGCGGTGCGGGGATCGTGTCCATGGAGTTCGCGGTGGTGATGAACATCACCTTGCTCAGATCGAAGGGGATGTCGAGATAATGGTCGCGGAAGGTGTCGTTCTGCGCCGCGTCCAGCACCTCCAGCATCGCGCTGGCGGGATCGCCGCGGTAATCGCTGGCCATCTTGTCGATCTCATCGAAGAGGAACACGGGGTTCATCGTGCCGGCCTGCTTGATGCCGGAGATGATGCGGCCGGGGATCGCGCCGATATAGGTGCGGCGGTGGCCGCGGATCTCCGCCTCATCGCGCACGCCGCCCAGGGACATTTGCACGAACTTGCGCCCCGTGGCCCGGGCAATGCCACGCACGATGGAGGTTTTGCCGACGCCGGGCGGGCCGACGAAGCACAGGATCGGGCCGCGCATATCCTTCTTCAGGCTCAGCACCGCGAGATACTCGATGATGCGGTCCTTCACCTTCTCCAGGCCATAGTGATCCTCATCGAGGATACGGCGGGCGCGCCGCAGCTCCAGATTGTCCTACGTGGTCTTCCCCCACGGCAGGTCCAGGATCCATTCGATGTAGGTGCGGCTGACGCCGACCTCCGGCGTGCCGGGCGCCATGTGGCCCAGGCGCTCGATCTCCTTGGCGCACTTCTGCCGGGCCTCCTCGGAGAGGGGCGTTTTTTCCATGCGCTCCCGCAGGCCCTCGGTCTCGGTGCCGTCATCGTCGCCCAGCTCGGTCTGGATCGCCTTGATCTGCTCGCGGAGATAATAATCCTTCTGATTCTTTTCCACCTGCTGGTGGATGCGGGCCTGCACACGCTTTTCGATGCCGCTCAGCTCGGTTTCACGCATCAGGATGGCGCAGAGCTTTTCCAGTCGGCCGCGTACATCGGTCTCCTCCAGCACGGCCATGCGGTCGTCCATGCGCACCAGCACATTGGCTGCAATGGCGTCGCACATCGGGCCGGGCTCCCCGATCTCCATCACGCTCTGAACGGTTTCATCGGTGACCTGGCCGCTTTCCTGGGCGTACTCGGAGAAGGCGTCGCGGCAGGTGCGGGTCAGCGCCTGCAGCTCGATGTCCTCCCCCTCGATCACATCCGGCTTTTCCGTTACGGCGGCCTGGATGTACGGGTTCATATCATAAATCGCCGCGATGCTGCCGCGGGTGATGCCCTCCGCCAGCACGCGGATCGCTTCGCCCGGCAGATGCATCACCTGGCGGATCACCGCCACGGTGCCCACCGCGCACAGGTCGTTTTCCGTCGGATCCTCGATCTCCTCATCCTTCTGGGGCACCAGGAAGATCCGCTGATCCGTGCTCATCGCCTGCTGCACGGCCGCCACCGAGCGCTCGCGCCCGGCGTCAAACTGCAGCACATTTCCCGGAAACACCATCAGCCCGCGCAGGGCGAGCACCGGTATCACTGTCTTCTTTTTCCTTGGCATACTTTCCTCCTGCGTCACGCCGCCGAGCACCGGCGGCCCGGCGCCGCGTTCGGGGCGCCGTAAATGTCAGTATAATCAATCCCGGACTTTTTGGCAAGTGCCGGATCACTTCGCGCCGGCGGGCCGCAGCCTGCGCATGATGGCCTTCAGCTTGCCGCGGATGGCCTCCAGCTCACTCTTTTTGAAAAGGAAGATATCCCGCAGCGGCACATGGCAGGTCTTCACATAATAGGCCAGGAACATGGCGCCCGCCGCCGTATAGCTGGCCACCGAGGCCGCCGCGGCGCCCATCTTGCCCCACAGCGGGATCGTGATCATGTTGCAGATGATGTTCACGGCCACCGAGCCGGTGAGCATCCACAGGTACACCATCTTCTTGCCCTGGGCCAGCAGCAGCGTGCCGATGATCTTGAAGTAGCTCATGGGGATCACGCCCAGGATGATCAGCACCGTGACCGGATAGGCCGGCAGATATTCGCTGCCCGCCAGCAGCCAGATGACCGGCCGGCCCAGCAGCAGGATACCGGCGATCATCACCAGCGTCAGGTAGAGGTTGACCTTCATGCTCATGGTCACCTCATCCAGCGCGTCATCCTTCGCCGTGCGGGAGAACAGTACCTCGCGGAAGGCGTCCGGGATCAGCCAGCCGTATTCGCTCAGGCTGACGCCCAGGGTGTAGTAGCCGATCTCCGTATCGCTGATGCCGTACATGTAGCCCATCATCAGCGTGTCCACGCGGTAGTTCAGCGTCAGCATCAGCGTGGTGACCATGGACACGATGCCGAAGGGGATGATCTTCATGGCGAAGCGCAGATCCGCCTTGAAGGGATTCGGGAAGCGCTTCATCCTGGCCAGGGAGAACACGATGGTGATGACATCGCCGATGATGATCAGCGCCAGCGCCACCAGGATGGTGCGGTCCATGGTGTAGAAGGCCAGGATCGTGACCAGCGTGTTGGTGATGCGCGCGGTGAAGAAGATGACGTTTTTGAACTTGACATCCTCCACCATGATCATGAAGCTCAGCTGGTTCGCCAGCACCTGGATGGGCGCCAGCAGGCACACCGCGGCCAGCTCGAAGGAGTTGAACGCCACCGCGCCCGTCACGCCGATGACCGTATACGCGATGAACTGCAGCAGGAAGATGCGCAGGAATTTGTTCAGCACATCCGGCTCGTTGTTGCGCTTGTAGTACGGGTAGGGCTGATACAGGCCGAAGTTCGCGGTCACCGCCACGATGCTCAGCATGCTGTTGATCCGGCCCAGCTGGCCCTTCAGCTCCGGCCCCAGGAACCGGTTGCTGAAGCTGGAGGCGATGAGGCCGATCACGACCGCCATGATCTTGGTGAAGATCGTGAACACATAATCGTTGGCGGTCAGCTTTCCCAACAGACGTTTGATTTTCACGGGCCCGGTTCCTTTCATGTTTTGATCTTGTTTTATTTGCCGACGCAGAAGCGGGAAAACACGCTGTCCAGCAGCCGTTCGTCGGCTCTGTCCCCCGTGATCTCCGCCAGCGCCAGGGCGGCGGCTTCCATATCGACCGTGGTCAGGTCCACCGGCAGCCCGGCGTTCAGCGTTCCGGCCGCGTCCCGCAGATGGCCGGCAGCGCGGCGCGCCGCTTCCATGTGCCTCGGCTGCTGCAGCGGCAGAAGCTCCGTGACGGTGGCCTTTTGCGTCAGCAGCGCCTTCAGCGCCGTCAGCCCCTGCTATGTTACCGCGGATACGCGCAGCCTTTCGCAGTGCGGCAGCGCGTTCTCCTCCAGCAGGGCAGGCCGGTCGCACTTGTTCAGCACCAGCACGGCTTTGTCCGGCTCCAGGGTGTTCAGGATGGCGCGGTCCTCCTCCGTCAGCGGCGCGGAGGCATCCAGCACGCACAGCACCAGATCCGCCTCCCGCATGGCCCGGCCGGAGCGTTCCACGCCGATGGCCTCCACCGGATCGGCGGTCTCCCGCAGGCCGGCGGTATCCGTCAGGCGGATCGTTGCGCCGCCCAGGGACAGGCTGCCCTCCACGGTATCGCGGGTGGTACCCGGAATCGCCGTTACGATGGCGCGTTCCTCCCCCAGCAGCGCGTTCAGCAGGGAGCTTTTGCCGACATTCGGCCGTCCCACGAGGGCGACCCGCAGGCCGTCGGTCACCAGCCGCGCCGCGCGTTCATCACAGGCGGACTCCAGACGCTCCGCCAGGCGGCACAGCTGCGGCGCCAGATCCGCCGCCGCCTCCTCCTCGGTGATCTCCTCGGGATAGTCGATACAGGCCGCCGCGCCCGCCTGCAGCGTGTACAGCGTTTCCTGCGCCTCGCGGATGAACTGCCCGGCGCCGCCCTCCAGCTGACGCATGGCCGCCCGCCGGGACTGCTCGCCGGTGGAGGCGATCATCGCCATCACGGCCTCGGCCTGGCTCAGGTCGATCCGGCCGTTCAGAAAGGCGCGGCGGGTGAATTCCCCCGGCTCCGCCAGCCTTGCGCCGGCGCTCAGGCACAGGTCCAGCACCTTACGGCACAGGGACGGACTGCCGTGCACCTGCAGCTCCGCCACATCCTCGCGGGTATAGCTGCGGGGCGCTTTCATCAGCACGGCCATGCACTCATCCACGCGCTCGCCGTTTTCCGTCACATGGCCGTAGGTCATCCGATGGGACGGCAGCGCTCCCTGTCCGCCGGCGGGCGTGAACACCCGGCGCAGGATCTCCCCGCTCATCGGCCCGGAAAGGCGCACGATGCCCACGCCGCCCTGCCCGGGGGCCGTGGCGATGGCCGCGATCGTATCCGTCCGCACCGGCTTCACCTCCGTTTCCGACCTATTATAGCAGAACGGCGCTGTTTTCGCAATGCGGCGAAGCCCCGCAAACGCGCAAAAATCCGGGCACCCGCGTGGGGCGCCCGGAAGGTAAACCGGGGAAAGGGATCAGTTCGGGGTCACAGGGCCGGCGTAGGTGTATTCATCGCTGTAGACGCGCTTCTTGCCCACGGTGGTGTAGGCGCGCACCCAGTAGTGATATTCCTTGCCGGTGGTCTGCTTGGTCAGGGTCGTGGTGGTGGCGGTGCCGTCCTGGATCGTCGCCACGCAGGAGCCGTACTTGTCAGCGGAGGTGCTGCGGTAGATCGCGTAGCCGTCAGCGCCCTCGGTGGACATGTCGCTCCAGCTGACAGTGACTTCCTTCTGCAGGCCGTTCACCGCGGACGCGCTGGTGGGCGCCTTCAGATAGGGCCTGTAGGCCACCTGGGTGGAATTGGCGCTGTAGACCAGGGCACCGCTGCTCAGCACGATGGCACTCTTGACCTCAATGTAGTAGGTGGTGCCGGTGTTCACAGGCGTCGCGGTGTAGCCAACGCTATCCTGCTTCGTCCAGGCCACCTGCTTGCCGGTCTTGCTGGTGCGGTAATACACGAAGTAGTAGTCCGCGCCGGGCACGGCATCCCAGTCGACCTCGATGGTGTTGTAGTCGCAGCCGCCCGTCACGACCTCCAGGTTCTCGGGCGTCTTGGGCAGCGGCGTACCGTTGACCACGGAGGAGGTCGTCTTCACATTCTCGTAGCCCGCGATATGGGCCACAACCTTGAAGTAGTACTTCTGAGCGGTGTTCAGGCCGGTGGCGGTGTAGCTGTTGGTCGTCAGATCTTCAGAATCGATGAACATCTTATAGGCACTGGCCTTGTTGGTCGTGGCGTAATACACATCGTACACCACACCGGCGTTGGGGGTCTGGGCGGTCCATGTCAGCTCCAGCTCGCCGTCATAATCCGTCGTGGCGCCGCCGTTGGTCACGATGACCTTCATGGCGCTCCACTTGATCGCGGTGGATACCACGTTGGAGGCCAGGCCGACAAGCGTCTCAGTCGTGTCGTCCTTGTTCGTCGCAGCGCCAACCACGGTGTAGTACCAGGTCTCGCCGGGCAGAACATCGTCATCGGACCAGGCCGTCTGGCCGCTGACATCCGCCACAGGCGTGGCGGTGTTCAGGTCGAAGCTCTTGGTATCGCTCTTGTAGATCAGGTATCTGTCGGTGCCGGTGATCGCGTTCCAGGTCAGGTTGACGTAGATCTTCTGCACATCGGTCGTGTTGTTGGTATCGGTGGTATAGCTGAGCGACGCCTTCAGCTTGGTCGCGGGCAGCTTCACATAGGCCTCCAGCGTCATCGCGGCCACGTACTCACCATAAGTCTTGCCCTGGTAAGCGGGATCCTCCGTATACGCGGTATATGTCAGGTCGGGGCCGTAGTAGGTGTTGCCGTTCTTCGTGTAATACGGCACAACATAGATCGTGTAGTAACGGTCATAGTTCAGCTGCTGGCCATCGATCTGCTTCAGCGTGTAGCTGGCCTTGGACGTGCTGTCGACGTAGTTGGAATAATCAGGTGCCGGGGTCTCCAGGAAGATCCTGTAGCCGGACACGCCGGAGATGGCCTTCCAGCTCAGCTTCAGCTGACTCACGCCGTAGCCGGACACGGTCAGCTTCTCCATCGCGGGGATGATCTGCGTCACCACCAGGGTGTGCGTATCCGCCGAGGTGGGATATTCGCTGTAGTACTTCTTGGAGCTGTAATAGGTGCGGATATGGAACTCATAGTCCGTGCCGCAGGCCAGGCCGGCACGGGTATACTCGAACCTGCCGTCGGCGTTCTTCTTGGTTACGGTACCCGCCACAGTCCACTTGGTATCGCCGGACTTCTTGTACAGCACCTGATAGCCGGTAGCCACGGTACCGTCATCGCCGATCGTCACCTCGTCCCAGATCAGCTTGGTGGAAGCGGCAGTCACGGGGATGTAGTCCACCTTGCTCATATCCACGCACTTCGGGCCGACATAGCAGCTCACGCGAGTGGCCGGCGTGTCGCTGGCAAAGTCCGTAGTACCGTCATTATAGTTCGCAACCACATAGTAGTAGTAGGTCTTGCCGCAGACAACCTTGTCATCCTTATACTCCCAGGAACCGCCCGCGTCCACCTCGCTGATCTTCTGCAGGGTCTTGTCGCCCGTCGCGGTCTCGGCGCGCCAGATCTGGAAGGTGGTCGTGCCGGAAACAGGGAATGTATCACCGGTGGTCCAGGTGACCATCACGGTCTTGTAGTCCTGGCATTCCGTCGTTACCGTCGGGATACCGGGGCGGATGGTGTCGTAGGCTTCATTGCTCCAGGAGCTGTACGCGCCGCCGCCGGTCGCGCGGACGCGGAAGTAAAGCGTGTCGCCGATATCCCAGCTGCTACTGGTAGCCTGGTAGGTCGTGCCGTCGGACACATTGATGTCAGCCAGGGTGCTCCAGGACGTGCTCTCGCCATAATTATCGCTGATTTCAATGTGATAATAGGCGGCGCCGTTATCGTTGCCGGTCCAGCTGAGGTTGATCGTCGTGATGTTCTCCACGGTAGCCGTCAGGTTCGTGGGGGCCTTGGGGCAAGGCACCACATCGGACAGCTTCTCAGGATAAGGATGACCACTTTCACCGTCGGAAACCACCTCGGTGCCGTCCGCCTTCTTCAGCACGGTCACCAGGTAAATATCGTATTCCTGGCCCACCAGCAGATCACCGATCGTCCAGGTAGTGGTCTTCTGTGCCAGGTTGTCAGCCTTCAGCGCTTCGGGAGTCTGCCATTCGGGGTCGCCGGCCTTCACCACATAGATGCGGTAGATCATGGACTCGCCCTTGACTGCGCAGCTGGTCGTCACAGCGTTCCAGGTGACCTTGATCTGGGTGCTGGTGGTGCTGTCAACCTTCAGGCCGGAAGGCGAGAAGGGCAGGCTCTCGCAATGGGCATACGGGTACTTCGTGGTATCCGTTTCGGTGTAATCACCGTAAACCGTCTTGCCGTTGACCGTGACATAGGCGCGGATCCTGTAGTAATAGGTAGCGCCGATCAGCACCTTGCTGTTGTCCACATAGCTGTATTCGGAAGCGCCGGTGTCCTTCACGGTGCCAAGCTTGGTGTAGGTACCGTCCGCGCTGGTCGAACGCCACACCTCAAAGCCCGTGGCGTACTGATGGGCAACCGTGTCATACAGGTTCTCGGCGAAGGTGATCGTCATCTCGCCGGCGCCGCTGTTCCGTACATTGTAGGTAACGTCATAGCCGAACTCCGGCACGCCGGGCGCGGGATAGGCGGAGGCCACATCGGAAACAGCACCCACATGCTCAACAGAGCTGGCGTCCTCAACAAAGGGCACCACCACATAGTAGTAGGTCGTACCGGTGACCAAGCCGCTGTCGGTGTACTCCATCACATCGTCGGCAGCGTCATAATAGGAAGCATACTCAGACGCGTAAATGGTTTTGATCAGCGTGGCATAGGCCTTCACCTTGTCGGCTACGGTCGCTTTCTTGTCGGCAGCCAGGTTGACCGTGCTGCGGTAGATCCTGAAGGAAGTATTTGCGGGGTAGGCGCTGGGCGTCCAGGTCACGCGGATATCATAGATACCCTCGGCCTTGGCGGTGACCGTTTCGACCTTCTTGGGCACGGTGTCCGCCTGCGTCGCGGTGGAGAGCGTGCTCCAGTCGCTGCAGATGGGCTTGCCGTCGTTGGCGTCGGTGGTGACATAGCTGCAGATCTGGAAATCATACACCACACCGATGTCGATCGGCAGCGGCCAGCTGGAGGAATTGTCGAGCACCAGGCTGGTCTTGGTAATATCCGTGATGGTCACAGTGGGCCAGCTTTCTTCCGGCACCGTATTGATCTTTTCGTCTTCAATGTAGCGGATCTGATAGCCCTTGTTGGAGGACTCGGTGGCAATGGTCACGGCCTTCCAGGTCAGTGTGATCTCCTTGCTGTCGGTGGCTGTGGCAGTGAGACCGGTCACGGCATCAGGCTTCGTCGTCGCAGTCACGCTGTGGCCCGTTTCGGCAACCGGCAGGATATCATCATAGTCGGTGATCGTCGTCGTACCGTCGGCGTTCGTTACGGTAGCCAGCACATTGCGCCTGTAGGGCACCACGATGAACTCATACTCATGGCCGGGAATGGCACCCTCGTAGGTATAGGTCACCTTGGTAGTGTAACCATCGTACTCCACGATCTGCTCATAGGTATGATTGGCAAAATCGTTGTTCTTCGTACGATCGTAAACATAGACATAGTAACCGGTGACATTGGCAACCTTGTTCCAGGTCAGGGTCACCGTGGTCTCCGTCTGCTTGGAAACCGCCAGATTCGTCGGGTACTGGGGGCGGGGCGTCACGCGCAGAGACCAGACGCCGGTATTCTCGGTGAACTTGGTCGTGTCGCGCTCATACTTCGTTTTGCTGACGGTGACATAGGCGCGGACATAGATCGTGTACTCCGTGCCGGAGGTCAGGCCCGTCAGATGCACGGTCGTGTTGTCCTTGCCGGCAATGTCGCTCACCGTGGAGCCGGTGGGCAGCGTCACCTTGGTCAGCTTCGGATTGACATTGGCACCATCCGCGTCGCAATGGATGTACACATGGTAACCGGTGGCGCCTTCGACAGGCGTCCAGGTCAGCCACACATCCGTGGTGTTGATGCCGCCCTTGTCGGTGTTCACATACATCAGGGTCGTCTGGTCCGGCACCACGGTGCAGCTCTTCACATCCGTGAAGACACCATAGTAAATAACATTGTTGGCGGTATCGTTCAGATAGCTGCGAACCTTGTAATAGTAAGTCGTACCGGTGGTCAGATTGGTGTCGATCCAGTAGCCGTTATAGTCGGACTCGGCGATCGTCTTGTAGAGCGT
>R14__coassemble_469_pt1 | contig 27941 bp, 20 predicted proteins | sample R14__metabat2_high_PE_015 | metagenome-assembled genome bin R14
CCACGATGCCCAGGTCATGGGTGATCATGATCATGGAGGTGCCCAGCTTCTGGCGGAGGTCCTTGATCATATCCAGCACCTGGGCCTGAATGGTCACGTCCAGGGCGGTGGTGGGCTCGTCGGCCAGCAGCAGCTCGGGTGAGCAGGCCAGCGCCATGGCGATGACCACGCGCTGCTTCATGCCGCCGGAGAACTGGTGCGGATATTCGTAGTAGCGCTCGCCGGGGATGCCGACCATCTCCAGCATTTCCTTGGCCTTTTTGACGCTCTGGGCCTTGCCGCACTTCTCATGCAGCTCGATGACCTCGGCGATCTGCTCGCCGACGCGCATGATGGGGTTCAGGGCGGTCATGGGGTCCTGGAAGATCATGGAGATCTTCTTGCCGCGGATTTTCTGCATATCCTTCTCGGACAGCTTCAGCACATCCCGGCCCTCGAAGAAGATCTCGCCGCTGGGCACCCGGGCCGGAGGCTCCGGCAGGATGCGCAGGATGGCGCGGGCGATGGAGGTCTTGCCGGCGCCGGTCTCGCCCACCAGGCCGATGGTCTTGCCCTTCTCCAGCTCGAAGGACACATGGTTCACCGCGTGGATGACCTCACCCTCGGAGGTGTATTCCACGGTCAGGTCCTTCACCTGCAGCAGCATATCCTTGTTTTCCATGGTACAGCCTCCTTCCTTAATTCTTCAGCTTGGGGTCCATGGCGTCGCGCAGGCCGTCGCCCAGCATGTTCAGGGCCAGCACCACCACCATGATGGCCAGGCCGGGGAAGATGCACAGGTGCGGATACTTGAAGATGACGCTCTTGCCGTCGCTCAGCATGGCGCCCCATTCAGGCGTCGGGGGCTGCACGCCCAGGCCGATATAGCTCAGGCCGGCAGCCGACAGGATCGTGTTGCCGATGCCCATGGTCACGGACACGATGACGGGCGCGATGGAGTTGGGCAGAATGTGGGAGGTGATGACGCGGAAGCGGGAGCAGTTGATCTTCTCGGCCGCCTCAATGTACTCCTGCTTGCGGACCGTGAGGATGGAGCCGCGCAGCAGACGCACCGTCATGGGGATGCCGCCGATGGACAGAGCCAGGATCGTGTTGCCGATGCCGGAGCCCAGAGCGGCGGAAATGGCGATGGACAGCAGCATGCCGGGGATGGCCTGCAGGATGTCCAGCAGACGCATGACCAGGTTGTCGACCCAGCCGCCGAAGTAGCCCACCAGCGCGCCCAGGATCACACCGATGATGGTGGAGACCATGGTGGCGGCCAGGCCCATCAGCAGCGAGGCGCGGGCGCCGTAAAGTACGCGGGAGAAGATGTCACGGCCCATGGCGTCGCAGCCGAACCAGTGCTCGGCGCTCGGCAGGGCGTAGCGGTCCGCCTTGCTGGTGGCGGAGTAATCATAGGGGGTGATCCAGGGAGAGAGGATCGCAACGATGATGATCAGGATCATTACGATGAGGCCGGCCATGGCCACCTTGTTCTTGCGCAGGCGGTGCATCACCTGGCCGAACTGGCCCTGGCGGCGGGCCCGCAGGCCTTCATTGACAGCCGCAGTCTGCTTAGCCATTCTTCTTCTGCCTCCTCTTGCCCTCGTACTGGGCCTTGATGCGCGGATCGACGAAGGCGTACACGATATCCACCAGCAGCATGATCAGGGAGAAGATCAGGCCGAGGATCAGCACGCCGCCCATGACCACGGGGTAATCGCGGGCGGAGATGGCATCGGTCATGTAGCGGCCGACGCCGGGGATGGCGAACACGTTCTCAATGATGACCGTACCGCCCAGCATCATGCCCATACCGTTGCCGATGATGGTGATGATGGGGATCAGGGCGTTGGGCAGCGCGTGACGGAACAGGATGGTGCGCTCGGACAGGCCCTTCGCCTTGGCGGTCACGATATAGTCGGAACGGATGACCTCCAGCATGGAGGAGCGGGTGTGGCGGGCCTGCGTGGCAATGCCGGCGAAGGAGTTGGCGATGCAGGGCAGAATGTAGCTCTTCAGGCCCTGGTCAACGCCCTGAACGGGCAGCCAGCCCAGGTTGACGGAGAAGAGCAGCACCATCATCAGCGCCAGCCAGAAGGCCGGGATACTGACGCCGACCAGCGCAATGAACATGCTGACACGGTCGGAGATACCGTTGTGGTGCGTGGCGGCCATGATGCCCAGCGGCGTACCGACCAGTATCTGCAATGCCATACACAGCAGGGCCACCACCAGTGTATACTGCATGCGGTCCATCAGACCGGCAAAAACGGAGGTACCGTACTTGTAGGAGGTGCCGAGGTCGAACTTGATAAAGGTATCATACAGGTAGCGGCCCAGGCGGATGATGTAGGGATCGTTCAATCCCATCTCTTCGCGCTTGGCGGCGATCTCAACACCGGTCGCGCTGGGGCCCAGGATGCTCGCCGCCGGATCGCCGGGGCAGATATACATGATGGTAAAGATCAGAATGGCGATACCCAGCATGACCGGGATCATCCACAGCAATCGCTTGCCGATATATCGGATCATGTCATGTTCTCCTCTTCGCGGTGTCGGTACCGGATCGCAGCGGCACATCGGCTGGTGTTTGCCGCCGCGATCCGGTACGCATTCTTTAGAAAAAGGGCGCCGCAGCTGACGCGCAGTGCGGCGCCCGGTGGTTACTCGGACTCAGGGATCAAAGGGGAGCATCAATACTGGCAGGCGCCGGGCAGGATCTGGCCGCGGAAGCAGCGGGCGGCACTGCTGATGTTGGTGGTGTAGATCAGGTAGGTCACGGGGACGCACAGGCCGTACTCATAGCACTGCGCCTTCAGATACTGCTGGAAGGCATCCATGTTCTCGGCGTTGTTGTCAGCCATGGCGGCATCCAGCAGAGCCTGCAGCTGATCGTCCATCACATAGCCGGTGGTCTTGCCATGAGCCTGGTCGTTGCGGTCCATGGTCAGCTTCCACACATTGACCAGCATACCGGAGGCGCCGCCCTCGTCCAGCATCAGATCCCATTCGCCGACGTCGTCGCCGAACTTGTACTGGTTGAACAGGTTGGTGTCATAGGGCTTCAGCTCGATGTTGATGCCATAGAACGCCAGGTCGGACTGGATGGCTTCGGCCATGTTCTTGTTGACGTCGCTGGTGTAATACATCAGGGTGAAGGTCTTGCCGGCCAGACCGGCGGCTTCGACCAGTTCATTGGCCTTGGTCTCGTCGTACTCGTAGTACTCTTCGTCTTCCCAGGAGGTAAGATAGTCAGGATAGTTGCTGTTGCCGATGGTCTTGGCCTGGCGGGCACCGGTGCCGTTGTAGGCGAAGGTGATCAGGTCCTGCACATCGACGGCGTAGGCGATGGCCTGACGGGCCTCGACGGTGTCGAAAACGTTGACATTGAAGATCAGCAGCTTGGTGATGTTATCCTGGAAGGAATCGGCGTTGTAGCCGTCCTTGTCCAGATAGTCGCCCACATACATGGCGTCCAGCGCGGCGGTGATGTCGATCTCACCGGTGGCCAGGGCGTTGTTCAGGGTCACGGCGTCGGGGATGATCTTGAAGACGATCTCGTCCACATTGTGCTGGGAGGTGTAAGCGGTCAGCTCATCCTTCTGCCAGTAGTTGCCGGTGTACTTGTAGGTGATGGAGGAGCCGGTCTTGTAGTCGACCACCTGATAAGGAGAGGTGGAGACAGGATCGGTGGCCATCACATCGGCGGAGGCTTCGTAGGCAGCCTGGGTCACGATGGGGCACTCCATCATCAGGGACTCGAGGTCGCCGGCGGACAGAGAGGAGAAGGTGAAGCGGCAGACATAATCGCTCAGCACTTCGACAGAAGCGATGGCAGCCAGCTTGGGCAGGTTGCCGGTGCTCTGGGCGGTCTCGTAGCAGAACTTGATGTCGCTGGCAGTCAGGTGATTGCCGGCCTGGTCGTAAATGTAATCATAGATCTCGACATCGTAGGTCAGATCGTCGACCGTGGTCATTTCCTTCATCAGAACGCCCTTGTACTCGCCGTCGGCGTCCTTGGCCATCAGCATCTCATAGGTGGTGAACAGGATACCGATGCGGCCCAGGCCCATGCCCTGGAAGGGGCCGATGTTGCCGGGATCGCCGGCCAGACCGACGGATACGGTCGCGCCCTGTTCGGCGGCGGCGAAGCTCATGCAGCCAAGCAGCATGGTCAGCGCGAGGACCAGAGAAAGGATCTTCTTCATGATGGTTTCCTCCTTTTTATTTGGTTGATGCCGTCATCGGCATTCAATCCATGGTGGCTGAGGAGTATGTTTCTCCTCCTGTGATGCCAGTATAGCAGATGTTCCGGTTGGAATCAAACCGCTTTTGACATTGATTATTGCGGGATGCGGGATAATTCCTCTTGCTTACTCGGCGGCGCCCAGGCGCTCCAGGGCCTCAACGGCCTCCTGCTGCAGGGCGACCATGCTCTCATCGTTGCCGGCGGCGTTCACCAGGTCCAGGTTCTCCTGGGCATAGTCGCGGGCCAGGGTGTAGTACTGGATGGCGGTTTCGGTATTGGCCTCGACGCCGGTGCCGTTCTCATAGCAGCGGCCAAGCACCAGGGCGGCCTTCGGGATGCCCAGCATGGTGCCGTGCACGTTCTTGTCGGACAGGGCCATGGTGTAGTAGGTCACGGCCTTCTCCATATCCTGGTCCACGCCCTCGCGGCCTTCTTCGTAGTACTGGCCCAGATAGACGCAGGCGGTGCCATCGAAGGTGCGGCCGTTGCCGGCGGCGGCGATCAGGAAATACTGCTCGGCGGTGGGATAATCCGCGGGGACCTCGGTGCCGTCATCCAGGGTGTAGCCGGAATCCAGCAGCACGCCGGCGTAGCGGGGGCCCTTGAAGTCGTTCTCGGTGTTGCCCTCGGCCTGGAAGGACTTCAGGAAGTAGTCCATGGCCGTTTCGTCGGAGTGGGTGATGCCCTCATAGGTGCCGTCGTCGGCGCTGTACAGCAGGCCCAGGCTGGTGTAGCCGTTGCCCTTGCCCAGCGTTTCGGCGTTGAACTGGTAGATGGCGATGGCCTTCTCCAGATCCTTGTCCACGCCGTTGCCGTCGCGCAGCAGATCGCCCAGGCCGCCGATGCCGCGGTACAGGCTCTCTTCAAAGAAGAAGGAATCATCGTAGTACACGCAGTAGGCGGTCTCGTAGTCGCCCTGCTGGCTGGCCACCATGCCGGTGCGGTAGAAGTCGAACACATCGCCCTGGTTGTCGGGGCTGTTGGCCATCACCTGCTCCTTGTAGGCTTCCAGGTCGGCCAGAGCCTGGGTGGCCTCGGTGGAGCCGGCCGCCTCGGCGGCCTCATAGTAGGCCTTGGCCATGGCGTACCACTGGGTCACGCCGTCGCCGGTCTCGTAGGCCTTGCCCTGGGCATACAGCTCATCGGCGGTCTTGCCCTCGGTGTCCACCGTCAGGGCAAACATGGCCTTCAGGTCGTCCATGGTCAGCGCCTCGGCGGAGGCCACCGCGCAGGCGGCCAGCACCATGGTCAGCGCAAGGAAAAGGGAAAGCAGCTTCTTCATGGAAATACCTCCTTGAATAAAATGATCTATGCTCACCGGATGCGGCACACAGAGCCGGTTGGATTACTGAGAGGATCAGCCCAGCAGCGTCTTCGCGGCGTCCACCAGCTTTTCGGCCGCGCCGGGCATGAAGGGAGAGTTCTGGGATTCGTAGGTGATGCGCTCGCAGGAGGCCGCGTCCGCCATGTACTTGGCGCCGCCGTTCCACAGGGTGACCACCTTCACCATGGGATCATCACCGCAGATCTGCCGCGCGCTCACGCAGTTCAGCTCCGGCTTCACGCCGATCAGCTTCAGCGCGCCCACCTGCAGCAGATCCACCGTCTGCCCGCTTTCGCCGTCCGCCTCGTAGGGGGGCACACGGGTGGGATGCAGCTTGTGCAGGTCGCGCTCGATCTTCTTGGCGGACAGGGTCACAGTCACCTGCCGCCAGGCGAGCGTTTCGCTGTCCGCGGGCTGCGCGGCCATCAGCGCGGTACGGGCGGCGTCGGCCATTTCGGCGGCGAGCTTTTCGCATACCGCGATGGCGTCATCCTGCATATCTGTAGGCTGCAGCATGCCATCCTCCCCCACCTTAAAGCCCACGGCCTTTTCCCTGGGCGCCTGGTCCCCCGCGGCGCCGATCAGGAACAGCACCGGGCAGCCCAGGTCGCGCTCCAGCGTTTCGGCCATCAGGCCCGCCAGATCGCCGGACACCGCCTTGCCGCCGGCCCGCAGCTGACTGCCGTCCAGCACGGACGACTGCACCGCGTAGTGCGTCAGCACCGCGGCGATCCTGCCCTCGGCGTCCGTCAGTCGCACGGCGGTCAGGGTGTGATCCACCGGGCCGCTGCCGTTGTTGGCGATCCACCAGCCGTTCGGCGTTTCCACATCCCGGGCGGAGTTCACCGGGCACTGCGCCGTACCGACGGACAGCGTCACCGGGCGCAGCCGCTCCGCCGCTTCCCGGGCCGCCTCACGCACCGCGGTATACACGATCTGCCGGAGCAGCAGCTTCTTGTTCTTTTCCGCGTCCGTCTTCAGCGCGTGATCCGGCATGAAGTGCGGGGCGGAGAAGGTATGCACCGCCAGGGAGAAGCAATGCTCCGCGCCGGTCTCTTCCTTTAATATAGCGTTCAGCGCGTCGATCTCTTCCGGCGGCAGGGAGGTCATTTCCAGCGCCAGCACGGCGCAGCGGATGTCCCCCTCCAGCACCAGCACCCTGGCGTGGAGCTCGTGGATCAGCTCGGCAAAGCCCTCCGTGGGAAAGAAAACCCTGGGGAAAATGAGTGTCCTGGTGGCCGCTCCGGCTTTCATGGTCGTCTCCTCCGTTTGCGTTTTGTGGATAATGGTCGTATTCTGTTATTATTTTACAGCATACCCGCTTGACAATCAAACCGGATTCCGGTATCATTTATGCAAAAGACGCAATAAACTTCCCTGTCTGCCACCACCGGAGGCTACTATGGAAATCGCATACATTTGTGAATTCGTCACCCTGGCCGAGACCTGCAATTATATGGAAGCGGCGGATCAGCTTTTCATCTCCCAGTCGGCACTTTCCAGGCACATCAAGGCGCTGGAGGATGAGCTGGCGGTGCAGCTGTTCGACCGTTCCACCCGCAAGGTGTCCCTCTCCCGCTTCGGCGCGCTGTTTTTGCCCTATGCACGGCAGATGGCCGCCACACGCTACGAATACGAAACAGCCATTGCCAACGCCAAAAAGGCCGAGCACGGCAATATCCGCATCGGCTCCATACCGGTGATGGCGCAATATCATATTACCGATCTGCTGGCGGGCTTTCAGAAAGAGAACCCGGGCATTTCGATGGATGTGATCGAAGGCGATTCTGTCGAGCTGATGCGGCTCCTCCGCTCCGGCCAGTGTGACCTGGCCTTTCTGCGGGAGGGGCAGGAATGCTCGGATGAATTCAATATCGTCCATTTTGATTCGGACCAGATGACTGCCATCATGTCCGTCAGACACCCTCTGGCGGGTCGCAGCTTCATCCCCATTGAGCAGCTGCGGAACGAGCCGCTGATCCTGCTGAGCCAGAGCACCTATATGTATACCCTGTGCGTGGAATCCTGCAAAAGGGCCGGTTTCATGCCGCATGTGGTTCTGACCATGCACCGGGCCTCCAATATGCTGGATCTGGCCCGCAAGGGCATGGGCATCGTGATGCTCAACCGAAAGCCGATCCAATCGTCCCTGACGAATGATCTGGTCGCCGTCGATATCGAGCCGCGGATCATCACGAACATCGACCTGGCCTATCCGAAAAACCGCCAGCTGAGCCCCGGCGCCAGACGGTTTGTCGACATGGTGAATATCGTGAAAAATGAAGGGGCAGTGCCTGCCGCCATTTAAACCATCCCCATCAAAATGGACACTCCAAAGTTTAGGGGTAAAACTCCGACTGGTGGACTTTTTCTATAGCTGCGGATTGAAGTGTACCCTTTGTCAAGGACAAATTGATTTTTAGGGGTGGACATAATTCACCCCATTGGGATACAATGGAAATGCAGTGGCGGAGGATAGAGCAACGCCGGGGAGCGACTCAAGCGCCGTCACGGCAGGAACTGGCTGAGGAGCATCGTCATAACGGCGATGCTCTTTTCAAATGCTCCGGCAGGGAACAAAATCAGCCGTTCCTTTGAAAGCGCTAAACCCCGGGGCTGGGTGCTGGCCCCCAGTCACTTGTTGGCTTTACCGGCAACGGGGAGAGGATGTCGAAGTGACGCCTTACCTCGTCGATGATAATGATTCCGTCACGACGATCGGCGACAGCCGGCTGAGCAAGACCGTGAGCATCGCTTCCGTGAAGTAATGCCCGATCAAACCTATTGTCGAAACATCTGAAAGGCTGTACTGTATCAGTGCTTTCTTTCGAGGGGCTGCCGTGTCAAAGCGGCAGCCCTTTTATTTTTCTCCGGGCTCTCGCAGTTTCAGCCAAATGGCAGAGCGTTTTCCCTTTGACGAATTCCTGAAGCATCGTCGTTTTTCCGATCCTTCCCGGAACAGTCCGTGAAGCCTTTCGTCTGCTGAAGTCATCCGGGATGATTAAGATCCGTCCAAACCGCGGAGCATTTGCAGCCGGAAAAACAAAGATCTCCGACAGCATCGACGAGTGGTTCCGCAATAGCGAGTCCAAAGCTCGTGATATTGTGGAAGTGCGTGTCGCCGGGAGCTGTCTGCCTGATCCGTTTCTCCCGGGGTGACACCGGAATCAACCGCTTGACCATTCTCCGGCCCGGTGCTATGATATCCCTGTCCGGAGGAAATTTTTGAAGGAGTTTCGCGATGAAGATGAAAATGAGATTTTTGAGCATGCTGCTGGCCATTGCCATGCTTCTGGGCATGGTGAACCTTGCCGGGGCGGAAGCGTCCGCCGATATCACAGTCTACAAGAACGGCCGGATCTACACCTCTGACGCGGAAGGGGATTACGTTTCCGCCATCGTGGTTCAGGACGGCAAATTCGTCTATGTGGGCGATGACGAGGGCGCGGCAGCCTGGGAGGAAGGTCTTCCCCGGGAAAACATCGTGGACCTGGGCGGAAAGCTGGTCACCGCCGGGCTGATTGAAGGTCACACTCACTTCGGCTTCATGGCCGCCATGAAATCCCTTCATTATGAAGAGATCCCCGGAAGCGCCAATGAAAGCGAGGAAACAGCCCTGGCGGAGCTGAAGAGGTTTGTGGAGGCGCACCCGGACTACGACCAGTATGTCATGGGCAATTTCTCCCAGCAGTTTAACATCGGCGCCAAAGAGATCGATGCGATCTGCTCGGACAAGCCGGTCATCCTGGTGGGTATGGGTCTGCACTGCGGCTATGTGAACTCCAAATTTCTGGAGGTGGGCGGCATCGACAAGAACACCCCCGACGCCATCCCCGGTCAGACCTACTACGAGCGTGACGCCGATGGCAATCCCACCGGCAAGATCGTGGAGCTGACCCAGACATGGAATGCCTTCCAGCAGGCCATCAAAATCGATGACGAAAAGCTTTACGACGCCTATCTTGAAATGATCGAGCTGTATCATTCCTATGGCTTCACAGGCGTGGCCGAGGGCGGCTTCCTCGGTCTGGATGAATACCAGATGCTGGATACCCTTTCCCTGTTGGAGAAAAACGGCGAGCTGAACATGGTGGATTGCCCTGCCACCATCTGGTACGGACACACCGTGACCGACCTTTCCGAGGTCGAGGAAAGGCTGATCCGGGAGAAGGAGGAATACACCTCCGAGCTGATCCGCCCCGGTACCCTGAAGATGTGGGCAGACGGCACCATCGGCGCCCATTCCGCCCTGATGCGGGAGCCGTACGTGGACAAGGATACCTGCGGCGTTTACCTGAACACCGTGGAGGACCTGACCGCCGCCGCCGAAATGTGCAAGAAGAACGACATGAACATCCACTACCACGCCATCGGCGACCAGGCCATCGAAAATGTGCTGACGGCCTTCGAGGCAGTCGGTGAAACCACCGGCACCAAGAGCATCGTGCATTTCCAGATCAGCGCTCCAGACTTGATCGAGCGGGCCTCCAAAATTGACGGTCTGATCGTAAACATGACCCCCTTGTGGGCCAATACGGTGATCACCGAAGAGGTGGATCCCGTGGCTGACCGGAGCGATACCTACGGACTGTATAAGGAAGCCTCCGACGCCGGCATCACCATCAACTTCGGCGCCGACTCCAACGGAGCCGAGATCTGCTGGAATCCCGCAAACATGATCCTCATCTCCATGGTTCGGGATCCCGAGGAGGAAATCGTCTTTCTGAAGGGTCAGCCATTCACCTTTGAGGAAGCCGTGGACGCTTACACCATCAATGTAGCCAGGGAGCGGCGCATTGAGGACGAATATGGCAGCATCGAGGTCGGGAAAAGCGCCGACTTCGTGATCTGGAGTGTGGATGAATTCACCACCGATCTCTTTATTCCGCAGATGCTTTCCATCGTCATGGAGACAGACCCGGTCGTTCACCCGGAGAAGGTCTGTTTCAAGGGGAGCCTTGTCTACAGCTACTGATACCGCCGATCTGAATAACACCGGATCCGCCTGGCCCTAACCGGCAGGCGGATCTTTTGGATTGTTATTGGGAGAATCACCCGGCCGTTCCTTGCCCGGCACCCAGCTCAGCGTATTGGCAGTGCCGATGCTCATGCCGTGGGTTACCTGTGGCATGTGTGATGATGAGATCGATGAACAGTCTTGATGGTTCATACAGTCCGTGGCGCTCCGGCCGGCCACATGACCGGCTATTCAGCCCACAGCTGCCTGCCGCTGAAGGAGGGGCAGCAGCGCCCGGAGCATGGCCTGCGAAGTCTGCCTTTCGCACCGCTGCCATGCAAAAATGCCCGCCGGAGGCCAAAGCGATCCCCGGTGGGCGCATTATTTGTTCAGCTTTGCCGTTATCCCTGTCCTTTGCCGCCGGTCGGCATCATCCTCCGCCCGCTGCTTTCAATCGCGGTCACGGAAGGCGGAATCAACCCGGATCCATTCATCTGCCGGGCTTTCTTCTGCCCATCAGAAGCAGCGCAGCGGCGCTGCCGATCAGCAGCAGCAGATACGCGGCGGGGTGGTTGATGTCGCCGGTCTTCGGGACTTCCGTACGGTGATACTGGTTGCGGAAGACCGCTTCCCCGCGCTCTTTCCCGTCCACCGTCCAGCGGGTGACCTTCAGCCGGTCCTCCGACCATGCCACGGTCACCTCGATCGTGCGCGCGGCTTCATCGTAGCGGTAGCCCTCCAGCCCGTCATTTTCCTCATAGAGGGTGTAACGATAGACGCCGGGCGCCGTATAGCTGATCGGGCCGAATGCCGCGCTGCCCTCGCCCGTGATCGTCAGGATCGTTGCCGCCGGGAGCGGCGCGTCCGCCGACGCGGCCTTCAGCACAAAGCGGAAGTCCGCCGTTTCCCTGGGTGTTTCGCCGTCGATCTCCTTGCGCACCGGGATCGAAAGCTCCGCGGGTTCGCCCTCGTACCGGTTATGGAAGAGGATCGCCTCGGGATACAGATTGTTCACAGTCCATACCGCCCGCAGCTCATCCTCCCCCCGCGTCACGGTCACCCGGACCGTGCGGGCAGCCGTGTCGCAGGTATAGCCGGCGGCGGCGCTGTCCCGCTCCTTCAGCGTATAGGCATAGACGCCCGGCGCCGTATATTCGATGGCGAACGCGCCGCTCCCCTCGCCGGTGATCGTCAGCGTATCCTCCTGCGGCATGGGACAAGCCGCCGAGTTCGCGCTCAGCACAAACACAAACGCCGTCTCCGGCGCCTGCTGCCCATCCGCCGTCGTGATGACCTTCCGGAGCGGCAGCTGAACGGTGACCGATCCGCTCCCCTGCGCCTGATAGGCAAGCGTAACGGAAGGCGCATCCTCGTCATCGTCATATTCGATCGTATAGGCGGTGCCGTTGTCGAACAGCACCGTATCGCCATCGATCGTGCCATTGTCTATCGAAACGCGGTAAAGCGGTTCCTCCGTTCCGTTCGTATAGAAGAAGCAGGAGCCCTGGTCCGCCTCATCGAAATCCGTGACCGTCACCGGCCGGGTGTCCGACGCCTGGGTCCAGGTGGCGCCGTCATCCGCCGACCGCATCAGCCGCAGCGTCACACCGTCCGGCCGGAGCGCCTTGTGGCCCTCGTCCTCCCAGATGACGAGACCCGGAACGCGGTCGCGCAGTGTAAGTTCGATCGTCTGGATCCGCTGACTCTCATTGCAGCTGTCATCGTACCGGAGAAGATAGGAATCGCTGTCGTCCCCCTGGACGCCGTCCCGCCAGAGGACATCCCGCATGGACAGCACCAGGCCGTTCTCCGACTGCGGCACATATTCGCCGGCCGCGGTTTGCACCTGCAGGCGAACACGGTATTCCGCGTCCGTGCCGTAATCGACGGAGAACGTTTCGATGTACCGGTCGTCGCCTTCCCAGGCTCCGCCGTCATCCGGGATGTCGACCGTCTGCAAAGAGACCCAGTCGTCCCCGCTCTTCCGCTGCAGCACGAGCCGGACCGTCTCCGGGCGCGTGTCCCCGGCGTTGCTTTCATCCACCCAGGTGATCCGGACTTTGAACTGTCCGTCCGTATTGCGGATCACGCAGGTGCGCAGGCCATCCGCGTTCTGCAGGATGCCGTTCGAGTCGCCGCTGTAGGTCGTTTCGCCATAGGTCCAGCTGTCCCCGCCGTTGGCGTCCTCATAGGTCGCGGCGAAACGCTTTTGGATCGACGTATCGACCTCCGTCCCGTCCGCCTTCAGCAGCGCGGTCTCACGGACGGCGTAGATCAGCCCCTCCTCGCCCGTATCGCTGCCGTCCGTCAGTTCGCATTGCAGCTTCCAGTCATTCGCCGCGGACAGCGTATAGCTCCGGCTCTGCCCGGCATCCGCCGCGTCCACCGGCTCATAAGTGATCGTTCCGTTTTCGTTCGTCCATCTCAGCACGGGCAGGATCAGCACGCGGACGCTGTCGATCCCCAGCGCCGCGGGATCCGTCGCGCCCCAGTCCTTTTCGACCGTCGCCTCGAACCGGTTCGCCGGATTCTGTACCCATACGGTGTCCGTCTCCGCCTCATCGATCCGGGCGGAGGCCTCCGTCATGCCCTGCTGCGGCACGAATTTACTGGGGGTGACAGCGGTCAGCTCGCCGTTTTCGTTGTAATTCAACACCCATTCGCCGACATACGCGCCGGGGGCGCTGGGCGTTCCCGCCCTGTTTTCGATCAGCGTGAGCGCGCCCGCCGTGCCGTTCCACCGCACCCGGAAGCACCGGCTGAGCTCATCGAATTCCGCGTTGATCCTTGTGCTGCCCTCTTCCCAGGAGAAGACGACCTCGCTGTCCGTAAGGATCCGCGCGCCCTCCGACTTGTAGATTTTGAAGGCCTTTTTCCGGTTGGTGACCGTCACCTCCGTCGGCTCATCCCCGTCCAGCTCCGCCACGCAGACGCCGAGGCTTTGGGTGCCGCCCACCGTAAAGACCGCTTCGCCGACGGATTCCCAGCCGCTGACGGTGTCCGCCTCCGTACCGTCCCGGAGCAGATAAGCCTCCTCCATGACCGACAGCGTCAGCGTGTCTCCGTCCTGCGGGACCGGAAGGCGCAGTGTGTCTGTCCAGCTTTCGTCCGCGTACAGCGTCAGCGCCGTCTCGCCCAGCAGCTCCTCGTCGTCCATCCATTCCACGGCCAGCCGGACGCCCGTGACATTCGCCGGGGTCTCGTCATCCTCCCAGACCTTTCGGAAGGTGATCTCCGTTCCCTCAACGTATTCGTCCGTGAGGCACCACACGCCGTCCTCGTCCTGTTCGGCCCGGCCGCCGCCGAAGGCCGTGAAGACGACATCCTCCCCGGTGCGCTTCAGCAGCCAGCTGCCCGTTTGATAATCCTCCGACGGCGCCTCTGTTTCGCGCAGCGTATACGTGACATCCGGTACAACGCCCTGAATGACATAACCTTCCGTTTCCTCGTCGTATACCACCTCGAGCGCATGCCCCTGCCCATCCTCACAGGTGAAGGCCGCGATGCCGACGCTGTCGGTGATGATCCCGCCGTTTTCATCCACCTTGAAGAAACGGACGTCCGTATCAAGCACATTGATCGCCTGCACGTGAACGCCGTCGCTTTGGACGCTGACGGCATGGGATGTATCAAAGCAGGCCCAGGTCTGCTCGACGCCGTTCGCGTCGCACTGTTCGATGCCGAGCCCTTTCGCGTCCTTCAGGAAGTCCCGGAGCGCCTGAAGCCGGCTGTAGTCGATCCGCCGGACCCAGGGATCCTCCTCCGTTCCGGCTGCGGTCGTCGGCAGCGCGAAGAGCGTTGCGTTGTTCACCCTTTTGTCGCCGTCCGCCATGCCCTGCTCGCCGCTGTAATAAACTTTTTCACCGTTGACGGTCTTGTACAGCTTCAGCCACACCTCGGAGGGAAGCGCCGCGTCGTATCCGTTCGTCTGCCATATGGACTCCATGAACAGGCACATCGTTCCGTCCGTATACTCAAAAACATGATAGCTCTGGACCTGGGAGGGATTGTGGACGGTGACCCGGCCGGTCGTATCCAGCGATTCGGCGAGATGCCATTCATTGTCATACGGCTGATCGCTGTTCTCCATGGTGGGAATTGCCAGCTTGACGGTGCTGGGGACCGAGCCGTAAAGCTCCCTGTACTGCGAATTGGCGATTGCCTTTTTTTCGAGCGCGGAGAGCTTCCCATAGGCAACCTGGTCCGTATAGCCCTTCTCATCGCGCGGAACGGAGAAGCCGTTGACGGCGATGGGATAGGAAACGCCGTCGATCTCCAGGGCGTAGTGGTCGCCCACGGGCAGGGCGTCGGTGCTGTCCGTTACAAAGGCGCCGCGCACCTCGCCGTCATCCGCGTAATTGTCGTAAAAGTTCGCGTCATAGGTCAGCGTATACTTTTTCCCGGACGATGTATCGACCAGCGCGGCGGACTGCACCGCGTCCTTTCCGGCGGGAACATACAGCACGATCTGCCGCGCCTCGAAGGTCTTCCTCTGCAGATGGGCTTCGATCCAGTACTTCGCTTTGCCCGGCGTCAGCCAGCTGAAATCCTTCTGCCGCAGCTCGCCTTCGATCACGCAGTCCCGGTCCGCCGCGTACTGCCCCGGGATCGATTCGAGGTCTCCCGGCAGGCCGCTCTTGAGGACCTCCATCAGGATCTTGTCGTAGCACAGCTGAATGGTCTTCGCCCAGCCCGATTCAACGAAGCTCAGGCCCCTCGAGATCGTATTCAGGATCGTCTTCAGCCATTCCGGCGCGCCGTTGAAATCCCTGGTCAGGCTGTATTTCAGCTCGCCGGTCGGGATCCTGTAATCCGGATCCGTCCGGGTGATCCGGATGCGGATGCTGTTGAGATCGATATGCAGCGTCGTTTTTTCCAGAAATTCGGGCGCGCAGCTCTTCAAAAGCCTGACCAGCGGCGTCAGGACGGGGAAAGTCTTGGCAAGCTCCTCGATATAGCTGTAATCGAGCCCCGTGCCGTCCAGGTAATCGACCTTATAGTCGCCGATGCCGGCCTCGCCGTTGAGCACGCTGAGGGGCAGCGTCCACTGCTTGTCGAAATGCTGCGCCTGATTGCCGCTGACGGTGACCCAGGAGTTGTCCGTCGTCGGCTCGTCCGTGAAGATCGTGATCAGGCTGTCCAGCGATCCGCCGAACCAGCAGCGGTACTGCCGGGCGCTGGTCGACCCATCGAGTGCTTCCAGCGTGTCCACGTCGACCGCGGAGAAATTCATGGTATAGCGAAGGAAATCCTTGGCCGGCGTGGGCGACCAGGACACAAGCCCCGAGGGCTCCGCCGCCTGGCTGCTGTCATCCGCCATGGCAAATGAAAAAACAGGCAGCAGGAGCAGCAGCGGAAGCAGCGCACAGGCCAAACGTTTCAGCATCGGATCCCCCTCAAAGCACGGTTTTTGTTGAAATACCAGGTTGATTATAGAACAATAGCAATGAGACTTCAAGTGGAAATCGTCCGGATCATCCCGCCCATGGGATGCGGTCCGTTACGGTATCAGCTTCTGCAGGCTTTCCCGGCTTTCATCCGACCGTATCCGGCGGGCCGCCACGACCAGACGCTCCGCGTCATCGCCGTCGCAGGTGATCAGGAGCAGGAGCTGGTCGTCCCCGCTCAGCGGGATCCGGTTGCAGTGCAGCGACAGGCTGCGGATCCTGTCGATGCACGCCATTCGTTCGGTCCGGCCGGAGACGTAAAGCTCGTCAAAATCCACATAGGAGGGATCGGCGCTGCTTTCGACATTCAGCACCGCCACGGAGAAAACAGCGTATTCCCCCTCCTCATAGAGGGTATTGAAGGTGATGAAGGGATGCGCGTAGTACCAGTCGCTCCCTTCATACTTCTTCAGCCGGCCGAACATCGTTCCGCTTTTCATGTTGTGGCCATACACGATGAAGGTGTAAGGGCGCCGGTTCATCACAAAGGCCGTCCGCTCATCGAGGAAGATCGCGCCGTGGCTGCTTGAGCGCCCGCTGATATCATGGTTCAGATAGTAGGTATTGTCGCGCAGCACCACGGCGCTGTCCACCAGCTCATCCACCTGAAGCCAGGCCATGATATCCGCGTTTTGGTTCCTGACCGACGCCAACGCCGCGTCGTAGGTGGCGTTCGGATTCTGAGGGTACACCACGATCGGAAGCGTATCGTCCGATCCTTCGTCGGATACCGTTGCGGATGCTTCTTCGGCGGGGGCCGTTTCGGGCGTTGACGCGGCCGGAACGGAAGCCGTATCCGCCGGCGTTTCCCCGGAGGAAACATCCGCCTGCGCGTGATAGGCGTCCGCCATGGTCTGCTGCTCCCGCCGGGCCGTGACCGTCTCGACGGCATACCTGCACAGCATCCACGCGGAAAGCAGGCATATCGCCGCGCACGCAAGCCGCAAAAAGCGTTTCAGTCGTCTTCGTCCCGGTGCGTGATACCAGTCTCTCATCCGCATTTGCCCACTTTCATTTTCCCGGCAGTTTCACGCCCGCGTCTCAGCCGCTGCTTCCGGCCGCCGGAAAGCGTGATACCCGCTTCACCCACGATCGTAGCCATTCTCCGTCTTCCAGATGTCCTCATCCAGGCAGGCGTTCATCATTTTCTCATCCGTCAGATCCGATTTCACGATCCTCAGGTTGTCGCGGATGGACACGTTGAAAACGCAGGGCGACCGGCTCGCGAAGATCATGTTGTCCCGGATCCCTTCGTTGTCCGGGGAATACCTCAAGCTCTTCATGAAAGCCGCCTGATGCCTGCTCCCTTTCCGCCGATATTTTATTTATTATTATACACCTTTCCGCGTCCAACCGCAACAGCGCCTGTTCTTCTTCCGGGGCATCTTCGCTGTTGGCCAGCCGTTCCGCATCGGCCACGGTAAGGTCGAAGCCTTCCATGATTTTTCGTTCTCTTCAATCATGTTCACCCTCGTCCTTACCTATCAGCTTAACACCTTCGTAGTTGTGAATCCTCCGGGGCTCCGCTCTCTATGGTCACTCGAGAACAGTTCCTGATTTATCTGACGGTCGGTCTCCCGCCGCCCTTGCGCTCTTCCATGGACGCGACTTCCTCGTCCGTCGCGAGCTGATCATCCTCCACCTTGCCGATGACCTTGCCTATGCAGCGCACATCATTCTCCCCGCTCAGGCGGATGACCTTATACTTCTGATTGTGGGAGTGCAGACCGTCCGGCTGATACTCCCTGACATAGCCCGCGCCGCCCACAATAAAGACGCCGATCTCCCCCGGGTTCAGCTCCTCCTGGTGATGCACCATCAGCACGTCGCCGTTGTGATAGGTGGGTTCCATACTGTCGCCGTTGACCCGGATCAGTTCGTCCGTTTTCCGCCCGACAAGCTGCGGCAGATGGATGTACATATAGGAGCCGCGGCTGTCGCTCAGCAGATCCTCGCCAAGGCCGGCGCTGACATACAACTCGTTCATGTATCTGCGGTAGATGTCGTCGACCTTGAGCACCGAGGTGCCATCCGCGACTTCCTCACTGGCCAGTGTCAGCAGCGTACCGATCAGACCGTCCACCGTCCGCTTGTCCCTCGTTGACAGTGCACGGTACTCCGTCAGATGCTTGCGCTCGCTCTTCGTCAGTCCGTCCTTTGCCTCTGTCATGCCGTAGAACTCATTCAGCGTCATGTGCAGGATCCGGCACAGTTCCGGCACCTTCCCCAGGTCAGGACGGGCGCGATCCGTCTCCCAGCTGCCGATGGCTGACTTGGATACTTCCAACACGTTGCCCAGTTCAGCCTGGGTCATTCCCTGCCGGATGCGCTTCATGTGGATGCGTTCTCCGATTGTCACGCTGTCCACCTCCTTTGTTTTTCATCTGAATGATACGCCACTTTTTTCATCCTGTAAAGCGAACATCGTGCCTATCTTATTATGATTTTGTAAACCTTTGGCGTTTTGTATGCCCTTGGCGTGTAGTGGTAAGATTTTCGGTTTTTTTTACAAAGTTGTAACTTGCAAGCTGTATACCGTTATGGTACAATACAACATAAGACCATCTGTCCTTCAGGACAGCATGGAGAATAAGGAGGACATCTGCATGAAGAAGCGCCTGCTTGCGCTGCTGCTCTGCCTGACGATGCTGGCCGGTAACCTGGCCATCGCCGAAAGCGTGGAAGTTGAGCAGCCCGAAGTCACCGAGGTGACTGCGATCGAAGAAGTCACCCCCCCCCGCTGCGGTTGAGGAGCCCGCGGCCGAGGTCGTTGAGGAAAAGGCCGTGGAGCCGGCCGAACCTGTCTCCGAAGAGCCGGTCGCTGAGGCTGGGGAGACCGACGAGGTCGAGGACGTGGTTGTGGAAACCGCTGACGAGACCGAAGAAACCGACGAGACTGAAGAAAAGGTCGAGGAGACTGCGGAAGAGACCGAAGAGGCCGCTCCCGAAGTGACCGAAGAGACCGAAGATGTGGCCGAAGAGGCCGACCCCGAAGTGGCCGGGGCCGACGAAGCGGCTGAAGAAGTGACCGAAGACGCCGAACCCGTGGAGGAAGAGGCTGTCGAGGAAGCCGTTGAGGCCAACGAGGTGGAGACCGAGGACGAGTATCTGGTCGGCAGCGTGGAGAACGCGAAGGTCTCGGCTGAATTCGTGTTCACCGGCAAGGAAGCAACCACTGATACAAAGGGCGACGACACGAGCGACCTCAACAATTGGAAGCTTGTGATCACGGTCAAATCCGCGAAGCGCCTGGCTGTCACCGACAGCGACAAGCAGAACATTGCTGTCCATGTGGACTACGCCACGATCCCGCTGGCGGACTGCACCGAGTCCGGCAATGATACGGACGGATACACCTATACGCTGGATCTGACCTGGGCGACTATTAAGAGCTGCAAGTACGACGGCCTGGCGCCCATGTACGGCACACAGAGCTTTATCGAGATCTATCTGGTGGATCAGGTCGCCGGCACCGAGTCCGGTTCCGTCATTGGAAAGATTTCTCTGAGTGATTATGAAGCTGAAGCTTACTACACGCCCACTCCTTCCGGCACCGCGAGTGTGGACGGCTGGAACGTGACCATCACCCCCGATTGCCTGGACGGCGATAATACCGTTGCCGAGGTGAAGATCTACCGGAAGGCCGCGAAGACCGGCGATACTGACGAGCTCATTGGCAGTGAATACAGCTACCCCGGCAATGGTGGTGTGTTCAGCGAAGTTTCGTTCAGTGAGCTGGATACCCCCGGCAGCTACTACGCCCTCATTACCGAATTCGTTGTAGCCTCGAAGAACTCCGAAACCGGTAAGTACACCCCCATCAACAATACCGAGGCTACCAGCAAAGAGATCCCCTTCACCATCGAAAACTGGACTGCCGCGCCCACCCTGGTTGTGGAGCAGACCAGCGCCACCACTGCCACCATTACCGTGACCGGTGCTGCGGACAAGTATGCCGTGTGGTACAGCATCACTCACTATGACGCCAACGGGGATCGCACAACCTCCTCGAGCGGCCCTGACGTCGCTGAATGGGTGACCCTGAAGGCCGGCAAGACGCTGACCCTCAAGAAGCTTCAGGAATATGATGAAATTCAAGTGACGGCCGGTGCGCAGATCGTTTGGGACGATAGCAAGAAAGATTACGTTTATGTGACCGGCTACGCCTCCAATGGAGTTACGTACATCATCAACTGGGACTGGGCCACGAAGCCCAAGGTGTCCGCCACCCAGAACATGAACGCGGACGGCAGGCTGGACATTGTCTTTACCGACTACGCGTAGCATATCTATCTGAACAGCGGCAAGTACAGCACTGCCTACAAGATCGAGACTGCCACGGGCCCCATCACAGCCTATGTGGAAAAGCAGAAAGATGATGCAGACGTATACCCGCACTACGTGCTGGTGACCTATGATGACCCCAAGGCCAAAACGAACAGAACTGTCATCGGCACAGACTTCTATTATAACTACAAAACCAATGTTGAAACGGATGGCGTATGGTCTGTGTCCGTGCCCTACACGGGGATCGTCGGCACAAAGAACACCAAGGACACCATCAAAGTGACTCCCCTGTATGTGAGTACGGAAGACAATAGCGTGGTGTACACCGGCAAGACCGGCTCCACAACATACAACCGTACCCTGTTCACAGAGGCTGCCTGGAAGACCGCGCCCGCGGTGGAAGGGAATCCTTGTATTAAAGATAACAAGGTGACCATTCTCTTCCATCTGTACGGCGGTGCTACCGACGCTGTGATGAAAATCGACGGCAAATACTATGGAAAGCTGTCCGAGCTCCCACTTAATACAGCTGACGATGCCAATGAGGCTGAGATCGTAGTTCATAAGTACTCCGGCGACGACTACGAATGGGGCATCACCGTAACCTACGGCAAGACTTTCGCCTACGGTACCCACAAGTTCGCCTTTGCCGCGGTCTCTCCCAGCAATGCGGACAATTACTCCAGCATATTCAGCAAAGAAACCCCGGTAACCATTTCCGCAACCCCCTCCTGGGTCAACAGCAAGATCACCGTGAAGGCCGCCCAGAAGGATGACACCACTATCACCCTGACCTATACCAACCTGGCTGACGACAACAACAGCATCGACAGCTATCAGATTTCTTTGGACGGTAAGACCTGGGTCGATATCCCCGAGACGCGACAAGAAGAGGACCAGTCCATCGCCGAACTGGACGCCAAGGGCAAGAACTGGGTCTATGACTATGTGTTCGACGAGCCCGAATATGGCACCAAGATCACCTTCCAGATCAAGGCTGTCGGCGCGAATTACGCCGGCACCGGGACCCTGGAGACCAAGGAAAACAAGATCGGCAAGGCCACTGTGACCATGACCAAGCTGTGGCAGACCGCGCCCAGTGTCAAGGTCGCCTATGATATCGTTGACCGCGTTGCGACCATGATCGTGACCGGCAAGGGCAACCCCAAGGAGTACGTGCTGTCGTACAACACGACCGGCAAGGATTCTTCCGGCTGGACTCCTGTCTTTGCAACCGGCTCCACCACAGCGTAGATTTCCGCCTGCGGTACAACGACCGAGATCGAAGCCAAGCAGGATGAGGACAACGAGACCAAGTGGACCTACGAGCTGAGCGCCGAGGCAAACTATACCGGCAAGCTGTACTTCAAGATCACCCCCACGAAGGGCGGTGAGATTTCCAAGAAGTCCACGGTCGTGAGCGTGACCATTGCGCCCAAGTGGGCAGCCAAGACCACCAAGGTCACCCTGAAGCAGACTAACGAGACCACTGTTGTGGCCAGCTGGTCCGCTGTGTCCCCGGCAAACTGTTATCTGGCTGCTATCTACCAGGGTGACGAGTCAGAGCCTTACGAGTTTGGCGCGGTTTCTTCCGATCCCAAGGGCAAAACCTGGACTGCTACCTTCAGCAATCTGTCTGAGGGGACCTATACCGTGAAGGTCCTGCCCCACTATAAGGATGAAAATGGCAAGTACATATCCTCTGATGTATTCAGCACCGCCAAGATCACCCTGGCCAAGCTGTGGACCAGGAAGCCCGTTGTGAAGATCGTCAGCCCCACCACGGATAACTACTTCCCCACCGGCATCGTCGTTTCCGGCACCGTGACCTACTACGGCAAGCCGGACCATCTGGATGTGAGCATCACCGGCAACGGCCTCACCATCGATCCCATCGATCTGACCAAGGATGAGAAATTCGGAGATGCCGGCACCACCGGCAGGACCCTGAGCTTCGAGTTCTTCGTGGCCAGGGAAGTCGATGGCAGCTATGTGTACGCTCCCGGCCCCTACACCGTGACCGCGACTGCGTACAACAACGCCAAGACGACCAAGGCTTCCTCCAGTGCGAAGGCCACCGTAGGGGAAGCCTTCCTGGGCGACAAGATCACGGTGAAGAGCATTGTGCAGACCAGCGAATGCTCCGGCCGGATCATCATCAAGGCGCTGAGTTAGAAGGGCACTTCTTCTGATGAGGCGTGGCTGACCGTGACCATTGCGAACGGTGACAATATCGTCTGGCAGAACAAGTACAGAAGCTTCGTGACCGTGTTCGACTTCGACCTGTCTGAGGACCAATACAGCTACGATACGCTGGATTACAGCAAGCTGCATGTGGAAATTACAACGAGCGACGAGTATGATGACAAGCTCGTCGAGCGTTCCACCGCCAACGTCACCAAGACCAAGACCCTGGACACCTACAAGTTCAAGAAGGATTACTGGCAGATCACGCCCACGCTGAAGGTGACCCAGATCGGCCACAACATCATCCACCTTGATCTGTCCGGATCCAAGGCTCTGGCAAACAAGTACAGCTACACCGTAACTGCCGACCAGCAAACCATCGACGCAGGCTCCATCGGCAATGCCGACGGGTATGATGTTGTGATCCCGGATACGGGTCTCAGCGCCACGCTGACGGTAACCGTTGTGCCTGAAATCGACTCGTCTGCCAGGGATGAGTATAAAGCCGAAGCGTCCATCGCGATGAACAATCACTGGGACTCCGTCGCAAACGTGAGCCTGACCGACGCCGACGGCAAGAAGGGTGACTACGTGAAGGTCACCTACAGCTACGACGGCCCCGCCGACGGCGTGTACGTGCAGCTGTACAACATCACCACCGGCAAAGCCATCTTTGAAACACCTGTGCAGGTTACCTGGAAGAACGTCACCCTCAACCTTGCCAAGAAGACCGTCACGTTTACGTTCCCGGCTCCTCTTGCGGTCGGCAAGTACTACGTTGAGGTGACGCCTTACATCACCGATCAGGAAGCCAACGTGACCACCATCGGCGATTCCGTCAAGAGTGCCAAGACCGCGACGCTCACGATCCCCGTCACCAAGAAGTAACCCAAGGTTTCCGCGTTAACCCATGCCCGCCCTTTCGGGGGCGGGTTTTCTGTTGGCGTCCCGGGACTTTTGTCCGTTCCGGCGCCAATCGTGTGATTGACAAGCCGTCAGGAATATCGAAAAATCATATCGACCCTTTTGTCTTCGCTGCCGTGTATGTACTTGCGCAGCTTCCCTGAGGATGATAATCTTGAGTCGCTGCGGAACGACCGCGGCAAAAAAGATAAGGGAGGACTAAACCATACCTTCGGTGTGTTCCCCAACCAGCCCGAGCAGCTGGAGGAGATCACCATGGTAACCATCACCCGGTTCCTGGTGACTCTGTAATCATCTCCTCTCCCCGGACTGTCGGCCGCCGTAAGGCAGGGCACCGGCAGTCTTTTTATGTCCAATCCAAAGGCGAATCTGTCACAGAAGCCGGTACAGGAAAACGCTGCGAATGCATCGATTTCTGTGCGGTTTCAAACGAAAACGAACGCTAATTGAGCGCGTTGTTTTTTCTTGCTTTCCGGTTGATTTCATTACTTGTTCGCAGTATGATGGACCTGTGCGGAAATCCGCTGATGCGCAATATCCGCCGGCTGGACAAGCTGGTGGATGAGCTGGCCAGGGGAAAGCCGATGGAAAAGATCCGTTACTACTCAAACCTGCGGTTTGAGTAGTAGAACGGATTTTGCTGGTCGCTACGCTCCCGGCCGCAAAATCCGCAAGGAAGCTCTTTTTGCTCCCGCATCGCAAGCGATGCTCCGCAAAAAGAGTCCTCGTGCCGGCAAAGCCGGCATTGCGGATTAAAGTCAAGGGGCTGCGGCCCCTTGACAATTCCTGGGGGGTTGAGTAGTAACAAAGATCCTCAGGTCAGAATAAAAAACGCCTTTTGACTTTTCCCTGAAAAAGTGCTATTATTTCTGTGCAGCGTGTGGCTTTCAGCGTAAATCCAACTGTGGCCTGCGCATTTTTTCTTTGTGTTCATGACGCATGTCACAGCGGAACCAGCTGAAGGACATGCGTTATTTTTGTGTCTTGAAACGGAGGAAAGCCCATGGAACACAAGGAAAATGCCTTTCTGGAAAAAGAGCCGGTCGGCAAGCTGATGATGAAGTTCGCGGTGCCCTGCATCATCTCGCTGCTGGTAGCCGCGCTGTATAACATCGTGGACCAGATCTTCATCGCCAACGCGAGCTATCTGGGCTCCTACGGCAATGCCGCCAACACGGTGGTCTATCCCCTGACCATAGTGGCGCTGGCCATCGCCGTCATGATCGGTGACGGTGCCTGTGCCTTCGTCTCCATCAGCCTGGGCGCCGGCCGCAAGGAGGACGCGCATCGCTCCATCGGCAGCGCCATCGTGCTGTGCATCGGCGCCAGCCTGGTGCTGACCGCCATCTACCTGATCTTCTCCGACGGCATCCTCACCGCGTTCGGCGGAAGGGTGAACGAGGAGACCTTCAAGCAGTCCCGGATCTATTTCTTCTGGATCACCGTAGGCATCCCGTTCTACATGTTCGGTCAGGCCATGAACCCCATCATCCGCTCCGATGGCAGCCCGAAATTTGCCATGGCTTCCACGCTGGCCGGCGCCGTGGTCAACATCATCCTGGACCCTGTGTTCATCTTCGTGTTCAAATGGGGCATGATGGGCGCGGCTGTCGCCACCGTGCTCGGTCAGGTGCTGACGGCTGTGCTGGCTGTCTGGTACCTGTTCCACATGAAGGCCATCCGGCTGGAAAAGAGCAGCTTCGGCGTGCATGGCAGGCTGGCCCGGAAGTACCTGGCGCTGGGCATGACCAGCTTCCTCTCCCAGATCTCGCTGGTCGCCGCCATGATGGCCATCAACAACATGATCCAGAAGTACGGCGCGCTGGACGCCGTTTTCTCCCAGGCGGAATACGCGCAGATCCCCATGGCCGTGGTGGGCATCGTGATGAAGTTCTTCCAGATCGTCATCTCCATCGCGGTGGGCATGGCCGCGGGCTGCATCCCCGTGGTGGGCTTCAATGTGGGTGCCGGCCGCAATGACCGCGTCAAGGCGCTGTTTACCCGGCTGCTGATCGGTGAGTTTGCCGTCGGCGCGGTGGCGCTGGTGATCGTGCAGTTGTTCCCGCGGCAGCTGATCGGCATCTTCGGCGCGGCCAATGAGAGCCAGGCATACACGGACTTTGCCGTGAAGGCCTTCCGCACCTACCTGTGCCTGATGCCGCTGGCCACCGTGAACAAGGGCACCTTCATCTATCTGCAGTCCGTCGGCAAGGCGCTGGCCTCCACCGCCATCTCCATGGTGCGTGAGATCGTCTTCGGCGTGGGCTTTGCCCTGCTGCTGCCCATCTGGTTCGGCCTGGACGGCGTGCTGTACTCCATGCCCGTATCGGATATCCTGACCTTTGTGGTCGCCGTGTTCGTCATCGTATCGACCTACAGGCAGCTTTCGCAATCCGGCAATCCCGAAGCGGCGAAGGAACAGCCTGTGCGGAAGGAAACCTTCGGTTCCACTGATGCGCCGGACGGTCTGGTCGTCACCATCGGCCGCTCCTATGGCGCCGGCGGCAGGACTGTCGGCAAGCTGGTGGCCGAAAAGCTGGGCATCCCCTACTATGACTCCGAGCTGCTGGAGATCGCCGCCAAAAACAGCGGACTTTCCCGGAAATATCTTGCCGCCCATGATGAGACGGCCGTCGATTCCGCCATGCTCTACCGCTCCGTCGGTTTGGGCGAAGCGGGATACGCGTCCACGCAGGCCATGGCCGAAAAGGCGCAGCGGGAGGTCATCGAGCAGGTGGCCCAGTCGCCCTGTGTGATCGTCGGCCGCAAGGCGGACCAGATCCTGTCCAGCCATCAAAAGCTGCTCTCCGTCTTCATCGCCAGCAGCTGGGAGAACCGTAAGGAGCGGCTCATGGCCCGCGAGAACATCTCCGCCCAGGACGCGGAAAAGCTGATGCGCAAGGCCGACAGGCAGCGCGCCACCTATTACAATCAGACATCGTCTGCCGCCTGGGGTGCCGCGGAGACCTATGACCTCTGCCTGAACATCGACCGGCTCGGCGTGGACAAGGCCGCCGAGGAGATCGCGGCGATGGCAAAAGCGCTGTAACCTGCAAAAAAAGGGGGCTGTCCCGTATGGCTGCTGTAGCCGTTTTGAGACAGCCCCCCAAGATGAAAGGAGTGCGCTGTGATGATCACGATGCTGCGACTGTACAGTCTGGATCCAGGCCTTTGCGACAGCCGTACCAGGCATCATCAAAATGCCTGGGCTTGATACCGATCAAGCAATGGACGTTGCCAATGTTCCGCCTGAACTGAGGGCTGCCGTTCCGGATACAATGTCATCAACGCAGACGCTTACCGTCTCCGATAAAACAACGGACGATCCTTAATTCGGGCTTCGTTCAAGGGCAGTCAGGCCGGCTGTTGAACGGTGGCAGCGGTGATATCGGCATACAAATAGCATTTTTCGTTAGGAATTGCCCTGAGCCAAAGCGATAATATGAAAGCCGGAGACATGGATGATCGACATCGATCACGCATGTCTCCGGCTGATTTATTCTGTTTCCTCGTATTTCGTGCACCAAGGTACGGCATCCCTACCGAAATCAGAGTGCTTTTCTGAACGCCTCATAATTCTCCGTCTCATGATCCCTGCAATAGATGGCGAACTCGATCAGATCGAATGCCTGCCGATGCTCCGCGATCACCCCGGCGTACGTCTTTGCCACCACCTTCGGATCGTTGCGGAACGCGCCGCAGCCGAAGGCGCCCAGCACAAGGATGTCCACCCCATTGGCCGCGGCCACGGCCAGGATCTGCCGGGCCCGCTGCTCGTGGATTCGCTGCAGATCGTTCGGCAGGATGCTGACAGCCTCGCCAGTCTCCGGGTTGTACTTGTTGGCGGGCTCGTTGCGCAGATTCGGGGCTGCGCAGGAGATGACATCCACCGTACACCAGTCCGGCTGCGGCATCCGCTCAGGCCAGTCCGTGTCTGTCTTGCAGATGACGATGTTCGGCGACCAGATACAGGCATCCGTATGCAGCACATTGCGGGCAGCGCGGTTCACGCCGTAGTACTGCCGGCTGAGGAAGTCCTGCGTCAGCGTGGGATACAGCGTGGAGCAGCGGCACAGGCTTTCCTCCTGCGCGCTGCTGCCGTCCAGGACACCGCCGCCGGGATGGGACGCGGAGGCGAAATTCAACACCGCGATCTTTTTGCCGGGATACTGCTTCGCCAGCCGCATGGCCGCTTCAAAGGTCTTTGATTTGCTGACGGTCACCTTGCCGGCTTTTGTCACTTCCGGGAAGGCCGGAGCTTGGCCGGCTTCGTACAGCTTCGTGCCGCGCTTGCTTTCCTCCACCGCCGCGGCCAGTGCCGGATCGGTTCGATAGCATTTCTACGTATCCTCGAAGATGTCTGCCAGTCTTTGTCTTCTGTCAAACATGGTCAATCCTCCTTCGGTTCGGCCTTCTCGCCGGTGTTCGGGCAATATCCTTGCATCTTTATCAATTCGCCGCAAGCATCCGGTTTCCTGTCATTTTCAGTTATGCAATTCCCGCGATCAGATCCACCAGCATGCCCATGCCCCAGGCAAAGGCCATGCTGAACAGCAGGTACAGCAGGAACCGCCGCCAGCC
>R14__coassemble_473_pt1 | contig 27847 bp, 26 predicted proteins | sample R14__metabat2_high_PE_015 | metagenome-assembled genome bin R14
GCAGGCGACTGAGGGAGTTCAGCCGCAATCAGATGGTTCTGTGCGCAAGGGGGCCAGAGCAGTAACGTTCCCCGGGGCGCATGACCGGTGCCTGCCGACGTTACGCCTCCCGGTAATTTTCAAAAATCGCAACAGGATTAAAAGGGTTTTCGCTGCCGCCGTCGAAATCAGAAAATAAAATCAAATCGAATACAGAGGAGGAGAAGCTGATGAGCCATCATGGTGCAAGGGTCGTGATCGTCGGGATCGGAAATGTCGGTGCCACCACGGCCTACAGTCTGATCAATCAGGAGCTGTGCGAGGAGGTCATACTGATCGATCCCAAACCGGAAAAGGCTGACGCGCAGGCGCTGGATATGGAGCATGCCGTCTATTTCCTCAACCGGAACATCCGGATCCGCGCCGGTGATTATCCGGACTGCGCAGGTGCCGATATCGTGGTCATCGCCGCTTCCGCGCCCATGCCGAAGGATGCCACCACCCGGATGGAAATGCTCGCGCCCAGCATTGGGGCGGTGACGGCCGTTGTGCAGTCGGTGATGGCCGCCGGCTTCAACGGTATTTTCGTGATCGTCTCCAACCCGGTGGATGTGATGACGCATCTGGTGTGGAAGCTCTCCGGCCTGCCTGCCGCCCAGGTCATCGGCAGCGGTACGGCGCTGGATACCGCAAGGCTGTGCTGCGAGCTGGGAAAGCTGTATGATCTGGACGCGAAGAGCGTCGACGCCTATATCCTGGGCGAGCACGGCGATACCGAAATGCTGGCCTGGACCTGCACCGAGATCGGCGGCAAGAAGCTGAATGATGTGATGCGGGACAACAGGGAGCGGACGCAGAACGTGACGCGCGAATCCCTGCTGGAGCAGACCAAACAGGCCGGGTGGCAGATCTTCAGGGGCAAGGGCAACACCTGCTACGGCATCGCTTCCACGGTGACCGCCATCATCAAGGCGATCCTCTTTGACGAGGACCGGATCCTGCCTGTTTCCACACTGGTGAACGGCAGCTACGGCATCGACGGCGTATTCCTTTCCGTGCCCGTCATTCTGAACGGCAGCGGCGTGAAGGAGACCGTGGAGATCCGCCTGTCCAAAGAAGAACTGCGGGAGCTGCAGGCCTCCGCCAACGCGCTCCGTGAGGTTTGCTCGCAGCTGAAGCTGTAAGAGAAATATCCGACCGCTGCGATCCATACGCGCGGCGACCGCGTTACCGCGCTCAAAAACCGCCGGAGGCATATGCTTCCGGCGGTGTGTGATATTCAGCTTGAAGCGTCAAATCTGCTCCTGTACAAAGGCGATGATCTCGCGCACCTCGTTCTCGTCGGCAGCGTGCAGCGTGTACATCTGGTTGCCCATGGCGCCGGACAGCACATCGGGGATGCGCTCGCACATCACGATCCGGCTGCCGTAGCGCTGCAGGATCTCCTCATGGCTGTGGCGGTACTGATGGATGTCGCGGCGGCCGGCGTACACGCAGCAGTGATCCTCGTGATTTTCCGGCACGCGGCGCTCGTTGAAGGCCACCATGTCCGCCCAGATCTGGTACACATCCGTGGCGTGGGCGAAGTCCATCATGTCGGGGGTGTAGCCGCCGGCGGGGCGCATGTTGACCTCCAGTCCCATGAAGTCACCGACCTCCGCCAGACCCTTGCGGGGCTGCGTCAGGTGGAAAAACTCCAGATGCACGAAGCGGCTGCGCACATTGAAGGATTTGACGGTGGCGCGGCCCAGGGCGCGGAGCTTCTCATCCACATCGGCGGCGGTGTAGTAGCTCAGATCCTCCTGGCGGTTCACGATATCGGCGATGGACGGCGGCCAGCAGGTCATGGACTCGAACAGGGGATTGCAGTCCGCGTCGGTGATGACGTCGTAGGAGCGGATATCGCCGGTGATGAACTCCTCCATCAGGTAAGGCACATCGGGCTTCACGCTGAAGAACCAGTCAAGATCCTCCGGCTTTTCCAGCTTGTAGGTGTCCGCCGCGCCGACGCCGATGTCGGGCTTCACGATGACGGGATAGCCGACCTCCTCCAGGAAGGCCTCGGTATCCTCACGGCCCTCCACCTTGTGGCAGCGGGCCACGGGCACGCCGGCGGCGATGTAGTAGGGCTTCATGGCGGATTTGCTCTTCCAGGAGCCGATCTCGTGGGCCTGCACGCCGGTGGTGATGTTGAAGTCCGTGCGCAGCTGAGCGTCCTGCTCCAGCCAGTATTCGTTGTTGGATTCCAGCCAGTCGATCCTGCCGTACTTGGAGGCGAAGAACGCCACCGCGCGGTACATCTGGTCGTAATCCTCCATGTTGTCCACACGGTAATATTCGTTCAGGGCGCCGCGGCACTCGGGGCTCAGCTGATCATAGGGCGTATCGCCGATGCCCAGCACGTTGACGCCGTTGCGCTGCAGCCGATCGCAGAACTGCCAGTAGGTGCGCGGAAACTGCGGAGAGATAAACACGAAATTCATGGGTCTCTTCCTCCTTCGGAAATGCCGCCGCACCCACTCCGGCCGCGGCGCATATGACATATTTTACCTTGAACGGAGGTAAAATGCAAGCCTTTGACATCCGTGTCCGTGCGGAAAGACAGAAAAGATGCAATGTGCGGTCGGAGCGGGCGCAGACTTTCACGCTTGCGTTTCCGCGCAAGTCCATCTATAATAGGAACAGAAACCAACCGGTCAAGGAGGCGCGAACGATGAAGAGACTGCTTTGCGTGCTGCTGTGTCTGTGCCTGTGCTCCTGCTGCCTGGCTGAGGAGACGGCGGAGGGAACCGATCACCTCATCGTGGACGACGCCATGGGGATCGGCTATCTGCTTTCCGACCGCTGGCATGGCGTGGAGATCAGCGAGGCGGATGCCGCCGCGGGCATCTGCGCGATGTATACGGCGGAGGACGGCAGCCTGCTCGCCATCAGCCTGGCCGGGGCGCTGGATGAGGACGGTCAGCCGCTGACGGAGCCGGAAGCGCTGGCGGAGCTCTACCGGTCCGCCGAGCTGGAGCCGGAGCTGCTGGAGAACGGCGCGGTGCTGATCGCGCTGCCGGAGCAGGACGCGCTCATCGCCACGATCCTCAACGGACAGGGGATGGCGGTGTCCTTTGCCTTCATGCCGGCGGGGGAGGAGACGGTGGCGGAGGCGGCCGACACGACGATCCGCAGTATCACCCTTTTGCCGGAAGAGGAAACGACGGAGCCCGCAACCACAGAGGATATCCCCGAAGGCGGCGCGTAACGGCGCCGCTTTTTTTGAAGGCAAAGGGCTGATGACCGGAGCCGCGCGCCACCGGCCGCAAAATCGGAAATGCCGGATATTGACAACGGATTCACAGAGGACTATAATGACAAAAGATGAACAGGTTCATTTTATGAACCGGCTTCATATATTCTTCATAGGGAGATGTTTTCATGATGATCCGGAAACCGGTTTCCCTGCTGCTGGCCCTGTGCCTGTGCTGCGGCATGACCGCCGCCCTGGCGGAAGCTGCCGATACGACCTCTTCCTCCACCTATACCGTCACCTGGAGCGAGGAGGACGAGCCCTACGCCGAGTGGGCCTATACGCATGGCTTCGTGTATATGCCTGAAGAGAACGGCTATGTGAAGACGGAGCCGGAAATCGTGTCCTCCGCCACGCAGGCCAAGCAGGGCGGCGTCAACTACGGCGCCATCGAATGGACGACGGAGATGCAGATCGCCGCGGTGCGTGAGTTCCTGAAGGGCGGCACCTATGTCGGCGACGCGGCGTATTATCAGGACGAGACCGGCAACAACTACCGCGAGATGTATCAGCTGGCCACCTCCTACAACAATGTGCCCAACAACACCAATCTGGAGATGGTGCTGGATGCCTCCAGCCTGCATCTGCTGGGCGTTTCCGAGGCCGGTACCTCCAAGACCCTGGAGTTCCAGGTCAACCCCCGCGTGAGCGTCAGCTGGGTGCGTCAGCTGCGCGTGGAGGAAGAGGAAACCTACAACTATTATTGCTCCTACGGCGTGCAGTACAACGGCACGGTGCGCATCTACACCGCCGATGACCTGGAGACCGAAGAGGGTCAGGACGCGCTGATCAATCTGTTCGACAAGTATTATCCCACGCTGGCCTCCACCTGGTCCGCCTACGGCGCGAGCCTGAGCGGCCTGACCGATGAGGCGGAGATCCGCGAGGCCAAGCTGGCCTACATCACGAAGACCGTGACCGGCGGCGCCAGCATCGTTTACGAGATCGTTCCCGAAAACATCGTCATCACCGCGCCCTTCCTGATGAACATGTCGCCCACCATGGCCAACGCCGCCCGCTTCACGCAGGTACAGGAGGGCGAGCCGAAGTATGCCTACACCCTCGGCCTGAGCGAAAGCTTCCTGGATATGCTCGTGGACTACAAGGCGCAGGTCATCTCCAGCGAGGAAGGCGCCGCCATGGTGACCGAGTATTACAGCACCGGCATGTATCCCACGCTGGACGGCTACTGCTCCGCCTACGGAGCGCCCACCAGCCTGGAGCTGGCCATGCTGCCCACCAACGCCGCGGGCCTCAAGACGCAGACCACCTACATCCCCGAATAACACCAGTCAGCCTCTGAAAGAGCTTCTCCGCCCGGGGAGGCTCTTTTTTGCGCGGTTCGGCGCGAAGGGGGACGACGCCGTTCCTGCGGACATATTGAAACGGGTTCACCAAATACGCCATGCCGTTGCCGCGCCAACCAATATTTCTTGTACAATAAGGTAAAATATTTACGGAATCGCACCAAAATCCCTTGACAAGTCAGCCTGTGTTTCATAAAATAGGGAACAGGTGATGACATATGAACAAGCTGCAGCGGATCCGCGACAATCTCGCGGCCGGGAAACTGAGCTTCGGTACCCATGTGTCCAACACGGACGCCGATTTTTACGAAATGTGCGGCCTGGTGGGCTATGATTACATTTGGATCGACAACGAGCATGCCGGCATGACGCAGCCGATGATCAAGAACGCGATCATCGCCACCAACGCCGGCGGCTGCGCGGCCTTCGTCCGTGTGCCGGACCATGAGACTGCCCATGTCAAGCCGGTGCTGGAATGCGGCCCCGACGGCGTGATCTTTCCCATGGTGAACACGGCGGCCGAGGCGAAGCAGTGCGTGGACAGCTGCCTCTATCCGCCCAAGGGCAAGCGCGGCTTCGGTCCGCTGCGCGCCATCGATTACGGATGCCGCAGCTGGGAGGATTACATCCCCAACGCCGAAAAGGAAACGCTGCGGCTGATGCAGTGCGAAAGCGCGCAGGCGGTGGCGAACCTCGAGGAGATCATGGCGGTGCCCGGCGTGGATGTCATCATCTGCGGCCCGATGGACCTGTCGGCCTCCGTCGGCAAGCCGGGGCAGTTCAGGGATCCCGAGGTCGTGGAGCTGATGGAGACCATCATCCGCAAGTGCAAGGCCGCCGGCAAGCCCTTCGGCCTGTCCATCGGCATGGATCTCGAACTGATCCGTTTCTGGAAGGAGCGGGGCGCGAGCTTCCTCTCCATGGGTACGCCGCTGGATTATTTCCGCGAGCTGAGCGTGAAGATGATCGGTGAGGTCCGCAAATGACCCGCCGTTGATCGTTGGAAAAACCATTTTCATCAGGAAGGGGAGACGCGAACCGTGGAAAACAAATCCGCTGAGGTCCGGTCCGGAAATGTCTTTCTGGACAAGGTCGTGCCGACGGTGCAGCACGTGACCGAAACGATCATTGACTGGTTGTCGGTGATCCTGCTGTCCGGCATATTCATCCTGGGTCTGGCGCAGGTCATCTGGCGCTGGATCCTCAACAACCCGATCGTGTGGTCGGAGGAGCTGATCCAGCTGACCTATGTGTGGATCTGCTACCTCGGCTGGACCATCGCCGAACGCAAGGATTCCCACATCCGCATCACGGCGATCCTGAACATGCTGCCCAAGGGCGCGCAGAAATGGGTGCAGATCCTCTGCCACATCCTGTGCATCGTGTTCTCCGTGCTGATGGTGTACTACGGCATCAAGCTGGTGGGCATCGGCATGAAGCGTACCGCCGTGTCCCTGGCGCTGAACTACGGCATCGTGTACACGATGGGACCGATCGCGAACTTCGTGATCATCTTCTACGAGATCGCCGCCCTGATCGAGTGCTTCACCAAGGGCCCGCGTGACTACAGAGACAAGGGAGGCGACGAAGAATGACAGTCGCGTTGATCGCGTTCCTGGTGCTGCTGTTCACCGGTCTGCCGCTGTACGTCAACCTCGGCCTGACCTCCTTCCTGTACTTCTTCATGACGGGTCAGAACCCCGTCACCGTGGTGCAGCGTATCACTCAGGCCTCCAACTCCTTCACGATGATCGCCGCGCCCTTCTTCATCCTGATGGGCAACCTGATGAACACCGGCGGCGTGACCCGCAAGATGTTCCATTTCGCCAATGAGATCGTCGGCACCGTGCCCGGCGGCATGGGCCATGCCAACATCCTCTGCTCCGCGCTGTTCGCCGGCATGAGCGGTACCGCCGTTGCCGACGCCGGCGGCCTGGGCAACATTGAGATCGAGGCCATGCGCGAGGTCGGCTATGACGATGACTTCTCCTGCGCCGTCACCGCCGCTTCCGCCGTGCTGGGCCCCATCATCCCGCCGTCCCTGCCCATGGTCATTCTGTGCGTGACCGTCGGCGCTTCCGTCGGCCGCTGCTTCATCGGCGGTCTGCTGCCCGGCGTGCTGCTGGCCGTGACCCTGTGCGCCATGGTCGCGTACTATGCCCACAAGCGCAAGTATCCGCGCAATCCGCGCCCGACCGCGAAGTCTCTGTGGAAGGCCTTCAAGGACGCGTTCTTCGCCCTGCTGTCTCCCGTGATCCTGTTCGCCGCCATCTATACCGGCATCGTGACCACCACGGAGGCCTCCATCATCGCCGCCTTCTACTCGCTGCTGATCGGCCTGTTCATTTACAAGGACCTGAAGCTGAAGGATATCCCGCAGGTGATGCTGATGACCTGCGAGACGACCGGCGTCGTGCTGTCCATCGTGATGACCGCCAACATCTTCGGCTACGTGCTGACCATCGCTCAGATCCCGCAGGCCATCACCGCCGTGCTGACCTCCATCACGAACAAGTATCTGTTCCTGCTGGTCATCAATCTGTTCCTGCTGTTTGTGGGCTGCTTCATGGAGGGCACCGCTGCCATCCTGATCCTGAGCCCGATCCTGATCCCCGCCATGGTGAACATGGGCGTCGATATCACCCAGGCCTGCATGATCATGCTGCTGAACCTGATGATCGGCGTTGTGACCCCGCCTGTGGGCGTGGTGCTGTACGTCACCTCGAACGTCGGCCATGTGTCGGCGAACCGCGTCATCAAGGCAACGATCCCGTTCCTGATCCCGCTGTTTATCACGCTGATGCTGGTGACCTATGTGCCCGGCATCACCACCTGGCTGCCCACGCTGCTGTACGGCGGCTGATGAACCGAACAGAACCGGCAGACGCCGGTACTGAAATAAAAAGGAGGAACCCCGGTATGAAGAAGATCCTTGCTCTGGTTCTGGCTCTCTCTATGGTCCTGTGCGTTGCCGCCAGCGCTTCCGCCCTCGAGATCAAGTGGGCCAGCGTGCATCCCGACACCGCCATCCCCACCCAGATGATGATGCGCGTCATCGAAGAAATCAACGCCAACGCTGACGATGTCCATGTGACCGGCTATCCGAACGGCACCCTGGGCGGCTCCACCGACGTGGTGGAGGCTGTGCAGGAGGGCATGATCGAAATGATCACCGAAGGCCCTGCCCAGTTCCAGTCCTGGATCCCGAAGGCCGCCCAGGTTGAGGCGCCCTTCCTGTGGCAGTCCGTTGACCACATGCTGAACGCCCTGAACGGCGGCTATCGCGATACCCTGAACGAGCTGTTCGCCAGCATCAACGTCCGCATCCTGGGCGCCTTCTACTATGGCACCCGTCAGCTGACCACCAACAAGCCCGTGACCACCCTGGCCGATCTGGCCGGCATGAAGATCCGCGTGCCTCAGACCGAGCTGTACGTGAAGATGGTCGAGTCCTGGGGCGCCGCTGCCACCCCCATGAACATCAACGAGCTGTACATGGCCCTGCAGACCGGTACCGTTGACGGCCAGGAGAACCCCCTGACCACCTACGAGTCCTACAAGTTCTACGAAGTGGTCAAGAACGTTTCTCTGACCAACCACATCATCTGCCCCAACATGATCTTCATCAACGAAGACGTTTGGAACCAGATTTCCGAGCATGACCAGGAAGTCATCACCACCGCCGTGGCCAATGGCATCGCCTGGGAGCATGAGGCTCAGCTGGAAGCCGAAGCCACCCTGCAGGAGTCCCTCGCCTCTGAGTATGGCGTGACCTTCTACGAAGTGGACGACACCATCCGCGAAGCCACCGTGCCCTTCATCAAGCCCTACATCGAGGACTGGGATCTGCTGCAGTCCATGGCCGAATAATTCCGGACATACGCAGAACGCAGGGAGCCGCAAGGCTCCCTGTTTTCTTTACCCGATGCCACGCTGCCCGGAAAGCCTGGAGGCCTGCCGGCACAGCGCGGCTGACCGCGGTCGGAGAGAGACACACACGCCGGTGGGGACAACCGGTTCCTCATGTGCCTGCATTTCCGCGAAGACCGCCACGGAAAAACCCGCGCGCGCTTTCAGACAGCAGGAATCGACCCGCCCGGTATCGAAAAGTCCATCCACGGAATAACCATCGGAGGTGCTTCCATGGAACGCAGATACGCCTGCTTCTCCCATCGCGAATGCGAATACTATCCCTGCCATCCGGGCGCTGATCCGGACAGCTTCAACTGCCTGTTCTGCTACTGTCCCCTCTATCTGCTGGGGGAGGCCTGCGGCGGAGAGTTCCGCATGCTGCCCAACGGCGTCAAGGACTGCACCGAATGCCTCTACCCGCACGATCCCGCGAACTACGACGCGATCATCAACAGGCTGACGGCGCTTTCCCGGGAACGCATTGGGAAGGAAACCGGATAAAAGAACATCAAAAAAATCCCCCGCGCGGGGCGGGGGAAGGTGTTGCCGGGAAAATTACTCGGTCACGAAGGCCAGGCTGGTCAGGATGTCGATACCGGTCTGGATCTCATCCTCGGTGATATCGGTGTTGTCCAGGCTCAGCATGTTGACCTCGATGAAGTAGCCGTGGTAGATGGTCAGGATGAAGCCGTAGTCGGACTCAGCGCCGTTCTCGTCCACCACGACCAGCTTGGTGCCGTAGCCGGTGGTCTTGCTGGTGTCCACGGTGGCGTTGTTGAAGTCGCCGGTCATCCACTCGACCATCTGGGCATACTCTTCGTCGCTCAGATCGTTCAGGGTGTAATCGCCGAACTCTTCGCTGTAGGCGATCAGCAGCTCGTAGTAAACGCCGGTGCCGTCGTTGGGCCAGAAGTCGGCGTCCAGCTCGTCGGGATCGTCGGTCTCCACGGTCATGGTGTAGCCTTCGGGCACATCCACGGTGATGCTGATGGGGGTGCCGGCAGCAACGCCGGCTTCGATCAGATCGTCGTCATCCTCGGTCACGATCAGGGACTCAACGATGGAATCCTCACCGGTGATGGCTTCGATGTTCTCTTCCATCACTTCCTCGGCGACCTCGGCAGGGGTATCGTTGTCGGCGAAGGCGGTAACGCTGAACAGCATCATGGCAGCCAGCAGCAGAGCAATGAACTTCTTCATGAGAAATACCTCCAAAAGATTTTGTCAGTCACTGAGACCGGGCAGATCAGTAGCTCAGATACGCAAGCATCATGTAGCCGCTCTTGCCGGTGGAAGGATCATACACAGCAGCCCAGGTGGAGCCCTTGGCGGTCATGGTCAGCGTCTGGCCCTGCTTGTAGGTGCCGATGACGGTGCTGCCGCTCTTGCTGGGGATGTTGCGCATGTTGACCCAGCCGGTGGGAGAGGAGGGACGGGCGGTCACGGTGGTGGGGCTGATCAGCTGCATGCCATCGGTGGTGACGCCGACAGCGGCCTTGGAGGAGCTGGTGCTCAGATAACGGCTCTGAACATAACCCTTCATGGTGCGGCCGGTGGTGGTGTGGGTGAACTGGATGTAGGACCAGTCGCCGGAGGTGCTCAGCACGGTCACCTGGTAGCCGTTGGGCAGGCTGTCGATGCGGTTGTTGCAGTGCGTCAGCATGCTGGAGCGGCAGTTCAGGGGCTTGCCGTTGGAAGTGTAGACCCAGGCGGTGGTGCCGGCCGCGTCAGCGGTGCAGGTCACAGCCATCATGGCCATCACGAGCAGGCAGATGACGGAAAGGATACGGAGCTTCTTCATGGTTGTTGCCTCCATTTCAATTTGGACATCCGGACGCCAGATCATGGAATCCGAAGCTCTATGATAATCATACCACAAAAGCTGTCAAAAGGGAAGATGAAAAACACCGGTTTTTACAAAAAAGTCAAATATACAGGGGTGTATATTTACATTATTGTAACATCATGATGCCGGCGTCAGCCGCCCCAGGCTTCCAGCAGCAGGCAGGCGAGCCGCACGGCGTTGTCCGTGTTGCCGCCCCCGGCGGTGACGCACAGCACCATGCCGCCGGGCTCGATGCCGTAGCGGCCGAGGCCGGTCAGCGTATCCGCAGGGATGCCGTACAGGTGGGTCGCGCCGTCCGCTTCCGCGTAGCCGGCGGAGAGGTCAAGACCCTCGCAGGCGGCCATCAGCTCCGTTTGATCCTCCAGCGGCAGGAAGACGCCGGTCTCCGCGTAGCGCTGAAAATCATCGGCTTTCAGCAGATACAGGTCGCCCTGGCGGTTGGTCAGGTAGGCCGTCAGCTGCATGGTGCCGTAGTAGCTGTCGCCGAGCAGCATCAGGCAGCCGATCTCCTGCTGGTCGGGCAGCTTTTCCTGCCGCAGCGCCTCCAGGTCATCGTCCAGCAGCTCCTCGTCGCCGAGGGTGGCGGAGACATACAGCTGCAGCTGACGGTCCTCGGGGATCTGCGGCGCTGTCACGGTGAAGATGAGGTTCCAGCCGAGCACGGCCGCGGCGACGAGCGCGAGGTAGCGCCATTTGCAGTACTGCCAGTGCCGGGACAGCGCCTGCCGGTCGATGATGAGCTTCATGCGGCGGTCTCCTTTGCGTATGATGACCTCATTGTAGCACGGCGCGCGGCAAAACGCAAACCACGGCCGGCGGGTGGTGGGGAAAACACTGGTTTCGTGGTTACTGCTGATCTCAAGCCCCCGGGGAGTGCCAAGGGCAGCAGCTCCCTGACTTCGCTCCGATTCGTGAGGATCGACCGGTTCCGGGCGCTGCGTTTTCCCGGAAGCGCCGGACATGGCGCATATCCAAAAGACACCGTCACGACCGGCGGTGTCTTTTGGCAAGGCTGTTTGTGTGAGATCAGCACTTTTCGCACAGGCGGAGCAGCGCTTCCGTCACGGTCTCCATATCCTCCGGCGTGCCGACGGTCACCCGCAGCCACGGTGCGAGACGGCCGGAGGCAAAATGCCGCACGAGGATGCCCTCTTCCCTCAGCGCCAGCTGCACGGGCTTCGCGTCCTCCCGGGCGGCGCGGACGAACAGGAAATTCGTGCCGGAGGTCAGCACGGGGATACCGGCGGCGCGCAGCGCGTCACGGCAGCGGTCGCGGGCTGCGCACACGGTGGCCACCGTGCCGGCGGTGTAGGCTTCATCCAGGATGGAGGCCTCCGCGGCGGCCTGGGCGATGCAGTCCAGCGGATAGCTGTTGAAGCTGTCGCGGATGCGGCGCAGCGTGTCGATCAGCTCCGGCGCGCCGAGGGCATAGCCGACGCGCATGCCTGCCAGCGCGTGGGACTTGGAGAAGGTGCGCACGATCAGCAGATTGTCGAATTCCTTCAGCAGCGGCAGCGCGTTCACAGGGGAGAAGGCGGCGTAGGCCTCATCCACCAGCAGCACATGGCCGTGGGCCCGGGCATGCTCCGCCATCCGGCGGAGCTCCTAAAGGGGCAGGATCAGTCCGGTCGGCGCGTTGGGGTTGGCCAGCGCCATCGGCAGGCCCTGCAGCATGCCGTCCACATCCACCGTGAAATCGGCCTTCAGCGGCACCGTGCGGTAATCCACGCCGAAGAGGTTCGCGTACACGGGATAGAAGGAGTAGGTGATATCCGGCGCCACCAGCGTTTTTCCGGCGAAGAAGGCGGCGAAGGCAAAGGCCAGCACCTCGTCCGAGCCGTTGCCGCAGAAGACCTGCTCCGGCCGCAGCCCGTTCACCTTCGCGATGGCCTCCCGCAGCCGGGTGGCCTCCATGTCCGGGTACAGCCGCAGGCGGCTCTGCGCTTTTTCGATGGCGGCCGCCACACCGGGCGCGGGCGGGAAGGGGTTCTCGTTGGTGTTCAGCTTGATGAAAGTCCGGTCCTTCGGCTGCTCGCCCGCCGTATAGGGGGTCAGGTGAAGGGCCAGCTCGCTTGCGTATGCCATGTTCAGCCTCCGTCAGACCATCCGCACCGGTACACCCTCCGTCTGGAGGTAGTGCTTCAGGTCACTGATCTTCAGAATTCCGAAATGGAACAGCGTCGCGGCCAGGGCGGCATCGGCGCCGCCGACGGTCAGCGCGTCCCGGAAATGCTCCGGCGCGCCGGCGCCGCCGCTGGCGATGACCGGCACGCCCACCGCGTCGGCGATGGTGCGGGTCACATCCAGGGCAAAGCCGTTGCCCACGCCGTCGGTGTCCATGCTGGTCAGCAGGATCTCACCGGCGCCGCGGCGCACACCGTCCACAGCCCACTGCACGGCGTCCAGCCCGGTATTGACGCGGCCACCGTTGATGTACACATCCCAGCCGCCGCCGGCCCGGGACTTGACGTCCATGGCCAGCACGATGCACTGGGAGCCGAAGCGCAGCGCGGCCTCAGTGATGAAATCAGGATTCCGCACTGCCGGGCTGTTGATGGATACCTTGTCCGCGCCCAGCATCAACAGGCTGCGGATCTGGCCGATATCGGAGATGCCGCCGCCCACCGTGAAGGGGATGAACACCTGCTCCGCCACGCGGGATACGACGTCGAGCATCGTGCCGCGGGCCTCGTGGGAGGCGTTGATGTCCAGCAGCACCAGCTCGTCGGCGCCGGCCTCGTTGTAGCGCACGGCGGCCTCCACGGGATCGCCGGCGTCACGGATGTTCACGAAGTTGATGCCCTTCACCACGCGGCCGTCGCGGATATCCAGGCAGGGGATGATGCGCTTGGTCAGCATGAGGCCGCCCCCTTCCATTCGGCGAAGCGGCGCAGCATCCGCAGGCCGGCGTCGCCGCTCTTTTCGGGATGGAACTGGGTGGCCATGATGCTGCCCCGGCACACCGCGGCGGTGAAGGGGATGATGTAATCCGCCTCCGCGGCGGTAAAGTCGTCGGAGATATCCGCCATGCAGTAGGAATGGACGAAATAGACGCAGGGCTCCTCACCCTCCGCGAAGAGCGGGCAGGAGGAGCGCGTGCGCAGCGTGTTCCAGCCCATGTGCGGCACCTTCAGCGGCGAGTCGGGAAATCGCGTCACCGTGCCGGGGAAGAAGCCGAGCCCGTCATAATGGCCGTTTTCCTCGCTGTGCTCGAACATCAGCTGCATGCCCAGGCAGATGCCCAGCAGCGGGGTGCCGCTGTCCGCAACCTGCCGGATGACCCCGGTCAGGCCCGTGGCGTTGAGCTTCTCCATGGCGTCGCGGAAGGCGCCGACGCCGGGCAGCACCACATGATCCGCCGCCAGGATACGCGCCGGGGCATCCGTGATCTCCGCCTGATAGCCGAGATACTCAAAGGCCTTCTGCACGCTGCGGAGGTTGCCCATGCCGTAATCGATAATGGCGATCAAGCCATCACACTTCTTTCTGGGAAAATACTTTATCAAACTAAAGCGACACCCGGTTTTTTTCCTCCCCGCGCACAGCGCACGGGGAGGAGAAAGGGATCAGTCGCGGTGGAGGATCTCGTCGCGGCGCGGGCCGTTGGACACCAGATGCACCGGCACGCCGCAGGCCTTCTCGATGAAATCGACATAGCGCTTGCAGTTGTCAGGCAGGGCGTTGTAGTCCTTGATGCCGCGGATATCGCTCTTCCAGCCGGGCAGCTTTTCATACACAGGCTTGCAGCCCATCAGCGTGGGGGTGGCGGGGAAGTCGGTGATGCGCTCGCCGTCGGCGGTCTCATAGGCCACGCAGACGGGGATCTCATCCAGATAGCCCAGCACGTCCAGGTTGGTCAGCACGACCTCGGTGGCGCCCTGCACCATCACACCGTAGCGGGTGGCCACGGCGTCGAACCAGCCCACATCGCGGGCACGGCCGGTGGTCGCGCCGAATTCGCCGGCGTCACCGCCGCGGCGGCGCAGCTCGTCGCCCTCGGGACCCTCCAGCACGGAAACGAACGCGCCGGCGCCCACGCAGGAGGAGTACGCCTTGGTCACGCAGTAGATGTCCGTGAAATCCTTCGGGGACACGCCCGCGCCGATGCAGCCGTAGCCGGCCAGCGGGGAAGAGGAGGTGGTGTAGGGATAGATGCCGTGATCGGGATCGCGCAGGGAGCCCAGCTGGCCCTCCAGCAGGATGACCTTGCCCTCCTTGTTCGCCTTGTACAGGTACTGCGTGGTGTCGCAGACCATCGGGCGGATCTTCTCGGCCTGGGCCTCCAGGATGGCCATCAGCTCGTCGATGTCGATCGGCGGCTTGTGATACAGATGCTCCAGCAGCACATTCTTCTTCACCAGGGCGATCTCCAGGCGCTTGCGCAGCAGATCGTGATCGTACAGCTGGCACACCTGGATGCCCACCTTGGCGAACTTGTCGGAATAGAAGGGCGCGATGCCGCTCTTGGTGGAGCCGAAGGCACTCTTGCCCAGACGCTCCTCCTCGAACTTGTCGAAATCCACATGATAGGGCATCATGACCTGGCAACGGTCGGAGATCAGCAGCTTCGGCATCGGCACGCCGCGGCTGGTGAGGCTCTCCAGCTCGCGCAGGAGGGCATCGATGTTCAGAGCCACGCCGGGGCCGATGATGTTGGTGATATGCTGATGGAACACGCCGGACGGCAGCAGATGCAGGGCAAACTTGCCGTACTCGTTGATGATGGTGTGACCGGCGTTGGCGCCGCCCTGGAAGCGGACGACCACGTCGCTCTTTTCGGCCAGCACATCGGTGACCTTGCCCTTGCCCTCGTCGCCCCAGTTGGCGCCTACAATAGCCTGTACCATGGGTTTTCCTCCTTATCGGTTCACAGCGGAACAGTTGACTTGATCACAGCTTGTTTAATCGTTAATGCGGCTGATGCGCTCCATGGCCTTCCGGGTCAGCTCCAGGGTGTTGAAGGCGGTGAGGCGGAAGTAGCCGGCACCGGAGGGGCCGAAGCCCTCGCCGGGGGTACCGACGATGTTGCACTTCTTCAGCAGCAGATCGAAGAACTCCCAGCCGGAAAGGCCGTCGGGGGTCTTCAGCCAGATGTAGGGCGCGTCCTGACCGCCGAACACGGTGAAGCCCTGGGCGATCAGGCTCTCGCGGATGATGCGGGCGTTCTCCATGTAGCCGGCGATGACGGCCCTGATCTCCCGCTGGCCCTCCGGGGAGTACACCGCCGCGGCGCCGCGCTGCACGGGATAGCTGACGCCGTTGAACTTGGTGGCCATGCGGCGCTTCCACATGGCGTTCAGGCTGACCTTCTCACCGCTTTCGGACAGGCCGCACACCTCATGCGGTACGATGGTGTACGCGCAGCGGGTGCCGGTGAAGCCGGCGGTCTTGGAGAAGGAATTGCACTCGATGGCCACCTCGCGGGCACCCTCGATCTCGTAGATGGACATGGGGATATCCGGCGTGGTGATGTAGGCGCGGTAGGCGGCGTCGTAGATGATCAGCGCGCCGTGCTCCCGGGCCCAGTCCACGAACACCTTCAGCTGCTTTTTGTTCAGCACGGTGCCGGTGGGGTTGTTCGGGTAGCAGAGATAGATGACATCCACGTCACGGTCCGGCACGGCGGGCACGAAGCCGTTCTCCGCGTTGCAGGGGAGATAGACCAGCCGGTCCCAGCGGCCGTCCACATAATCACCGGCGCGGCCGGCCATGGCGTTGGAATCCACATACACGGGGTACACGGGGTCGGTCACGGCGATGACCGCGTCCCGGGAGAACAGCTCCTGGATGTTGCCGACATCGCACTTGGAGCCGTCGGAGATGAACACCTCGTCAAAGGCGATGTCCACGCCGCGGGCGGCATAATCCCCCTCGCGGATGGCGTTGACCAGGAAATCGTAGCCGAAATCGGGGCCGTAGCCGCGGAAGGTCTCGCGGACGCCCATTTCGGCCACAGCCTGCTGCATGGCGTCGATGACGGCGGGCACCAGCGGCTGGGTCACATCGCCGATACCCAGGCGGATGATATCCGCGTCGGGATTTTCGGCCTGGAACTCCTTCACGCGGCGCGCGATCTCGGCAAACAGGTAGGAGCCGGGGAGCTTCTGAAAGTTGTCGTTGACATGGAACATCGGAAAGATTCTCCTTTCGGATCGGCCGATGGGGGAGACGTCACGCGTCCTCCGGCCACTCGCCGTCACAGATGAAGGCCGCGGGGCCCTCCTGATACACATGATTGTTTTCCGCCCACAGGATGTGGAGCGTGCCGCCGCGCAGCTGCACCTCGCAGGCGCGATCCGTCAGGCCGAGCCTGGCGCAGGCGACCGCCACGGCGCAGGCGCCGGTGCCGCAGGCGAGCGTTTCGCCGGAGCCGCGCTCCCACACGCGCACGCGCACGTGGCCGCGGTCCAGCACCTTCGTGAATTCGATATTGGCGTGGGCCGGAAAGCGGGGATGCTTTTCCAGCAGCGGGCCGAAGGTCTCGAAGCCGCAGACGGCGATATCCTCCACGGGGATCACGCAATGCGGATTGCCCATCGACACGGCCGACACGGTGAACGACCGGCCGCCGGCCTCCAGCGTGAAGCACCGGGGGTCCGTATCCGCCGGCAGCAGCGGGATCCGCGCCGCCTCGAGGACCGGCTCGCCCATATCCACCCGGACCGAGGCGATCTGCCCGTTCTCAGGCCGCAGCGTCAGCGTTTTGATGCCGGCGCGGGTCTCGAGCGTCACCTCCGTGCGGTCCGTCAGACCGCGGTCGTAGACATACTTGCCGATGCACCGGGCCGCGTTGCCGCACATTTCGCCCTCGCTGCCGTCGCTGTTGAACATCCGCATCCGGAAATCGGCGCGGTCGCTGGGGCCGATCAGCACCAGCCCGTCCGAGCCGACGCCGAAGTGCCTGTCGCTGATGCGCACCGCCAGCCCGGCGGGATCGCGCACGTTGTTGCGGAAGGCATCCACATAAATGTAGTCATTGCCGATGCCGTGCATCTTGGTGAACCGCACAGGACGCCCTCCTTCGGTCCGGAAAACCGGCACAACGGATATTATACCCTGTTTTTCACATTCCGTAAAGGGTTAAAGAGGGCAAATCGGCCGGGAAAACAGCGAAAATACCGCGGACGGACAAGCAAAACCCCCGGCGGACCGGGGGCGTCGCTTATTCGGGCATGGATACGGCGTAAACGCTGGAATCGGCGGCGATCAGCATATAGCCGTCGCCGGTCAGGCCGATGTAGGAGGTGGCCTGTACGCCCTCGGGCAGGGGCAGCGTATAGGGATAGAAGCGCTGCACTGTGGAGCTGGAGCGGTAAAGCGTATCACCGGACAGGGCGTAGATGCTGCTGTCCTTCAGGAACGCGCCGATACAGGTCTCCGGCAGGTTAAAGCGGTTGTCCGTATCGGTACCGATGAGGATACGCAGGTTGGTGATGCTCTGACTGCTGCCGGACTGGGAGGTGGGGGCCAGCAGGATCGAAGCGTCACCGCGGCTGGGGATCAGCGAATCGATGACCTTCCAGCCGTACACCAGCTTGCTGCTGTTGGTATCCTGCACGGCCTTGTAGTCGAAGGTGTACATCAGCTGGGTGGTGAATACGCGCAGGCGGCTGTTCTCAAAGATCACCTTGTAAGCCAGGTTCTCGCCGAGGGACACCTCGCCGGTGTTCATCTTGCCGACCTCAAAGGTGTTCATCACTGTGTTGATGGCCGTGCTGTACACATCCAGCGCGAGCGTCCACATGTACTGACCGCTGTCGCCGTAGAAGCCGACATCCAGCAGCAGCATGCCGGAGAAGCCCTCGGACTCCTCGTCGACCTGGGAGCCCTGCAGGTCCTTCACCAGCAGGTCCGGGTTGGTATCGTCGCCGATGACCACCGCGGCGTAATTCGTGCCGATGCGGGCAAACTGCACGGTGGAGGTCATGGCCTCGTTGTAGGTCGTGCGGCCGCTGCTGTTGATGATGTAGATCTGCGCGCCGGCCCACACGATGACATTGCTGTCCGATACGCTGAAGGACGCGTTGCTGCCCACGGGCACAGACCAGCGGTAGGCGCCCGTCGTGGAGCAGCACTGGATGGACGCGCCGTCATAGTACAGCACGCCGTCCCCGAAGGCGGTCACATCCTGATCGCTGTAGCAGGGCAGCTGTGTGGCGGTGATCTCCGTGGTTTTGCCCATGCTGTTCAGCAGCCGCAGGGCCACCACCGCGATGGTGACAAGCAGCAGCAGGATGATCCAGTTGCGGATCCGCCGGCGCCGGCGCTGCTCGTCCTGGGCGCGGTTCCTTGAATATGAATAGCGGGATTTGCTCTGCATGGCTCCTCCTCGTCAGTGCTTCCGGTGATCGTGCTCCCCGGCCGAAGGGGGAGTCAAATCATTATAGCAGATTTCCGGACGGTATGCAACCCGGGGTCAGCCGCCGTTTTCAGGCGCGTTGGCCCAGGCGTAAACGGCGTCGGCGGCCGCGGCGGTCATGCCCTCGGCCTGGCGCAGCTCCTCCGGGGAGGCGGCGCGGATGGCCTTCAGCGAGCCGAAATGCTTCAGCAGCGCGCGGCGGCGCTTGGGTCCGATGCCGGGGATCTCCTCCAGCCGGCTCTGCACGGCGGCCTTGCCCCGCAGCGCGCGGTGGTGGGTGATGGCGCAGCGGTGCGCCTCGTCACGGACACGCTGCACCAGCTGCAGCTCTGGCGTGTGATGGTCCAGCACCACGGGCTCCTCGCGGTCCGGCAGATAGATCTCCTCCAGCCGCTTGGCCAGGCCGAACATGGCCACGTCGGCGCCGATATCCAGCAGTGCCTGCCGGGCGAAGCGCAGCTGCTGCGGGCCGCCGTCGATCAGCACCAGGTCCGGCAGATCGGAAAACCTGCCGCCGACCGCCGGCAGCCCCTGGGCCTCCCGCTCGGCCTTTTCCCGCAGACCGTGGGCAAAGCGCCGTCCCAGCACCTCGTTCAGGGAGGCGAAGTCGTTGGCGCCCTCCACCGTTTTGATGCGGAACTGCCGGTACTCCTTTTTGGCCGGCTCGCCGTTGATGAACACCACCATGGAGCCGACGGACAGCACGCCCTGGGTGTTGGAGATATCGTAGCCCTCGATACGCCGGGGCGTTTCCTTCAGCCCCAGCGCCCTGCCGAGGGCCGCGGCCGCGCCGACGGTGCGCTCCTGCTTCACCTGGGCTTTGGCGTTCCGCTTTTCGAGGGCGTCGGTAGCGTTTTTGACGGCCAGCAGCACCAGATCGTGCTTCTCACCGCGCCGGGGCGTGGCGACCGTAACGGCGGCGTTCTTCTGCCCGCGCAGCCAGTTTTCGACATCCACCGCCGCGCCGTCGGGCAGCGCCTGCACCAGCACATGGCGGGGGATCAGCGCGCCTTCCTCATAATATTGCAGCAGGAAGCCGAAGAGGATATCCTCCGGCTGCTCGCCGCCCTCACGCTCCAGCAGGAAATGGTCGCCGCCCACCATGCGTCCGCCGCGCACATACAGCAGCTGCACCATCGCGTCGATGCCGTCCGTGGCCACGGCGAGGATGTCCTGCTCGCTCTGCGCCGTCTGGATGGCGATCTGCCGCTCCATCAGGCCGCGCACATCGCGGATCTTGTCCCGCAGCACGGCGGCTTTTTCGTAATGCAGCGTGGCGGCGGCGTCGTTCATCTCCCGCTCCAGCTTGCCGATCACTTCCCTGTAGTTGCCGTTCAGGAAGGACAGCACGCCGTCCAGCATGTCCCAGTAGGCTTCCTCCGTGCATTTGCCGGCGCACGGGGCCATGCACTTGCCGATATCGTAGTTGATGCACGGCCGCCGGGGCGCCCTGGGCGGCAGCTCCATACGGCAGGTGCGCAGGGGGAACACATCCCGCACGGCGTCGATGATCTGCCGTACGGCGGTGGCGCCGATATAGGGTCCGAAATACTTCGCGCCGTCCTTCTCCATCCGCCGGGCCAGCTCCAGCCGGGGAAAGGGCTCCTTCAGGTTCAGCCGCAGGTAGGGGTAATGCTTGTCGTCCTTCAGCAGGATGTTGTAGTACGGCCGGTGCAGCTTGATGAGGTTGCACTCAAGGCACAGCGCCTCCAGATTGCTTTCGCACAGCAGGATATCGAAATCCGCGATGTGCGAGATCATCGCGTCGACCTTGGGTGTGTGCGCGGTCTCGCGGAAGTAGGAGCGCACGCGGTTCTTCAGGTTCACCGCCTTGCCGACATAGATGATGGTGCCGTCGGCGTCCTTCATCAGGTAGCAGCCGGGGCTGTCCGGCAGCATGGCGATCTTCAGCTCCAGGTTTTCGCCCCAGTTTTTCATGCGCTTTCCCTCCTTCCGCATTCTGAACATTCATGAAAACCGCGCCGCTCCGTGAGGAACGGCGCGGCGGCTTCGGAGCTTTTACGCGATCTCCAGCGCCATCTCCATCATCTGGGTGAAGGTGGTCTGACGGTCCTCGGCGGGCAGATTTTCACCGGTGACCAGGTGGTCGGAGATGGTCAGGATACTCAGGGCGTTCTTGCCGGCGCGGGCGGCGTTCAGGTACAGGGCGCCGGTCTCCATCTCGGTGGCCAGCACGCCCAGCTTCGCCAGCTTCATGCTGCGGCCGGATTCATCATAGAAGGCGTCGGAGGAATACACAGGGCCGGGCACGGCGGTCACGCCCAGCTTTTCGGCGGCGGCCACGGCGTTCTTCAGCAGCTCATAGGAGCAGCAGGGCGCCATCTGGCAGTTGATGCCGAACTGGGAGCCGAAGTTGGAATCCGTGTAGGCGGACATGGCCAGCACCACATCGCGCACCTTCAGGTTCGTGCTGATGCCGCCGGCGGAGCCCACGCGGATGATGTTCTCCACGCCGTAGAAGTTGAACAGCTCATAGGAATAAATGCCGATGGCGGGCTGACCCATGCCGGACGCCATGACGGATACGCGCTTGCCGTGCCAGGTGCCGGTATAGCCCTGCACGCCGCGGACATTGTTCACCAGCACGGGATTTTCCAGATAGGTCTCCGCGATGAATTTGGAACGGAGCGGATCGCCGGGCATAAGCACGGTGCGGGCAAAATCGCCCTCTTTCGCGTTGATGTGGGGCGTAGGAATGTTGGCCATGTGGAAGCAGCTCCTTTCAGAACGATCTGTGTAGCTTTATTGTACACGAATCGCGGCCAAAAGTACAGGAAAAATCCGCGCGGCATGAAAAAACAGACCAAAAACAGACCATAGTCCGTTATGCTTGACGCGGGCGCCGTTTCCTGCTATACTGTGGTCTGAAAAAGCAAAGGAGCTGAGCGGATGCGCAAGGGCGATGAAAAGAAGCAGGAGATCCTGCAGACGGCGGAGCAGCTGTTCTGCCGCAAGGGCTTCAAAGAGACCAGCGTGCAGGATATCCTGGATGTGCTGCACACCAGCAAGGGCAGCTTCTACCATCACTTTGAATCCAAGGACCAGGTGCTGGAGCAGCTGTGCCGGCGCCGGGCGGAGCTGTCCGCGGCGGATACGGCGGAGCGCGTGGTGGCGCTGCCGGAGGGCGATCCGGCACGGCTGAACGAGGTGCTGATGGGGATGCTGCCGCTGAAGAACGGCGAAGCGGAATTCATGGCCATGCTGCTGCCGATCCTGTTCACGGCGGAGGGCCGGACGCTGGCCGTGGCCTATCAGGACGCGCTGACGGAGGCGTTTTCGCCGATGCTGGAGCGCGAGCTGCTGGCGGCCTGCCGCAGCGGCCTGCTTTGCACGCCCGGCTCGCAGCCGCTCACGCCGGTGATCTGCGCGATCCTCAACCGCTGCTGGCTGAAGGCGGCGGAGATGATGCTCACGGCGCTGCGGAACGGCGGCGCGGATACGGACGCAACCGATCTGCTGGAGGAGCTGAACATGACCCGCAGCGCGCTGGAACGACTGACGGACGCCCCCTTCGGCAGCCTGCGGCTGATCGATATGAACGAATGGTTCGAGACACGCAAAAGGATCTCTCAGCTGATGGTGCCAGAAGCCAGATAACAGACCGAAGTCTGAAACGGTTCACATAAAAAAGCAGCCGGTACAAACAAAAACCGGCTGCTTTTTTGCGTGACGGGGTCGTCTCAAAGGCTGAGCGCGGCCTCAAGCAGCAGATCGCGGCAGCATTCCTACGGGGTAAAGGGGATCGTCCGGTCCGGCTGCACGCCGCGGCGCATGAAGCCATTGCCATCCAACGCGTCAAGGCTCACGGAGGTGGGGTAGGCCAAAGTGAATTCGTCGGAAACGGCCACGGAGAGCGTGCCGGTCATATCCAGCGTGCCCATGGTGGCGCGGCCGAGCAGCGTGGCGCGGCCCTCCTTTTTCGCCAGCAGCGCGAAGGCCTCGGCGGGACCCTCCGTCCAGGTGTCGGTCAGCAGGATGACCTCGTGCCCGGCGGGCCGGATCACCTCCGGCAGATCGTCCCACAGCGTCAGCTCCTCATCGATCCAGCCGGCCCCGGCTTTCGCGCGGATCTCCGTCATCAGCGCGTCCGCGTCCGGGTCGCCGGCATAGGGAGTCAGCACCGCCAGACGGCGGGCAGCGTTGGCCCGGGTGTACAGCGTACGCAGGTGATGGACCCCGTCCGCCTCGTTCATCGTTTTCGGCGCGTTCAGGATCCAGGGCATGAGGGGCAGCAGCGCGTCGTCCTCTCCGCCCGCGCTGTGACGCAGGTCGATGATCAGCCGGTCCGCCTGCCGCAGCGCGTCCGCGTGGGCTTCCGTCAGCTGCCGCAGCGCTTCGCCGTCGCCGGGCGCGCCCACCGTCAGCAGCAGCGCGTCGCCGCATTGCGTCAGCGCGGTCTCCGGAACCAGCCGCGGGGCAGTGAAACGGCGGAGCGGCAGATCCTCACGGCTGCCGTTCACGTGTTCTGCCAGCACATGGGTCACGGACTTCATCACATTGCCCCAGAGCTCCCGCTCCGGTTCATCCGCGTAAAGGAAATTGCGCTGGAAGCCCCGGCGGTGCAGGCCGGCCGGCGTGCCGTTGAGCTGCACGAGCCGGTCGCCGGGCCGGAAACGGTCGTCGCCCTGCACGGCGGTCACATAAAGGTCGTCCCCGAAGCGGCGGACATCGATGCCGGCGTGCCAGGGCGTATAGCCCTCCGTACGCAGGGAGAGCCGCAGCGTGCGGTCGCCGGTCACGGCGAGCAGCTGGCTCACATAGCGCAGCTGGGTCAGCGCGTCCAGCCGGTGTTCCTTCCATGCCTGTCCGCAGGCCTGGATGTAGTAGCGGAAATCCTCCGCCGTCAGGGCGTTGGGCAGGGCCTTGCCGGCATAATCGTTTTCCAGCAGCCGGATGATGGCGGCCAGCTGCTTGTCGTAAAATTTGTTTTCCAAGAAAAGCGCCTCCCGGATCGGTGCGTTACACCGGGTATTATAATCCTTTGGCGCCGCAAAAGCAACCGCGGATTCGGATAAAAAGGAAATATTTATACCGTAATCAACAAAAAAACGTCGGAATGGGCTTGCAATCCCGGTCCGGACGCGGTACAATAAAGCAAGGGGTAACACCCGACTTTTGAGAAAGAGGGTAATCCGAATGAGCAAGAAGCTTTCCCGCCGCAGCTTCCTGAGAGCTGCCGCGCTGGGCACTGTGGGCCTGGGCGTCATGGGCATGGGCATCGCCGCCGCTGAGGAAGGCGCCGCCAAGTACAACGCCGGCACCTACACCTCCACCCAGTCCACCGGCTTTGCCACCGTGGATGTGACCGTGACCTTCTCCGAGAACGCCATTGAGGACATCAGCTATGAGGTGACCGAGACTTCCGCCAGCGATTTCTTCCCCACCAACGAGGATGCGCTGAAGGCGATGCTGGAGAACATCAAGACTGCCCAGTCCGTTGAGGTGGACGGTGTGTCCGGCGCGACGCTGTGCTCCACCGCCCTGAAGAGCGGCGTTTCCGATTGTATCAACCAGGCTTCCGTGAACTCCGTGGCCGCCGAGGAAGGCGAAGGCGGCGGCGGTGGTATGGGCGGCATGGGCGGCTCCTCCCTGGATGTTGAGGCTGCCAAGGCTGCCGCGAAGGCTGACGGCCGTGTGTGGGGCTATGCCGGCCCCGGTGACTGGCTGGGCGAAGCGCCCGTCATCACCGCCTACACCAAGGAAATGGACTGCGACGTGCTGGTCATCGGCTGCGGCCATGCCGGCGTGCAGGCTGCCTACGCTGCCGCTGAAGAGGGCGCGAAGGTCATCTGCGTGGACAAGCAGGCCAACCTGACCTGGTACGGTGAGGACTTCGGTGCCTGGAACTCCTCCATGGCCATTGCCCAGGGCTTCGGTCCCTACAATCTGGGCGAAGTCATCGACGAGTTCGTGACCCGTGGCGGCGGCCGCTCCAACCAGGAGATCGTCCGTCAGTATGTGGCCAACTCCGGCGAGTGCATGGACAACATGCTGAAGGTCGCCGAGGAGATGGGCGTTGATTCCCGCGCCTGGACCTACGACAACACCCCCGACGGCTGGCTGATCATCCAGTCCAACGTGGATTACGACAAGTACATGGAGACCGGCGATATGTACGCCTCCCTCCAGAAGAACTATCCCCTGAAGCCCGGCACCCGTACCTGGGCCGCCTCCCATCAGTTCATGGGCGTCTACAACGACGAGCCCATCCAGGGCGTGGCCGCCAACTCCGTGCTGCCCCTGATCAACTCCGCCCTGATCGCCAAGGCTGAGCGCGACTTCGGCGCCGAGTATTACATGGGCGTGGCCGGCATCGAGCTGATCCAGAACGAGAATGGCGACGTCATCGGCGCCTATGTGCAGGATACCGCCACCGGCGAATACTGGAAGGTCAACACCGCCAAGGGCGTTGTGGTCTGCGGTGGCGACTATGCCGGCAATGCCGATATGTGCTGGGCGACCCTGAATGAGAAGATGGAGAAGGCCGAGCGCGCCGGTCTGCAGAAGGCCGACTTCTGGTCCTTCATGGGCGGCCGTGACGGCAGCGCCATCAAGATGTGCTGCTGGGCCGGCGGCTTCATCGAAACCTCTCCCCGCGGCGATATGTCCCTGGGCGGCGGCCCGTCCGGCCCCTGGGGCTGCAACGCGATGCTGTGGCTGAATGTGGACGGCAAGCGCTTCTGCAATGAGGGCAACATCACCGCCGCGCAGGCCGCTTCCTACCGCTGCAAGTCCGGCACCGGCTGCCTGGTGACCGACCAGAAGTGGCTGAAGTCTGTCTGCAACTCCGGCATCGAGCATGGCGGCCCCAACGCCGGCCGTCCCCAGTATTATATCGACATGGTGAACGGCATGAACGCCATCGAGCCCGGCACCTTCGGCCAGGTCAAGAACTGCACCATCGCCGAGCGCGGCTACTCCTCTGTGGCCTGCGCCAACACGCTGGATGAACTGTTCGACCTGCTGGGCGTGTACCCGGACGAGGCGTCCCGCGCCGCCGCCAAGGCCAGCATCGAGCACTACAACGAGATGTGCGAGGCCGGTGCCGACACCGATTACGGCAAGGCTGCCTCCGTCATGATCCCCGTGAATGAGGGCCCGTACTATGGCATGACCGCCAGCTTCGGCCCCGGCTCCACCACGCCCTCCATGGTGACCATGTCCGGTATGCTGACCGACGACAACCTGCAGGTGCTGAACGCCGATAACGAGCCCATCAAGGGCCTGTTCGTGGCCGGCAACTGCCTGGGCGGCCGCTACGGCACCGGTTATTCCACCCCCTGCGCCGGCAACTCCATCGGCTTCGCCGGCACCCATGGCCGCGTGGCCGGCAAGAATGCCGCCAAGGCGTAATCCCCGGAGCTTCCAACCAAAAACCAACAGCACCGCCTCCTGTCCGGGGGCGGTGCCTTCATTTGGTTGATTGCGGATGGAAAAGTCAGTCCTCCCGCGCCTTCCGGCCCAGCTTCCGGTAGACCGTCAGATACATGGTGATGTAGCAGGCGAGACCGCCCACCGCGTTGGAGACCGGCTCCGCCATGAACACGCCGTTCACCCCGAAGCCCAGCCGGGGCAGCAGCAGCGTCAGCGGCAGCACGATGATCACCTTGCGGAAGACGGAGAAGAAGATGGCCTGCTTCGCCATGCCCAGGGAGCGGAACACGGACTGGCCCGTATACTGGAAGGTCATGAAGAAATAACCGAAGAAGAAGATCCGCAGGGAATCCGGCCCGGCGGCCAGCAGCGCCTCATCCGTGGTGAAGATGCCCATCAGCCCCCGGGCAAACAGCAGCACGGCCAGCCAGGCGGCGCAGGAGTAGACCAGCTCCGTCACCGTCATGAAGCGGATGCCCTCCCGCACACGCTCCGGCTTGTGCGCGCCGTAGTTGTAGCCCAGCACGGGCTGCGTGCCGTCGGAGATGCCGCTGATGGGCAGCGAGAACATATCGCGCACGGAGTTGACCACCGTCATGATGCCCACATACAGGTCGCCGCCGTAGACCGACAGCGTGGCGCTGCAGGCCACCTGGGTCACACAGTTGGTGGCCTGCAGGATAAAGCCGGAGAAGCCCAGCACCACGATCTCCTTCACCAGCTTCGGCTGCAGCCGCAGGGACTCGTGGCGCAGGGGCATCAGGATCCTTTTGCCCGTCAGGAAGCGCAGCACCCAGAAGAAGGAAACGGCCTGACTGGCCACCGTGGCGATGGCGGCGCCCTCAACACCCATGTTCAGCCCGAAGATCAGCAGCGGATCCAGCGCGATGTTGATGACCGCGCCCAGCAGGGTCGTCAGCATGCCGATACGCGGAAAGCCCTGGGCGTTGATGAAGCCGTTCATGCCGGTGGCCAGCATGATGAACGGCGTCCCCAGCAGATAGATGGACAGATAGGCGTCGGCATACACATAGGAAGCTTCGCTGGCGCCGAAGAGGAACAGCACCGGCCGCCGCAGCAGATAGCACACGGCTGTCAGCACCACGGAGGTGCAGCACAGCAGTGTGCATACATTGCCCATCAGGCTGTCGGCGCGCTCGTCGTCCCCGGCGCCGCGGGCGATGGCGAACAGCGGTGCGCCGCCCGTACCGTACAGGTTGGTGAAGGCCGCCACCAGCGTCACGATGGGGAAGGTCAGCCCGACGCCGGTCAGCGCCAGGGAATCGGTGCCGGGCAGATGACCGATGTAGATGCGGTCCACGATGTTGTAGAGCATCTGCACCAGCTGCGCCAGCGCCAGCGGCACAGCCTGGCGGACGATATGCCCGGACATGCTGCCGCGGGAAAAATCACTGGGATCACGGGTCTGGTTCATACAGGTACGCCTCGATATAAAGAGAATGTGGAATACCGATGAAAACTGTTATGACTTAACCTCCAGGAATTGTCAAGGGGCCGCAGCCCCTTGACTTCAATCCGCAATGCCGGCTTGTTACTGTTCAGGCCCCGGCAGCTGTCGTTGCTGTTTGAAGCTCTGTCCGCAACGGTTTTATCTGGCGTAGCGCATTGTTGACTTGAATCTTGCGCTCGTGCGTTATCTTACAGGAATGTACCCGGCGCCCACTTTTCCGCCGCCGGAAAAGTGGGCGCCGGGGGGCGCAACGGACGTCGACCTGGGCCCCGGTGCGCCCCAC
>R14__coassemble_516_pt1 | contig 26135 bp, 22 predicted proteins | sample R14__metabat2_high_PE_015 | metagenome-assembled genome bin R14
CCCGCCGTGACAGTTTGGCCATAGCTTGTTTATTGGGGGAACGGACGCTTGTCGGAAATCCAGGGCGCCCTCCTCGAGGAAGCTGTCGCCGCAGGCGACTGAGGGAGTTCAGCCGAAATCAGGTGATCCTGTGCACAGGAGGGGCCTGAGCGGTAACAACCTTTTGTGACTGCTCAGGCCCTCTTCCCCGGCGGCTTGATGGGTTGGGGCAGTTTTCCAAAGGCCTGCGCACGGGCTTGCGTATCCCCGTTCCGTCAGGCCTCGGTCATCAGCTCCTCGCCGCGGCCCTGCATCGTCAGGTCGATCAGCATGCCCGGACGGGGCAGCGGCACCGGCGCGATGATATCCTGCCGTTCCCGGAGCAACTCCCGCCAGAGGACGTTCTCCTCCGGCAGCTTGCCCGTGCGGGCCAGGCTGTCGCGGCAGCGCTCCAGGCATTCCCGGCCGAGATCCGCGACCAGATGCTCCGGCACCGCGATCATCGCCGTGTCCGGCTCGCCGTCCACCGTGGCCAGCACCGCTTTGTCGGTGCAGATCTCGTTCCAGTCCGGGCAGATATGCTCATAGACCGGGTAGCGCAGCACGCTGCGGCTGACCCAGATATAGTGCGTATGGTTCAGCTGCTTCTCCCTTGCCACGTTCAGCAGCTGCAGCTTGTTCAGCGCCGGCAGCTTCCGCTCGTCCTCCGCGGAGATCAGGCTCAAGGGCATCCGGTAGCGGGGCTTGTCCTCCAGCGCGTTGGGCATCACAGGCGTCAGCACCCGCAGGAGCCTGGCGTCGGCAAAGCACAGCAGCGGCATCGTTTCCACCGCCGAGAGCAGCCGGAAGTAGACCATATCCTCCGAGGGCGAGTCGCCGTCCTCGCCGGTCTGCCCGGCAAAGCGGGTCACCAGCAGGGGCTGCAGCGTCTCCCGTCCGCGGGTCCGCCGGCGCAGCGCCTGCTGCAGCTTCACCGCGGCGGGTACGCTGCGCAGGAAGGTGCCGTCGCTGGAGGGGATGCCCGTTCTGGCCGAAACGCTGAGGTGGTCGCCGGACAGCAGACCGCCGGCTTCCGGCTGTGCCTCGTTCACCCAGTGCTCCTTCGGCAGCACCGGCAGCTCCCGGGCCGTTTCCGCCCGCAGCACGGCGCGGTGCAGCGTGTACAGCTGCCAGCCCCGGTCATGGGCGAAGAAGCCCACATCCGCTTCCTCCTCCGCCAGGTCGCGCCAGAAGCCCACGGGCGCGAAGCTGAAGCCCGGGTTCAGGAAGGGCGTGCGCAGCGGCTTGACGGAATAGCGCAGCGGGATGCCGCGCCGCAGCCACAGCGTGCCCTGTTCGTCAAAATGATCCGCCGCCAGCGGATAGACCGCGTCCACAGCGTCCAGCGGCGTCGGGAGGGCGCCGGTCAGCGCGCGCTTCGGATCGTCGCCGCCGGAGCATTCGCGCAGGGCCTTCAGCAGCTGCATATCCCAGTTTTTCGTGAAGCTCACGCGGTTTTCCGTCAGCAGCACATAGCCCTCGCCCTGCCACAGCGCGAGGATATCCGCCGACACACGCGCCGTCGGCTTCATATACTGTACGGTGCCCAGCTTGCGCAGGTATTCCAGCGCCGCCTCGCCGGGCTCCTCGCGGATCAGCAGGCCGATGCTCACGCGCCGGTCGGACGCCGCGCGCTCCAGCGCGGACTGCAGCGTTTCACAGCAGTCCTCCGCCGCGTCGGCTGTCATCACCAGCAGTATCCTGTCCACGGCTCCGCGCTCCTTTCCGTCTGTCGTTCGGGGATCATCCGCGGTGACGCAGGCTGCGCACCGCCAGGGAGATCATGTAGAAGGCCGCCGCGTACAGCACGATGGCCGCGCCGGCGGAGGTATCCCAGTAGTAGGCGCTGATGAGGCCGGCGATGCCGCTCACCAGGGCCAGCAGCACGCTCATCACCGCGTGCTGACGGCTGTTCTTCGCCAGATTGCGGGCCGCGGCCGCCGGCAGGATCAGCAGCGCGTTGATCAGCATCACGCCGACCCAGCGGATGGCCAGCATCACCGCCACCGCCACCAGCACCACGAAGGCGCATTCGGCCAGCCTGGTGCGGATGCCCCGGCTGTGGGCCAGGGAGGCGTTGATGGAGGTCAGCAGCAGGGCGTTGTACATGAAGAGCCACACGATCACGCCGGCCACCAGCGCCAGCAGCAGCCACAGCAGATCGGAGGGCGTCACCGCCAGCACATCGCCGATGAGCAGCGAGGAGTACTTCGCGAAGCCGCCGCCCCGGGAAAGGATCACCAGGCCCAGCGCGATGCTCGTGGAGGAGAACACGCTGATGACCGTATCCGCCGAGGAGGCGCGGGTCTGCTTGATGAAGCAGATGAGCAGCGCCCAGATGATACCGAAGATCAGCATGGCCGCCAGATCGTTGTTCAGCCCCAGCACGATGCCCAGGCCGATGCCCGTCAGGGCCGAGTGGCCCAGGGCGTCCGAGAAGAAGGCCATCTGCTGGTTGACCGCCATCGAGCCCAGCAGCCCCAGCAGCGGCGTCAGCAGCAGGATGGCCAGGAAGGCGTTTTTCATGAAGGTGAACCGCAGCGCCTCCACGGGCAGCAGCGTGTTCATCAGCGCATAGATCGCGTTCATTCGTCCGCCGCCTCCCTTCCGAAGGTCGCGTCAAACTGCGGCGAGGCAAAAACCTCCTCCGGCGTGCCCTGGCAGAGCACGGTCTTGTCCAGCAGCACCACATGGTCGGCGTATTCCCGCACCAGGCGCAGGTCGTGGCTGACCAGCAGGATGGCCATGTGGCGCTTCTCCTTCAGGTCGCGCACGGTATCCAGGAACAGCCGCAGGCCGTTCTGGTCCATGCCGGAAACAGGCTCGTCCAGCACCAGCAGATCGGGCGCCGGATGCAGCGCCAGGGCCAGCAGCACGCGCTGGATCTCACCGCCGGAGCAGCGGCCCAGCGGATGATCGATGATATCCTCCGCCCGCACGTCCGCCAGGGCGTCCAGCACCTCCGCGCGCACCTTCCGGGACACGCCGGTCCACACCGGGCGCTTCGAGAAGGCTGCCGCCATGAAATCCAGCACGGTGACGGGCATCTCGCGGTCGAATTCCAGATACTGGGGCACATAGCCGGTGCGCAGGTGCGGGATGTGCAGTCCGCGGCCGTCCTCATGACGGATGACGCCGCCGTGGGCATACTCCCCCAGCAGCGCGCGGATCAGCGTGGTCTTGCCCGCGCCGTTCTGGCCGATGAGCACCGTCAGCTGGCCGCAGTGGATGTGCATGGACACATCCCGCAGCAGCTCGTTGCCGCCGCGGGTCACGGAGACCCCCTCCAGCGCGATATGGCACAGCGAGCAGGTATGCTTCCCCGCCCTGTACAGATTTTTGTCGTTCCTGGGCATGCTCTTCCTCCGAACCGGTTTATTCTTCTTCGCCCTCGATGTCTCTTTTCAGCACCCGCTCGATCGCCCTGCGCGCCAGGGGATACTCAAAGCCGCGCCGGACCAGCAGCCCCATCAGCCGGGCCGATGTCTTGCGGATATCCTCGTCCTTTTTGCTTCTGCGGAGCCCGGCCTCCGCCGCGCGGACCGCGGCGTTCAGCTGCTCCTCCTCATCCACCTGCTCCAGGATCTCGCCGGTATCCCCGCTGTCGATGCCCTTGCGCCGCAGCTCCTGCGCGATCCGGTTTTTGCCGAGCCCCTGCCGGGCGCGGTACGCCGCCCACTGCTCCGCGAAATCGCGGTCGTTCAGCAGCTTTTCCTTCTCCAGCTTGTACAGCACCATTTCCACGGTGCACGGCCGGTAGCCGGTGCGGAGCAGCTTCTCTTCGATCTCATGGCTGCTGTGGGGCCGCTGGGCCAGATAGCCCACCGCCCGCTGCAGCGCGTAGCGGTACTGGCGCACCATCAGCCACTGATCGTACTCCTCCATATCCACGGTGTCGCCCTCGGCGAAGGGCCGCTCGCGGAACACGGACAGCGGTACGGAAACGCGCTCCCCCGTATCCAGCACCAGCAGCATTTTGCCGCGCTCCTTCCGTACCTGGGCGATCACATCCATGAAGGCAGCTCCCTTCCGAAGGCCCAGCGGATGAGGCCGTGATTCACGCAGCCGAGCCGCCCGCTGCGGGCCTCGCTCGCGCCGCCGTTCAGCGAGATCAGCCGCCGCCCGGTCGCGGGATCGGCAAAGACGCCGTCCACACAGCCATAGGCATAGCCCTGATGGCCGATGAGCCGCAGCCCGGGGACCCGGGTCTCCTCCACCAGCAGCAGGCCCAGGCCGTACCGCAGCCGGCGGTCCAGCCGGCCGTAGGAGGCCTGCGGCGCGGTCATCTCCCGCAAGAGCGTTTCCGGCAGATAGCCCGGCACCCGGCCGAGGACGGCATCCGTCAGCCGGTCCAGGGAAATGGCGTCCGTATACAGCGCGCCGGCGGTATGGCCGAAGTGGCGCAGCGGGTCGGCGGCCGTCAGCGGCTTCCGGCCCAGGGGCGTTACAGTCACCATGGGCTGCGGCCGGCGGCTCAGCACCCGGCGGATGGGCACGATGCGCGTCTCCTCCACCGTGCTGCCGTCGATGGCGCCGTTCATGCCCAGGGGCCGCAGCAGCTCCCGCTCGAACACGCGGGGCAGCGGCTCGCCGGTGGCGCTTTCCATCACACAGCCCAGCAGGCCGAAGCCGAAATTGCAGTAGGCGAACTGCGCTCCCGGCGCGCTTTGCACGGCGCCGGCCCGCAGTACCTCCTCAAAGGTGCCGCCCTCCGCCAGCGCGCGGTCGCAGGCCGGGATATCCCGCAGACCGGAGGTGTGGCTCAGCAGCTGCCGCAGCGTGATCTCCTTCGGGAGGCTGCTTTCCGGCAGCAGCGCCGCGGCAGGTGTATCCAGCGAGAACGCCCCTTCGGCGCACAGGCGCAGGATCACCAGCGCCGTGGCCATCTTCGTGACCGAAGCGACCCTGAACAGCGAGTCGTCCCCCACCGGCTTGTCCGGCATGGAGACCAGCGCCTGCGCCCGGCATTCCCCGTCCCCGATCAGCACCGAGGCGCCCTGTACGCGCTCCCGGCGCAGCAGCTTCAGCAGCTCCTCCGCATGACGCAGCGGCTCGCCGGTATACGCCGCGGTCAGCGCCGGACGGCGGACCGTCACCGGCAGCGCCGCCCTGTAAACCAGATTCTTCACAGTTCCGGCAGGCATGATGCTTTCTCTCCCCGCAAGGCGTTTCCGCTTTGCTCCGTCATCAGGCCGCAGACGATCATACAGGCCGCCCACAGCAGCCGCAGGCCCTCCGTGGCGTAAAGGATCAGCAGCACAGTCACCGCCAGGGCGATCAGCAGCGGCGGCAGCACGCGTTTGATCTCCGGGCGGCAGCGCGCGATCAGCAGCGCCAGCGCCGCGGCGCACAGGCCCAGCGCCAGCCACTGGCTGACCCGGGCGTTCCCCGCCAGCAGGCTGTCCATCCGCAGCGGCTCGATCAGCTGGCGGCCCGCGCCGTACAGCAGCACATACCACAGCACGGTGCGGCCGCTGCCGCCGCGCTTCTCCCGCCCGCGCCACAGGAAGCAGAAGGTCAGCAGATCCCAGCAGGATTCATAAAAGAAGGTGGCCATGTGCCACACATTCCCGCCGCTCTCCGGAATCAGCACCGCCGCCGGGAAGAACTGCCAGAAGGCGTCCGTCACCGGCAGCCCGTAGGCCTCCATGTTGAAGAAATTGCCCCAGCGCCCGATAGCCTGGGCCAGGGCGACGCCCGGTGCGATGGCGTCCAGCAGCGTTACGATCGACAGCCGGCGGCGCTTCGCGAAGACCACCGCGGTCACCGCGCCGGCGATCAGTCCGCCGTAGATGGCCAGACCGCCCTCCCAGATGTACAGCGCGGACAGCGGATCCGCCGCGTAATTGTCCCAAGCGAACACCACATAGTACACCCTGGCGCCCAGCACGCCGATGGGCAGCAGCCACAGCGCCAGGTCGATCATCGTGTCCCGCGGCAGCGCCATGCGCTTTTCCTCGCGCTGCGCCAGCAGGATGGCCACGGTCATGCCGGCGACCACAAGCACGCTGTACCACGGCAGCACGCCGAACAGCAAACGTCCCGGTGACACGGCATTCCCTCCCCTTCGCCGCCATGCGGCTGATATACCAGCTTCTATTATAGAAAGTCACGCGCGTGCTTGTCAAGCCGCGGACGCGGATTTGCCCGCGCCGGACTTGACGAAACCCCGCTCCGGATGTATCATTTCCATGACGGAAGCTTTCTCTTCCTATTTTTCGGTCCGGAGGGTCACGATCATGTCACTGCTGATCAGGGATACGACGCGCGAGGAGCGCGAGCGCATCGTGGCGGAATGCATCGGCAACATCGAGGGCGCCTGCGACGGCTGCGCGCCCGGCATCACCGAAATGTATCAGGCCTATATCGACGGGGAGATGGAGCTGCGCGAGGTGAACGCGGCCTTCTCCGCGCGCTATGTCTCCGGCCGGATGGGTCCCACGCGGGCCGAATGCGGCTATGTGGATTCGCCGGCGGACGCGTGACACAGACGGAGGCATTCGCTGCATGCGCAGGCTTTTGAAAAGGAAAAATCTTTTCCCCGGCTGGCGGATGGTGCTGTACTGCACCCTGCTGCTCGGCGTCACCCACGGTCTCTGCAACAACTGCTATTCCCTGTTCGTGATCCCGCTGACGACGGACCTGGGCATTTCCCGGCAGAGCTACAGCGCTGTACAGACGATCGTCAACCTGATCTTCATGGGCGTATCGCTGCTCTCCGGGCGGATCTACCGGAAGGTGCCGGTGATGACCACCATGCGGATCGCCGCTGTGGTGCTGCCGGTGGCCTACGGCTGCTGCGCGCTGTGCCACAGTATCGTCACCCTGTATCTCTGCGCCGCGCTGTACGGCCTGGCGCTGGGCTTTCTGACCTTTCTGCCGGTCACGAACATCCTGTCCGCGTGGTTTGAGGAAAGCCGCGGGCTGGCCATCGGCGTGGCCTTCATGGGCACCGGGCTCGGCGGCATGATCTTCGCGGCGCTGGGTGGGCAGTGGATCCAGGCCTTCGGCTGGCGGTGGACCTTCGGGGTATACGCCGTCATCATCGCCGTGGTCGTGCTGCCCATCGTGTTCCTGCTGCTGAAGCCCACCCCGGCCGTCATGGGGCTGCAGCCGCTGCGCGGTAAGAATGGGCAGTCCGTCCCGCCGCTCTACGGCCCCGAGGCCAAAGACGCGATGCGCTCCCGGGCCATGGCGGTGCAGCTGTTCATCGCCCTGGTCATCGGCCTGGTGACCTCCGTGCTGGCGGGCACCATGGTGCCGCACCTGACGGACCTCGGCTTCGGCGCCTCCTACGCCTCCGCGCTGTATTCGGCGTACCTGGGGCTGATGGCCTTCACCAAGGTGCTGCTGGGCACCCTTTCGGACAGGCTGGGCGCGAAGAAGGCCACGGCGCTGTCGCTGGCCGGCTGCGCGGTCAGCTGTCTGTGCCTGGTGCTGGGGCTCAACCAGCTGCTGCATCTGCCGCTGGTGCTGACCATCGCGCTGGGCTGCGCGTCCTCCACCGTGCTGTATCCGCTGCTGACGCGCTACAGCTTCGGCAGCCGCGCCTACGCGGAGCTGTACGGCGTCATCACCGCCGCCAACTCGCTGTCCAGCTCGGCCTGCTATCTTTTCCAGAATGCCGTGTACGACAGCACCGGCTCCTACAATCTGGCCTATATCATCAGCATCGGGCTGACCGTCCTCGCGCTGCTGGCCATTCCGCTGCTGAAGGAGACCCGACCCGACAAGGAGGACCTCTGATCATGAAAAAGCTGCTGCTTGCGCTCGTTCTGGCGCTGCTTTGCTGCGGCGCCGCCCTGGCGTAGGAGTCCTTTCTGCCCACCGGCGGCTACATTCCGCCGCTGGAGGCCGTAACGGTAACCCCCGGTCTGGCCTCCTCGCGGCTGCTTACCACCGGCGTTGTGAGCTACGACAGCAGCATCTCCGTGAGCCATTCGGGCAGCTATGTGACAGGCAATACCGTCACCTGGACCGTCAGCGGCGTTTCCTCAGGTATCTTCCAGCTTGCCAACAATCCCATCACCTACTTCGATCCCATCACCCGCCGTAACAAAATATATTATCAGACGATCCTCTACACAACATCACGTTCCTTTTCCTACGCGCTGATGGAACCCGGCCAGTACTGTATTTTTGTATCCGACAGCGCCGGCAATTAGCTGTATACCTCCAGTTTCAATGTCACCGGCGAGGATCTGCTGAACGCCCGCATTCTGGAGATCCTGGAGGATTGCCCCGACGGCGACGATTACGAAAAGGCCGTGTGGATCCACGACTGGCTGTGCAGCCACTGCAACTATGATACCCGCTCCAGCACCAATTACCACGGCCCGGAAACCATGGTCACTTCCCCCTACAAGGGCGTGTGCGACAGCTACTCCAAGGCGTATAAGCTGATGGCCGAGGCCGCCGGGCTTCAATGTGAGCGGGTCACCAGCTATACCATCTGCCACGCCTGGAACGAGGTGCTGCTGGACGGTCAATGGTATGAGCTGGACGCCACCTGGGATGATACGAAGTACACCTCCCGCGGCTACTGCCACCTTTACTGTCTTGTGAATGACACGCTGATGAGCGCGGACCACTCCGGGCAAACGCTTTACTACCCCTGCACGGCCATGGCGGACAACTACTACCTCCGCGAGGGCTACGCGGACACCTGGCTGAGCCTGCGGCAGAGCGGCATCAACAAGCTCTTCAGCGTGGCCTCCGATTCGGCCTCCTTCACCGTGAAGCTGCTGACCAAAGACGGCCCCTGGGACATCAGCCTTGCCAACCGCACGGATATCATAACCGCCTGTCTCGCGCAGCTGCTGAACGATACCGACTTCACGCTGAACCCCTCCGCCATTCTCCGGCTGAGCGTGTCCGCCTCCGGCAATAAGCTCAGCTTCTCCTGGACGCTCAGGAACGATCTTGAGCTGCCCGCCGGGCTGACCGTCATTCCGGCGGAGACCTTCCGCAACTGCGGCACCGCCCTCATCACCGTGCCCGACGGCGTCACCGCCATCGGCGCGTATGCCTTCGCCGACAACGAATCGCTGCTGGGCGTGTATCTGCCGGCCTCGGTGACCGCCATCGACGAAACCGCCTTCTCCGGCTCGGACAACGCGGTCATCTACTGCCCGGCAAGCGCGGCGGCGGTCATCGCCTTCGGTGAAGCGCAGGGGATCACGGTGGAGATCCAATAAATCATCGTCATCGTACAAATCGCGGCGCCTCCCCCTTCCGGAGAGACGCCGCGTGTTTTTGTGTGTTTACTTCTGGGCCTCCGCCGCTTTCTTTGCCTCCTCGGCGGCCTTCAGCGCGTCCAGCTTGTCGTTCAGCCGCATGATCACATCCACGGTCTCCTTCGGCATATCCTTCTCGCGGATGGTGCCGTCCTTCAGCACCAGCGCGTTCACCGTGCCCTGGGAGATGGACAGCCGGCGGTCCGTGGCCTTCATCGCCTGCAGCAGCAGCATGGGATCCGGCGCGAAGCGGTTGTCGATGCGCATGATCATCTCGCCGTGCCGCCAGGTGACATTGGAAACGCCCAGCCGGTTGACCTGGCTGCGCAGCTGGGCGATATCCAGCAGCGCCTCCACCGGTTCCGGCATTTCGCCGAAGCGGTCCAGCAGCTCGTCGATGATATCGTCCCGCTCGCCGTCCGTGGTGATGCCGGCGATGCGCTTGTACATCTCCATGCGCTGATGCTCGTCGGCGATGAAATCGTTGGGCAGATAGGCGTTGATCCGCAGATCGATGCGGGTCTCCAGGGGCTGCGCCAGACTGGCCTTGCCCTGGGCCTCCAGCAGCGTTTCCTCCATCAGCTTGCAGTACATATCGTAGCCGACGGTGGCCAGGTGGCCGTGCTGCTCGGGGCCGAGGATGTTGCCGGCGCCGCGGATCTCCAGATCGCGCATGGCGATACGGAAGCCGGAGCCGAACTCCGTGAACTCCCGGATGGCCTGCAGACGCTGCTGGCTGGTCTCGGAAAGCATCCGGTCCGGACGGACGGTGAAGTACGCGTAGGCCTGCCGGTTGGAGCGGCCCACGCGGCCCCTCAGCTGATACAGCTGGGCCAGACCGAAGCGCTCCGCGTCGAACACGATCAGCGTGTTGGCCGTCGGCACATCCAGGCCGCTTTCGATGATGGTGGTGCACAGCAGCACATCATAGCTGCCGTCGTAGAAATCCATCATCACGTCCTCGAGCTGGTTTTCCTTCATCTGCCCATGGGCCACGCCGATGCGGGCCTCCGGCACCAGCGCGTGGAGGCGGTTGTGGAACTCGTCGATGGACTTGACGCGGTTGTACAGGAAGTACACCTGTCCGCCGCGGCTCAGCTCGCGCAGGATGGCGTCGCGGATGATGCCGTCGGAATAATCCACCACATGGGTCTGCACGGGCAGACGCTCCTCCGGCGGCGTTTCCAGCACGGACATATCGCGGATGCCCACCATGGACATATGCAGCGTGCGCGGGATGGGTGTGGCCGACAGCGTCAGCACATCCATCTGGCTCTTCATGTTTTTGATGATCTCCTTGTGGCCCACGCCGAAGCGCTGCTCCTCGTCCACGATCAGCAGGCCGAGGTTCTTGAACTTCACGTCCTTGCCCAGCAGCCGGTGGGTGCCCACCAGCAGGTCGATGGAGCCGGCCTCCGCCCGGGCGAGGATATCCTTCACCTCTTTGGCGGTGCGGAAGCGGGACAGCACGTCGATCTGCACCGGGAAGCCGGAAAAGCGCTTGACCACCGTGTTGTAATGCTGCTGCGCCAGGATCGTGGTGGGCGCCAGCAGCGCCACCTGCTTGCCGTCCATGATGGCCTTGAAGGCCGCGCGGAGGCTCACCTCAGTCTTGCCGTAGCCCACATCGCCGCACAGCAGACGGTCCATGTTGCGGGGGGATTCCATATCCGCGAAGATCTCCGCGACGGACTGGGCCTGGTCCGGCGTCAGCTCGTAGGGGAAGTGATCCTCGAACTCCTGCTGCCAGGGGGTATCCGGCCCGAAGGCGTGGCCCTGCTCCTGGGCGCGGCGGGCATAGAGCTGCACCAGGTCGAAGGCCAGCTCCTTCAGGCCCTCCTTGACCTTGCCCTTCTGCTTCTGCCACTCGCTGCCGCCGAGGTTGTTCAGCTTCGGCGGCGTGTTCGGATTGCCGATGTATTTCTGCAGCCGGGAGAGCTGCTCCACCGGCACATACAGCTTGTCGCTGCCGGCGTACTGGATCAGCAGATAATCCCTGGCCGCGCCGCCGGTCTGCATCCTCGTGGTGCCCTGGTAGATGCCGACGCCGTGGTCCTCATGCACCACGTAGTCGCCCACCTGCAGGTCCGTGAAGGCAGCCAGCTTGTCACCGGTATTCCGGCGGGCCTTCGTTTTGCGGTAGCCGCTGCCCCAGATGTCCGTATCGGAAACGACCACCGCCTCCGCGTCCGGCCAGATAAAGCCGTGGCTCTGGGAGAGCGGCAGCACCAGCACGGCGCCGCGCACCAGCTGATGCATTTCCGTCATGAAGGCCGTGGGCACCTGCAGCTCCACCAGGCTCTGCGCCAGGCGGCGGCCCCTCGCCTCGCTGCCGGAGAACAGGATCACGCACAGGCCCTGACGGCTCCAGGCCGCGCAGTCCGCCGCCAGCTGCTTCAGCTTGCCGCCGTAGCCCGGTACGCCGCTGCAGCCCAGGTCGATGGCGTCCTTCGCGGGCAGACCGCCGAGGCTGCGCAGCAGCTCGTTGACCGTGACCAGCGCGCAGGTGCCGAAGCAGGCGGTCAGCTCCTCCCAGCTCATCAGCAGCTTTTCCTGCCCGCTGACGGCTTCGCCGCGCTCGATGGTGGCGTTGAGATCCTCGGCAAAGCCCTGCAGGCGCTCCGCCGCGCGCTCGCGGCAGGCGTCCGGTGCGTTCACCAGCACGATGTCCGGCCGGAACCAGTCCAGCAGCGTGCCGGTATCGTCCGTCAGCACGGGCAGCCACACGCGCATCCGGCGGATGGGGACGCCGTTCTCCAGGGATTCGGCGTCCGCCAGCAGGGCGGACACCCGGCGCTCCAGGGCCTGACGGCGCTCCGCGTCCAGCTCCCGCTGCCGCGCCTTCGCGCCAAGGTGCGCGTCGAACCATTCGGCGTCGTCATCCGGATCCTCCGGCAGCGGCGGCAGATCGTCAAACAGGCGCTGCTGCTGCTCCGGCTCCGTCAGCCCGGCGGCATCGATGGCCGCGCGCATCCGCCGTCCGGCCTCCGCCATCTGCGCGGCATCCATCACGACCTCCCTCGCTGGGGTCAGCAGCGCCGTCTGCAGGCGCTCCCGGCTGCGCTGGCTGATGCAGTCGAAGGCGCGGATGGTATCCACCTCGTCATCGAAAAACTCAAAGCGCACGGCATCCGGCGCGGAGGGCGGATACACATCCAGGATGGCGCCGCGCATGGCGCACTGGCCCTTGCCCTCCACCATCTCCACGCGCTCATAGCCCATATGCACCAGCTGCCCGATCAGCGCGGTCGGCTCAAAGCGGTCGCCGGGCTTCAGCCGGATCACCGAGGCGCGGAAGCTGTCCGCGTTGCCCATCCGCTGCAGCGCCGCGTCCACCGAGGCGCACAGCACGCGGGTCTCGCCCTGGGTGATGCGGGTCAGCGTTTCCAGGCGGCGCCAGGCGCTCTCGTTGCTGGAGGCGCCGCGGGTCAGGTCGATCTCACCGCCGGGCATGGCCGCCGCCTGCAGGCCGATCCACTGGGCGGCGTCGTCCGCCATGCGGCGCGCCTGCAGATCGTTGGCGCTCAGCAGCAGCACGCGCTTGCCCGTGGCCGCGGCAAGGCTGCAGGCCAAAAAGGCCCCCTGGCCGTCGGTCACGCCCGTTACGGCGGTGGGGACCCTTCTGCGCACATCCTCCCGAAGGCCCTCGAGGGCGTCGGAGGTCAGTATATTCAGTAATGCTTCGTTCATTTTAACCTGCCGATCCGTTTATTTCCCGTTGTTGCCCAGTTGCATGGCATGGTCGATGCCGTTGTCCACCCAGTCCTCCACGCAGTCCGCCGCTTTGGCGAAGGCGGCGTCCATGGCCGCCTGCTCCTCGCGGGTCAGATAGTGGGACAGCACCCAGTCCACCAGCTGCCAGTCGTCCGGGCATTTGCCGGTGCCGACGCGGATGCGCGGAAAATTTTGCTCCCCCGTCAGCCCGATGATGGAGCGCATGCCGTTATGGGTGCCGGCGCTGCCGCTCTTGCGCACGCGCAGCTTCGCGGAGGGCAGATCGATATCGTCGTAGATGACCATCAGCCGCTCCGGCGGCACCTTGTACCAGCGCAGCAGCTCGGTCACGCATTCGCCCGAGGCGTTCATGAAGGTCTGCGGGCGGCAGAGCACCACGCGTTTGTCGCCCCGGCTGACCTCGGCGACCTCGCCCTTCAGCTTCGTGCGCCAGTTCGTCGCGTTCCAGCGTTTTTCAAGGACCTCCAGCACATCAAAGCCCACATTGTGCCTTGTGTGCGCGTATTTCGTGCCCGGATTGCCCAGGCCGACCACCAGCCAGGTTTCCATTGCTCCTCCATCCTGCTCCCGCGCCGGAAGCCACTGCCCCACCGCGCGCCGAAGGGACGCGAACAGGCCGCGTCCCTTCTCCGGCGATGGTTCTGTCATATCGTTTTTCATGCTTTGGTCGCCTCTCGCAGCCAGTCCGCGGCGCGCACCACGGCGGGACTGTCCTCCTCCGTGCCGATCTCCAGCACCATCAGCGAACGCTGGCCGGTGATCCGCTTGTGCGCGGGCTCCGCCGTTTCCATCACAAAGGCCGTGCCGATGACCTCCACGTCAAACTCGTGCATCAGGTCGATCATGCCCTTGGCGGTGCCGCCGCCCTTGAGGAAGTCATCCACGATCAGCGCGCGCTGACCGGCCTGCACCGCCCGGCGCGCCAGGCTCATCGTCTGGATGCTGCCGGAGGAGCCGGACACATAGTTGATGTTCACCGCCGGGCCCTCGTACACTTTGGAGGAATGCCTGGCGATCACCAGCGGCACGCCCAGGGCCGACGCCGTCATCAGCGCCACCGGGATGCCCTTCGTTTCCATGGTCAGCACGAAATCCGGCGCGTCGGCGTAATAGGCCGTGGCCAGGATCTCGCCCATGCGGCGCGTCAGCACCGGATCGGACAGCACATCCGAATAATACAGAAAGCCACCGGGCAGCACGCGCTCGCTGCCGCTGAGGCGCTGTCCCAGATCGTCGATGAAGCGGAGCGCGTCCGCCGGACGGGTGGACGGACGGTACCGCACGCCGCCGGAGGCACCGGTCACCGTTTCCAGCTCGCCCAGGCCGAAGCCGGACACGACCTCCTGCAGGATGTCGATATCCTCCGACATGGTGGACTTGGCCGAGCCGAACAGCTCACAGAAGGTGGACAGCGTATGGATGCGGTTCGGGGCGTCCGAAAGCATCTTCATCATGGCGCTCATACGCTCATTGCGGCGGATCTTTTCCACGGTACATTGCTCCTATCCGGTGAATTCGCACCATTATAGCATAAGTTTGCGAATGTTGGAAGGGGTTTTCAGGGAAAAAGTTCGGATTTTCAGTCAATTTTCGTCTGTCCAGCCATGAAAAGGCCGTCCCCCTTCCGAAGGACGGTCTTTTCATGTCAGGATCATTTCATTTTTTCCGCCAGCTCGGCCATGAGGTCGGGCACGGCGATGGACTGCGGGCAGTGGCCCGTGCAGGCACCGCAGGCAACGCAGTCGGCCGGTCTGCCGTCGGACACGACCTTCGCGTACATGGCCCGCGCATCCATCACGTCCCCGAGCTTCATGGTGTTGTACACCTTCAGGTATTCGGGGATATTGATGCCCATCGGGCAGCCGTCGGTGCAGTAGCGGCAGCCCGTGCAGGGCACCACCAGCTGGCTGTGGAACAGGTCGCAGGCCTTCATCAGCGTATCGCGGTCCGCGTCGGAGAGCGTTTCCGGGTCGCTGAAGGTGGCGACGTTGTCATCCACCTGGGCAAGGGTGTTCATGCCGCTCAGCACCACCTGCACATTGGGCAGCGAACGCACGAAGCGCATGGCCCAGGCCGGGATGCTCCAGTCCGGATGCGCGGCCTTCAGCAGGGCCTCCGCCTCCGGAGTCAGGGAGGCCAGACGGCCGCCGCGCACGGGCTCCATCACCACCACCGGAATGTGCCGGTCGGTCAGCACCTGATACTCCTGCGCGGAGGTGCCGTAGCACCAGTCGAAGTAATTGATCTGCAGCTGCGCGAAATCCCAGACGTGATGGTCAGCGAAGCGGGTCAGGCCCTCCACGCCGGCGTGGCTGGAGAAGCCCAGGTAACGGATGCGGCCCTTCGCCTTCTGCTCCAGGAAGTAGTCGATGGCGCCGCTGTCCAGATAGGTCTGCACATTGCCGTCCAGCAGGCAGTGCAGCAGATAGAAATCGATATGGTCCGTCTGCAGGCGCTCCAGCTGCTCCTCGAACACGGCGCGGTAATCGGGATTGGCGCCGATGAAGAACTTCGTGGCCAGGTAGAAGCTGTCCCGGGGATGCTTCTTCATGCAGGCACCGAGGCAGCGCTCGCTCTCGCCGCCGTTGTACACATAGGCGGTGTCGAAATAGTTGATCCCGCTTGCCAGCGCGTGGTCGATGACCTCGTGGGCCTTCTCCCAGTCGATGGTAGAGTGCGGATCCTTCGGGTCGATCATGGGCAGGCGCATATTGCCCATGCCCAGGCAGGACATGCGGATGTCCCGAAAGGCTTTGGTCTGCATGGCTTCTCCTCCGTTTTCCTCGGTTTGCCAAATCCCCCGGCTGTGCGTCCGGGGGAATTTCGGTGCTTTTTCAGTTTTTGAAGGCTTCCTTCACGCGGTCGATGAACTTCTTCCGGCCCTCGTATTCGCGGCCGGTCATGCTTTCATCCAGCTGGCGCAGCAGGTCCTTCTGCTTCTCGTTCAGCTTCTTCGGGATCTCCACCGCCACCGTCACGATCAGGTCGCCCTTGCCGTCGCCGCGCAGATACGGGATGCCCTCGCCGCGGATGCGGAACTGGGTGCCCGGCTGCGTGCCCTCGGGAATGCGGTGCTTCACGGAGCCGTCCAGCGTCGGCACATCGATCTCCGCGCCCAGCGCCGCCTGGGTGATGGACACCGGCAGCTCCAGCAGCAGATTGTAGCCGTCGCGGCGGAACAGCTTGTGGGGCTTCACGGACACGGTGATGAACAGATCGCCGCTGGGGCCGCCCCGCAGTCCGGGCTCGCCCTGGCCGTTCATCACGATCGTCTGACCGTCATCGATGCCCGCGGGGATCTTCACGTTGTTGGCGGTGCGCTTTTTGCGGACCCGGCCGCTGCCGTGGCAGTCGGGACACTTGTCCGCCACATACTGGCCGGCGCCGCCGCACTTGGGGCAGGTATGCACGCTCATGAAGCCGAAGCCGGACTGGGTACGCACCTGTCCCCTGCCTCCGCAGTCCGGACAGGAGACCGGGCTCGTGCCCGGCTTCGCGCCGGTGCCGCGACAGGTATCGCAGTTTTCGTTGCGGAAGAACTCAAAGGACTTCGTGCAGCCGTGGGCGGCCTCCTCAAAGCTGATGCGCAGCTCGTACCGCAGGTCGTTGCCCTGCACGGGGCCGTTGCGTCTGGCGCCGCCACCGCCGCCTCCGCCGAAGAAGGAGGAGAAGATGTCGCCCAGGTCCCCCATATCGAACTGGGTGCTGTAGGTGCCGCCGCCCATGCCCTGCATGGGATCGTCAAAGCCGTAGGTATCGTAGCGCTTGCGCTTTTCGGGGTCGGACAGGACCTCGTTGGCCTCGTTCAGCTCCTTGAACTTCGCGTCGGCGTCCTTGTCATCGGGGTGAAGGTCGGGATGGCAGGCTTTGGCCTGGCGGCGGTACGCGGACTTGATCTCATCCGCGGTAGCCGTTTTGCTGACGCCCAGCACCTCATAATAATCACGCTTGTTTGCCAATGTCATCCACCTCTTCGGAGCGTGTTACAGACCGCGCTCCGCGTTTTTCCGGTTGCTTCCCCGGTTTCATTCTTTTCATTCATAAGGCTCCGAAGGAGGGGCTGCCTCCTCCGGAGCCGTCGTTTTACTGTTATTCAGCCGATCAGCTGATGTCGCCGTCGGTGTTGATGGAGCCGTCATCGTTCACGGTGCCGGCGTCCGGGCCGGGCTGCTGGGCGCCCTGCTCAGCGGCCTGCTGCTGGTACACCTTGCCGAACACGGCGTAGATCTTCTGGGTGAAGCTCTCCATGGCGGACTTGATGGCCTCGGTGTCGTTGCCCTCGCGCACCTTCTTGAAGGCGTCGATCTCGCTCTGCACGCTGGCCTTGTCCTCGTCGCTCAGCTTGTCGCCCAGCTCCTTCAGCTGCTTCTCGGTCTCGTAGATGAGGCTGTCGGCGCGGTTCAGGGTCTCAACGCCCTCCTTGCGCTTCTTGTCCTCCTCGGCGTACTGCTCGGCTTCCTTCACGCGCTGGTTCACTTCCTCCTCGCTCAGGTTGGTGGAGGCGGTGATGGTGATGTTCTGCTCGCGGCCGGTGCCCTTGTCCTTGGCGGACACGCTCACGATGCCGTTGGCGTCGATGGAGAAGGTGACCTCGATCTGCGGCACGCCGCGGGGCGCGGGCGCGATGCCGGTCAGCTGGAAGCGACCCAGGGACTTGTTGTCCGCGGCCATCTGGCGCTCACCCTGCAGCACGTTGATCTCCACGGTGGTCTGGCCGTCGGCGGCGGTGGAGAACACCTGGGACTTGCTGGTGGGCACGGTGGTGTTGCGGTCGATCAGCTTGGTGAAGATGCCGCCCTCGGTCTCCAGGCCCAGGGACAGGGGCGTCACGTCCAGCAGGATCACGGAGGAGTCCATGTCCTTGTTCAGCACGCCGCCCTGGATGGCAGCGCCGACGGCCACGCACTCATCGGGGTTGATGCCCTTGAAGGGCTCCTTGCCGGTCTCGCGCTTCACAGCCTCCTGCACGGCGGGGATACGGGTGGAGCCGCCGACCATCACGACCTTATCGATCTGGGCCATGGTCAGGCCGGCGTCACGCAGGGCGTTGCGGACAGGAGTGATGGTGGCTTCCACCAGGTCGGCGGTCAGCTCGTTGAACTTGGCGCGGGTCAGCGTCATGTCCAGATGCTTGGGGCCGGTAGCGTCCGCGGTGATGAAGGGCAGGTTGATGTTGGTGGAGGTGGCGCCGGACAGCTCGATCTTGGCCTTCTCGGCGGCGTCCTTCAGGCGCTGCGCGGCGGTCTTGTCCTTCAGCAGGTCGATGCCCTCCTCCTTCTGGAAGGTCTGGGCGATGTAGTTGATCACACGCTGGTCGAAGTCATCGCCGCCCAGGCGGGTGTTGCCGTTGGTGGACAGCACCTCGAACACGCCGTCGCCGATATCCAGGATGGACACATCGAAGGTACCGCCGCCCAGGTCATACACCAGGATCTTCTGGGAAACGTCCTTCTCCAGACCATAGGCCAGGGAAGCGGCGGTGGGCTCGTTGATGATACGCTTCACATCCAGACCGGCGATGCGGCCGGCATCCTTGGTGGCCTGGCGCTGGCTGTCGTTGAAGTACGCGGGCACGGTGATAACGGCCTCGGTGACCTTCTCGCCCAGATACGCCTCGGCGGTCTCCTTCATCTTGGTCAGGATCATGGCGGAGATATCCTGGGGGGTGTACTCCTTGCCGTCGATGTTCACCTTGTAGTTGGTGCCCATCTCACGCTTGATGGAGATGACGGTGCGCTCAGGATTGACAACGGCCTTGTGCTTGGCGGTCTGGCCGACCAGGCGCTCGCCGTCCTTGGTGAAGGACACGACGGAGGGGGTGGTGCGGCTGCCCTCGGCGTTGGGGATGACGACGGGCTGGCCGCCCTCGATCACGGCCACGCAGCTGTTGGTGGTGCCCAGGTCGATACCGATAATCTTGCTCATAGTTTTTTCCTCCTCAAATCTATCTGTAGTGGGTGTATGTCATCTATTTCAGAACGGGATCGCTCCCGGAGCTGACGATTGGTTAATCCTCCGGAACCACCTTGACCATGGCGGCGCGGAGCACGTTCTTGCCCATGGTGTAGCCCTTCTGCAGCACCTGGCAAACGGTGCCGGGCTCGCCGTCCTCCGCAGTTCCCTGCAGCACGGCGTTTTCCACGCGGGGATCAAAGGGCTCGCCGGTGCGGTCCACCGGGGCGACCTCCAGCTTTGTGAGGGCGTCGGTCAGCTGGCGCAGCGTCAGTTCAACGCCCTTCTTCAGCGGATCGTCCTCCGCGGTCTCCGTGGCGGCGGCGCGCTCGAGGCTGTCCAGCACGGGCAGCATCAGCCGCACCACATCCGCCTTGCCCGTTTCGCGGGCCTCGGACACGGCGCTTTCGTTGCGGCGGCGGTAGTTTTCAAAATCCGCCTTGGTGCGCTGGGCCACGGCGAGATATTCATCCGCCTTCGCCTGCGCCTCCTCCGCCAGCTTCCGCAGCTCCGCGGCGTCCTCCTCAGGGGCGTCCGGGTCCACGGCGCCGTCGTCGGTGACGGGAGCGGTATCCTCCTGCAGGACCTCCTCGTCCTGGGGCTGCTGCTTTTTGCTCATGGGTTCATCCCTCTCTTTCGGATATCGGCTGCAGCTTCATTCTATGCGTTCTTTATGAAGTGAATGTGGACTGCCGCCGGGAAATCGTTTATTGCTGTTCCTCCTGCGGATCCTTCGGGGCGTCGCCGCTGAACAGCTCGGTCATCTGCCGGCCCATGATATCCAGCACCGACAGCACACGGCTGTACTGCATGCGGGTCGGGCCGATGACGCCGATGGTCCCCTGCCGCCCGTTGGCGGTGGAGTAGGTCGCGGTGACGATGGAGCAGTCCGCCATCTCCGGCACGCCGGTCTCCGGACCGATGCGCACGGTGAAGGCCATGCTCCCCTGCTGATCGATGATGGACGCGAGGCGGTCGCGGGCTTCCATCAGGGAGAGGAAGCTGCGGGCCTTTTCCATGTCGCTGTATTCCGGGTAGTTGAGCATATTGCTGCGGCCGCTGATGCCCACATGCCTGCGGACCGTGGCGTTCTGGCCGAGGTACCCGCCCAGGGCCGCCAGCAGGCTGCCGTTGGCTTCGCTTTCCCGCGCCGCCTCCGCCAGCATCGTTGCCGCCTCACTGAGGGTACAGCCGTTGAGGCGCTCGGTCATCGCCCTGGAGATGGCGTACAGCGTGTCGCTGTCCACCCCCTCGGGGATCCGGATGACCTGGTCGCGGACGATGCCGCTGTCCGTCACCAGCACCACCAGGGCCGTGCCGGGCACCACGGAGACCAGCTGCAGGTTGCGCAGCCGCGGCTCCTTGCCGCTCGGCGGAAGCACCACCGCGGTGTAATGGGTCAGGCTGGACAGCACCTGCGCCGCCTGGTCGATGACATCCTCCATCTTCCGTGCCCGCCCGGCGAAGTGCCTGCGGATCTCCTCAGGCGTGTCGCTCTTCAGGCTGCCGCGCTGCAGCAGCTGATCGACATACAGCCTGTAGGCCTTGGCCGAGGGAATGCGGCCGGCGGAAACGTGGGGCTGATCCAGGTAGCCCAGCTCCTCCAGGTCGCTCATCTCGTTGCGGATGGTGGCGGAGGACAGCCCCGTTTCGTATTTCTTGGAGATGGTCCTCGACCCTACCGGAACAGCCGTGAGGATGTAGTCGTCAATGATGGCCTGCAGGATGCGGAACTTCCGCTCGTCCATACCGCTCATCATCCCATCTCCTTTCGGCTGTGTTGTTAGCACTCAATGAGGTCGAGTGCTAATTACAGTTGTAATATACTCCAACACCGTGCCTTTGTCAAGGGGATTTCAACATGAAAAGACAAAAAAGGTCAAATTTTTTCTGACCTTTTCCGCAGAGGCGCCGGATCGCCCTTTCCCACCCCGGATTTTTTCTTGACACCGCCGATGCCTTCCTATAAAATAAGGCCGTGCGGGCTGCCGTGCAAGGCGGCTCCCGTCACGGAAGGAGAAACAATATGGCTTCAGCAATTCTGATCCCCGGCAAGGAGAAGCGCGTATGGCACGGGCACCCCTGGGTGTTCCGCAGCGACATCGACCGCGTGGAGGGCGATTTTGTCCCCGGCGATATCGTGGATGTCGTTTCCGCCAAAGGCAAGTATCTCGGCCGGGCTTTTTATAATCCCAAATCCCAGATCTCCCTGCGCATGATGACCCTGAAGGACGAGCCCGTCGACCGCGCGCTGATCTTCCGCCGCGTGCACGAGGCCATCGAATACCGCCGCACCTTCGCGGACCTGCGCTCCTGCCGGCTGATCTTTGCCGAGAGCGACCGCCTGCCCGCGCTGATCGTCGACGCCTTCGGCGATGTGCTGGTGCTGCAGTGCCTGGCGCTGGGCATGGAGCGCTTCAAGCAGGATGTCATCGACGCCCTGGTGGAGGAGCTGCACCCCCAGGGCATCTGGGAGCGCAACGACGTGCCCGTGCGCCGGCTGGAGGGGCTGGAGCAGACCACCGGCCTGCTCTACGGCACCGTGCCGGACCGCGTGGAGATGGTCGAGAACGGCGTGCGCTTCCTGGTGGATGTGAAGGAAGGCCAGAAGACCGGCTTCTTCCTCGATCAGAAGGAGAACCGCGCCGCCATCGCCCCCTTCGTGAAGGACAAGACCGTGCTGGACTGCTTCACCCACACGGGCAGCTTCGCCCTGCACGCCGGTCATTACGGCGCGAAGGAGGTCACCGGCGTGGACATCTCCGCCTACGCCTGCGAGTTCGCCACAGAGAACGCCCGGCTGAATCATCTGGAGGACCGTGTCCATTTCGTGGAGGCCAACGCCTTCGATCTGCTGTCCGAGCAGAGCCGCAACGGCACCACCTATGATGTGGTCATCCTCGATCCGCCGGCCTTCACCAAGACCCGCTCCGCCGTGGAGGCCGCCACCCGCGGCTACAAGGAGATCAACCTCCGCGCCATGAAGATGGTGAAGCCCGGCGGCTATCTGATCACCTGCTCCTGCTCACAGCACATCTCCCCGGAGGCCTTCATGAACATCGTGAAGGAGGCCTCCCACGACGCGCACGTGCAGCTGAGGCAGATCGAGTACCGCACCCAGGGCCGCGACCATCCGATCCTGCCCGCTTCCCCGGAGACTCAGTATCTCAAGTGCGGCATCTTCCAGGTGTGGCCGTAAGCCGCGGCTTCAAAAAAGCGCTCCGTCCCCGAACAGGACAGAGCGCTTTTGTATTGGAAGAAAGCGGACTTACATGCCGACGTCGCCCCAGCTCAGGCTGGTCACATCCAGCGGGATGCCGATGGCCAGCAGATGCTGCAGCGTTTCCGGCATCAGCCGGTAGGCGATCATCGCCTTGTTGGAGCGGATATACAGCCGCAGCGTCACGGTGTACATCTGCTGGATCACGGTCAGGGCGTCCCGGTGCGCCAGCAGGATGCCCAGCACGCGGTTCATCTCCTCGTCCTCACCGTTGGGGTTGGTCAGCGGCACGGTGAACAGCCATTCGTCCCGGCCGGCATAGACCTCCGGCAGTTTGTTCAGCTGATCGCCGGTGCGGATGACCCGGGTCGCCTGCAGCCCCAGGTCCCCGTTCAGCTGCTCAAAGGGCAGCTCATTGCCGCTGATGACCACCGAGAAACGCGCTTCCCAGAATGAATCAGACATCAGAAGGACTCCTTCCGCGGTAAAATCGGAACCAAACATCTGTGATTGTTTATTTCAACATAGCTGTCCGTTTTTCCTGCATCGCGCGGAAGGACTGCCCCCGAAAAAAAAACGCCGCCGGGTACTCCGGCAGCGGTTCTTTGGGTATCGGGGGTCAGCGTTTGGTCACGCCGACATAGATCGTTTCGGCCTTGGCCTTGTAGGTATCCGTGTACAGATGGACGCGCTCCGTCTCCACGCCGTTGACGTAGGTCACGCGGTAGGAATCCACCACATAGCCCTTCTGCGCCTTGGAGTACACATACTCCTGGTCGGTGTAGGTAACGTAGGTCGCGTTCTTGTCCTTCACATAGGTCGGCTCGCTCGGCGGATCCAGCACCTCGGTGGTCTCGGCCACCATGCCGTAGCTGACATCGCCGAGGTCCTCGCCATACATCATCACGCGGGCAATGAAGCGCTTGCGGTTGTTCGGATCGCTCTGCACGGCCGCCACGATGTAGATGGGATGCTCCGTGTTGTTGCGGAACACCAGGTCGATCTTGTGGTTGCTGTTCCAGTACACCGTCGCGTCCAGGCCGTAGTCGCAGTAGTTGACGCCGTCCGAGTGGGGCTCGCGGGTCACGATCTCAAGGCCCGCGCACACGGCGGCCTGGTACAGGGTCGTGCTGGCCTGGCAGGAGCCGCCGCCGACGCCCATGACATGCTCGCCGTAGGCGTACTCGATAGCCTCATAGAAGCCGTTGGCGGTGGTGCGCTGGCCGACCACATTGTTGAAGGAGAACTTCGAGCCGGGCTCCAGGATGTATCCGGAGATGGACTGGAAGCAGCGGCGGATGTTGTTCGTGCGCTCCGTGGTGGAGGAGGTGCTGATGCTGGTATACGCGTCCGAGCGCAGCGTCAGGTTGGCCTTCAGGTCCTCCACGGTGGTGGTGGGCTCGATGGTGGAGGGCTCCAGCTGGATATCGCCGCTCTGCATGGTGGATACCATCTGGTAGATGGTCTGCTTCAGCGGCTCCACATCCAGCACGCGGCCCGCTTCCTCCTCCTGGAAGGTGAAGGGATAGCTGTTCTCCGGGTTGAAGGAGATCAGCGCCGCGCTGACGGGCGCCTTGTACAGGTTGTTGCTGATGGTCTCCAGCACCGTGTCCACCACGGAGGTATCACCGCTGGGCATGGCTGTGTAGCCGTACCAGGGCGTCACCTGCAGGGCGTCCATTTCCGCCTTGCGGTCGTCCACCGTCGCGCCGGAATGCCCCTGGGCCCAGGCCTCGCGGAGCACCTCGTACACATCGGTGGTCATGTTCAGCATCGAGGCGTTGATCGTTGTCACGATCTCGCCCTCATAGGTCAGGTTCACATACCAGGAATCGTTGCGCTGCTGCGCCTGCTGGGAAACGGCGTTGATGGCCTCCTCCTGGGTCATGCCGCCCAGGCTGATGCCGTCCACATACACGCCGTTGCAGAACACATTGTCATAATAGGAAACATAGGCCTCCAGGGCGCGGCGTTCGCTGACGTTCCGGCTGATCCGCACTCCGGCGTACACCGCCACGATCACCATCAGCACGATGGGGATGATCCAGAAGGGCGGCTTGCCGCTGTTGTTGATCTTCCGCTGCTTTGTGCTGCGGGAGCGGCTGACGCTCTCCGGCTCCATGGACGGCGGCACATAGCCGATGCCGTTGTGGCCGACCGTGTTCTGCCGGGCCGTCTGTCCGGCGCGGCCGCTCCGGTTCTCACCCGCCGCGGTGCGGGTATAATTGTCCGCGTAAGAGGTCACATAATCGGGAATGGCCTGACCGCCGCGGGTGTTCTGGCTCACCGGCCGGCCGCCGTTGTCCGGATAGCCGTAGCCCTGCGCCGGCTGCCGGGGATATCCCTGCTGCGGCTGACTGTTCTGCGGATCGTTGTATTGCGGATCGTTGTATTGCGGATCGTTGTATTGCGGATCGTAGGCCGAAGGCTGGGCTGCGTTCGCCGCCGCCTCGCTGACATAATAGGGTACGCTGTTCTGCGTATCCGCCGTTCTGCGTCTGCGGCGCTGGATCGGTTCGCTCATAGACCTTCCCCCTTTCTCCTGTCAGGTGGATCCATATCGGATCGTCATATATAATAAGATAAAATCGTTGCGCTCAGGCGTCGGTCCGGGCCTCGTACCGGCTGCCGGCCTCCGCCATCGCGTCCGTCAGGCGGACGGTGTCCTCATCGCAGGTCTTCCACACATCCAGCATGCAGCCGGGCGTGCCGTGGCGGTCGCCATCCTGATGGAAGTCGCTGCCGCCGGTCACCAGCAGTCCCAGGTCCTTCGCCAGATGCTCCAGGAAGGTGAAGCCGTGGCTGCGGGCGGAGGGATGATAGACCTCAAGCCCCATCAGTCCGGCCTCCCGCCACGCCGTCACCAGCGCGCGGATCTCCTGCTCCGTGTCCGCCATTTCCCACGGATGCGCCAGCACCGGCACGAAGCCGCTCTCCAGCGCCAGCGGGATCGCCTCGCGCATGGGCATGCGTTCGCTGCCCACATAGCACGGTCTGCCCGCCGCGAGATAACGGTCGAAGGCCTCCTGCGTGCTACGGCAATAGCCGGCTTCCACCAGCGCCCGGGCGATATGCGGCCGTCCCACGGAACCGGCGGCCGAGGCGTACACCCGCGCCCGGTCCAGCTTCATGTCCAGCGCGTCGCAGCGGTCCATGATGGCGTCCGCGCGGTGCTCCCGCTGCTCCGACAGCTTTTCGCTCCGCCGGTGCAGCGGCGTATTTTCCGGGTTGCCGTAGCACAGCAGATGCAGGCCGGAACGGTCGAGCATGCTCAGCTCCGTTCCCCGCAGCACCGTGACCGGCAGACCGTGATCCTTCAGCTCCGGGATGGGGCGCAGCATATCGTGGTCCGTCAGCGCGATGACGTCCAGGCCGCTCTCCGCCGCGCGCCGCGTCAGCTGCAGCGGCGTCAGCACGCCGTCGGAGCGGGTGGTATGCAGATGCAGGTCAGCCCTCATCCGCGGTCTCCTCCTCCGGCGCTTCGGCTCCTTCCTCCGCGGGCGCCGCTTCGTCGGAGGCCTCAGGCAGCTCCGCGGCGGCTTCCGTCTTTTCGGCGGGCTGCGCCTTCAGCGGATCCGCGAAGGGATCGTCCTCGCGGCCCTCGGGCAGACGGCCCTCCTCCATCAGCGCCACAAACTCGCTGCGGTAGATGGTCTTGTACTTCAGCAGGGCGTCGGTCAGCTGCCGCAGCTGGTCCATATGCTCACGCAGCAGCTCCCTGGTGCGCTCATAGCATTCGCGAAGGATGCGGGAGACCTCCCGGTCGATGCGGGCGGCGGTCTCCTCGGAATACTCGCGGCCCTGGCCCAGCTCCATGCCCACGAACACCTGCTGGTCGTTGGCCAGGTAGATCGTGCCCAGCTCGTCACTCATGCCGAACTGCGTCACCATCTTGCGGCAGATATCCGTCGCGCGCTGCAGGTCGGAGGAGGAGCCGGTGTAGATCTCGCCAAGGCCGACCTCCTCGGCCGCGT
>R14__coassemble_553_pt1 | contig 25073 bp, 25 predicted proteins | sample R14__metabat2_high_PE_015 | metagenome-assembled genome bin R14
CGGAGATGGCGGACATATCGCCGATGTGCTCCATCATGGAGGCGATGGCGATGGGGGCCATGACCAGGATGGCAGTCAGGTCAAACTTCGGCAGCTGGAAGTTCGGCAGGCCCACGATGGCGGCGGAGGACACGGACGCGAAGTCGATGATCTTGCTGCCGTCGGGGTTGGTGACGCCGCAGGCGTTCAGCACCAGCGCCAGGGCATAGGAGATCACCACGCCCATCAGGATCGGGATGATCTTGAACATGCCCTTGCCCCAGATGTTGAACACGATGATGACCGCCAGCGCCACGAAGGCCAGCAGCCAGTTGGTGGAGGCGTTGCTGATGGCGGAGGAGGACAGGGACAGGCCGATGCAGATGATGATGGGGCCGGTGACCACGGGGGGCAGGAACTTCATCACGCGCTTCACGCCCACCAGCTTGATGATGGCGGCCAGCACCAGATACAGCAGGCCGGCGATGACCACGCCGCCGCAGGCGTAGGCGCACTTCTCGTTGACGCCCATGCCCTCGTAAATGCCGGTGCTCAGGTTGGCCACCGTGGAGAAGCCGCCCAGGAAGGCGAAGGAGGAGCCCAGGAAGGCGGGCACCTTCATCTTGGAGCAGACGTGGAACAGCAGGGTACCGAAGCCCGCGCAGAACAGCGTGGTGGAAACGGTCACACCGGCGGTCAGGGTCTCACCGGTGGCGGCGCTGAAGTAGCCCATCACCAGGATCGGCACCAGCACGGTGGCGCCGAACATGGCGAACATGTGCTGCAGGCCGAGGATCAGCATCTTCGGAACGCCCAGGGTGCGGGCGTCGCGGATGCCGTCGTTCATGTTCTCGTTCATGAAAAAAGCCTCCTTATCCGTAGGTAACAAAGGGAACGGACGAAGCGCGGATCCCGCCGCAAAAAAGAAACACCCTTCCATGCCGGCATGGAGGGCGTACGGATGCTTTTCAGCCTGTTCGCTTTTTCTGCCGGCAAACCGGAGGCGTTTCCCCGGCGCTTCCCCGCGTGAACGGCGGAGCGCCCGGAGCAACGGAAACGACGCTGTTTCAACCGCAGGAGAGTATAGCACAGCCGCAAATCCGAAAAAAGGGCATCCGCGGTCAAAAACAGGCCAAATCCACCAACGGGAAAAGACGAGGAAAACGCGGAAGCCGACACGGACATCTGGTATTATTAAAAATAATCAAATTGGCTATTTAAATCATGCCAGAAAGGGCGTATACTGAGGTTGTTCCCGGAAACAATGCTCCTCCGGTCCCCCTATCTTTCTTTCAGGAGGTATCCGCCATGAACCGCACCAATCACAGCGCAACGCTCCGTCTCTGCCTGACCGGCGTGATGGCTGCGCTCTGCTTTGTTTCCAATTATATCCGTATCCCGCTGCTGGATTCCCAGGTGCATATCGGCAACGCCCTCTGCGTGCTGTGCGGCTTTCTTTTCGGCCCGGCCACGGGCTTTCTGGCCGCCGGCATCGGCAATCTGCTGTATGACCTGATGGCCGGCTACGGCTACGAGTGCCTGATCACCTTCGTCAGCAAGGGCGCCATCGCGCTGGTCTCCGGCGCCATTGCCAGTGGGGCGGTGGAGATGACCGGCCGCGATCACCGCCGCTGCCTGCTGGGCGCGATCCTGGGTGCCGCGACCTACGTGGCGCTGTACATGCTCAAGACCTTCATCTTCGGCCTGACGGTCAACGGCCTGACGATGGAGGCCACGCTGCTGAAGATGGCCGCCAAGCTGCCCGCCAGCGCCATCAACGCGGTGTTTGCCGCCGTGGTGACGCCGGTCTTCTGGCAGGCGCTGTGCCCCGCTCTCCGCGCCTCCGGCTGGGTCGAAAAGCCCCACGCCGCCTGACCCCGTGCTTCCTTCCGACCGCTCTGCCGCGCGCAGGGCGGTTTTTTCGCGCATCCGGCCGGGAAAGCGGTCAAAAAAGGGCCGGAATCGGGACCGAATTCGGGCAAATTGTCCGCTTGCCCTTGACGATTCCGGCAAATTGTATTATTCTTGTATCCAGAGTACAAACAAAATACCGTTTGTGCGGTATGGGGGATGTACGCAAACTGCCCGGGGGTGTGCCTGATGAATGCTACGCTTCAGTTTCAGCCGATGATGGAAAGCCGTCCGATCCGCGATATCGCCTACGAGGTGCTCAAGCACGCGATCATCAGCGGGGATATCCCCGCCGGTGAGCGCATCGTGGAGACGGACTATGCCGAACGCCTGCATATCAGCCGTACGCCGCTGCGCGAGGCGCTCCGCAAGCTGGAACGGGACGGCCTGGTGGAGTACATGACCCGCCGGGGCGTCATCGTCCGCGCCTTCACGGTGGACGATGTGGAGGAGATCTACACCATCCGCAACGCGCTGGAGCTGCTGACGCTGCCGGCGGTGGTGGAAAAGGCCACGCGGGAGCAGATCGCCGATCTGCGCCGCCGGCTGGAGGAGATGGACGAGGTCATCCGGATGGGGGACATCGATACGCTGTCGCCCCAGGCGCGGGCCTTCCACAACGCCATCATTACGATCTCCGGGCAGCACCGCATCCTGCGCGTCATCGAGAGCCAGGACGAATACATCACCCGCTTCTCCGCCATGTCCATCCGCCAGGAGGACAGGCTGGAGGCGGCGCATCAGGAGCATCACGAGCTGGTGGACCTCATCGAGGCCCGGCAGCTGGACGCCTTCCGCGAGCTGATGTCCCGGCACATCGAGCGCAGCAAGGAGCAGTGCCTGCTGGCGCTGCACGCCCAGCAGCAGCGGATGAACCTGTAAAATCAACCCCCAAAAGATCAACGGCAAAGGACATGAACGGATGCTGAAGGCCAATTATCATACCCACACGGCCCGCTGCCATCACGCGGTGGGCACGGATGAAGAATACGTTCAGGCGGCGATGGCGGGCGGCTTTGATGTGCTCGGCTTCTCCGACCATACGCCGTGGCCGTTCAGGAGCGGCTTTGTTTCAAAGATCCGCATGGGCTGTGAGGATTTTGCGGACTATCTGGACGCTGTACGCGGTATGCGGCAGCGCTTTGAGGGCCGGCTGACCATCGTGCCGGGGCTGGAGGTCGAATATTTCCCGTCCTACCGCGACCACATGCTGTGGCTGCGGGATCAGGGCATCGAATATTTCATCCTCGGTCAGCACTACTGCGGATCCGAGGAATCCGACCCGTACATCGGCTTTGAGTGCCAGGAGGACGACGGCGTCCGCCGCTACCGCGATTATGTGATCGCCGGCATTGAGAGCGGGCTCTTCTGCTATGTGGCGCATCCGGACCTGTTCATGCGTCACCGCACCACGGCGGAATACAACGCCGTGTGCGAGGAGGCCTGCCGCGACATCTGCCTCTGCGCGAAGGCGCACGGCATGCCGGTCGAGGTCAATCTGCTGGGGCTGGATCTGCACCGCCACGGCAAGGAGCGCGGCTACCCCGCCGAGCCGTTCTGGCAGCAGGCCGCGCAGTACGGCAACGACGTCGTGCTGGGGGTGGACGCCCACGATCCCGCCGCGCTGGCGGACCGTACGCTGTGGGAGGACGGCATCGCCTATCTGGAGGAGCATCACCTGAAGTGGCTGGCGGAGCCGGACGTGGCCGCCGCGCTTCGGAAAATCTGAGGCCAGGGGAGGCACAGACATGACGGGCAACTGGGATCTTTCCTATATTTACAAGAGCTTCGACGATCCGGCGATCGCGGCGGATTTTTCCCTGATCCGCGAAAGCTGCGCGGCCATGACGCGGCTGCTGGAGCAGCCCGGGGAGACGGTGGAAACGCTGGAGAAGGCGGTGGCGCTGTCCGAAACGGTCAGCGACCGCATGCAGCGGCTGTTCCTCTACAGCGAGCTGACGCTGAGCGTGGACGCGACCAACCGCGACGCGGCGGCGCTGATCAGCCGGGCCGAGGCGCTGAACACGGAGTGCGGCCTGTGCGGATCCGCGCTGGTGCGGTATGTCGGCCATCTGCCGGACCTGGAGGCGGCCATCGCGTCCTCGGAGAAGCTGCAGGCGGTGGCCTTCGCCCTGCGGGAGATGAAGGAGCAGACCGCGCATCTGCCGGACGAAAAGGCGGAGCCCTGGCTGCTGAAGCTGCACCGCAGCGGCGCCGGCGCGTTCTCCCATCTGCGGGATGAGCTGGATTCCACGCTGACGGTGAACTACCGCGGCGAGGAGCTGTCCCTGGCGGCGGTGCGCGGCCTGGCCTACGACGCCGATCCCCAGGTTCGCCGGGACGCCTACGAGGCGGAGCTGGCGGCCTACGCGAAGATCGAGCTACCCATGAGCTACTGCCTGAACGCCGTCAAGCTGGAGGCCCGCACCATGGCGGAGGCCAAAGGCTACGGCTCCGTGCTGGAGATGACGCTGAAGCAGAACCGCACCGACCGGGAGACCCTGGACGCCATGTGGACGGCCATCCGTGAGTATCTGCCGGACTTCCGGCGCTATATGCGCACCAAGGCGCGGATCCTGGGGCACGACAACGGTCTGCCCTTCTACGATCTGTTCGCGCCGGTGGGCAGGGGCGGCAAGGCCTGGACGCCGGAGGAGACGAAGGAGAAGCTGGTGACGGAGATGAGCCGCTTCACCCCGAAGATGGGCGAATTCATCGCCAACGCCTTCGACAGCGACTGGATCGATCTGTATCCCCATGCCGGCAAGACCGGCGGCGCCTTCTGCGCCGGGGCGACCTTCGCCGACCGCAGCCTGATCATGACGAACTTCACCGGCAGCTGGTCGGACGTATGCACGCTGGTGCATGAGCTGGGCCACGCGTGGCACAACCGCTGCACCGCCGGCCTGCCGCATCTGCTGCTGAACGTGCCGATGATGCTGGCGGAGACCGCCTCCATCTTCAACGAAACGATGCTGGGCCATCAGGTGATGACGACAGCGAGCGAGGACGAGCGCTTCACGCTGCTGGAGACCTCCCTGTCCGACGCGGCCCAGGTGCTGGTGGACATCTACAGCCGCTATCTCTTCGAGACGGAGGTCGTGGACACCTGCGACGATCACTTCATGTCCGCTGAGCAGCTGAAGGACGCCATGCTGCGCGCCCAGGAGGCCTCCTACGGCAACGGCCTCGATCCCGACTGCCGCCATCCGTGGATGTGGGCCTGCAAGAGCCACTACTACTCCGCGGGGCTGAATTTCTACAACTTCCCCTACGCCTTCGGTCAGCTGTTCGCCCGCGGGCTGTTCGCGGTATATCAGGAGAAGGGCGACGCCTTCGTGCCGGAATACTGTGCGCTGCTGCGGGCCTGCGGCTCGGATACCGTGGCGAATGTGGCGGCCCGCGCGGGCATCGATGTGCGCAGCGTGGACTTCTGGCGCCGCAGCCTGGAGACCTACCGCCGCGATATCGACGAATTCTGCCGTCTGAGCCAGACGCTGTATGGTGTGTAAAGCTGAACCGGAGGTGATGATCCGATGGCCCGGGAAATGATCGGTATCATGGGCGGGACCTTTGACCCTATCCACAAGGGGCACATCGCGATGGCCAGGGCCGCGATGGAGGCCGCCCATCTGGACCGCGTGCTGATGCTGCCCACCGGCAATCCGCCGCACAAAACGGGGATCACCCCGGCGGAGGACCGCTGGCGGATGGTCTGCGCGGCCTGCGTCAAGGAGCCGGACCTGGAGCCGTGCCGCCTGGAGCTGGACCGCGAGGGCGTCATCTACACCTATGACACCCTGAAGCTGCTGAAGCAGGCCTACCCCAAGGCGCAGTTTTTCTACATCATCGGCGCGGATACGCTGCTGGAGCTGAAGCACTGGCACCGCTATGAGGAAGTGCTGAAGCTCTGCGTATTCATCGTGTGCCCGCGGCCCTGGGATGTGGCGCCGCAGGCCATCACGGAGGAAACGAAGCGGCTGATCGGCCTCGGCGGCAAATTCATCAGCGTGCTGACGGAGCCGCTGGATATCTCCTCCACCACGCTGCGGAAGCAGCTGGCGGCCGATGAGCCCACGCCCATGCTGCCCGAAACGGTGCGTGAGTACGCGCACCTGTGCGGCCTGTACGGCATGCCCGCCGGTGTGGAACGGGCCGCGGAATGGATGCCGGCACTCTTCGCCGCGCTGACGGTGAAGCGCTTCTCCCACACGCTGGCGGTGGCCTATACGGCGCGGCTGCTGGCGGCGCAGCACGATGTGGATGTGGTGAAGGCGGAAACGGCCGCCCTCCTGCACGACTGCGCGAAATGCCTGCCCCTGCAGGAGATGCGGGAGATCTGTGTATCCCATCACCTGACGGAGGACCGCAGCATCCTGGAGAGCGGCGCGCTGATGCACGCCATTGCCGGCGCCTGCCTGGCGGAGGAAAAATACGGCGTGGACGATCCGGAGATCCTGGATGCCATCAACAGCCACACCACCGGCCGTCCCGGCATGACGAAGCTGGACATGGTGGTGTACCTGGCGGACAAGATCGAGCCGACCCGCGATGTCTATCCCACGCTGGTGCGCGTGAGGATGCTGGCCTCCCTGTCCCTGTACCGGGCGATGATCTGCTCGATGGAGGGCACGGGAAACTACGTGCGCAAGGGCGGCAAGCCGCTGCACCCGCAGAGCGCCGAAACGCTGAAGTGGCTGCGGGAGACCGTGCATGAGATCCGCTGATCCCGGACAGGCCCATGCCTGTTTACGACAATACGCAATCGGAGGTAAACGCTGATGGAAAATGCCAAGAGCCGCCTGTATGAGATGGCCGCGATCCTCGACAAGCAGAAGGGCCGCGATATCGTTGCCCTGGATGTTTCCGGGCTGACGGTGGTCTGCGATTATATGCTGATCGTGTCCGGCCGCAACGCCGTGCATACCAAATCCCTTGCGGATGAGCTGGACGACCGGATGCGCGAGAGCGGCCTGACGCCGCTGCGCTCCGAGGGCCAGAAGGACGGCCGCTGGATCATCCTGGATTACGGCGATATCCTGGTGGAGATCTTCCATCCCGAGGAGCGGGAATACTATCATCTGGAGCGCCTGTGGGAGGACGGTACCAACCGTGTGGAGCTGGCGCTGGACCCCGACTGAGAAGGACCGCATCCGTTTCTGTGAAGGTGACCGGGAAAATTTTCCCGGTTGCTTTTTTCGTGATTCTGTGATAGCATACACAATCGGATGCGGAGAGCTGTTTTTCTTAAGCAACTGAAAATCGGCTCAACATCCGGGAAACGGTTGATTTATCTGCATTGTGCAGGATCGGGGAGGTGGACGGATGCGTTACAGCCGGTAGGATGGCTGCAGGGCCTGGCTCACCTGCGCCGACCTGACTTACCGCGAGCTGGAACGGGTCTTCTCCCTGTATGATTCCTGCGAGGAGCTGTACGACCGCGTCATGACGACCCGCGGCGCGGTGCTGAAGGAGCATCTGCGCGCGGACCGCGTCAGCCGCCTGCTGAAGGCGGGCGGCAGGGATCAGCTCCACGACCTGCTGGAGAAGATGAAACGCCATGACATGGGCATCATGTCCATGGCGGATCCGATCTATCCGGACGCGCTGCGGAACATCAGCGCGCCGCCCGTGCTGATGTATTACATCGGCGAACCGGATTGCCTGATGAACCGGTGCATCACCATGGTCGGCTCCCGCAAGGCCTCGCCCCAGGGCGCGGAAGCGACGCAGACGGTGGCCGCTGGGCTTTCCGAAAACGGCGTGACCGTGGTCAGCGGGCTGGCGATGGGCGTCGACTCCGCGGCCCATACGGGCTGCACGGAGCGCGGCGGGACCACCGTGGCGGTGCTCGGCTGCGGACTGGACATCAATTATCCGGTCCTCAACGAGCGCCTGCGGAAGGATATCCTGGACTGCGGCGGCCTGCTGCTGTCGGAATATCCGCCGTAGACCGCCGCGCTGCCCACGCATTTTCCGGTGCGCAACCGCATCCTGTCCGGTCTCAGCACCGCGACCGTGATGATGGAATGCCGGATCCGCTCCGGCAGCATGACCACCATCACCCACGCGCTGGACCAGGGGCGTGAGGTCTACGCCTGGGGCGGCCGCCTGGAAACGGAGTGGGCCGAGGGCGCCTACCAGCTGCTGCGGGAGGGCGCGAGGATCTTCCTGCGCGCGGAGGATATCCTGGAGGACCTCGGCTGGCAGGAGAACACCCTGCAGCTCCGCAGGGAGGCCGAGGCCGTGCTGCCGCCGCTGGACGACAACCAGCGCGCGGTGATGCAGGTGTTGGGCGCGGGGGAGGAGCGCTCCTTCGATGAGCTCGCCGCCGCCACCGGCCTGCCGCCGGAAACACTTTCCCCGGCGCTGACGATGCTGCAGCTGTTCGGCCTGGTGAAGGCCGTGCAGGGCAAGTGCTTCGTCCGGTGCTGAAAAAAGATCCACAGTAAATGAAACGAGGAGGACCTTCAGATGGCAGCAGCCAAGCAGAAGCTGGTGATCGTTGAGTCGCCGGCCAAAGCCCGCACCATCGGTAAATATCTCGGAAAGGGCTATACGGTCGTGGCGTCCCAGGGCCATGTGCGCGATCTGCCGAAATCACAGATCGGCGTGGATACGGAGAACGATTACGAGCCGAAATACATCACGATCCGCGGCCGGGGCGATATCCTGGCCGAGATCAGGAAGGAAGCCAGGAACGCCGGAAAAATTTACCTCGCGACAGACCCTGACCGCGAGGGAGAAGCCATTTCCTGGCATCTGGCCGGTGTGCTGGGCATCGATCCCAAGTCCCCGTGCCGCATCGAGTTCCATGAGGTGACCAAGAAGGCGGTGCAGGCGGCCATCAAGAATCCGCGCACCATCGACATGGGCCGCGTGGACGCCCAGCAGGCCCGGCGCGTGCTGGACCGCCTGGTGGGCTACAAGATCAGCCCGCTGCTGTGGGCCAAGATCAAGAAGGGCCTGTCCGCCGGCCGCGTGCAGTCTGTGGCGACGCGCATGGTGGTGATGCGGGAGCAGGAGATCGAGGCCTTCATCCCCGAGGAATACTGGGATATCACCACGGAATTCCAGCCGGAGGGCGCGGACGGCCGCGGCCGCAAAAAGCCGCTGACGGCCCGGCTCAGCCAGCTGGACGGCGAAAAGGCCGACCTGAAGAACGAGGAAGCCGCCAACGCCGCCGCCGAACGGATCGGAAAGGGCCGCTTTACCGTTGCCTCCGTGAAGAACGGCGACCGCCGCCGCACGGCCCAGCCGCCCTTCACCACCTCCAGCCTGCAGCAGGAGGCCAGCCGCAAGCTGAACTTCACCACCGCCAAAACGATGCAGGTGGTGCAGCAGCTGTATGAGGGCATCGACCTGGCCGGCGAGGGCACCCAGGGCCTGGTGACCTACATCCGAACCGACAGCGTCCGCGTCAGCGACGAGGCGCTGGCCATGGTGCGGGAATATATCCCGGAGCGCTTCGGCGCGGAGTATCTGCCGGAGACGGCGAACGTGTACAAGGGCCGCTCCAACGCCCAGGACGCGCACGAGGCCATCCGCCCCACGGGCATGCGCACGCCGGAATCCATCCGGGACTCTCTGTCGCCGGATCAGTACAAGCTGTACCGGCTGATCTTCAACCGCTTTGTGGCCAGCCAGATGCCAGACGCCCGCTGGGATACCATGACCTGCGAGCTGACCGACGGCGACGGCGTGTCCCTGCGCTTCTACGGCGAGCATATGAGCTTCAGCGGCTACACCGCCATCTATGAGGAAAGCACGGACGAGGAGGAGGAATCCTCCGAAATGACGCTGCCCGAGCTGCGGGAGGGCAGCGCCGTGGAGATCACCGCCGTCCATCCGGCGCAGCATTTCACCACGCCGCCGCCCCGGTATACCGAGGCCAGCCTCGTGCGCACGCTGGAGGAGAACGGCATCGGCCGCCCCTCCACCTACGCGCCCACCATCACCACCATCATCAGCCGCGGCTATGTCAGCCGTGAAAAGAAGCGCCTCTATCCCACCGAGCTGGGTCGCATGGTCACCGGCATGATGGAGGAGTACTTCCCGGACATCGTCGACACCGAGTTCACGGCGGCGCTGGAATCCCGGCTGGACGGCGTGGAGGAGGGCAACACCGACTGGAAGGCCATCCTGCGCGATTTCTATCCGCCCTTCGAGCGGACGCTGGAGAAGGCGGAGCAGCAGATCGAGAAGGTGGATGTGAAGGACGAGCCCAGCGACGTCGTCTGCGACAAGTGCGGCGCCCGCATGGTCTACAAGATGGGCCGCTACGGCAAGTTCCTGGCCTGCCCGAACTTCCCGGAATGCCGCAACACGCTGCCAATCATCAATTACATCGGCGTGCCCTGCCCGAAGTGCGGCAAGCGGCTGATGGAGAAGATGAGCCGCAAGAACCGCCGCTTCTACGGCTGCGAGGGCTACCCGGAGTGCGAATTCGTTGCCTGGGACAAGCCCGTGGCCGACAGGTGCCCGAAGTGCGGCGGCTACATGGTCGAAAAGCGCAGCAGCAAGGGTGTGTGGCACCTGTGCGCGGATGAAAACTGCCGCTGCAAGGTGGAGGTCCCCCAGGAGGAAGAGGCCGACGATGAGTGAGCTTCACGCAACGGTGATCGGCGCCGGCCTGGCCGGCTGCGAGGCTGCCTGGCAGCTGGCGCGGCAGGGGATCGCGGTCACGCTGACGGAAATGAAGCCGGGCAAAATGTCCCCGGCGCATCATGCCCCGTATTTTGCCGAGCTGGTCTGCTCCAACTCTCTGCGCGCCGACAGGCTGACCAACGCCGTAGGCCTGCTGAAGGAGGAGATGCGCCTGCATCACTCCCTCATCATGGAGGCGGCGGACCGGGCGCGGGTGCCCGCCGGCGGCGCGCTGGCGGTGGACCGCGACCTGTTTTCCGGTTATATCACGGAAACGCTGAGGAAACATCCGCTGGTGGAGGTCGTGGAGGCCGAGGTGACGGAGGTGCCGGAGGGCCCGGTCATCATCGCCTCCGGCCCGCTGACCAGCGACGCGCTGTCGGAAAGCATCGCCGCGCTGCCCGGCCTCGGCACGCTGAATTTTTACGATGCCGCCGCGCCCATCGTGACGCTGGAATCCCTGAACATGGAGCGGATCTTCCGCCAGTCACGCTACGACCGGGGCGACGATTACCTCAACTGCCCCATGAACGAGGCGGAGTACAACGCCTTCATCGACGCGCTGCTGACCGCGGAAACGGCGGAAGTGCGCGGCTTTGAGGAAACGCGCGTGTTCGAGGGCTGCATGCCCATCGAGTCCATGGCGCGCCGCGGCCGCATGGTGCCGGCCTTCGGACCGATGAAGCCCGTGGGGCTGACGGACCCGCGCACGGGCAGGGAAGCCTTTGCCGTGGTGCAGCTGCGGCAGGACAATGCCGAGGGGACGCTCTTCAATCTGGTGGGCTTCCAGACGCGGCTGAAGTGGCCGGAGCAGAAGCGCGTCTTCGGCATGATCCCCGGTCTGGAGAACGCGGCCTATGCCCGCTATGGCGTGATGCACCGCAACACCTTCCTGGCCTCGCCGGGCTTCCTGAACAGCCACTTTGAGATGCTCGGCCGCCCGCGGACCTACTTCGCCGGACAGATGACCGGCGTGGAGGGCTACTGCGAGAGCGCCGCCAGCGGCCTGCTCTGCGGACTGTCCCTGGGGCACGACCTGAGGGGCCTCGGTACGGTGGATTTCGCGGGCATCACCGCGATGGGCGCCATGGGCCGGTATGTCAGCACGCCCAACAAAAGCTTCCAGCCGATGAACTGCTCCTTCGGGCTCATCGACAGCCTGCCCATCGACAAGGAACACAAAAAGATCCGCAACAAGGCCATGCGCTACGAGGCGGTGTCCGCCAGGGCGCTGGAGTGGATGCGGAGCTGGATCGCGGCGGATGAGGCAGCTTCACTTTAACTTCATAATCAGCCGCTATAGTATCCCTGACCGGAAAGCTGTCGGTCAGGGAATTCTTCATGACAGCCGCGGGCTGTCGTTTCGGAAAGGAAGGGAGAGCCATGAGCAGCTCCTTCAGGGGAACCACCATCTGCGCGGTGCGCCGCAACGGTCAGACGGCCATTGCCGGCGACGGCCAGGTAACGATGGGGGAAAACGTGATCTTCAAAACCAGCGCCCGCAAGGTGCGCCGGATCTATAACGGCCAGGTCGTGGTCGGCTTTGCCGGCTCCGTGTCCGACGCCTTCACCCTGTGCGAAAAATTCGAGGAAAAGCTGACCCAGTGCGGCGGCAATCTGGAGCGCGCCGCGGTGGCGCTGGCCCAGATGTAGCGCGGCGAGCAGACCATGCGCCAGCTGGAATCCATGATGATCGTGGCGGATAAGGAGCGCCTGCTGGTGCTGTCCGGCACGGGCGAGGTCATCGACCCCGACGGCGGCGTGGTGGCCATCGGCTCCGGCGGCAACTACGCGCTGTCCGCGGCCCGGGCGCTGGTGGAAAACACCGACCTGTCCGCCCACGATATCGCCGAAAAGGCGCTGCATATCGCGGCGTCCATCTGTGTCTTCACGAATGACAACGTCATCGTGGAGGATGTGTGAGAGGAGGCGGAACCATGGCAGAGCTGTCACCCCGCCAGATCGTGCGGGAGCTGGACCGGTACATCATCGGCCAGGATGAAGCCAAGCGCAGCGTGGCCATTGCCCTGCGCAACCGTTATCGCCGCGCCCGTGTGGAGGAGTCCATGCGGGACGAGATCAGCCCGAAAAATATCCTGATGGTCGGCCCCACCGGCGTGGGCAAGACCGAGATCGCCCGCCGCCTCGCGAAGCTGGTGAACGCGCCCTTCGTGAAGGTGGAGGCCACCAAGTTCACCGAGGTCGGCTATGTCGGCCGTGATGTGGAGTCCATCATCCGCGACCTGGTGGAGAACGCCATCCGCATGGTGAAGGAGGAGCACACCGCCAGGGTGCAGACCCGCGCCAACGTCATCGCGGAGGACCGGCTGGTGTCCCTGCTGATCAATCCGCCGAAGAAGCCCGCCGGCAGCGGCAACGCCCTGGATTTCCTGCTGGGCAAGCAGCAGAAGGAGCCGGCGCTCTCCCAGGATGAGCAGCAGAAGCTGGCCTCCCGCCGGGAGGATGTCCGCGCCCAGCTGCAGCGCGGCGAGCTGGAGGACCGCGAGCTGGAGATCGAGGTGGAGGAAAGCGCGCCGACGGTCGAGGTGGGCGGCAACGCCATCAACATCGGCGATATGATGGGCGGCATGATGCCGAAGCAGACGAAGCTGCGCCGGATGAAGGTGCGCGACGCCCGCCGGATCCTCCGCCAGGAGGAGTGCGACAAGCTCATCGATATGGACGCCATCACCGAGGAGGCGATCCGGCGCGCCGAGCAGGACGGCATCGTGTTCATCGATGAGATCGACAAGATCGCAGACAAGGGCAGCCGCGGCGGCCCGGATGTGAGCCGCGAGGGCGTGCAGCGCGATATCCTGCCCATCGTGGAGGGCAGCACGGTGAATACCAAGTACGGCCCGGTCAAAACGGACTATATGCTCTTCATCGCCGCCGGCGCCTTCCATGTGGCGAAGGTGACCGACCTGATCCCCGAGCTGCAGGGCCGCTTCCCGGTGCGCGTGACCCTGAAGAGCCTCACCCGCGAGGACTTCGCCCGCATCCTGACGCAGACGGACAACGCCCTGACCCGGCAGTACAACGCGCTGCTGGAGGTGGACAAGGTCCATCTGGAGTTCACGGAGGACGGCATCGCGGCCATTGCGTAGGCTGCCTTCACCGCCAACGAGAACGCGGAGGACATCGGCGCCCGCCGCCTGCACGCCGTGTTTGAGCAGCTGCTGGAGGAGCTGGCCTTTGACGCCTTCGACAGCGGCGACGCGAATCAGCCGATGTACACCCAGGTGATCGACGAGGCGTATGTGCGGCATCATCTGTCCGGGGAAAACCAGCCGGCGGATATGCGGCGGTACATCCTGTAAAAGCACTGAAAACGAACACCGGCGGCTGAACCTTCTACGGACAGCCGCCGGTGAATCTTATATGGCTTCAGCAGTTCTCCTGACCGCCCCGCAGTCCTTTGGCCAGGGCGGCCTCCAGCTCCGGCAGCTGCTCCTGCAGGGTGCGCGTGGTGTCGAAGGCGATGGGCGCGGCCACGCGGAAGCAGCGGTTATGCTCGATATGCACAGGCCAGAACTTCAGCACCCTGTGATACCGCCGCCAGTACAGCTCCGCGATGGTCAGAAAGCCGGTGTTGATCCAGGTGTGATGGCTCTTGTAGCCGCTGGGCTGCTCGGGGAAGATCAGCAGATGCTTTCCTTCATCCAGCAGCTGCAGCGACTGCTTCATGGTGCGGATCGCGCGGGCGTCGTGGTACACGGGCACACCGGGCACGCTGCGCAGGATCGGCGGCAGCACCCAGGAGGCGATGTAGGGGAGGGTCGCGTTGTACAGCGGCTCCAGACGGCAGCCGGGGCGCCACCAGTAATCCTGGCGCACATAGGCCGGCACCTCGTCCCTGTTCATCACCGCGGCGTTGAACCAGGGGTAGACCTCCTCCCGCAGCGGGAACTGGCACACCATGTCCACCGGCCCCCAAAGCCCGGAGTGATTGCCGACGAACACGCACGGCTCGCCGTCAAAGGGCACCTCCCAGATCGTTTCCATCTTCGGGGCAAAAAAGCGCACGACCGCGCGCGCACCGTTGTAAAAGCGTTTTCCCATCAGGACCTCCGCGAAACGGAAACCGCCGTGTTTCCGCCAAAATGGTGTTGCAATTTCCGGGCTTTGATGCTATACTGTTAGACACAGCAAACGAAAAGGAGTGAATGCCGATGGATATTCACGAATCCGGCGAGGACTACCTGGAGCAGATCCTCTCCCTGTCCGAGCGTCATGGCGGCTATGCCAGGTCGGTCGATATCGCCAACGCCCTGAACTTCTCCAAGCCCAGCGTGTCCATCGCCATGAAGAACCTGCGCGAGCGCGGTTACATCACGATGGACGCCGAAAGCCACATCCGCCTGACGGACGCCGGGCGGGAGATCGCCGAGCGGATCTACGACCGGCACCGCAGGCTGTCCCAGTTCCTCATTTCCCTGGGCGTCAGTGAGGAACAGGCGAAGGAGGACGCCTGCAAGATGGAGCACGACCTGAGCGAGGAGACCTTCCACGCCATGTGCAGCGCGATGCTGGAATGCCGCGCCTGCGCCAACCGGCAGGATTATCCGGAAAATATCGAGGCCTGAGAGGCCGCGCAATCAGCAGAGCGAAGGCTCTGCTTTTTGCTTGCTTACGCCTGCTCCTTGCTCAGCTCATCCCGCACATAGCCGGCCAGGATATCCACGATCTGCGGATTGCGTCCGCCGCCTGCCACGATGACATCGGCGTACTGCACATAGTTGCGGATGTACTGATCGTACATGGGCTTCACGGTGGTCAGGTACTGCCGGGCGATGCCGTCGATATCGCGGCCGCGCTCCTTGATATCCCGCTGGATGCGGCGCAGCAGGCAGATGTCCGGCTCCACCTTCATGTACAGCTTCAGGTACATCAGCTTCCGCAGACGCTCGTCGTGGAAGCTGTGGATGCCCTCGAGGATCATCACGGGCCGCGGCTCGATGAGCAGATCGTCGCGGTCGGCGCGGCGGTGGTTGGTATAGTTGTATTCCTTTTTGGTGATGGGCTGGCCGCTCATCAGCAGCTGCATATCCCGCAGCAGCTCGTCGTGGTCGAAAATGCCCGGCTCGTCGTAGTTGAGCCCAACGCGCTCCTCAAAGGTCAGGTTGGGATGGTCCCTGTAGTAGGCGTCCTGCTGGATCACATAGCAGCGGTCGCTGCCGATCCGGCGGCACAGCTCCTCCGCCAGGGTGGATTTGCCGCTGCCGCTGGCGCCGCAGATTCCGATAAACAGCATGGTGATTCTCCCTTCGGGTGATTCCGGTGACGGACGTGTGCCTCCCCACGAGGGCAGGGAGGCACGGGAGCGGATGTCAGCAGTGCCAGACCTCCTTGCCGTCGATGACGGTGGCGATCGTCTTCGCGTCGGCGATCTCCTCCAGGTCGTCGGTCAGGAAGTTCCTGTCATATACGGACATATTGGCCACATAGCCGATGCGCAGCTGACCGAGATGATTCTCCTGCATCACGGAATAGGCGGGACCGGCGGTCAGGCCGGCGACGGCTTCCTCGCGGGTGATGCACTCATCCGGGTTCCACTGGTAGTAGACCTCCTTATGGGGATCGGTGCGGCGGCAGGCCATGTAGACAGACTTCGGCACGGACGCCTCGGTGCTGACCGGGTAATCCGTATGGAAGGCCAGGATCGCGCTGTGCTTCAGGAAGGAACGCAGCGGATAGCTGTAGAAGGTGCGCTTGTCACCGATGTAGTTGATGGACTGCTGATAATAGGCGATGGCTCCGCGGCTCATCCAAAGAGGCGCCACCACGGCCACGGCGTTCAGGGCCGCCAGCCGCTCGATATCCTCCGGCTGCACCATCTGCAGATGGGCCAGGGCGTTGCGCATATGCATGTTGCCGGTGGCCAGCTGCGCCTCCTCCATGCAGTCCAGCGCGAACTTCACCGCGCCGTCGCCGATGGTGTGGGCGTGCACGTTCAGGCCCAGACGCGCGCACTCCTTGTACAGCGCCGCCACCCGGTCGTGGTCGCGGAAGCGCTTGACGCCGGTGTAGCCGGGGCGGTCGGCGTAATCATCAACGGTCCAGGCCGTGTGGGCCTCCACCACACCGTCCATGAAGATCTTCACGCCGATGATCCGCAGATATTCGCAGTTGTATTTGTCCGCCATCTCCTTGGCTTTGCGGGCGTCGGCGATATAATCCTCCGAACGCTCATCCATCATCCAGCCGGCATAGACGCGCAGCTTCAGTCTGCCTTCTTCGATCAGGGCGAGATAGACCTTCAGCGTCTGCTCCGTGAGGCCCGCCTCGTAATAGGCGGTGATGCCCAGGGACAGGGCGAACTCCTGCCACACCAGGAAGGCCTTTTTGAACTCCTCCATGGTGAAGCTGTTCATCTGCCGGGTGATATGGTTCACGGGGCCTTCGGAAATATAGCCGGTGGGGCTGCCGTTCTCATCCACACGGATGATCTCCGTGCCCCAGTCCTTCACGGCATCGGCGTTGATGCCGAATTTTGTCATGCCGGCGGTGTTGAACCAGATGGAGTGGCCGTCCACGGAATTGAGGGCGACCGGCTTGTCCGGGCAGATGGCGTCCAGCATGGCCGCGGTGGGCGGGCATTCCCGCTCGGTCCAGCCGGCGCCGTAATAGAATTCGTTGTCCGGATGGGCGTCCATGTACGCCTTCAGGAGATCCAGATACTCCCGCATGGTTTTGCCGGCGGTCAGGTTGGCGAAGAAGGTCAGCCGCGGACCGGCCAGGGAGCCGTGGCAGTGGGCCTCGATCATGCCGGGATAAACGAATTTGCCGCTGTAGTCGAGGACCTCCGTGTGCTCATCGCAGAGCGCGCGGGCCATTTTTTCCGTGCCGACATACTGCACCAGGCCGTCCTTGACGGTCAGCGCCTGCATCACGGGATTGCGGGGGTCGAGGGTGACGATGTTACCGAGAACCAGCTGGTCGGCTTTCATAACGCGGGTCTCCTCTCTGACAAAATATCATGACGCGCATCATGCGCAAAGGACAGAGCATTCATACTATATAGAATATACCACATCACGGAAAGAATTTCAACCGCCGTCCCGCGCATGTTGTCCTTGCATGCAAAGGCATGATGTGGTAATATGGATACTGGTTTATTATGCGAACGACAGGCCGGTACCGCTGACAGGACCGGACCTGAAAGGAGTCTGCAATGGATAAGGAGATCCGTATCCGCACCGAGCGGGCGGGGTTCACCTACGAGGACGCGACCGCGCCCGCGCTGAAGGGCGTAACGACCGGGATACGCCGCGGCGAATTCGTGGCGGTGCTCGGCCACAACGGCTCGGGCAAATCCACCCTGGCCAAGCTGCTCAACGCGCTCTTTGTGCCCACGGAGGGCAAAGTGCTGGTCTGCGGCCTGGATACAGCCGATGACGACAACACGCTGGCGGTGCGTTCCCGCGCCGGCATGATCTTCCAGAATCCCGACAACCAGATCGTTTCCTCCATCGTGAAGGAGGACGTGGCCTTCGGGCTGGAGAACCTCGGCGTGCCCAACGCGGAGATGCTGCCGAGGATCGAGAAGGCGCTGGCGGCGGTGCGCATGAGCGAATACGCCGACGCCGCGCCGCATATGCTTTCCGGCGGACAGAAGCAGCGCGTCGGCATCGCCGGTGTGCTGGCCATGGAGCCGGATATCCTCATCGCCGACGAGGCGACCTCCATGCTGGATCCCTCCGGCCGGAGAGAGGTGCTGGAAACGGTCCGCGACCTGAACCGCCGCAAGGGCATCACCGTGGTGTGGATCACCCACTTCATGGAGGAGGCCGCCCAGGCGGACCGGGTCATCGTCATTTCCGACGGTGAGGCGGTGCGGGACGGTACCCCCGAGGAAATTTTCGAGGACGTGGACGGTCTGCGCGGGATGCATCTGGATGTGCCGCACATGACCGAGCTGGCCCGGGAGCTGCGGCAGGCGGGGATGCCCCTGCCGGAGGGCATCCTGACGGTCGACCGGATGGCGGAGGAGGTGCAGAAGCTGCTATGCCCATCGAAGTAAAGCATCTGACCCATACCTACGGGGTCGGCAGTCCCTTCCAGTCCACCGCCGTGAACGACGTGACGCTGACCATCGGCGAGGGCGAATTCCTGGCCATCGTGGGCCATACGGGCTCCGGCAAATCCACCTTCGTGCAGCACCTGAACGGCCTGCTGGAGCCGACCTCCGGCGAGGTGCTGATCGACGGGGAGAATATGTTCGGCGACAAGAAGGAGCGCAGGCGCATCCGCAGCAAGGTGGGCCTGGTGTTCCAGTATCCCGAATACCAGCTGTTTGAGGAGACCATCGCGAAGGACATCGCCTTCGGCCCGAAGAACCAGGGCCTGAGCAGCGATGAGATCGACGCCCGGGTGCGCCGCGCCATGGCGAACGTGGGGCTGGATTACGATCACTTCGCCGAACGCTCGCCCTTCGAGCTGTCCGGCGGCCAGATGCGCCGCGTGGCCATTGCCGGCGTGCTGGCCATGGAGCCGAAGTACCTCATCCTGGATGAGCCCACGGCGGGCCTCGATCCCCGCGGACGCGACAGCATCCTCGACATGATCCGGAACCTGCATGCGCAGGGCGGCACCACCGTGCTGATGGTCAGCCACAGCATGGACGACGTGGCGCGCCTGGCCGAAAAGCTCATCGTGATGAGCAGGGGCAGCCTGGTGGCCTACGATACGCCCCGGGAGGTCTTCCGTCAGCGGGAGATGATGGAGAGCATCGGCCTCGGCGTGCCGGAGGCGGCGAGCCTGGCGGCGAAGCTGCGGGAGAAGGGCATCCCCGTGGCGGAGGGCCTGTATACCCAGACCGAGCTGCGGGACGAGCTCCTGCGCCTTTGGAAGGAGGCGTCCGGATGCTGAACGATATCACCCTGGGCCAGTACTACCCGACGGACAGCGTCATCCACCGCATGGATCCGCGCATGAAGATCATCATCACGATCCTGCTGATCGTGGCGGTGTTCGTGGTGCCCACGCTGTGGGGCTACATCCCGGTGGTCGGCTACATCGCCCTGGCCGCGGCCGTGGCGAAGGTGCCCTTCGGCAAGCTGCTCAAGGGCCTGAAGCCGCTGCGGCTGATCCTCGTGCTGACCTTCATCCTCAACCTGTTCTTCAACTCCGGCGAAACGGTGCTGCTGCACTGGCAGTTCATCACCATCACCAAAGAAGGCCTGATGACGGCCTGCCATTATTCCCTGCGGCTGATCTTCCTGGTGACCGGCACCTCGCTGCTGACGCTGACGACCTCCCCGGTGTCGCTGTCGGACGGCCTGTAGGTGCTGCTGAATCCGCTGAAGAAGCTGCACTTCCCGGTGCATGAGCTGGCCATGATGATGACCATCGCCCTGCGCTTCATCCCCACGCTGCTGGAGGAGACCGACAAGATCATGAAGGCGCAGATCGCCCGCGGTGCTGATTTCGAGAGCGGTAACCTGCTGAGCCGCGCCAGGGCCATGATCCCGCTGCTGGTGCCGCTGTTCGTGTCCGCCTTCCGCCGCGCCGGCGATCTGGCCATGGCCATGGAGGCGCGCTGCTATCACGGCGGCGAGGGTCGTACGCGGCTGCGTGTGCTGAAGCTGCACCGGGCGGACTGGCTGGCCCTGGCGGTCACCCTGGCGCTGGTGGCGCTGAACATCGTGGAGGGCATCCTCTTTTGAAACGTGTATTGCTGACCGTGGAATATGACGGCACGGCCTATGCCGGCTGGCAGCGCCAGAGCAACGGCCTGGCCGTGCAGCAGGTGATGGAGGAAGCGCTGGAGCGGGCCTGCGGATGCTTCATCCGCGTGACCGGCGCTTCCCGCACGGACGCCGGGGTGCACGCCCTGGGGCAGTCCGTCTGCTTCGATACGGCGTCCTCCATCCCGGCGGAAAAATTCCCCTTTGTGCTGAATACGATGCTGCCGCCGGATATCCGCGTGCACGCGGGGCGGGAGGTGCCCGCGGGCTTCCATCCGCGCTTCATGGCCTCCGGCAAGCGGTATACCTACCGGATCATCAACACCCGGCACGGCTCGGCGCTGCTGCGCAACACGCATCTGCATGTGCCGCTGCCGCTGGATGACGCGCTGATGGCGAAGGCGGCGGAAGCGCTGCTTGGCACGCATGATTTCGCGCCCTTCCAGGCCAGCGGCGGCACGGCGAAGACCACCGTGCGCACCATCCGCCTGGCGGACCTGACCCGCACCGGCGATGAGCTGACGCTGATCGTGGAGGGCAACGCCTTCCTGTACAACATGGTGCGGATCATTGCCGGTACGCTGGTGGAGATCGGCCTGCACAAGCGCGACGTGAACGCTTTCAACGAAGCGTATGAGACCCTCAGCCGCCTGAGCCTCGGCGTGACCGCCCCGGCCCACGGGCTGTAGCTGACCAGGGTCTATTATCCCGAGGAGGCGTTCACCGACCCGGACAGCCTCCGCTGGCACAACGAGCCGGCGACGGAGGAAGGAGACGGGGCTTCATGCTGAGGCTGAACAATCTGAACCTGCCGCTGGACGCGGATGAAGCCGCGCTCCGGCACCTGGCGGCGGTAAAGCTGCGCGTGCCGGACGACCGGGTGCTGCGGGTGAAGCTCATCAAAAAAAGCGTGGACGCCCGGGACAAGGGCGACGTCCACTTTGTGGTCACGGTGGACGCGGAGGTGGAAAACGAGGCCGCGGTGCTGAAGAAGCTGCACGGCAACGCCGTGACGCCCGCCCCGAAGCCGCAGCCGCTGCGCATCCCGAAAAGCTGTTTCCGCACCCGTCCCGTGGTGGTGGGCGCCGGGCCTGCGGGGCTGTTCGCGGCCGTGCTGCTGGCCCGGAGCGGCGCGCGACCTATCCTGCTGGAGCGCGGCAAGCCGGTGGAGCAGCGGACCCTGGACGTCAGCGCCATGTCGGCGCGCGGCGTGCTTGACCCGGACAGCAACGTGCAGTTCGGCGAGGGCGGCGCCGGCGCCTTTTCGGACGGCAAGCTGACCACCGGCATCAAATCGCCGCTGCAGCAGCATGTGCTGGATATCTTCGTGGCCCACGGCGCGCCGGAGGAGATCCTCTGGCTGGCGAAGCCGCATATCGGCACCGACCTGCTGAAGGGCGTGGTGGCCGGCATCCGCGAGGAGATCATCGCCCTGGGCGGCGAGGTGCGCTTCGGCACCCGGCTGACCGGGCTGCTGATCCGCGGCAGCCATATCGAGGGCGTGACCGTCCGCGCGGGGGAGGAAACGGACGAGCTGCTGACCGATACGGTCATCCTCGCCATCGGCCACAGCGCGCGGGACACGATGCAGCAGCTGTTCAACCAGGGCGTCACGATGATCCAAAAGCCCTTCGCCATCGGCGTACGCATCGAGCATCCGCAGGCGATGATCGACCGCAGCCAGTACGGCCGGGCGGCGGGCCATCCCGCGCTGGGTCCCGCACCCTACAAGCTGAACGAGCATACCCCGGACGGCCGGGGCGTCTATACCTTCTGCATGTGCCCGGGCGGCGAGGTCATCGCGGCCGCGTCCCAGCCCGGCGGCGTGTGCGTCAACGGCATGAGCTATCACGCCCGCGACGGCCGCAACGCCAACGCGGCGCTGCTGGTGGGCGTGCGGCCGGAGGATTTCCCGGATGAGCATCCGCTGTCCGGCCTGGTGCTGCAGCGCGGCATCGAGCAGGCGGCCTACCGGCTGGGCGGCGGGGATTTCCGCGCCCCGGCGCAGCGGGTGGAGGATTTCCTCATGCGACGCGCGTCGAAAGGCCCGGGCGAGGTGCTGCCGACCTACCGCCCCGGCGTCACCTGGTGCGACCTGCACGAGTGCCTGCCGTCATTCATCACCCAGGATCTGGCCTTCGCGCTGCCGCTGCTGGACCGCCGCCTGAAGGGCTACGCGCTGCCCGACGCCGTGATGACCGGCGTCGAGACGCGCTCCTCCTCGCCGATCCGCATCCCCAGGGACGCCGGGCTGATGGCGGCGCTGAACGGCCTTTTCCCGGCGGGGGAGGGCGCGGGCTACGCCGGCGGCATCGTATCCGCGGCGGTGGACGGCATGAACGCGGCCCTGGCGGCCATCAGCCGCAGCACGGAGCTGTAAGAAACAATTGTCAGAAAAGATCGGGAGGGAAAACGAATGTCTTCTGTCAGGGAGCGCTTCCTGCGCTATATTCAGATCGAGACCACCTCGGACGGCAGCTGTGAGCGGTGCCCGTCCTCGCCCAACCAGAAGGTGCTGGGTCAGCTTCTGGTGGATGAAATGAAGGCCCTCGGCGTACAGAACGCCCGGATGGACGAAAACGGCTATGTTTACGGTTTTATCCCCGCGAAGGGCGGCAGCAAAACGGCGGTGGGCCTGATCGCCCACATGGACACCTCCGACGGCGTCCTGGGTCCGACGCATCCCGTGGTGATCCCGGATTACGACGGCGGCCCGGTGACGCTGAAGAACGGCGTGGTCATCGACGGCTTCGATTTCCTGCCCTCGCTGAAGGGACAGGAGCTGATCGTCACCTCCGGCGACAGCGTGCTGGGTGCGGACGACAAGGCCGGCGTGGCGGAGATCATGGCCCTGGCCGAGCGGCTGACGGCGGCCGACGCCCCGGATCACTGCGCCGTATGCGTCGGCTTCACCCCGGATGAGGAGATCGGCCGTGGCGCGGATCTGTTCAATGTGGCGGATTTCGGCGCGGACTACGCCTACACCGTGGACGGCGGCGCCCTGGGCGAGCTGGAGTACGAAAACTTCAACGGCGCCTCCTGCGTGGTGAAGGTCAACGGTGTGAACATTCATCCCGGCTCGGCGAAGAACCAGATGAAGAACGCCGCGCTCATCGCCATGGAGTGGAACAGCCTGCTGCCGCCGGCGGAGATCCCCGCCCACACCGAGGGCTATGAGGGCTTCTATCATCTGCTGCGGATGAGCGGCGATGAGGAATCCGCCGAGCTGGTGTACATCATCCGCGACCATTCCGCCGCCATTTACGAGCAGCGCAAGGCCATGTGCGAGCGCATCACGGCCTTCCTGAACGCCAAATACGGCGAGGGCACCGTGGAGCTGACGCTGAAGGACAGCTACCGCAACATGCGCGAGATGGTGGAGCCGCACATGGAGATCATCGACCGGGCCCGCAAGGCCTTCACCGACTGCGGCGTGCAGCCCATTGTGCAGCCGATCCGCGGCGGCACCGACGGCGCGAGGCTCTCCTACATGGGCCTCATCTGCCCGAACCTGTCCACCGGCGGCTACAACTTCCACGGCCGCAAGGAGCTGATCACCACCGATGCCATGGAGAAGATGGTGGACGTGCTGACGGCGCTGACGACCGGGGTGTAAGCAAAGACACGCAAAAAGGAGATCTTCGGGGTGAAGACCTCCTTTTTTTGGTTGCGCGGTTCAGACGTTACTGTTCGTCCGCCCACCCCGCGAAGCCCTCGCCGACGGCCTCGGTGGCCTCCGTAACGAACATGAAGGCGTTGGGGTCGGCCTCCTGCACCACGGCCTTGAGGCGGGTGACCTCCGGCAGCGGCACGATGCACAGCAGCACCGGGCGCTCCTGCCCGGAGAAGCCGCCGCGGGCGGTCAGCTGAGTCACGCCGCGGTCCATGGCGTGCAGGATCTCCCCGGTGATCGCCTCCCAGCGGCCGGAGATGATGAAGCAGGCGCGGTTGTGGTGGAAGCCGATGATGACCATGTCCACGACCTTGCCGGTCACGAAAATGCAGATCAGCGAATACAGCGCGTAGCCGATGCCCACGAAAATAGCCGCGCAGAGTACCACGACGCAATCCAGCATCACGAGCAGCGTGCCGGTGGACACCGAGGGGACGCGGCGATGGATCATGCGGGCGATCATATCCGTGCCGCCGGTGGTGGCGCTGCCGCGGATGATCAGCCCGATCCCCGCGCCCAGCAGCAGTCCGCCGTAAAGCGCGCCGAGCAGCGGATCGGCCGTCATGGGCTGAAAGCGCAGCAGGTCGATACAGTAGGAGAAGAGCGCGGTCGCGATCAGCGAACGGATAGCGAAGGATCTTCCCATGGAACGCCAGCTGAGCACGAACAGCGGGATGTTCATCGCCAGCGAGGTGACGCCGACCGGCAGACCGAACAGATGGTTCAGGATGGTGGAAACGCCCGTCAGTCCGCCGGGGGCGATGCTGTTGGGCACCAGGAACAGGGGATAGGCCGCGCCGCCGATGACGCATCCGAGCAGGATCTGCGCGTAGTCCGTCAGCATGCGGCGGCTGGTCAGGAACTGTTTGACTTTCATGGATACCTCCGTAATGGCCGGGGCTTACAGGATGCGCCGCAGGCCCTTGGGATAATGATTGCGCATGGTACCGTCGGAGATCTTGCCCCAGCCCAGCGGCAGTCCGGCAAAGCAGGGCAGCACCCAGCCGCTGCCGGACGCGTCCACGGTTTCGCCGCGAAGCCAGCGCACGGCCTCGGCCTCGCTAAGCGGGACCCGGGGCACATCGGGCGGCGTGACGCTCATGGCCCAGGCGTGATCCGGCAGGAAAAGCCTGCCGCGGCATTCGCCCAGCTGCAGCCCGGCGCGCAGCACCTTC
>R14__coassemble_554_pt1 | contig 25049 bp, 27 predicted proteins | sample R14__metabat2_high_PE_015 | metagenome-assembled genome bin R14
CCCCACGTCTGAAAAAAGCCCACGTGGGAAAAGTGGGCGCCGGGTACGGTCCTCTGAGATAACGCACGGGCGCAAGACTTAAGTCAACAACGCGCTACGCCATATAAAATTGTTGCGGACAGACCATCAAACAGCAACGGCAGCTGCCGGGGCCTGAGCAGTAACGGACACCGCAAAAATAAATCGGAAAATCCTCTTCACCCTCTTTACAAATGCTCAAATGGGTGTATAATAAACATAGGATGTTAAAAACGGAAATCATCAAGCCGTTGATGACAGCAAAAATCAGAACGTGACCCCCAATGATCCGCTTGAAAGGAAGGTCTTTCCCATGAAGGTAGGTCTGATCTATACCAGCACCACGCCCGAGCTGATCGAGCTGGTGGAGCGCGAGGTCAAAAAGAACCTCGGCGACGATGTGGAAATGTACAGCCTGCAGGATCCCAGCATCCTGGCGGATGTGCGTGCCGCCGGCTATGTGACGGCCGCGCCCGCCGCCCGGCTGATCGGTATGTACATGAAGGCGGTGGAGGAGGGCTGCGACGCCATGCTGAACCTCTGCTCCTCCGTGGGCGAGGTGGCGGACTGCGCGCAGGATGCCGCCCGCTATCTGGGCGTGCCGATCGTGCGTGTGGATGAGGAAATGTGCCGCGAGGCCGTACGCAAGGGCAGCCGCATCGCCGTGATGGCCACCCTGCCCACCACCCTCGAGCCAACCAAGAACACCGTGAAGCGCGTGGCCCGCGAAATGGGCAGGCACGTGGAGCTGGTGGATTGCCTGGTGGAGGGCGCCTTCGGCCTGAATCAGGATCAGTTCAAGGCCCGCATGGCGGAATCCGCCGGAACCGTGGCCGATCAGGCGGACGTGATCCTCTTCGCCCAGGGCTCCATGGCCTACTGCGAGGAGTACATTGCCGATATGTATCACAAGGTGGTGCTTTCCAGCCCGCGCTTCGGCGCCGTGGAGCTGAAGAAGGCCCTGCAGAACAAGGGCGTCATCTGAGCGCCCGTCCGCAACGTTTTTTCACGGATGAAAGACTCCGTCGAAGAATAATTTTAAAAGGAGGATTCCCCCATGAAGAAGATCCTTGCGATCGTCCTGTCCCTGGTCCTGGTTTGCTCCATGATGAGCGTGGCTGCCGCCGAGATCAACCTGAAGCTGGGCGTCTCCACCGCTGAGACCGACCCCCGCAACATTGCCGCGCAGCAGTTCAAGGAAGAAGTCGAAGCCAACACCAACGGCGAAGTGACCGTGACCATCTATCCCTCCGGCCAGCTGGGCGGCGACGGTGATCTGATCAACGCCATGTTCAACGAAGACGGCACTGTGGATATCGTCATCACCGACGCCTCCAACTTTGCCAACATCGAGCCCCTGATGGGCATCTCCGCTCTGCCCTTCCTGTTCAGCGACTTCGACGACGCCTGGGAGTTCATGGACGGCGAGATCGAAGCGGCCGCTGAGGAAGCGCTGCTGGAGACTGCCAACATCCGCGTGCTGGCCCACTATGACAACGGCTTCCGCTGCGTGACCAACTCCAAGGGCCCCGTGGAGACCGTGGAAGACATGCAGGGCATGCTGATCCGTACCCCCGAGAACCCCGCCATCATGGCCGCCATGAAGGCGCTGGGTGCCAACCCCCAGCCTCTGGCCTTCTCCGAGCTGTATCAGGCCCTGCAGCAGGGCACCTATGACGCCCAGGAGAACCCCATCCCCGTCATCTACAACAACAACCTGTATGAGGTCCAGGAATACCTGTCCGTGACCAACCACATCTACTCCGGTATGTGCTTCGCCATCGCCGGCGCCACCTGGGACGCCCTGACCCCCGAGCAGCAGGAGATCATCGCCACCGCGGCCAAGAATTCCGCCGAGACCGACCGTACCCTGAACCGTGAGCAGACCGACTCCCTGGTCTCCAAGCTGGAAGAAGCCGGCATGAAGATCAACTACCCCGACCTGACCCCCTTCAAGGAAGCCTGCGCTTCCGTGCTGGCTGACTATGCCGACACCTACGGCGATCTGATGGTGCAGCTGAATGCCTGGCTGGCCACCAAGTAAGCCGACCGTACAGAACTGAACATCCGGCGGAGAGGTGACCCGCTCGCCTCTCCGCCTCCTCGTATTCCCACTTCAGAATAACGGAAGAGGAGAGAACACCCGTGATCCTTTTGAAGATTCAAAAATGGGTTGACCGCGTAGCCGTGGTGGTGTCCTCCGTTCTCTGCGCCGCGCTGATGGTCGTGCTTCTGGCCAACGTGATCCTGCGCTACATCCCCGGTATCGGCGGCTTCAGCTGGTACATGGAGGGCAGCCAGTATCTGAACGTATGGAGTATGTTCATCGTCGGTGTGGGTCTGTGCGTTCGCGGTGATCACCTGCGGGTGAACATCGTGGAGGACCTGTGCGCGAAGAACCGGATCAGCCATGCCGTGCAGCAGACGGTGGTCAGCTTCCTCATGGCTGTATTTTACGGGCTGGTGACCTACGCGTTCTCCCTGCTGGTGACCAAGGGCATGAAGGTGCGCATCTCCACCATGCAGAGCTTCCGCATGGGCCAGGTGTACATCGTGATCCCCGTGGCCACCGGTCTGAGCGCCGCGGCCTATCTGCTGGACTGGATCATCAATCTGCTGGGCCTGAAGGAAAAAGCGCAGGAGGTGCAAAAAGCATGAATGTTGCCATGATCGCCTTCCTGCTGATCGTCTTCTTTGTGCTGCTGTTCATCGGCGTGCCGATCGCGGGCTCCCTGGGCCTGGCGGCGATCTCCGCCGTGCTGCTGCAGGTCGGCGGCACCACGGCCGCGCCCATCACCATCGCGCAGCGTATGTTTGAGGGCATGAACAGCTTCGCGCTGCTGGCCATCCCGCTGTACACCTTCGCCGGCTTCACGATGTCCAAGGGCGGCATCTCCAAGCGCCTGATGGACTTCTGCTATTCGCTGGTCGGCCATTTCACCGGCGGCCTGGCGCACGTGAACGTGCTGTCCTCCATGATCTTTGCCGGCATCTCCGGCAGCGCCGTGGCGGATACCGCCGGCGTGTCCGGCATGTTCATGCCCGAGATGGTCCGCAAGGGCTACTCCGTGAACCTGACCGTTGCCGTGACCGCCATTTCCTCCACCATCGGCATCGTGATTCCGCCGTCCATCCCCATGGTGGTCATCGCGGGCATCTGCTCCATCTCCACGGGCAAGCTGTTCCTGGGCGGCATCGTTCCGGGCATCCTGCTGGGCGTGGCGCAGATGGTCGTCAACTACTTCCTGGCGAAGAAGGAAGGCGTGCCGAAGGAAGAGGGCCGCATCAGCCTGAAGGCCATCGGCAAGGGACTGTGGGAGAGCCTCCCCGCCCTGCTGATGCCCATCATCATCGTCGGCACCATCTGCACCGGTATCGTGTCTCCCACTGAGGCGGGCGTGATCGCCGTGGCCTACGGCCTCATCGCCGGCGGCCTGATCTATCGCGAGCTGAAGTGGGCGGACATCAAGTTCGCCTTCGCCGAGACCGTCAAGACCTCCGGCAAGATCTTCATCGTCATCGGTACCGCCAAGCTGTTCACGGTCATGCTGACCAACGCCGGCTTTGACAAGTGGGTCACCAACACGATGCTGAGCTTCACCACCAACCCGACGATCATCCTGATCATGATCCTGCTGATCTTCTTCATCGTGACCATGTTCATGGAATCCATCGCCACCCTGACGCTGTTCATGCCGATCCTGTTCCCGCTGGCCACCAGCGTGGGCATCGATCCCATCGTGCTGTCCGTGCTGATCACCGTGGTCATCGGCGTCGGCCTGGTCACGCCGCCTGTGGGCATGTGCATCTATGTGGCCTGCGACCTGATGAAGACCCGTGTCGGTACCGTGTTCCCGACGCTGGTGCCGTATCTGGCCGCCACCTTCATCGTGATCGCGCTGCTGATCGCTTTCCCGCAGCTGATCACCTTCATCCCGTCCCTGATGGTATAACGAATCAAACATCCCCGGAGAGGAGCGCGCCTTCTCTCCGGGGCATTCCGGAAAAAAGGAGGGAGCCCCGTGGAGGACAAGCGTTCCCGTGTCGATATTGCCTTCGACTATGTGGTGAACGAGCTGATCGAAGGCCACCTGCAGCCGGGCGACAGGCTTCCTCCGGAGCAGGAGCTGTGCACGATCCTTTCCATCAGCCGCAACTCCCTGCGCGAGGCCGTCAAGCAGATGGAGGTCTGCGGGCTGGTGCACATCCGCCGCCCCGAGGGCACCTACATCAGCGAGACCTACAACCAGAAAATGCTGGACCCCATCCTGTATTCCATCATCCTGCAGAAAAACAGCTGGAAGGACTTCATCGAAATGCGGCGCGTGCTGGACATCGGCACGCTGTCGGCGGTGATCTCCTCCGGCAGACCGCTGAAGCACCTGGACGAAATGAAGGCCGGTGTGGAGCGGATGCGGCAGCTTTTTGCCGAACCGGAACCCGACGCCAAAGCCGTGATGGCCTGTGACGCCGCCTTTCATGAGCTGATCGAGGATGAGCTGGGCAACACCCAGATCAGCACGGTGATCTCCTACATTACCCGGCTGACGATCCCCTCGCGCACGGAAACGATCCGCAAGGTCATCCGTGACGGCGAGACGGAGAACTTTATCGCGCTGCACGAGCAGCTGATCGACATCGTGGAAAACCGCCGCGGCGACCTGGTGGTCAAGGCCGTGAGCGATCATTATAGACACTGGAACGCCTGAAAAAGCCGATCATTTTGAAACGGGGCGAAAGCTATGCGTAAGGTTATGATTTCCGTGGCACCTGTGGACGCGGGCGATGTGCTGAACAATCCCCGCGCGATCGCGAGGGACGTGATCGACTGCTATCATGCCGGCGCGTCCATGGTACATCTGCATTGCCGCGATCTGAACGGCCAGCTGACGCCGGATGTGTCGCTGCTGGCGGAGACGGTCGCCTACATCACCGAGGCGGTGCCGATCGTGGTGGAGATCTCCACCGGCGGCGTCTCCAACCTCACCATCCAGGAGCGCTGCATGACCTGCTATCCCGACTGGGTGGAATGCAACAGCCTGAACGTGGGCTCCGTGAACCTGGGCACGGCGGTGTACCGCAATCCCATCGAGGAGGTCCACTTCTGCTGCGAACAGATCAAAAAGTACAACAAGATCCCGGAGATCGAGGTGTTCGAGGCCGGCATGATCAACACCGTGCGCGAGCTGAACGAGCGCTGGGATTTCATCAAGCCCATCCTCTTCGCCATCGTGCTGGGCCACGGCGGCGCCATGCCGGCCACGGTGCAGGCGCTGAACACCATGCTCCAGGCGCTGCGGGACAATTTCCCGAACGAGGGCGATGTGCTGTGGGGCTTCACCGAGGCGCACCGCACCGGCTGGGATCTGGTCAAGGTGGCACTGGACAAGGGTGCCAGCGCCGTGCGCATCGGCTTTGAGGACAGCCACTACCTGGATACCGGCGTGCTGACGGACAGCAATGCCCCGATGATCGCGAAGGTCAGCGACATCGTGAAGAGCAAGGGCATGATGCCGATGACGCCGGATGAGGTGCGCGCCATGCTGAAGATCCCGCCGCGCGCGCGGAGGTGACGCGATGATCGCCGGTCAGGCGCAGCGGTATCCTTCGGAATTCGAGGGGAAGACCGCGTTGCTGGCCATGTCGGAGCGGCTGCAGAGAGCGGGCTGGCTGCCGGCGGGGGACGGAACCCTGAGCGTGCGGACGGGGCCCGATACGGTGTGGATCACCGCGGCGGGCTGCGACAAGGCCCGGCTGACCCAGGGGGAGCTCCTGCGGGTCGATCTGCGCGGCAGTCAATCCCAGGTGGGGCGCAACGGCATTCCTCCGGATGACCTGATGCTGCATCTGCGCGTTTATATGGAAAACCGTACCATTGTGAGTATCGTGCATGCCTATCCGCCGGAGGCCGCCGCCTGGGCCGCGGAGGGCAGGCCCGTGCCGGCGGGCAACAGTACGCCGGCGGTGCGCAGGCTCGGGCCGATCGGGGTGATCGGCATGGAGGACGCCTTCGGCGCGCCCATGCTGGCGGCCAAAGCGGCGGCAACGGACAACGGTATCCTGCTTCAAAACGACGGCGCCTGCACCTGGGGCGATTCCCCGCTGGCGGCCTGTCAGAAGATGGAGGCTTTGGAATACAGCGTGAACATCATGAAGAGAACATGCTGCGCCGGCTGCAAAAACGCGCCGGCCGGCAGCGGCTGCGCCCAGTGCGACGGCTGCACCAAAGGGTTGAAGGGCGTGACGCCCGTGCTGCGTCCCGGCGATGCGATCCCGGACCGGAAGGCGGCAGGCGCTGCCCCCGCGACGGCGCCCGCGATCGAAAAGCCCGTGAACCGCGGCAGGATCCCCGAGCTGACGATCACGCCGCACCGCTTCACCGACAGGGAAAAGCAGCGCGCGGAGCAGCCCGCGCAGGCGGCGTCCCAGCGTCCCGACGGCCCCGTGAAGCACCGCTACAGCGACCGGGCCGCGCAGAAAGCGCCTGAAAGAAAGGCGGCGGCGCCGCAGCCCGCGGCCGCGTCTCCGGCAGCTGCGCCCGTGTCTGTGCCAAGAGCGCCCGGCGTCCCCGTGACGGACGCGCCCAGGGCCGGGGTGCAGGCCGAGGTCGTGCGCCGGCTGAAGGGCAAGCTGTGAACCGTGTAATCACCGAAGCTGAATAAAGGAGGAAATGACCGTGGATATCAGCCAGCAGGAGATCGAACAGATCGTCCGCAGGGTGCTGACGGGCATGGATACCAGGCCCCCGCAGCAGGCGGCCGCCGGCGCGCCTCGCAAGGCCCAGGACGCACCGGCCACGGCTGCCTGCACCGACGGCGTGTTCGACGATGTGGACGCGGCGGTGGAGGCTGCCTGGAAGGCCCAGCAGGTCTGGCGCGGCTACAAGATCGCCGATCGTCAGATCGTCATCGGGGCCATCCGCGCCTGCGCCCGCGCCCATGTGGAGGAGTGGTGCCGCAAGATCGTGGAGGAGACCGGCATGGGCCGCTACGAGGACAAGGTGGAGAAGCATCTGGCGACCATCAACCTGACCCCGGGTCCCGAATGTCTGACCACCGAGGCCAAAAGCGGTGACGCGGGCCTGATGCTGGAGGAGTACGCGCCCTTCGGCGTCATTGCCGCCATCACCCCCACCACGAACCCCACGGAGACCATCATCAACAACACCATCAGCATGATCTCCGGCGGCAACACCGTGGTGTTCAACGTGCATCCCCGGGCCAAGCGGGTCAGCGCCGAGTGCCTGCAGGCCCTGAACCGCGCCATGGTGGAAGCCGGCGCACCGGCGAACCTGATCACCATGACCCGCGAGCCCACCATGGACAACGTGGACCGGCTGGCGGCGAATCCCAAGGTCCGCATGATGGTCGGCACCGGCGGCATGGGCATGGTCAACGCGCTGCTGCGGAGCGGCAAAAAATGCATCGGCGCCGGCGCGGGCAATCCGCCGGTCATCGTGGACGCCACCGCCGATATCGAGCTGGCGGCGAAGAAGATCTACGAGGGCGCTTCCTTCGACAACAATATCCTCTGCTTCGCCGAAAAGGAAGCCTTTGTGGAGGCCCCGGTGTATGACGCCTTCCTGCACTGCATCCGGCGCGAGGGCGCGTATCTGCTGAACGCGCAGCAGACGGAGCAGCTGGTGAAGCTGTGCCTGCGCCAGGGCAAGAACGGCGGCTGGGACGCCAACAAGGACTGGGTCGGTCAGGACGCCTGCCGGATCCTCTCCGCCATCGGCGTGAACGCGCCCGCGGACTGCCGTCTGGCGGTGTGTGAGGTGAACGCCTCCCATCCCTTCGTGCTGGCGGAGCAGATGATGCCCATCCTGCCCATCGTGAAGGTGGGCAGCTTCGAGGAGGCGGTGGAGGACGCGCTCGTGGCCGAGCACGGCAACCGTCACACCTCGTCGATCTTCAGCCGTGACGTGAAGCACATGACGGAATTCGGCCGGGTGATCGAGACCACGATCTTTGTGAAGAACAGTGCCACCAAGGCCGGTGTGGGCATCGGCGGCGAGGGACACTGCACCATGACCATCGCCGGACCCACCGGCGAGGGCATCACCTGCGCGAGGAGCTTCTGCCGCCGCCGCCGCTGCATGCTGGCTGACGGTGGGCTGAGGATCGTCTGATCCCATACAACTGAGTGACCCAACAGTGCGTCCGCACTGATTAAAGGAGGATTTAACCATGAGAGCGCTTGGATTTATCGAAACGAAGGGCCTGGTTGGCAACATCGAAGCGACCGATGCCATGCTGAAGGCCGCCGACGTGGAATTTGTGGGCAGCGATACCATCGGTGCCGGTCTGGTGACGGTCATCGTGACCGGTGAGGTCGGCGCGGTGAAGTCCGCCGTGGAAGCCGGCGAAGAGGCGGCCGCCCGTGTCGGCGAGCTGCTGTGCAGCCATGTGATCCCCCGTCCCCACGCGGATATTGAAAAGATCCTGCCCGGCAAGGGCCCTGCCGCCGGCAAGTAAGACGACCGATACGATAAAAGGAGTGTTTGACAATGGCTGAGAATACTGCTCTGGAAACCTTCAAGCTGGAAGCCCTGGGTATGGTGGAGACCTACGGCCTGACCGCGAGCATCGAGGCTGCCGACGCCATGCTGAAGGCCGCCGATGTGTCCCTGGTGGGCCAGGAGAAGATCGGCGCCGGTCTGGTGACCGTGTTCGTGCAGGGCGATGTGGGCGCCGTGAAGGCCGCTGTGGAGGCCGGCGAGGTCGCCGCCGCCCGTGTGGGCCAGGTCGTGTCCGTGCATGTGATCCCGCGCCCCCATGGCAGCGTCGGCGAGTGCATGCCCATCATGAAGTAAGATGATCTACCATGATGTAACGCCTGAACAGCTGACGGAGCTGATCCGTGCGGCTGTTCAGGCTGAGCTGGGGCGCAGGCGGGTGCCGACCGGCGTGTCTGTTCGTCATGTCCATCTTTGCCGTGCGGATGTGGAACGGCTGTTCGGCGCGGGCTACCGGCTGACCCCGAAGAAGACCCTGAGCCAGCCGGGACAGTTCGCCTGCGAGGAGCAGGTGACCGTGACCGGCCCGAAGGGAAAAATCGAAAAGGTGCGTATCCTGGGCCCGGAGCGCCGGGAGAGCCAGGTGGAGATGGCCTTTTCGGATTGCCGCGTGCTGGGCATCGACGCCCCCGTGCGCCCGTCGGGGCACATCGACGGCACCCCCGGCTGCACGCTGACGGCGGCCAATGGGCGCTCCATCACCCTGGAGCGCGGCGTGATCATCGCAGACAGGCATCTGCATCTTTCCACGGCGCAGGCGGCGGCCTGGGGACTGAAGGACGGCGATGTCATCGCGATCCGTGTGGACGGCCCCAAGCCCGGCGTGATGGAGCATGTCACCGTGCGCGCCGGCGACGCCTATGAAATGGATTTCCATATCGACACAGACGATGCCAATGCTTTTCAGATCAGGCAGGGGCAGTGGGTCTCAATAAAGGAGTGACCGCGATGATCCTTGGGAAGGTGGTCGGAACCGTTGTGTCCACCCGCAAGCTGGAAAGCCTGACCGGCTACAAGCTGCTGATGGTGGAGCCCTATATGGAGGAGAACGGCCGGATCCTGGTGGCCGGTGACACGGTGGGCGCCGGCATCGGCGAGATCGTGCTGGTGACCGAGGACGCGACGACCCGGTATGCCACCACGCGGGATGTTCCCATTGACGCGCTGATCGTGGGGATCGTGGATAATCCGCCGATCCTGGGCCGCTGAGCCCGGGAAACGATATTTGTACTGATGTGATGAGGCGAGAAGCTGATGAAAACCATCGTGATTGGCAGTGTTTCCGCCGGCATTTCCGCGGCCGAACGGCTGGGCGCCGAGCGTGATATCACCGTTTATGAGAAGGGCTCCTTCTATTCCTGCGGCTGCTACGGCCTGCCGCATTTTCTGGCGCATCCGGAGGACAGCCTCGGAGAGGCCATCGCCTCCAAGGAAGCGCAGATGCGGGAGAAGCATATCACCGGCTTCCGCCAGCATGAGGTGCGTCAGATCGACGCCGCCCGCCGGGAGATCACGGTGTGCGACCTGGAAACGGGCCGCGTGTTCACCGACAGCTATGATCAGCTGATCCTGGCCACCGGCGGCAGCTACACCATGCCCCAGGTGCCCGGCGGGGACAAGATGGGCGTGCATACCCTGCGCACGGTGGATGATGTCATCTTTCTCCGGGAATACATCAAAACGCCCTATGTGCGGGATATCGTGATCCTGGGCGCGGGCATCGGCGGACTGGAGATCGCCAAGGCCTTCCTGGCCCGCGGACGCCATGTGCGGATCATCGATCCGGAGAGCCGCTTCCTGCCGGATTTCGATCCCGAGGTGGCGGAGCTGATCGCCCGCAGCCTGACCGCCCAGGGCGTGGAGCTGAACCTCGGGGAGACTGTGAAAGCCTTCACCGGCCGCACCTATGTGGAAACGGTACAGACCGGCCGGGGCAGCTATCCCTGCGATCTGTGCGTGGTGGCCTCCCGGGTGCGTCCCGGCACGCAGCTGCTCAGCGGCACGGGTGTGCAGACCGACGCGGAGGGCTGGGTGCTGATCGACCGGAACCTGGCCACCAGCGTGCCCGGCATCTATGCCACCGGCGAGTGCGCCCGCCTGCGGGAGGGCAAGCCCGGCACCGAATCGCTGCATGTGGGCTGTCTGGAGGTGGCCCGCACCGGCCTCACCGAGGAAGCGGCGAAGAAGAAGGGCGGCCAGGTGCGCAGCGTGACCGTGACCGGCCATGACCGTCCCGGCATCGTACCGAATCCGCACAGTGTGTCCATCAAGCTGGTGCTGGACGGAAGCGGCCGGATCCTGGGCGCCCAGGGCTGGGGCGAAAAGAATGTGGTATCCCGCATCAACGCCATCGCGGTGGCGGTGGCTGCCGGCATGACGGCCGCGCAGCTGTCTGAGGTGGACTTCCTGTATTCCTCCGCGGTGTACGGTGTGTGGGATCCCATCCAGAAGGCCTGTGACGCCGCCGGCGTATGAGAAAGTATCAGTTCAAGCAAAGGGAGTGAGCAGCTTGCCGATCCGCATCAATGCCGTGAAAACGACCTTTTTCGGCAAGGGCGCGATCCGTCTGCTGGTGCCGGAGCTGCGCCAGGCGGGCGTGAAGCGCGCGCTGGTGGTGACGGACCGCTTCCTGTATGAGACCGGCGCCGCCGACCGGGTGGGCGCCGTGCTGCTGGAGGCGGGCGTGGAGTACGCCATCTACTATGAGGTGAAGCCCAATCCCACCGTGGATGTGGTGAACGAGTGCATTGAGGCCGCCAAAGCCCTGCAGGTGGATCTGCTGGTGGCGGTGGGCGGCGGCAGCGCCATCGATACGGCCAAGGCGACCAGCATCGTGGTGGCCAACGGCGGCAGCGTGGAGCAGTATGAGGGCGTGAACAAATCGGCGAAGCCCGGCATCCCCATCGTGGCGGTGAACACCACGGCGGGCACCGGCTCGGAGTGCACGGCCTTCTATATCGTGACCGACCCCGCGCGGCACAGCAAGATGGCGATGATCGACAACAACTGCATGGTGTCCATCGCGGTGAATGATGTGGACTTCATGAGCTCCATGCCGCCGAAGCTGACGGCTTCCACCGGTATGGACGCCCTGACCCACGCGATCGAGGCCGCCCTGGCGAAGGATGCCAGCCCGGTGACGGACAAGGACGCCTACTGGACCATCGAGACCGTGTGCCGCTGGCTGCCCGAGGCCGTGCGCGACGGCGGCAACGAGGAGGCGCGCACCATGATGGCCTACGCGGAGAACGTGGCCGGCATGGCCTTCTCCAACGCGGGCCTCGGCATGGTGCACGCGATGGCGCACGCGCTGGGCGGACATTCCAACCTGCCCCATGGTGTGTGCAACGCGGTGCTGCTGCCCTATGTGCTGTCCTTCACCGGCAAAAACAGCGGTGTGGCGGCGCGGATGCCCCGGATCGCCCGGGCGATGGGGATCGGCGGCGGCACGGCGGAGGTCGTGGACTATGTCAGCCGCATGGCGGTGGCGCTGGGTATTCCGGCCACGCTGCAGGCGGTGGGCAAGGTGCAGCCGTCGGATTTCGCGACGCTGGCCGACCTGGCGCTGCATGACGCCTGCATGGCCCAGAACCGGTTCATGCCCACGAAGGACGAGGTCATCGCGGTGTATCAGGCCGCCTATGACGGGCGCTTCCTGTAAAAGCAGACGGACAACGGTGACGGCGGACAGGCTGCCGCCGTTTTCCGCATTTTGGAAAACCGGAGGAAAACACAGATGGCAGCCCAGGAGCAGAACGAGCTTCAGAAAAAGCTGGACGGACTCAGCGAAGCCTTCAAAAACGGCAAAGCGGCGCAGGTGTATGAGATCTGCGGCTGCTATTTCCGCGAGGCCATCCGGGACAATGAGCAGGCGCTGGCGATGATCGAAAAGAGCTTCGGCGAGCGCAGCGCGACACCCCTGCGCTACGCGGACGTGTTTGAGCTGCTGGAGCATCCCGAAAAGGAGCACGCGCCCTTCGCGCCGGTGCTGGAGGGGAAGGAGCGTTCGATGCCTTCGGCGGCGCTGCTGACGGTGTTCGGCAACATCAAAAACGCGCTGCTGCGCACCTCCTTCCGCACGAGGAAGGGGGACGTGCGCTTTTTCTCCTGTCAGGACTATCTGCGGGGCGAGGATGTTCGCTGGCAGAAGGAGCTGAAGATCCGCCGGGATATCGTTTACCACGATGCCATCAGCGGCAACCTCTGGTGCCTGAAGCTGCTGCAGCGGCGTTTTGACCGGGAAACGGCGGCGCAGATGGTGCGGGACGGCGGCGGTCTGCTGCGTGTGGGCAAGGCGGCGGCCTGGGGCGATATCGTGCTACAGGCCCGTCACGCCCTGTGGCGGCTGGGCAAGCTGACGGCGGGGGAAATGGCCCTCTGCTCCGAGCTGCCGGTGATGGGCTACAACAATGACGAGCTGGCGGGCTGCGACAAGGAGGAATGGAACGCCTTCGTCAATGCCCTGGTGCGGGAGGATAAAAATGCGCTGCGCTCCGCCATGCTGAAGGCGAGCCGCTACCAGTATGCCCTTCGTCTGATGACCGAGGGAAAACGGGCGGAAGCGGAGGCTGTGCTGAAGCGCCTGGACGGCTACTGGCGCAGCGGGGAGCTTTTGCAAACGGACAGCACGAAGCGGTCATCGTCCGGCCTCGTGACCCTGGGTGGCTGGAAGCAGGGCCGTGACCCGGAGCTGTGCGCGCATTTCGAGCCGCTGCACTGGCGGATCGTGACCCGCGAGGCGGGCCGCTGCCTGCTGCTGTGTGAGGAAACCATCGATGTGCAGCCCATGTGCGATGTGGCCACCAGCGGCGATGACTGGCAAACCTGCCGCCTGCGCCGCTGGCTGAACGGCGCTTTCTGCGCCAAGGCCTTCACCCCCGAGGAGCAGCGGATGCTCCTGCCCGCCGGCGCGGAAAACGACCGGGTCACGCTGCTGACCGCCGCGCAGGCCGCGGAGCTGCTGAAGGATCAGCCGGAGGCCTGGCGCTCCCATCCCACGCCCTGGGCCATGACCCGCGGTGGCGAGCCGGAGCACTGGTGGTATCTTCCCGAAGGCCGGGAAAAGCAGGTGTGCACCGGCAAGCCCGGCGGCGTCACCCGCGTGGCGGCGGAATCGGACCAGGGCGTACGCCCCTGTGTATGGGTGGATCCGGGGATGGCCGGACTGTAAGCACCGGCTGTTGATCATCTGAGCTTTCCCTGCATCCGTGAATCTCAAATCCACCGTCCTCTCGCATCTCCAGGCAAATCAGGCATCTTCGCCCACTCTCAAATAAGTTCCCCGAAACCTCCCAGGCCCGGCAGTTCCTTCATGTTTACCAGCATGCAGCAGATAGTTTCGGTGTTCCCCTCATCACGCCCGGTCTTGCGGTAGGGGGACGATGTTCGGAGGCGAATGGATATCGTTACGACATCTTTCAAATATTGAAGAAGGTAAAAATCTCCCCGGCATAGAACTGTTGATACGCCTGGCCCATGCATTGGAAATCGAACCGGTTGATCTGTTCTCTAACATAGTTGATATATTGAGTTCAAAACCGTCAGATTGATATGCCCTTTCCAGATCATGACAGACGAAAAAAGCTGTACCGGTGTGAAACCGATACAGCTGATTTTTGTTACACCCAGAACTTTCTCGAAGCACGAGGCTGCTCCTGCCGTCGTGCCCGCCGTTTAAGATGTGCATCATCTGGCCGCTCTGCAATCCCGCCAACGGTTATACAAGACATCCCCCTTTCTGCCGCTGCTCCTCCCCCTCGGAGCGGCGGCATTTGATTGCCGATCGATCCGGCCCGTGCCCTGCCGTATCCTGCGGCCGCCGGGTCCGCGGGGCATCCGCAGCCTCTTCTCTCTGTCGGCACTCACGCGCAACTGCGGGAATGCCGGCAAAGCCTCCCGGGAGCGCAATTCAGAGCCCGGGGCACCAGGCTATCCTTGCGCTTTTTGCTCTTTTCGCGCCCGGACCTCCGTCACAGGTTCACGGCTTCCGGGTGCTTCGCGTCTTTTGTCCGACATCCCGGAAGCTCTCGCCCGGCATATGCCGGACGACCGGATGCTTCGGGGCGCAGAGACGCGGTACCATCACAGGCGACGATATCGGAGGATACGGAAAAACGGAGCTCCGGTCGAAGCTCCGTCTTATTGTGCCGATATCACGCTGTCAGGCTCTTGCTTCATTCCCGGATCACCTTCAGTCCGGGGATTTTTGAATGTCCGCCCAGCGGAGCAGCCGCCGCAGATCCTCCGGTGTATCGTTGTCCAGTACCGTGCCCCGGTCCTCCACCGGCAGGTCCACCAGCCGGCAGCCGCTGCGCTCCATGGCGCCGCGCAGGCCACCCGGGCCTTCGTAGCTTTGGAGATAATCAAACCACGCTGCCTGCAGGAACACAGGATGTCCATACTCGCCCTGCCAGATAGGGCGCACAAAATCACCATCGGTATCCCGGATCAGGGCGGCTGTCTCATCGCTGACCAGCGGTACATCCGCCGGGGAGATCATCACCCGCTCGCAGCGGCCCGCCAGCGTGGCCAGGGCCAGCCGCAGCGATTCCAGCTGCTGGGTGGTGGCGTAATCCGGGTTGTACACGAACTCCACATCCGCTTCCCCGGCCAGCGCCTGCCGCAGCTCCTCCTGCCGGTGACCGGTCACGATGACGATCGGCGAGGCGCCGCAGCGGCGCATCATGCCGATGACCCGGCCGATCATGGTCTCGCCGTTCACCCGGATCAGCGGCTTGAACTCTCCCATGCGGCTGGAAAGCCCCGCCGCCAGAATGATCCCCGCCAGCTTACGCATCCGGCTCCTCCTTCCGCAGCGGCAGCACGTTCACCGGCGCGATGCCCAGCGCCTCCGGCATGTCCGGCGTACGCTTTTCCTTGGGCAGGCGCCACCAGATGTTTTCGCTGCCCGCCGCCTGATGGGCGTAGCGGAACTCGATGACCCACTCGAAGGGCTCCTCCATATCCGCGGCGAAGGTCACCGGGAAGCGGTTCTGCGCCACCTTCGGGCCGAAGTAATGCGCCCGGATGCCCACATGGGTGGTATCGTCCGGCACCGGCAGCGCCGTTTCCAGGGTGATGCCCCAGTCCGGCACCAGCAGGCTGTGCTCGCCGACCTTCCTCGCGGGGGCGATGTTCTTGCAGCCGGTCAGCACGGCGGCGTGGACCGAACCCGGATCGGCAAACAGCGCCTTGGTCGGGACCGGTTGGCTGAGCAGGCCGGCGTCCATCACCGCCAGGCGGTCGCACATGTGATAGGCCTCGTCGCGGCTGTGGGTCACCATCAGCACGGGACGGCCGTAGTCCTTCAGCACGGCCAGCATCTCCGTCTGCAGGCGCATGCGCAGATGCGTATCCAGTGCGGAGAAGGGCTCATCCAGCATCAGCAGGCGGGGCTTGTTCACCAGGATGCGTGCCAGGGCCACCCGCTGCTGCTGTCCGCCGGAAAGCTGGTGCGGACGGTGCTTTTCCAGTCCTTCCAGATGGAAGAGGGCGATGGCCTCCCGCAGTGCCTTTTCCCGGGCGGCCCTGTCCTTTTCCGCGTGCAGGCCGCAGAGGATGTTTTGCTCCGCCGTCATGTTGGGGAACAGGGCGTAATTCTGGAACAGATAGCCCACATGCCGCTGCTGCGGCTTCAGGTCGATCCGCTTTTCCGAATCGAACAGCACGGTACCGTCCAGCACGATGCGGCCGCGGTCCGGCTTTTCAAATCCGGCGATGCACTTCAGCGTCAGGCTCTTGCCGCAGCCGGAGGCGCCCAGCAGGCCGGTGATGCCGTCCTCCGTTTCAAAACGGGAGCGCAGATGAAAGCCGCCCAGATCCTTTTCGATATCCACATACAGGCTCATGCCTTCACCGCCTTCTTTTGCCGGCTCTCCAGCATGTTCACCGTCAGCAGCACCACGGTGGAGATGGCCAGGTTCACCATCACCCAGAAAAAGGCGCCGTCATCGTTGGTCTGATACAGCTGATACACCGTGGTGGAGATGGTGGCCGTGCGCCCCTTGATGTAGCCGATGAGCATGCTCGTGGCGCCGTATTCGCCCAAAGCCCGGGCAAAGGCCAGCACGAAGCCCGCCAGGATGCCCTGACGGCAGGCCGGCATACGGATCCGCCAGAAGATAAAGGTGTTGCTGAGGCCCAGCGTCTGTCCGGACCAGGCCAGGGTCCTGTCAAAGGCCTCGAAGGCGCCGCGGGCCGTGCGGTACATCAGTGGGAAGGCCACCACCGTGGCCGCCAGGATGCCGCCGTACCAGGTCATCACGAACTTGATGCCGAACTGGTTCAGCCAGATGCCCAGCGGCCGCTTCACGCCCACCAGCAGCAGCAGAAAATAGCCGCAGACCGTCGGCGGCAGCACCATGGGCAGGGTAAGGATCACATCCAGCGCGCCCTTGATCAGCCGGGGCAGCCTGGCCACATAATACGCGCAGAGGATGCCGAGGAAAAAGATCAGCACGCTGGAAATGGCAGCGATCCGCAGCGAGTTCCACAGCGGATACCAGTCCACCGAAGCCAGAGAGGAAAGGTCCATCACATACCTCCTGTCAGCCGTTTCTCCTGCTCACAGGCAAAACCGGCCGCACCGGTCGCACCGGCCGCACCGGTCGCACCGGCCGCACCGGTCGCACCGGTCGCACCGGTCGCACCGGCACCCGCCTGTAAACAGAATAAAACAGAACAAAGCCGGGCGGTACGGTGCGTGGCCATACCGCCCGGCGGAAGCGTTACTGGGCAGCCTCTTCGGTGGCCTCCTCGGCGGAAGCCTGGGCGATGGTGGTGAAGCCCACCTCGGCGAAGCAGGCAGAGGCCTCGTCACCCTTCAGGTACTCCATGAAGGCGGCGCAGGCGTCGGCGTCGGCGGCATTGGCCAGCACGGCAGCGGGATACACCACGCGGCCGCCGACCATGTCGGCAGTGGCCTCCTCGATGACCTCCAGGCCATAGGAGTAGGCGTCGGTGTGATAGATGAAGCCGCAGCTCACAGAGCCAGCCACGACCTGCTGGGCTACCTCACCCACATTGTTGCCGTAGCTCAGCTTGGCGGCCACGGCAGCCTCGTCCACGCCGAAGTACTCAAACAGCTTCTGGGTATACTGGCCGCAGGGCACATCGCTGTTGCCCATGGCCACCAGGATGTCGCCGTCCTTCAGCAGAGAAACGACCTGCTCGATGGACTCGATGCCGGCGGGGTTGCCTTCGGGCACAGCCAGGGCCAGCTTGTTCTCCAGGATGTCGAAGCGGGTGCCCTCGGCCAGCATGCCGGCCTCCTCCAGGGTGTTCATCTGCTTCTGGGCGGCGGAGATGAAGATGTCGCAGGCGGCGCCTTCCTGGATCTGGGTCAGCAGGGTGCCGGAGGAGCCGAAGTTGATGGTCACGGTCACGTCGGGGTTCTCCGCCATGTACTGCTCAGCGGCCTTGGTCAGGGAAGCGGTCATGGAGGTGGCGGCGTACACGGTGATCTCCGTTTCGGCCAGAGCGGCGGCGCAGGTCAGAACCATGGCCAGCGCCAGGAACAGGGAAATGAACTTCTTCATGGGAAGAGTCCTCCTTGGCAGCGTTTACTGCCGATATATTATTGAAGGGCGCTCTCCTGCCGGCTTTACGGCGGTGCTCAGAGACCCGTTCAACCGTTGTCGGGCCTGGCGCATTCCGCCGCGTCGCCCACCAGGATGGCGATGCCGTGATCCAGCACGGGCAGAATGTACTCCAGGTTTTCCCGCACAGCCCTGGGGCTGCCGGGCAGATTGATGATCAGCGTATATTTGCGGATGACGCTGGCCGCGCGGCTCAGCATGCCGCGGGGCGTGTATTTGAGGCTGTTCATCCGCATGGCCTCGGCGATGCCGGGCACATTGCGCTCCGCCACGGCCAGGGTGGCCTCCGGGGCGTTGTCCCGCTGGGAAAAGCCGGTGCCGCCGGTGGTCAGCACCAGGTCGGCCCGGTGATGGTCGCAGATATCGATGAGGGCGTTCTCCAGCTCCCGGCGGTCATCGCTCAGCAGTTGGGCGCTGACCACCTCGTAGCCGGCTTCGGTCACCATTTCCCGGATGACCGGGCCGCTCCTGTCCTCGCGCTCGCCCCGGGCGCCCTTGTCCGAAAGGGTGATGATCGCCACACGGTATGCCATACTGTTGCTCCTCTCAGCCGCCGATCTGGTTCATGCGGCGCTGTTCTTTGTCGTCGATCGTTTCGGAAAAGCCGTGATGCGCCGGCTTGCGCAGGATCGCCTGGCGCATGACCTCCAGCAGCTCCTCATCGGAGGCGCCGCCGCGCAGCAGCTGCCGCAGGTCCGGCCCCGCCTGATGGTTCAGGCACAGCTTCAATATTCCCTCCGGCGTTACGCGCACGCGGTTGCAGCCTTCACAGAACTCGTGGCTCACCGCGCCGATGAAGCCGATGCTGCCGGTAAAGCCATCCGGCTTCACGTACATCGCCGGGCCGTAGCCGTGGCGACGATCATCCGGCCGCAGCGGACCGAAGGCCCGCCCGAAGCGCTGCCGCAGTTCATCCGTGGGCACAGGCTGCAGATCGGCGCCGCAGCCCACGGGCATCAGCTCGATGAAGCGCACATCCACAGGCAGCTCCCGGGCCAGCTCCGCCACGGCGGTCAGGCCGTCCTCATTCAGGCCGCGCACCGGCACGGCGTTCAGCTTCACCTGCAGGCCGCAGTCAACGGCTTCGTGAAGGGTCTCCAGCACATCCCCGACCTCTCCCCGGCGGGTGATGCGGCGGAACTGTTCCGGGTCCAGGGTATCCAGGCTGATGTTGACGGCGGTCAGTCCCCGTGCCCTGGCCTCCGCCACGCGGCCCTTCAGCAGCACGCCGTTGGTCGTCATGGCGATGCGGTCGATGCCGCCGATATCGTGCAGCATGCCCAGCAGCTCCAGGCAGCCGCGCCGGGCCATGGGCTCGCCGCCGGTCAGGCGCACGATATGCACGCCAAGCTTCGTCATCAGCCGCACGATGCGGGTGATCTCCTCAAAGCTCAGCAGCTCCTCGTGCCGCAGGCAGCTGACGCCCTCCTCCGGCATACAGTACAGGCAGCGCAGGTTGCACTTGTCGGTGATCGACACGCGGACATATTCGATGCTTCTTCCCTGCAGATCGATCATGGCTGCTCCTCATACGCCGCGTCACCGATGAAGGTGCCGCTCTTGCCGCCGGTTTTTTTGCACAGATGGATGTTGCCGATCTCCATCCGCTTGTCGATGGCCTTGCACATATCATAAACAGTCAGCAGCGCCACGGAAACGCCGGTCAGCGCCTCCATTTCCACGCCGGTCTGCCCGGTGACCTTCGCGGTGCATACGGCGGTCACGGTGCAGGCCGCCTCGTCCACGCGGAAGTCCACCGAGGTCTTTCCGATCGGCAGCGGATGGCACAGCGGGATCAGCTCGGACGTGCGCTTGACGCCCATGATGCCGGCGATACGGGCCACGCCCAGCACATCGCCCTTGGCGGCGGTGCCCTCGATGATGGCCTTCATCGTATCCGGGCTGACTCTGATCGTGCCCTCGGCAATGGCGGTGCGGCTGGTTTCGGCCTTTTCCGTCACGTCCACCATCACGGCGTTGCCCTCGGCGTCAAAATGCGTCAGCTGTTCATGCATGGCAGCCGGCCTCCCGTTCCTCAATGCCTTTCGTTTTCCCGCACACACCGGCTTTTGATGCGCCCCACCAGGTACTGCAGGGCGTCCACCACATGGGGCCGGATGTCGCCGCCGATGAGCACCAGCATGATGTCGTCGCCCACCCGCAGCTCGCCCTCGTTCAGCCACACCCGCACATAATGGATGCCCTCCATCCGGCGGGTGTCGGCGATGGCGGCTTCCACGCCGGCGGCGTCATAGGAAAAGCTCATGCCGGTCACGGGCGCGGCGTCCGTGTTGCCCTCCCGCACCAGGGCCCGGGCGGTCTGACGCACCACACCGTTGTGGGTCAGATACATGCCGCACAGCGCGGCTTCGGGATCCTGTTTGGCTTCCTTCAGCCACTGATCGACGGAAGGCATGGTCTGTGACATGGCTTTCTCCTTACACCCGGTGTCCGGGCTCGATGATCTCGATGATGGCGCTCAGGCTGCCGCCGCACACCATGCCGGATTCCTCCCTGCCCGCCTTCAGGCTTTCCGCGAACAGCTCGCTTTCCGTTTTGCCTGCGGCCAGCATCGCCTGGGCCCGCTGCATCGCGGCATACTCGAAGCTGCCGCCGCCCACGGTGCCCAGGATGTGTCCGTCGGGATAGACCAGCATCTTGCTGCCCACATCCCGGGGCGCGCTGCCCTCCCGGGCCACGATGGTCACCAGCGCCTTGTTTTCCGGCGTGGCGGCCTCTCCGGTGATGGCGCGCATCAGGTCGCGGGGATAGGTGGAGTTCCGGCCGCCGCGGCTCTTCTCCTGGATGAGCTCCGCCGCGATGGACACGGCGATCTCCTCCGGCGTTTCCGAGCCGATCTTCAGGCCCACGGGGGAATGGATCTCCGCGATCACCGCGGCGTCCACGCCCTGCTCCGCCAGATACGAACGCACGAACTCGCCGTGGCGTCTGCTGCCGATCATGCCGATATAGGCATGGGGCTTGCGGCAGATGGCGTTCATGCACTCCCGGTCAAAGCTGTGTCCGCGGGTGATGACGCAGAAGAAGGTATCCGCGTCACCCTCCACCCGCGCCAGTCCCTCGGTGAAGGGGGCGCAGATGACCTGCGCCGCGCCGGCGTCCTTCGCGCGGCAGGCGAAATCCTCGCGGTCCTCCAGCACGGTCACGCGGAAGCCCAGCATCACGCCCAGGCGCACCAGCGGAATGGCCACATGGCCCGCGCCGCAGATGACCAGCTTTTTTTCGCCGCCCAGCACCTCGCAGAAGACGCGCTGTCCGTCCAGGGTCAGCCCGCCGCCGCGCTCCGTGCCGCGGATCGCTTCGATGTGCCGGGCAAAGAAGCCGCCCTCATCCCGCTCCCACAGGATCTCTCCCGCGGACAGCAGGCACTTGTCGCCGAAATCCGCGCCCTCGATGACCGTCAGTACCGCGTTGCGGGCATTCGGGTTGGCCGCGGCCAAAGCGTTGTACAGTTCGATCATGATCCTGCCCTCCTCACTTTCCGAAGCCGCAGTTGGGGAAATGGCACTCCGGGCAGTTCAGGCACAGGCCGCCCTCGCCCAGCCGGTCCAGATCCTTCTTTTCCACGATATCATCGGCGAACAGATGCGGCAGCACCAGGTCCAGCACGGTGCGCTTGTTGTACATCGCGCAGCCGGGGATGCCGATGATGGGGATGTTCTTCTCCCCGTAATAGCTGAGCAGGAACATGGCGCCGGGCAGCACGGGAGAGCCGTAGCTGACGATGCGCGCGCCGGTGTTTTTGATGGCCAGGGGCGTGCGGTCGTCCGGGTCCACGCTCATGCCGCCGGTGCAGCAGATCAGGTCCGCGCCCATGTCCAGCAGCTTCCGGATGCAGCCGGTGATGCGCTCGTGGTCATCGTTGCTGGTCTCGTGGCCGATGACCTCCGCGCCGTATTCCTCCACCTTGCTGACGATCACCGGCGTGAACTTGTCGGTGATGCGGCCGAAGAACACCTCGTTGCCGGTGGTCACGATGCCGACCTTTTTGTGTTGGAAGGGCAGGATGCGGAAGATGGGACCGCCGGCGGCCACCTGCTTTGCCCGCTCCATCTTTTCCTTCTCGATGACCAGCGGGATCACGCGGGTACCGGCGATCTTGTCGCCCGTATGCACCGGGAAGTCGCCGTGGCGGGAGGCGATCATCATCTCGCCCAGGGAGTTGACCGCCAGCAGCTTCTCCCGGTCGATCTTCAGCAAACCGTCGGTGTCGGCGATCAGCTCGATCTTGCCCTCCTTGATGCCGGAGGGATGCACGTGCTCATCCGCGCAGATGTCGTAGAGGACCCGCGCGGCGTCGTTCTCGTGCAGCATGTTCTCGTTGTTTTCCCACACGTAAATGTGATCCTTGCCGATGGACAGCAGCACGGGGATATCCTCCTCCGTAACGATGTGTCCCTTGCGGAACACGGCGTCCTTGGTCACACCGGGAATGATCTGCGTCATGTCGTGGCAGAGGACCTGGCCCACGGCATCCTGTGTTTTCATCAGCTTCATGTTATTTCTCCTCACGGGGCAGTGGTCCGCCCGCATATTTTCGATAAAGAAGCATGGTTTCATCGTAGCGCCGCTGCCAGGCGGCAAGGGACTCATCGTCCCTGCATTTGGTTTTGGAGGCGGCAAAGCGCTCCTCCACGGTCACGGACTCGACGCCCCGCGTCAGCCGGTCCGCCAGGACCAGCAGCTCCGCCTCCGCGGAAGGAGCCTCCCGCAGATCGTGATGCTGCCCGACGATCTCCGCCATCCGCGGCCAGCCCGCGGCGTCCAGCACGGCGGCGGCCCTTTGCGGATGCGCTTTCCCCTCGGTGCGGCACAGATCGTGCAGCAGCGCGGCGGTATGCAGCAGCGCGGGATCGGCGTCGGTGCCCTCCGCAAGCCGGGCCGCCCGTTCCGCCACCGCGCGGCAGTGCAGGATCACAGGCTCAGGCGTATGATACTTTTCATACAGGGCGCGGATCTCCGCTTCGTCCGGCAGTGCGGGCCGCAGACCGACACTCAATACATCGAACCGCCCGTCCTTTTCCTCCACGGCAGTGATGCCGCCCCAGGGCTGGCGCAGCGACAGCGCCAGATCCGGATCACAGGGCAGCACGCCGCAAAGCCAGCCCCGCATGATGCCGCCATGGGTTACCACGGCGATATTTCCGCGGCTTTCCGAAAGAAGGCTGCGCAGCGCGGCGTCCAGACGCGCGCCGGCGGCCGTAAAGCTTTCTCCGCCGGGGGGCGGGCAGCTGCCGATGTGCCTGCCGCGCTCCTCGTAAAGGTCCGGCCAGTGCTCGCGGATCTCCCGGAAGGTGAGACCCTCCCACTCGCCGACAGACACCTCCCGCAGCGCCTCACACACAACGGGCGTGAGGCCGAGCCGCTTTGCGAGGATCTCCGCCGTTTCACGGCACCGGCGCAGCGGGCTGGTAAAGATCGCCGCAACGCCCCGCCCGGCCAGAAAATCAGCCGCCTGCAGGGCCTGCCCTTCTCCCCGCGGAGACAAAGGCAGGTCCGTGGCGCTGATGCATCGTTTTTCGCCGTCCGGCGCCTGGGGAGCGCCGTGGCGAAGAAGCCAGATCCGTCTGCCCATGCCGCCGCCTCCGTACAGGTCCGCTGATCCGCCCGGTTCAACATTTTGTCTGACTGTCATTATACCATACTTCCGCGCCGACAGCAAACCGGTTTATGCGAAAAGTGCGTGAAAAATCGTTGTGAAGTATGACAAATCGTCACACCCGGGCGCCGGTTCCGCCGCCTGCGGCGCTCACAGGTACTTCAGCGTCACCAGGTGCTTCGTGCCGTGGGCGTCCTCCCAGGAGTCGCTGGCCTTGATCTCCTGCATCTTCCGATCGATCCAGCTTCCCTCGTGGCAGCGGATCTCGGGGTAATGCTCCTTGTTCTCCATCACATGGGTGAAGCCCACGTCGCTCTCGAACTTCCGCATCAGCGCCTGATCGTCCATGGAGGTGACGCTGTCCGGCACCGCCACGTACGCCAGCAGCTTGCAGCCGGAGACCGCGAAGCGGCCGATGTGCGTCACGCCCTCGGGGATCACCAGACCGGTGATCTTCTTGTTGTTGTAAAAGGCTTTTTCGGCGATGCCGGTCACGCCCTCCGGGATCACGACCTCGCCCTCGCAGAGCTTGCCGCTCTTCAGGATACCGTTTTCAATGATCATACTGCTTTCGTTCGCCACGCTCAGGACCTCCTGTCTGAAGTTTGTGACATAATTATCATATCACACCGGCCGCCGGAATGTAATGCCGATACGGCTGTTTTTTCTGTAGCGCAGGCTACAGCCGTCGGCGCTGATACTTTTTTCGAGCCGGAGTCGTTACTATAATAACGATACATGGCGGTACTGCGCGATGTCACAAGGCGAACAAACGGGAGCCGCCAATGAAAGGACTGGAGGGATACCATGGTATTGCCTGATTTTGAGTACCTCGTACCGAAGACCATCGGCGAGGCCTGCAATCTGCTGAAGGAGCTTGGCCCGAAGGCCAAGGTGTTTGCCGGCTGCACCGACATCATTCCTCCCATGCGCGACAAGGCGTTCACGGTGGATTATCTGATCGACCTGAAGCATATTGACGGACTGAAGTATATCCGCTGGGATGACGAGACCGGCCTGCAGATCGGCGCGCTGACCACCCTGCGCGAGATCGAGACCTCTCCCATCGTGAAGGAGCACAACCCCACCCTGGCCCAGGCCGCGAAGGTGGTGGCTTCCACCCAGATCCGCTCCAAGGGCACGATGACCGGCAACCTGTGCAACGCTTCCCCGTCCGCCGATACCCCGCCCACGCTGCTGGCCCAGAACGCGAAGATCCTGGTGCACGGCGTGAACGGCGAGCGCTACATCATGATGGAGGACTTCAACACCGGCTTCAAGAAGACCGCGCTGGAGC
>R14__coassemble_568_pt1 | contig 24566 bp, 18 predicted proteins | sample R14__metabat2_high_PE_015 | metagenome-assembled genome bin R14
CTGCGCTCCGGCTGTCGTGCCCGCCGTGACAGCCTGGCCATAGCTTGTTTATTGGTGGAACGGACGCTTGCCGGCAATCCAGGGCGCCCTCCTCGAGGGAGCTGTCGCCGAAGGCGACTGAGGGAGTTCAGCCACAATCAGATGGTTCTGTGCGCAAGGGGGGCTTGAGCAGTAACAAGTCACTCGCATTATGTCACACCCGAAGGCGTCAAAAGCATGATCATGGAGAAGGCACAGATCAACCATCCATTGACCGAAGAACAGATCGAATCCAACCGTGAAAAATCCGGAACGCGTTCGCGGGTTGAGCATGTTTTCGGCTTCATGACCAACTCCCTGCACGGGAAAACAATCCGCTGCAAGAACATGAAGCGTGCCAGGTTCATCATCGGTCTTCTGAGCCTTGCTTACAATCTGTATCGCTACGAGTTCTTGCAGCGCAGCATGCGGGGGCTTGTTTAAGTGCGCCCTTTTGCCCCAAAATCGCAGCTCTGAGCGAGCTGTGGTGAGAAAACAGAGCCCGGACGCGCCCGCTTTACCATTTTTCCATCATTTGCCCCCTGGAGAAGGATAAACCCCGGTTTTTAGAGGTTCCCCTCTGGGGAAGCTGTCCGCGAAGCGGACTGAAGAGGGCAGGAAGCAGAAGAAGTCAAACCGGGGCCTGAACAGTAAGCATGACAACGCCCCGCGCATATGCTATAATAAAGCATCCCATTTGAAAGGAGCGCCCCGATGGAAGCAGAGCTGTCGGTCGCCGGGCCGCTGCTGGCCTGGTATGATACGCACCGCCGGGAGATGCCCTGGCGCGGCGTCGGGGATCCCTATGCCGTGTGGGTCTCGGAAACGATGCTGCAGCAGACCCGCGTGGACACCGTGCGCGACTACTATCCGCGCTTCATGGCGGCCTTTCCGACGGTCACCGCGCTGGCGGCCGCGGAGGAGCAGGCGGTCTTCAAGCTGTGGGAGGGCCTCGGCTACTACCGCCGGGCGGCCAATCTGCACCGCGGAGCGCGGCAGGTGGCGGAGCGCTGGGGCGGCCGCGTGCCGGACACGGTGGAGGAGCTGCTGACAGTCAGCGGCATCGGCGAGTACACGGCCGGCGCCATCGCCTCCATTGCCTACGGGCGGCGTGTGCCCGCGGTGGACGGCAATGTGATCCGCGTGGTGACCCGGCTGACGGGCGATGATACGCCGCTGAAGGAGACCGCCGCGCTTCGCCGGGTGAAGGAGCGGGCCGCGGCCCTGGTGCCGGAGGACCGCCCCGGGGATTTCAACCAGGCGATGATGGACCTCGGCGCGACCGTCTGCGTGCCCGGTACGCCGGATTGCGCGGCCTGTCCGCTGCAAACGCTCTGCCGCGCGGCGCGGGAGGGCAACGCCGAGGGCATCCCGAACCTGCCGGGCAAAAAGCCGCCCCGGCCCATCGATTACGAGGTGCTGCTGATCCTTTCCGGCGGCCGCGTGCTGATGCGCTGCCGCACGGAGGCGCTGCTGCGGGGCCTGTGGGTCTATCCGCTGGTGGAGGGCCGGCTGGAGCCGCTACGGCTGGCGGAGCTGACGGCAAAGCGGCTGGGCACCGGCGTTCCCCTGCCGGAGCCGCTGGGTGAGGCGCGCCATGTGTTCACGCATCAGGTGTGGCGGATGCGCCTGTGGCTGCTGCGCGTGCCGGAGGGCCTCGCCGCCCCCGCGGGCTGGCGCTTCGTGACCGCGGAGGACATGCGCGCGCTGCCCATCCCCACAGCCATGCGCGCCGCGAAGGCGGAGGCGGAAAGGGCGATGGGGGAAGCAGCTTCCTTCCTCAGAGGATCATAACAGAACAGACCGGCGGATCAGGGATCGATCCGCCGGTCGGCTTGCGTTACAGGATGTCAGTTCCTGCTGCGGCTGCGGGCCAGGATCCGCAGGATGCGCAGGAAGAGGTTCACGATATCGAGATAGAGGGCGGCGGCCATATCCACCGCGTTGTTGGCCGTGCGGGCGCATACGCTCAGACGGCTCCAGTCGTAGCCGATGTACAGGCACATCAGCCCGGCCACGATCCAGTCCTCCACGGCGAAGGCCCAGGAGCGGAAGATCAGCGAGCAGAGCAGCGAGCCCACCAGGCAGGCGCCCAGGGCGATGAACAGCAGCTGACCGAGCCCCAGGAAGAACTGCGGGAACAGCGCGCCCATCAGCGTCATGATGGCGGTGGCCAGCAGCGTCAGCGTCAGGGCGTGCAGCACCAGGGTGGTATCGTAGCCGTAGATGGCCACGCTGACCAGCAGGCCCACAGGGATGGCGATGAGGTTGAAGCCGATGAAGCTGGTCATCAGCCCGCCGGCATGCAGCATGCGGCTGCCGGCGATGGCGCAGACGAAATAGACCACCACCATCAGGATCATGCCGATGGCGCCGGAGCCGTACACCAGGCGCACCATCGGTTTGGTGAAGTTCTGCACCAGCAGCACATTGACCAGAAAGCCCCACAGCAGCACGCCGCCGAAGATCAGATGGAACAGCCGGTCGCTGATGAGGGTCTCGCCCTCGCGCAGGCTGCGGCGCAGCTCCAGCTCCTCGCGGCTCATGCCCAGGCTGAAATCCGCGTCACGGTTGGTATTGTTGTTCATGAGGCCCTCTCCTTTCGGAATGCTTTGCGCTATTTGCAGGAAAGCCTCCTCCGCGGGGGAGGAGGCCGGAAGAAACGATGGGATGGGATTACTGCTCAACGACCCACATATCGGACAGGATGGTCAGGCCGGTGTCACGGTCCTCCTCCGTCAGCTCGCGGGACTCGTTGGAGTAGAACATGTTGATGACGTAGCCCTTCCAGATGGACACCATCTCGGCATAGTCGGAATCGGCGCCGTTCTCATCGATGTACAGCACCTTGGTGCCATAGGCGGTCTCCAGCAGGCCGACGGTGGGGTTGGCGTAGCCTTCGGAGGTCAGGGCTTCCACAGCCTGGGCCATTTCCTCATCGGTCAGGTCCTCGGTCATGGTGTAATCGCCGAACTGCTCGGAATAGCCGACGGACACGATGTATTTGGTGGAATCCTCCGCCTCGGAGGTGAACACGGCATACAGGATGCCGCCCACATTGTCGGTGGTCATGGTCACGCCGTCGGGCAGCTTGTCCATCACGATGCTGTAGTCCAGCACATCCTGGTTGGCAACGGCTTCGGCAACGACCTGGGGATCGGTGGTGACGGTGGCGGTCTCCTCGGCGGCTTCTTCAGCGAAGGCGCAGGTGCACAGCAGCAGCATCATGGCCAGCATCAGGGCGAAAAACTTTTTCATGGTTTTTTCCTCCGTTATTGTTGTTCAGCTTACTTGTTGATGAAGGCGACGTTCAGGAAGCCGACCTTGCCGGTGTTCTCGTCGCGCACCTGGTACCAGTCCTTGCCCTCGGCCAGCACGGTCACGGTGGAGCCGGCGTACAGGGTCTGCATCAGGGCGGCGGACTTGCTGGGAGCCCAGCGCAGCTTGGCGATGGCGCCGCTGCGGGCAGTCTTCACGGACACGGTGTACTCCTCAACCTGCTTGAAGGAGGAGAAGCTGGCATCGGTCGCGGTGCCGGTGGTGGTGGTGGTGGGCACATAGGCGCCCGGATAGTAGCTGACCAGGAACTTGGCCATCATGTAGCACTCGCCGGAGCCGACGGGGTTGGTCACGATCGCCCAGGTGCTGTTCAGGTAGCCGGTCACGTTGACGGAGCCGCCGTAGGGGATGTCGCAGATCACGTTGCTGGTGCCGGTGATGGGCGTGGTACGCACATGCACGGACTTGCCGTTGGCGGACTTGACATACATGGTCTGGGCCATGGCGGACATGGGCAGGATGCACAGGGCGATCGTCAGCGCCGCCAGGATGAGTGCGACTCTTTTCTTCATGGAAGGGTTCCTCCTCTTAGTAATGTCAGCCTTGGTGCCCTGTACCTGCTCTTCAGGCGCGGTACCTTGGCGCGGAATGGGGGTATGGACGAAGTATATCACACTTTTGTCACAATTGCAACGATTATTTTACAAAAATGAAGAAAATATGCGGATGATGACTGCTAAGGCACCCAGATTGATTTCTGCCGCAAAGCCAACCTCATCCGTCTGCCGCGATTGGATTGACGCCACTTTCAGGCAAGTTTCGCGGCATCAGGTCGCTTCGCTTACGCCTTTCGACTTCGTCGAACTCTCCACTGGAGAGACGGCGCCTTCCGCTGAAGGGGAAGGCGTATTTTGTTGAAAACTCCCTAAAGCCTTCCCCTTCAGGGGAAGGTGGACGCGGCGCAGATACTCCGGAAGTGTCACCATCCCGATCGCCGCGGCCGGATGAGGTAGGATCCGCGGACAGCGTCACCCAGGCAGAGAAACCAAGCCGGATACCGACCCCCACGCCGCAAACCGGCGGACAAAAGAACGACCTCATCAGTCACCTTCGGTGACAGCTTCCCCAGCCCCCCTCTTCAGTCGCCTGCGGCGACAGCTTCCCCAGAGGGGAAGCCTTTTGGGTTGGACCACAAACTGCGCCTTCCCCTCTGGGGAAGGTGTCCGCGAAGCGGACGGAAGAGGTTAGCGTCGCGGACGGCATCTCCCGAGCGGAGAAACCAGGACCGGTACCGCTCCAGGCCGCGCACCATCCGTCACCCCGGCTCCGCCCCGCGCAAAACGCCCTTCCGGCCGACTGACCGGAAGGGCGCAATGTTTTTTTCAGAGGCGCGGGCCGTTACTCCACATCCTGCAGGGCAGCGAAATTCTCCTCGCCCGTGCGGACCTTCACCACGCGCTCGACGCCGTAAACGAAGATCTTGCCGTCGCCGATGTGGCCGGTGTACAGCGTCTTCTTGGCGGCCTCGATGACCTTGTCCACGGGGATGGAGGACACCACGACCTCGACCTTCACCTTGGGCAGCAGGGTCACGTCCATCTCAACGCCGCGGTAGCGCTCGCCGGCGCCCTTCTGCACGCCGCAGCCCATCACCTGGGTCACGGTCATGCCGGTCACGCCCAGGTCGTTCATGGCGGTACGCAGCTTGTCATAGCGGCTCAGCTTGGCGATGATGACCACCTTGTGGATGCCGGTGTTGATCTCCGGCGCCACGGTCACGGGCACAGCGGCGTTCACCATGGCCGGGCTCGCCTTGGAAATATCCTCCACGCCCAGGCTGGTGTTCTCGTTCACGGCCATCTCCATGCCGGAGGCGTCCATGATGGAGAAGCCGGAGTAGGCGGAGGGCAGGCCGTGCTCGGTGATATCCAGGCCCATGATCTCCTCCTCCTCGGAAACGCGGAGGCCGAAGATGGCCTTGATCAGCAGGAAGGCCAGGGTGATTGTCACGGCCGTCCAGGCCGCGGTGGTCAGCATGCCCAGCAGCTGCAGGCCCAGCTGATGGAAGCCGCCGCCGTAGAACAGGCCCTTGCCGGCGATCTGGTTGGCGCCGAAGGTCACGCCGTCACCGAAGCCGCGGGCAAAGCCGGGAGCGGTATCCGTGGCGAACAGGCCGACGGCGATGGTGCCCCAGATGCCGTTCAGGAAATGCACGGACACGGCGCCGACGGGGTCGTCCACATGGGCCTTGTTGTCGAAGAACCACACGCCGAAGCACACCAGCAGGCCGGACACGGCGCCGATGCAGATGGCGCCGGTGGCGTCGCACACGTCGCAGGGCGCGGTGATGGCCACCAGGCCGGCCAGGGACGCGTTCAGGCACATGGAAACGTCAGGCTTGCCGTACTTCACCCAGGTGAAGATCATGCACACGACGGTGGCGATGGAAGGCGCGATGGTGGTGGTCACGAACACGCTGCCCATTTCCTCCACGGACATGCAGGCCGCGCCGTTGAAGCCGTACCAGCCCAGCCACAGGATGAACACACCCAGGCAGGCGATGGGCAGGTTGTGGCCGGGGAAGGCGTTGACCTTCACGATCTTACCGCGCTCATCCTTCACAAACTTGCCGATACGCGGTCCCAGCATCGCGGCGCCGATCAGGGCGCAGATGCCGCCGACCATGTGGATGCAGTTGCTGCCGGCGAAATCGTGGAAGCCCAGCTGCGCCAGCCAGCCGCCGCCCCAGGTCCAGTGGGCCTCGATGGGATAGATGACGGCGGAGATGATGGCCGAATACACGCAGTAGCTCAGGAAACGGGTGCGCTCCGCCATGGAACCGGACACGATGGTGGCGGTGGTGGCGCAGAACACCAGGTTGAACACGAAGTTGCTCCAGTCGAAATTCGCGTAGCCGGTGAAGATATCGAAGCCGGGCTTGCCGATGAAGCCGATCAGGTCCTCACCCAGGAACAGGCTGAAGCCGATGATGATGAACACCACCGTGCCGATGCAGAAGTCCATCAGGTTCTTCATCAGGATGTTGCCGGCGTTCTTGGCGCGGGTGAAGCCGGTCTCGCACATGGCGAAGCCCGCCTGCATCCAGAACACCAGCGCGGCGCCGATGAGGAACCATACGCTGAACAGGTTGGAGTTGATAGCCTCCAGAATACTTTCCATGGTCAGTTCCATGAGAATGCCTCCCTTTGATGCCGCCCGCGGGTTTTCCACGGGGCGGATCTCTATGCCTCAGGCGGCGGGGAGGACAGGAAAACGGCGTGCAGCCGGTTGTCCGCTCCGCACGCCGTTGTGCCTGTATAAATTGATGTCCGGGACCCGGCCGTTGATCAAGCCCCCGGGAATTGTCAAGGGGCCGCAGCCCCTTGACTTCGATCCGCAATGCCGGCTTTGCCGGCACGAGGACTCTTTTTGCGGAGCATCGCCTGCGATGCGGGAGCAAAAAGAGATTCCTTGCGGATTTTGCGTCCGGGAGCGAAGCGACCAGCAAAATCCGATCTACTGCTCAAACCGCAGGTTTGGGCAGTAACGCTTAGCGCACGCCGAACAGCAGATCGCTGTACACGGGATAGGGCCACTCCTTCCGGGCGGTGATGGTCTCCGCCTCGTCGCAGGGCAGACGGAGCGCGGCCATTTTGGGCAGCAGCTCGTCGCGGATCAGGCAGGCCGTTTCGGTGATGTCGGCGGTGCCCTTCACCCGGATGGTCACGGCCTCCAGCGCGTTCGCCGCGTCGTCGATGGCGGCCAGCAGGCCGGACAGGCGGGCGATCTTGCGCTGCTCGTAGCCGCAGGGCAGCTCGGGCATCACGGCCAGCTTCTTCTCCAGGGTCGTCGTCAGCTCCGCGGTGTAGGTCTCCACCGCCGGCAGGATCAGCTTGCGGGCCATGTCGAGCATGGTCAGGGCCTCGATGTTCACGGTCTTGCAGTAGTTCTCCAGCATGATCTCGTAGCGGCTGGCGATCTCGGTCTCGCTCATCACCTTGTGGCTCATCAGCAGGGCCTTGTTCTTCTCGGAGAGCAGCTCGGCCATGGCGTCGGGGGTGGTGCGCAGATTGGCGAGGCCGCGCTTCTCGGCTTCCTTCACCCAGCTCTCATCGTAGCCGTTGCCGTTGAAGATGATGCGCTTGTGGGCGATGAGGGTGGAGCGCACCAGCTCATGCACGGCGCTCTCGAAGTCATCGGCCTTTTCCAGCTTGTCGGCGTACTGCTTCAGGGACTCGGCCACCGCGGTGTTCAGCATGATGTTGGCGCAGGCGATGGAGTTGCTGGAGCCCAGGGAGCGGAACTCGAACTTGTTGCCGGTGAAGGCGAAGGGCGAGGTGCGGTTGCGGTCGGTGGTATCGCGGAAGAACTTGGGCAGCACATGCACGCCCAGCTTCATCACGGTCTTCTCGGCGCCGCTGTAGGGCTTGTCCTGCTCGATGGCGTCCAGCACGGCGGTCAGCTCGTCGCCCAGGAACATGGAGATGATGGCGGGCGGCGCTTCGTTGGCGCCCAGGCGGTGATCGTTGCCGGCGGTGGCCACGGACAGGCGCAGCAGCGTCTGATAATCATCCACGGCCTGGATCACGGCGACCAGGAACAGCAGGAACTGGGCGTTCTCGTAGGGGGTCTCGCCGGGGGTCAGCAGGTTCACACCGGTATCGGTGGCCATGGACCAGTTGTTGTGCTTGCCGCTGCCGTTCACGCCGGCGAAGGGCTTCTCGTGCAGCAGGCACACCAGGCCGTGCTTCTGCGCCACCTTCTGCATGATCTCCATGGTCAGCTGGTTGTGGTCGGTGGCGATGTTGGTGGTGGCGTAGATGGGCGCCAGCTCGTGCTGGGCGGGGGCGACCTCGTTATGCTCGGTCTTGGCCAGGATGCCCAGCTTCCACAGCTCCTCGTTCAGGTCGTTCATGTAGGCCTGCACCCGGGGCTTGATGACGCCGAAGTAATGATCGTCCAGCTCCTGGCCCTTGGGCGGCTTCGCGCCGAACAGGGTGCGGCCGGTGCAGATCAGGTCGGGGCGCTGATTGTACATCTCGCGGTCCACCAGGAAGTACTCCTGCTCCGGGCCGACGGAGGTGCGCACGCACTTCACATCCGTGTTGCCGAACAGCTTCAGGATGCGCAGCGCCTGCTTGTTCAGGGCCTGCATGGAGCGCAGCAGGGGCGTCTTCTTGTCCAGCGCCTCGCCGCCGTAGGAGCAGAAGGCCGTGGGGATGCACAGCGTCTTGTCCTTGATGAAGGCGTAGCTGGTGGGGTCCCAGGCCGTGTAGCCGCGGGCCTCAAAGGTGGCGCGGATGCCGCCCGAGGGGAAGGACGAGGCATCCGGCTCACCCTTGATCAGCTCCTTGCCGGAGAACTCCATGATCACGCCGCCGTCGGGGGAGGGGGAGATGAAGCTGTCGTGCTTCTCGGCGGTGACGCCGGTCAGCGGCTGGAACCAGTGGGTGAAGTGGGTCGCGCCCTTCTCCAGAGCCCAGTCCTTCATGGCCACGGCCACGGCGTCAGCGACCTTGCTGTCCAGGCTGGCGCCCTCATCGATGGTCTTCTTCAGGGAGTTGTACACCTTGGCGGAAAGCCGGGCCTTCATCACCCGGTCATCAAATACGAGACTGCCGAACATTTCCGGTACGCTGCTCATGGCCGCATCCTCCTTATCAAAACAAAAGAAAAGGCGCATGAAGCGGAATGCTTCAAAGCGCCTTTGCCTTAACGCGGAGTATCATACACCGGGAAAAGCTTTTTGTCAACCGAAAGATATGGTCAATTTGCAGCTTGATTTTTCCATTATGCAAATTTTGCGTCGATTTTCTTCCACTAAGACGAAAATTTGCAGGAACAGTACAGAATAAAAACATCATTATCCCCCGGCACCCCCCTTGACACGCAAAACCGTTTCTGCTAAACTTGCGTGGAAATGAGCAAAGGCGTTCATTCAGAAAGGGACCGCGGTGTCCCTTTATGAATGGACGCCTTTTTTCTATAAAATAAGGAAGGTGAACGACTCATGAAGCTTGAGGGCCAGGTGCGGATCCCGTCCGGCTGCGCCATCGCCGCCGTGATCTCCAAAGAAGGAAACCGGATGAGCGGCAAAAAGATCATCGAGAGCATGATCCCCATGCACGACCGCTCGAACGGTCTGGGCGGCGGCTTTGCGGCCTACGGGATCTATCCCGAATACAGGGACTTCTACGCGCTGCATCTCTTCTACAACAGCTACGCGGCCAAGGAGGAGTGCGAGCGTCTGCTGCGGGAGCGCTTCGAGATCGTGATGGCTGAGATCATCCCCATCCGCAAGATCCCGGAGATCACCGATGTGCCGCTGATCTGGCGGTACTTCGTGGCGCCGCTGCAGAGCGTGCTGTCCCGGCTGCAGCTGGACGAGCGCGAGTATGTGGCCCGCACGGTGATGCACATCAACACAAGCCTGGACGGCAGCTTCGTTTTCTCCAGCGGCAAGAACATGGGCGCCTTCAAGGCCGTGGGCTTCCCGGAGGACGTGGGCCGCTTCTACCGCCTGGATGAGTACGAGGGCTACTGCTGGACGGCGCACGGCCGCTATCCCACCAACACCCCCGGCTGGTGGGGCGGCGCGCATCCCTTCACGCTGCTGGACTGGAGCATCGTGCACAACGGCGAGATCTCCAGCTACGACGCGAACCGCCGCTTCATTGAAATGTTCGGCTACAAGTGCACCCTGCAGACGGATACCGAGGTCATCACCTACATCGCGGACTATCTGCTGCGCCGGCAGGGGCTTACATTGGAAGAAACGGCCTCCGTCATCGCCGCGCCCTTCTGGTCCACCATCGACAAAAAGGCCCGGCAGGACGCGTCCGGCGCGGAGGTGCTGCAGTATCTCCGCACCATCTACCCCGGCCTGCTGATCACCGGTCCCTTCTCCATCGTGCTGGGCTTCAACGGCGGCCTGATGGCGCTGAACGACCGGCTGAAGCTGCGCTCGATGGTCGTGGGCGAAAAGGACGACAGGGTGTACATCGCCAGCGAGGAGGCCGCCATCCGCACGATGGAGCCGGAGGCCGAAAGGATCTGGGCCCCCGCCGGCGGCGAGCCCGTGATCGTGCGCGTGAAGGAAGGTGCGTATTGATGGACCAGCAGCTGTACATTGCCCCGGAATATGAGGTGCTGCGGAACCGGGACCGCTGCATTGCCTGCCGCGTATGCGAACGGCAGTGCGCCAACGAGGTGCATCATTATGACAGCGACCTGAAGCTGATGCTGGCGGACGAGAGCAAATGCGTCGACTGCCAGCGCTGCGTCAGCCTCTGCCCGACCCACGCGCTGAAGATCGTGAAGAACGAGAACCGTCTGCGTGAGAACGCCAACTGGGAGCAGCCGACGATCCAGGAGATCTGGAAGCAGGCCAACACCGGCGCCGTGCTGCTCTCCTCCATGGGCAACCCGAAGCCCCTGCCGGTGTACTGGGACAGGATCCTGATCAACGCCTCCCAGGTGACCAACCCGCCCATCGATCCGCTGCGCGAGCCGATGGAGACCCGCGTGTGGCTGGGCAAGAAGCCGGACCACATCGAGCGCGACGAAAACGGCCGCATCATCCCGAAGCTGGCGCCTCAGCTGGAGCTGAGCCTGCCGGTGATGTTCTCCGCCATGAGCTACGGCTCCATCAGCTACAACGCCCACGCCAGCCTGGCCCGCGCGGCCACGGCCCTCGGCACCTACTACAACACCGGCGAGGGCGGCCTGCATGAGGACTTTTACGTCTACGGCCCCAACACCATCGTGCAGGTGGCCAGCGGCCGCTTCGGCGTACAGGAGGACTACCTGAACGCCGGCGCCGCCATCGAGATCAAGATGGGCCAGGGCGCGAAGCCCGGCATCGGCGGACATCTGCCCGGCACGAAGGTCGTCAGCGACGTGTCCCGCACCCGCATGATCCCCGAGGGCTCGGACGCCATCTCCCCCGCGCCGCATCATGATATCTACTCCATCGAGGACCTGCGCCAGCTGATCTACTCCATCAAGGAGGCCACGGAGTACCGCAAGCCCGTCATCGTGAAGGTGGCGGCGGTGCACAACATCGCGGCCATCGCCAGCGGCATCGCCCGCAGCGGCGCGGATATCATCGCCATCGACGGCTTCCGCGGCGGCACCGGCGCGGCGCCTACCCGCATCCGCGACAACGTGGGCATCCCCATCGAGCTGGCCCTGACGGCGGTGGACCAGCGCCTGCGCGACGAGGGCATCCGCAACAACGTGTCCCTGGTGGTGGGCGGCTCCATCCGCTCCGCCGCCGATGTGGTGAAGGCCGTGGCCCTGGGCGCGGACGCCTGCTATGTGGCCACCGCGGCGTGCGTGGCCATGGGCTGCCACCTGTGCCGCACCTGCAACACGGGCAAGTGCAACTGGGGCATTGCCACCCAGCGGCCCGAGCTGGTGAAGCGGCTGAACCCGGATATCGGCTCCCAGCGGCTCATCAACCTGCTGACCGCCTGGCGGCATGAGATCACCGAGCTGATGGGCGGCATGGGCATCAACTCCATCGAGGCGCTGCGCGGCAACCGGCTGATGCTGCGCGGCGTCGGACTGACCGGAAAGGAGCTGGAGATCCTGGGGATCTCCCACGCGGGCGAATGAAACGAGTGTATGTGGAAGAGCAGTGGTGCCTCGGGTGCCATCTCTGTGAATACAACTGCGCCTGGGCCAACTCCGGCGAGCCGGACATGGTCAAGGCGCTGAAGGGCAAGGACATTTACCCCCGCATCCATATCGAGGGGGAGGACAGGATCACCTGGGCGGTGTCCTGCCGTCACTGCAGCGATCCGCTGTGCGTGAAGAGCTGCATCTCCGGCGCGCTGCACATCGAGGACGGCGCCGTGTGCATCGATCACGACAAGTGCGTCGGCTGCCTCACCTGTATGCTGGTGTGCCCCTACGGCGCCATCGTGCGGGACGGGGAGCATACCGTGAGCAAGTGCGAGCTGTGCCTGAAGAACCAGTCCGGCACGCCCGCCTGCGTGAAGGGCTGCCCCAACCGGGCCATCGTGTATGAGGAGAGGTGAGCGGCATGAAGCATTATGTGATCGTGGGCAACGGCGCGGCGGCGGTAGGCTGCGTCGAGGGCATCCGCTCCGTGGACACCGAGGGGGACATCACCGTGCTTTCCGGTGAAGACTGCCCCTGCTACGGCCGTCCGCTGATCTCCTATTATCTGGAGGGCCGCACGGACGAAAAGCGTATGCTGTACCGTCCGGCGGATTTCTGCGAAAAGCACCGCTGCAACGTGCTGTACGGCGTTACGGGGCAGCGGCTGGAGACCGATACGCGGCTGGTGACGCTGTCGAACGGCTCCGCGGCGCACTATGACGCCCTGTGCGTGGCCACGGGCTCGTCTCCCTTCGTGCCGCCCATGGAGGGCCTCGACAAGGTGCCGCGTCGCTTCAGCTTCATGACCCTCGCGGACGCGAAGGCGCTGAAGGCCGCGGTGACGCCGGAGAGCCGGGTGTTCATCATCGGCGCGGGCCTCATCGGCCTGAAGTGCGCCGAGGGCCTGCACGGGCTGGTGAAGAGCATCGCCGTGGCCGACCTGGCGGACCGCGTGCTGTCGAGCATCCTGGACGCCGACGGCGCGGCGGTGGCGCAGCGGGCGCTGGAGAAGGCCGGCCTGACGCTGCTGCTGGGCGATTCCGTGGCCCGCTTCGAGGGCGGCACCGCGTACATGAAGAGCGGCAGGACGGTCGATTTCGACATCCTGGTCACCGCCGTGGGCGTGCGGCCCAACACGGCGCTGGTGAAGGACGCCGGCGGCGCGGTCGGCCGGGGCATCACCATCAACGAACGCTCGGAGACCTCCCTGCCCGGTGTGTACGCCGCGGGCGACTGCACCGAAACCACGGACATCTCCGACGGCAAAACGAAGATCATGGCCCTGATGCCCAACGCGTACATGCAGGGCTTCACGGCCGGCGTGAACATGGCCGGCGGCGACCGGGTGTTCGACAACACCATCCCCATGAACTCCATCGGCTTCTTCGGCTGCCACATCATGACCGCCGGCAGCCGCGGGGAGGAGCTGGTGTGCCTGACGGAGGGCGACACCGTGAAAAAGCTGTACACCGACGGCACGCACCTCACCGGCTTCGAGCTGATCGGTGAGGTGAAGAACACGGGCATCTATACCTCGCTGATCCGCACCCGGGCGGACATCACCGCGCTGGATACGGAAAACATGAAAAAAACACCGGATCTGAGCCTGTTTGCGGCAAAGACCCGTCAACAAATGCTGGGAGGAGTGGTATAATATGACGGTTATTCAGGCATAGGGACTGGATCACCGGGCGCTGAATGACGCCATCCGCCGGGAAGCGGCCTGCACCGTGACCGGCTGCCGCGGCCAGCGGTTCATCGCCTCCGGCATGAAGGACAAGAGCATCGTGCTGGAGGGCATCCCCGGCAACGCCCTGGGCGCCTACCTCACCGGCGCGAAGGTCACCGTGCTCGGCAACGCCCAGGACGCCGTGGGCGACACCATGAACGACGGCAGCATCGTGATCCACGGCAGCGTGGGCGACGCGGTGGGCTACGCCATGCGCGGCGGCCGCATCCTGGTGCAGGGCAACGCGGGCTACCGCGCCGGCATCCACATGAAGGAATACCGGGAAAAGAAGCCGGTCATCGTGATCGGCGGCCGTACCGGCAGCTTCCTGGGCGAGTACCAGGCCGGCGGCGTCATCGTGGTGCTGGGCCTGCATGAGGACGGCCTGCCCATCGTGGGCAACTTTCCCTGCACCGGCATGCACGGCGGCAAGATGTTCCTGCGCGGCGACCTGAGCGGCATCGACTTTCCGAAGAACGTGACGCTCCGCGACGCCACGGAGGCGGATCTGGCCGAGCTGACGCCGTATCTCGAGGCGTACTGCGAGGCCTTCGACGCGGATATCGCCGCGCTGTGGGCGGAGCCCTTCACGGTCATCGTGCCGGACAGCGCCAATCCCTACAAGCAGATGTATGTGGCCAACTGACCGGGCCGTTTCGTCAAGCCGGTCCGTCAGGCCGGTTCAGAAAGGAAGTTTCATCTTATGAAGTATACCAGGGACGAGGTACTGCAGTTTGTGGCGGAGGAGGACGTGAAGTTCATCCGCATGGCCTTCTGCGATGTGACCGGCAAGCCGAAGAACATCTCCATCATGCCGGAGGAGCTTGCCCGCGCCTTCGACTGGGGCGTGGCCATCGACGGCTCCGCCATCGACGGCTTTGCGGACGAGGCGCATTCCGACCTGATCCTGCATCCGGATCCCGCCACGCTGGCGGTGCTGCCCTGGCGGCCGGAGCATGGCCGCGTGGTGCGGATGTTCTGCACCGTGACCACCCCGGACGGACAGCCCTTCGCCATGGACACCCGCTCCGTGCTGGCGAAGGCTGTGGCCGAGGCCGAGGCGGCCGGCGTGTCCTTCGATTTCGGCAGCGAGATGGAGTTCTATCTGCTGAAGCGGGACGAGAACGGCGAGCCCACCCGCGAGCCCTACGACAACGCCGGCTACATGGACATCGCCCCGGAGGACAAGGGCGAGAACGTGCGCCGCGAGATCTGCCTGACCCTGGAGCGCATGGGCATCCGCCCCGAAAGCTCCCATCATGAGGAGGGCCCCGGCCAGAACGAGATCGACTTCCGCTATGCCGACGCCATGACTGCCGCCGACAACGCCGTGACCTTCCGCACCGTGGTGAACACCATCGCCGCCCGGAACGGCCTGTGCGCGGATTTCTCCCCCAAGCCCTTTGAGGACCTGGCCGGCAGCGGCATGCACATCAACATCTCCGCCGCCGGACGGGACGGCGGCGATGTGCTGCCCGGCATCATCGCCGGGCTGCTGGCGCATATCCGGGAGATCACCGCGTTCCTGAACACCACGGAGGGCTCCTACCGGCGGCTGGGCAACCACAAGGCGCCGAAGTATGTCAGCTGGAGCCGCGAGAACCGCTCCCAGCTGATCCGCGTGCCGGCCTCCGACAGGGACCATGTCCGCGCGGAGCTGCGCTCCCCCGATCCGCTGTGCAACCCCTACCTGGCCTACGCCATGATCATCTACGCCGCGCTGGACGGCATCCGTTCGCAGCTGCCGCTGCCGGAGGCGGACGACCGCAATATGTACACCCTCACCGCCGATGAGGCCGCCGGACTGGCGAAGCTGCCGGAGTCCCTGGACGCGGCCCGGACGCTGGCGCGGGAAAGTGCCTTCGTGCGGCGGTATCTGCCGGAGGGGCTGATCCTGTGATCCGCCCGTCAACACCGACGAAAGGAGGGGCCCCATGGAACTGACAGAACGCCGGTACCGGGTACTGCTGGTTTCCGCCTCCCAGAAGACCACGGACGCGATGCTGCCCCTGCTGCGGGCCTGCCGGTGCGAGCCGGTGGTCATCACCTGCGACGCGGGCTCGGCCCGCAGGCAGCTGCTGGAGTCCGCCTTCGATGTGGCGGTCATCAACACGCCCATGCCGGATGAGTTCGGCACGAAGCTGGCGCTGGACATCGTGAACGAGAGCGGCACCGGCGTGATGCTGCTGGTGAAGGCCGAGCATTTCCCGGACATCAACGCGAAGCTGTCGCCGCTGGGCGTGCTGGTGCTGTCCAAGCCGACCTCCTCGGCCATCGTGACCCAGTCGCTGACGCTGCTGTGCGCCACCCGCGAGCGCCTGCGCCGCATGGAGGAAAAGACCGCCACCATGGAGGAGAAGATGGAGGAGATCCGCCTGGTGAACCGCGCCAAGTGGCTCCTGGTGGATCAGCTGAAGATGACCGAGCCCGACGCCCACCGCTACATACAGAAAACCGCCATGGACAGGGGACTGCCCAGGCGGGTGGTGGCGGAGAACATTATTCAGATGTACAGCTGAGCTTTCAGTATATACAGGTCAATGTGTGTGATGACAGAAAGAAGGACCTCCGATGACTAAATATATCTTCGTGACCGGCGGTGTGGTTTCGGGCCTGGGCAAGGGCATCACGGCGGCGTCCCTGGGGCGCCTGCTGAAGATGCGCGGCCTGAAGGTGGCGGCGCAGAAGCTGGATCCCTACATCAATGTGGATCCCGGCACCATGAGCCCCTTCCAGCACGGCGAGGTGTATGTGACCGAGGACGGCGCCGAGACCGACCTCGACCTGGGCCACTACGAGCGTTTCATTGACGAGGACCTGAACAAATACTCCAACCTGACCACGGGCAAGGTGTACTGGAACGTGCTGAACAAGGAGCGCCGCGGCGAATACCTTGGCAGCACGGTGCAGGTGATCCCGCACATCACCAACGAGATCAAGGATTTCGTGTACCGCGTGGGCAAGCGGACGAACGCCGATGTGGTCATCACCGAGATCGGCGGCACCATCGGCGATATCGAATCCCAGCCCTTCCTGGAGGCCGCGCGGCAGGTCGGCCTGGAGGTCGGCCGGGAAAACAGCCTGTACATCCATGTGACGCTGGTGCCCTTCCTGCGCGGCTCGGACGAGCATAAATCGAAGCCCACCCAGCACTCCGTGAAGGAGCTGCAGGGCATGGGCGTGCATCCGGACATCATCGTGCTGCGCTGCGACGAGCCGCTGGAGGAGAGCATCTTCCGCAAGATCGCCATGTTCTGCAACGTGAAGCCGGACTGCGTCATTGAGAACATCACCCTGCCCTGCCTGTACGAGGCGCCGCTGATGCTGGAGGAGGCGAACTTCTCCTCCGTGGTGTGCCGCGAGCTGCACATCGACGCCCCCGCGCCGCAGCTGGGCGAGTGGGCGGACATGGTGGAGAAGATCAAGCACGCCCACCGCCAGGTGCGCATCGGCCTGGTGGGCAAGTACATCCAGCTGCATGACGCCTATCTGTCCGTGGCCGAGGCGCTGCGCCACGCGGGCTATGCCCAGGACGCGAACGTGACCATCGACTGGATCGATTCCGAAACGCTGACGGCGGAGACCGTCGCGGAAAAGCTGGGGCAGCTGGACGGCATCATCGTGCCCGGCGGCTTCGGCAACCGCGGCATCGAGGGCATGATCCTGGCGGCGAAATACGCACGGGAGAACGCCGTGCCCTACTTCGGCATCTGCCTGGGCATGCAGATCATGGTCATCGAGTACGCCCGGCATGTGTGCGGCCTGAAGGACGCCAACTCCGGCGAGTTCGACGAGCTGTGCAAGAACAGGGTCATCGACTTTATGCCCGGCCAGAGCGATGAGATCGACAAGGGCGGCACCCTGCGTCTCGGCGCGTATCCCTGCGCCATCGCGCCCGGCACCACCATGGCCCGCTGCTACGGCGCCGACAGCATCAGCGAGCGCCACCGCCACCGCTACGAGTTCAACAACGACTACCGGGAGACCATGAAGCGGAACGGCCTGACGCTCTCCGGCCTGTCCCCCGACGGACGCCTGGTGGAGACCGTGGAGCTGACGGAGCGCCCCTTCCATGTGGGCGTGCAGTATCACCCCGAATTCAAGTCCCGCCCGAACAAGGTGCATCCGCTGTTCAGGGGCTTCATTGAGGCGTCGCTCGCGAAGCGGGAGGGAAAGGCGTAAGCCATGCGGTATACGGACGGGCATATCCACGAGGAGTGCGGTGTATTCGGCGTGTGGAGCACGGGCCATGAGCCCGCGGCCCAGCGCATCTATTACGGCCTGACCGCCCTGCAGCACCGCGGGCAGGAGGCGGCGGGCATCGCCGTGTGCGATACCTGGGGCGAAAAGGACAACCTGTGCCTGAAAAAGAGCGGCGGCCTGGTCAGCGAGGTGTTTGACGCCGCCGCCCTGCAGGCGCTGCGGGGCAATATCGGCATCGGCCATGTGCGCTACTCCACCACCGGCGACGGCCGGCAGGAGAATCTGCAGCCCATGGCCTTCCACTATGTCAAGGGGACGCTGGCCCTGGTGCACAACGGCAACCTGGTGAACGCCGACGCGCTGCGGCAGAGCCTGATGGCCCGGGGCGGCGTGCTGCAGGGCACATCGGACTCCGAGGCCATCGCCTGCCTGATCGCGCGGGAGCGTGCCGGCTGCGGCTCGGTGGAGGAGGCGGTGCAGCGCGCCGCGCCCGCGCTGCTGGGCGGCTACGCCCTGATCATCATGAGCCCCCGGAAGCTGGTGGCGGTGCGCGATCCCCAGGGCCTGAAGCCGCTGTGCCTCGGCCGCACGGCCGACGGCTGGGTGGTGGCCTCGGAAAGCTGCGCCATCACCGCCTGCGGCGCGGAATTCGTGCGGGATATCGCCCCGGGCGAGATCCTGACCATCGGCCGGCACGGACTGGCCTCCGCGCAGCTGCCTGAGCCGGAGCGCCGCGCACACTGCATCTTCGAGTACATCTACTTTGCCCGGCTGGATTCCGTGCTGGACGGCGTGAGCGTGTACGGCGCGCGCTTCCGGGGCGGACAGGCGCTGGCCGACGCGTATCCGGTGGCCGCCGACCTGGTGACCGGCGTGCCGGAATCCGGCCTGACCGCCGCCGCGGGCTACGCCGACCGGGCGGGGATCCCCTTCGTGCAGGCCTTCCACAAAAACAGCTACATCGGCCGCACCTTCATCAAGCCCACCCAGGCGGAGCGGGAGAACGCCGTGCATATGAAGCTGAGCGTGCTGGCGGACGCCGTGCGGGGAAAACGCGTGGTGCTGATCGACGATTCCATCGTGCGCGGCACCACCATCACCGGGCTGATCCGCATGCTGAGAGAGGCCGGCGCCACGGAGGTGCATGTGCGCATCAGCTCGCCGCCGTTCCTGTATCCGTGCTACTACGGCACGGACGTGGCGGACACGACGCAGCTGATCGCCGACCGGTTCTCCGTGGAGGAGATCCGCCGGCGCATCGGCGCGGATTCACTGGGCTATATGCGGCTTGAGGATCTGCCGCGCATGACGGGCGGGCTGCCGCTGTGCAGCGCCTGCTTCGACGGCAGCTATCCCACGATTGTGTAAAGGGAGCAAGAAAATGAATCAAAAAGGCTGGCTGCTGCTGGCGGACGGCACCCTGTACGAAGGCGTACTGATGGGGGCCGAAAAGCAGGTTTCCGCCGAGCTGGTGTTCACCACCGGCATGGGGAGCTATCTGGAAACGCTGACCGACCCCAGCTACCGGGGGCAGATCGTGATCCAGACCTTCCCGACCATCGGCAATTACGGCGTGATCCCGGCGGACTTTGAGAGCGCCGCGCCGGGGCTGGCCGGCTATGTGGTGCGGGAGCTGTGCGGGAATCCCTCCAACTTCCGCTGCGAGGGCACGCTGAACGACTGGCTGGCGGCGCGGGGCATCCCCGTGCTGACCGGCGTGGACACCCGCAGCCTGACCCGCCGCATCCGCAGCGCGGGCGTGATGAACGCGGCCATCCTCACGGAAAAGCCGGAGGACACCGCCTCCGCCGCCGAAGCGCTGCGGGCGCTGCCGTTCCATCCCGCCGTGGCGGATGTGACCTGCGCGGCGGTGCAACCCGGTAACGGGGGCCGGTACAATGTGGTGCTGTGGGACTTCGGCGCGAAGGCCAACATTCAGCGGGAGCTGGAGAAGCGCGGCTGCTCCGTGACCGTGGTGCCGGCGGACACGACCGCGGAGGCCATCCTCGCCCTGAAGCCGGACGGGCTGATGCTCTCCAACGGCCCCGGCGATCCGGCGGACAACACCGGCATCATCGCGGAGCTGAAGAAGCTGTGCGCGCGGCGGCTGCCCATCTTCGGCATCTGCCTCGGGCACCAGCTGCTGGCGCTGAGCCGTGGCGCGAAGACCGTCAAGCTGAAGTACGGCCACCGCGGCGCGAATCAGCCGGCGAAGGACCTGGTGACCGGCCTCAGCTACATGACCAGCCAGAACCACGGCTTCGCGGTGGACAGCGCCACGCTGCCGGCGGGGGCGCGCCTGCGCTTCATCAACGGCAACGACGGCACCTGCGAGGGCATCGACTACACCGATATGCCGGCCTTCTCCGTGCAGTTCCACCCGGAGGCCTGCGGCGGGCCGCTGGATACCCGTTTTCTGTTCGACCGCTTTGTGGATATGATGGAGGTGAGCAGGCATGCCGCTGAATGCTGAGCTGCGCAAGGTGATGATCATCGGCTCCGGCCCCATCGTCATCGGCCAGGCCGCCGAGTTCGACTACGCCGGCTCCCAGGCCTGCCGGGCCCTGAAGGAGGCCGGCCTGGAGGTGGTGCTGGTCAACCCGAACCCCGCCACCATCATGACGGACCGCACCTCCGCCGACCACATCTACATCGAGCCGCTGACGCTGGAAACGCTGCGCCGCGTCATCGACAAGGAAAAGCCCGACAGCCTGCTCTCCACCCTGGGCGGACAGATGGGCCTGACGCTCTCCATGCAGCTGGCGAAGGAGGGCTTTCTGGCGAGCCGGAACGTGAAGCTGCTGGGCGCCCGCTGCGAGACCATCGAGAAGGCCGAGGATCGGCTGCTGTTCAAGGAAACGATGGAATCCATCGGCCAGCCGGTCATTCCCTCCGAGGTGGTGGAGACCCTGCCGGACGCCGTGCGCGCCGCGAAGGAGATCGGCTACCCCGTCATCGTGCGCCCGGCCTACACGCTGGGCGGCAGCGGCGGCGGCATCGCGCAAAACGAAGCGCAGTTCGTGGAGATCGCGGAGAACGGTCTGCGGCTCTCCCCCATCACCCAGATCCTGGTGGAAAAGTGCATCTCCGGCTGGAAGGAGATCGAGTTCGAGGTGATGCGGGACAGCCTCGGCAACTGCATCGCGGTCTGCTCCATGGAGAACATCGATCCCGTGGGCGTGCATACCGGCGATTCCATCGTGGTGGCCCCCGCGCTGACCCTGGCCGACAGGGAGTACCAGATGCTGCGCCGTGCCGCGCTGGATATCATCACCGCGCTGGGCGTGGAGGGCGGCTGCAACTGCCAGTTCGCCCTGAACCCGGACAGCTTTGAATACGCGGTCATCGAGGTCAATCCCCGCGTGAGCCGCTCCTCGGCGCTGGCCTCCAAGGCCACGGGCTACCCCATCGCCCGCTGCGCCGCGCAGATCGCCATCGGCTACACGCTGGATGAGCTGCGCAACGCCATCACCGGCCAGACCTGCGCCTGCTTTGAGCCCGCGCTGGATTACATCGTGTGCAAGGTGCCGAAATGGCCCTTCGACAAATTCGTGTACGGCAAGCGCACCCTGGGCACGCAGATGAAGGCCACCGGCGAGGTGATGGCCATCGGCACGAGCGTGGAGCAGGCGCTGATGAAGGCCGTGCGCGGCTGCGAGATCGGCTGCGACACCCTGCGGATGAAGGGCATGGCTGACCTGACGGACGAGGCGCTGCTGAAGCTCATCGGCGACTGCACCGACCAGCGGCTGTTTGCCGTGTACGAGGCCATCGGCCGGGGCATTTCGCTGGAACAGCTGCATGGAATCACCCGCATCGACCTGTTCTTCCTGCATAAGTTCAAAAAGCTGTATGAGATGGAGACCCGGCTGGCGGAGGGCGGCCTCGATGCGGAGACGTATCTGGCGGCCAAGCGCATGGGCTGGCCGGACAGGGCCATCGGGCGCCTCTCCGGCGCGCCGCTGCCCGCGCACCGCGACCCCGTGTACAAGATGGTGGACACCTGCGCCGCGGAGTTCGCCGCCGAAACGCCCTACTTCTACGCCACTTATGATGACGAGAACGAGGCGGAGGAATTCCTCGCCGAGCGGGAACGTCAGGGCAAAAGGAAGCCCTGCGTGGTGGTGCTGGGCTCCGGCCCCATCCGCATCGGCCAGGGCATCGAGTTCGACTACGCCAGCGTGCACTGCGTGCGCATGCTGAAGCGCGCCGGCTACGATGTGGTGATGATCAACAACAACCCGGAGACCGTATCCACCGACTTCGATACCGCCGACCGCCTGTACTTCGAGCCGCTGACGCCGGAGGACGTGCTGGGCGTCATCGCCACGGAGAAGCCCGTCGGCGTGGTGGCGGCCTTCGGCGGACAGACGGCCATCAAGCTGACCCACGCGCTGGAAAAGGCCGGCGTGCGCATCCTGGGCACCTCCGCCGACATGATCGACGCCGCCGAGGACCGCGAGCGCTTCGACGCGGCGATGGAAAAGTACGGCATCAAGCGCCCCCAGGGCCGCACCGTGCTGACCTGCGAGGAGGCGCTGAACGCCGCCCACGAGCTGGAATACCCCGTGCTGGTGCGCCCCTCCTATGTGCTGGGCGGCCAGAACATGATCATCGCCTACACGGATGACGACATCATCGAATACATGCGGATCATCCTGGCCCAGGGCATCGAGAACCCCATCCTCATCGACCAGTATCTGATGGGCGTGGAGTGCGAGTGCGACGCCATCTGCGACGGCGAGGAGGTGCTGATCCCCGGCATCATGGAGCACATCGAGCGCTCCGGCGTGCACAGCGGCGACTCCATCGCGGTCTATCCCGCCTGGAACCTGAACGGCGTGATGACCCAGCGCCTGCTGGAGGTCACGCGGAACATCGCCCTGGAGCTGGGTACCGTGGGCCTCATCAACATCCAGTACATCGTGTATCACAACGAGGTGTATGTCATCGAAGCCAACCCCAGGGCGAGCCGCACCGTGCCGTACATCAGCAAGGTGACCGGCGTGCCCATGGTGGACCTGGCCGTGCGCTGCATGCTGGGCGAGCGCCTCGCGGACATGGGCTACGGCACCGGCCTGTACCGGCAGAGCGCCTACTATGCCGTGAAGGTCCCGTGCTTCTCCTTTGAAAAGCTGCCGGATGTGGACACCCACATGGGCCCGGAGATGAAATCCACCGGCGAGGTGCTGGGCCTGGGCTCCAGCCTGCGGGAAGCCATCTACAAGGGCATGGTGGCCGCGGGCTACAAAATGAGCCACAGCGGCGGCCTGCTGATCACCGTGCGCAACGCCGACAAGGCGGAGGCGGTGGATACGGCCCGGCGCTACGCGAAGCTGGGCTTCACGCTCTACGCCACCGACGGCACCGCCGCCGTGCTGAAGCAGCATGGTCTGGACGCGGAGATCGTGGCGCGGCAGGAGATGCTGCCGCTGCTGGAGACCGGCCGCATCCAGTATGTCATTTCCACCTCTGACCATGGCCGCGATCCGAAGAACACCTTCGTGCAGCTGCGCCGCAAGGCGGTGGAGCGCGGCATCCCCCACTTCACCAGCCTGGATACGGCGGGCGCCCTGGCGGACGCCATCCGCAGCCGCTATTCCCTGGAGAATGTGGAGCTGGTGGACCTGAACGCCATGCGCGCGAAGAAGCGCCGTCTGCGCTTTGTGAAGATGCGCGGCGCCGGCAACGATTACCTGTATTTCGACTGCTTCGATCAGACGGTGGACAGCCCGGAGTACCTGGCGGTGCGCCTCTCCAACCGGAAGAGCGGCATCGGCAGTGACGGCATCGTGCTGATCGGCCCGAGCGCCGTGGCGGACGCGTCCATGCGGACCTACAACGCCGACGGCAGCGAGGGCCTGGCGGCCGGCAACGCGCTGCGCTGCGTGGCCAAGTATCTGTATGAGAGCGGACGCGTCCGCAAAACGGAGCTGACGGTGGAGACTGCCGGCGGCGTCCGCCGCGCCCGCTGCTTCGTGCGCGACGAGAGCGTGTTCTCCGTGCTGGTGGATATGGGCTGCCCGGCCTTCGCGCCGGCGGATGTGCCCGTGCTGCTGGAGGGCGACCGCGTGCTGCGGCGGCCGCTGACACTGGCGGGTGAGGAGCGGATCGTCAGCTGCGTGAGCATGGGCAACCCCCACTGCGTGATCTTCACCGCGGATGTGGCCCGGGTGCCGCTGGAAACCGTGGGCCCGCTGATCGAGCACGATCCGCTGTTCCCGCAGCGCGTGAATGTATCCTTCGCGGAGCTTGTCAGCCGCAACACCCTGCGCATGCGCGTGTGGGAGCGCGGCATCGGCGAAACGGTCGCCTGCGGCACCGGCGCCTGCGCCGCGGCGGTGCTGGCGGTGGAAAACGGCCTGTGCGCCCGGGACGCGGATATCCTGATCCATCTCCCCGGCGGCGAGCTGACGGTGCGCTACGACCGCGCCGGCCATGTGTGGCTCACCGGCGACGCTGTGACCGACTTTGAGGGCACGGTGGAGGTGTAAGGGTACTGCGGTGAGGGCGGCAACAGGGCAATGCTACTGCTCAGGCCCCTGCAGCTGCCGTTGCCGTTTGAAGCCCTGTTTGCAACAATTTTATATGGCGTAGCGCATTGTTGACTTCAGCCCTGCGCCTGCGCGTTATCTTACAGGACCGTCCCCGGCGCCCGCTTTACCCGCGTGGGAAAAGCGGGTGAAAAGGACGCCGGGGGGCGCAACGG
>R14__coassemble_597_pt1 | contig 23451 bp, 22 predicted proteins | sample R14__metabat2_high_PE_015 | metagenome-assembled genome bin R14
GCGCAGCGGAGGCTGCGCGCCCCCGCTCGGCCTCCATATTGGACGTGTCGGCAGCTGGACCGCTTAACCCGATGGAGCGAGGCGGCCCGGGGTCCGGGGGGCGCACCGGGGCCCATGTCGACGTCCGTTGCGCCCCCCCCGGCGTCCTTTTCCCCCTCGTCTGAAAAAAACCCACGCGGGAAAAGTGGGTGCCGGGTACGGTCCTCTAAGATAACGCGCAGGCGCAGGATTCAAGTCAACAATGCGCTACGCCATATCAAAACCGTTGCGGACAGCGCTACAAACAGCAACGGCAGCGGCCGGGGTCTGAGAGTAACCGCGTGGCTGTAAATATACGGTAAATTCCCTCGCGGCACTCTTGACGCATCCGTGTCTCCGGCTGTAAAATAGACAATGGTATCAAATGCAATCACGGAGTGTAAGCATCATGAAAAAGAATGTTCTGATCCTGGCGGTGCTGGTGGCGCTGATCGGTGTGGCGGCGGTGGCCGGCCTCATCAGCCGTCAGCCCGCGCAAACGCAGGAGCTGGCCTCCGCGCCCGCCCTGGTGACCACCGACGGCACCGAGCTTCCCACCCTGAGCCTGCCCCTCAACAAGAGCACGGACGCCAACGGCAGCCGCGGCCTCAAATGGCTGATCGCCGGTGCCTCCGCGGAGGAGGCCGCCGCGGAAACGGAAGCGACTCCGTCCGACGAGACGGAGGCATCGGAGATGACCGTGGAGGAAATGCGCGAGTACATCATGAACTACGCCCAGGCGTATCTCGTGGTGACCATCGGCAATTATACCTACGCGCCCATCGCGCTGCTGGATGAGTATGATATCCCGATCCAGCAGACCACCGGCGAGGAGAACATCCTGCACGTAACGCCCACCAGCGTGGTGATGGCGTCCTCCAACTGCGAGGGCCAGGACTGTGTGGACGAGGGCGAGGTCAATATCGAAACGATGAACGACCGCATCCTGTACAACATGATCCTCTGCCTGCCGAACCAGGTGTATGTGGAGCTGTACAGCAACGAGATGCTGGCGGACGCGCTGCTGGGCACCGCCGAAACCACGGAGGCTGAATGATGGCATCGAGACAGAACAGCCGTGACGCCGCGCAGCGCGTGGCCCTGTGCGGCCTGCTGACCGCCCTGATGCTGGTGCTGGGCTACATCGAAAGCATGATCCCCATGGGCACCATCCCGGGCATCAAGCTGGGCCTGAGCAACGGCGTGCTGATCTTCGCGATCTACATGCTGGGCATTCCCGTGGCCTGGGCGCTGATGGTGGTGAAGGTGGTGCTGAGCGGCCTGCTGTTCGGCGGCGTCAGCACGATGATGTACGCCTTCGCCGGCGGCGTGCTGTCCATGCTGGTGATGAGCCTGCTCTCCCGCGTGAAGGATGTGCACCCGGTGGTGGTGAGCATCACGGGCGGCGTGGCGCACAATGTGGGCCAGGTCGCGCTGGCCATGCTGGTGCTGAACACGCCGAAGCTGATTTATTACATGGCGATCCTGATGGCCGTGGGCTTCGGCTGCGGCCTGCTGACCGGCGTGTGCGCCACCGCGGTGATGCGGCACCTGAAGCATATCCCCGGTGTGCGACCCCGTATCCCCGACCCAGCGGAACCCGCACGGAAGGAGCAATGAAACCATGATGAGCGCCGAAACCCATACCAGGCGGCAGCTGCCCCGGATCCTGCTGCTGCTGGCCGTGCTGCTGCTGACCCTGGCCTGCGCCACCGCCGCCCTGGCGGAAACGCGGGATCTGTAGGTCATTTTCAACGGCACCGGCAGCGACGCCGATCCGGAGATGCACTTTACCGTGCCGATGGACGATACCTGGTTCAACGCCCCGTCCTCCGAGTACAACCACAATCTGGCGAGGCTGTCCATGGGCATGGCGGGCTCGGCCTTCCGCTGCTCCGGCACCAAGGAGCTGCAGGAGAAGGACTGCGATATCCGCTCCTTCTTTGCCCAGGCGGGATTCACGAACTATGAGCAGGAGCAGTATGATATCGTGCCGACCATCGATACCATCGCCACCGCCATGGCCATGAAGAAAATGACCGACGAGAACGGCGAGGAGTACACGCTGATCGCCATCGCCGTCAGCGGCTATGGTTATGAGAACGAATGGATGTCGAACTTCACCGTCAGCGACCAGAATGTGCACAAGGGCTTCAACTCCGCCGCGCAGAAGGTGCTGGAGCGCTTCGACGCCTACCGTGCGAAGTACGCGCCCGAGGGCCGCGTGAAGGTGTGGATCTCCGGCTACAGCCGTGCCTCCGCCGTCAGCAACCTGACCGCGCACTATCTGCTGATCGAGACCCACAGCGGCCTGGACGACGACGATATTTTCGCCTACTGCTTCGCCGTACCGGCCTGCACCCGCGCCCCCGTGGCGCATCCGCAGATCTTCAACATCTGCGGCAGCTTTGACCCCGTGCCCATGATCCCCTTCTCGGAATGGAACTACGGCCGCCACGGCATCACCCGGTATATCACGGCCATGGAGGTCGACCTTGATTACAGCCTCAAGACCCCCGGCGCCGCGGCGGTCTACGAGCGCGCCTCCGGCGGCATGAAGTTTGCCTCCAGCCAGGAGGGCAACTGGTTCATCCACAAGGTGCTGGAGATGCTGTACGCCATCATCCCGACCAGCGAGAGCTACTCGGTGGAATTCCAGCAGGCCGTGCTGGACGCCTGGGTCACGAAGGGCTCCGCCGTCGACAAGCTGAGCGTGCTGATCGACGAGGTCGGCGCGGCCGCGGGGGACAAGGACGCCTCCAGGGAGCTGGGCGACATGCTGTCCCTGGTGGAGCAGTGCGCCTACAGCAGCATGCTGGAGACCTTCGGTGTGGATAACTCCAGCCTGTCCGATCTGCTGACCTCCGGCCTCGGCATTGCCCATGAGCATTTCCCGGGCGTGTACATGGCCTGGCTGCTGTCCACGGACGAGGACGAGCTGTTTATCCATGCGAACGGCGGCACACGCGTCGTGGGCTCCACCCTGATGTGCGCCGTGGTGGAGAACGCGACCACCGGCGAGGTGCTGTTCGATACCAACAATGATGCCGTCAAGGACACCATCGGCATCATCAGCACCCTGGAGATCGGCTCCGAGGATATCATCAACCTGCCCTACGGCACGGAATACCGTGTGACGCTGTGCATGATGGGCGGCGCCACGCAGCTGGCCGTGACGAACTACACCATCGGCACGATCGCCACGGAAACGCTGGCTACGGACGCCTTCACGGCGAATGACTTCGAGATCGTGACCATGCTCGTTCACGCCGACGGCTCCGTTGAAGCCACCCGGGAGGACGGCACGCCGCTCGTTTTTGAAACGGGCCATCTGGACGGCAGCGTGATGCAGGAGCTGAAGCTGGCGGGCAACTACGCCGCGGATTTCACGGTCACCCTGGTGCTCCAGGCGACGCTGACCATGGTGCCGAAGATCGTTGCCATGGTGCTGCTGGTGCTGTATCTGCTGACCATCGGCATCGCCAAGCTGATCCGCAGGAAGAAGATGGTCAATACCGCCGTGACCTGCAACATCGTGGGCCGCGTGCTGATGTACATCTGCGGCGTGGCCTGTCTGCTGATGCTGCAGATCGAGCTGCGCTATGTGGCCGCCACGGTCAGCAGCTGGATGAACGGCTCCAACGCCATCCGCGCGATGATCGCCAACATGCTGAATTACGGCACACTGGCGGGCGAGCTGATCAACGCGCTGCTGATGTCGATCATGGCGTGGCTCTGCTTCCGCAGCCCGGGGCACAAGCGCAGCCACAGCCGCTGCCGCCGTATGGCGCTGCTGCTGCTGGTGATGAACCTGCTGGAGGCCCTCTGGGAGCTGATGGATTACGAGGAGCTGGAACGGGAAACCATCGGCGGTATCGTGCTGATGGTGGGCATCCTGGTGGCGCTGGCGGTCACACGCGTCGGCCGCAAGCTGAAGGAGGACGGCAGCGATGCCTCCCGCCCGACGCAGCCGAAGCTGGTGCGCAGCGCGGACGATGTGCTGGAGCGCTTCTGAGAACAAAAGCTTGCGGGGTACCGTGCGGTGCCCCGCTTTTTCGGAAAGGGAGGGCGGAGGATGCGCCCGATGGACGACATGCTGAGGTCGGCGTCCGGCCGCGTCAGCTTTCATATGCCGGGGCACATGGGCCGCGCGCCCTTCGGAGAGGGACAGGCGCTGTACGCGCTGGACACCACCGAGCTGCCGACCACGGATGATTTCTATGGCGCCTCCGCGGGCATCGCGCAGGCGCAGGCCCTGTACGCGGCCTTCGCCGGCGCCGGCGCGACGCTCTTCCTGCACAACAGCACCACCGCCGGCATCCACGCGATGCTGGAGATGTACGCCGGGGAGGGCGATACCGTGCTGCTGCCGCGGAACGCGCATCTGTCGGCGACGGCCGCCTGTGTGCTCGGCGGCATCGAGCCGGTGTGGATGCCCGTGACCGTGACGCCGGACGGCTACGCGTATGTGCCGGAGGATACGGTGCTGGCGGCGCTGGAAACGCATCCGGAGGCGAAGACCGTGCTGCTGACCCGGCCGGATTACTACGGCGGCGCGGTGCCGATGGCGCGCATCGTGAAAAAAGCCCGCGCGATGGGCATCCGGGTGCTGGCGGCGGCGGCCCCGGGGGCGCACTGGCGGGGCATGGCGGCGCCGGTCGCCGCGGGTGTCGGGGGGGCGGACGCCTGGGTGCAGAGCGCCCACAAAACGCTGCCGGCCTTCACGGGCAGCGCGGTGCTGAACCTGCGGGACGCCGCCGACAGGCCCGCGGCGATGCGCGTGCTGCGGCGGGAGCAGACCTCCTCGCCGAGCTTCCTGCTGCTGCGGTCGGTTGACGACGCCCGGGCGTGGATGACGGAGCACGGCGCCTGCGCGCTGCGACGCCTGACGGAGAGGCTGGCATAGCTGCGGGAAAGGCTGCCGGTTTGGGGCCTGGCCGACGCCCATGCGCTGTGGCGGGATACGGGGCTGGATTTCGACCCCACCCGGCTGGTCATATCCGTGCCGGAGGGCGCGGAGCGGCTGGAAACGCATCTGCGGCGCAGCGGCATCGATATCGAGATGCGGGACGACCGCCGTGCGGTGCTGATCACCACGGCGATGACGGAGGAACGCGACATCGACGCGCTGGAGGCCGCGCTGGAAAAATATCAACACGGGTCGCCGATGGAATCGCGGCCTGTCACGCTGCCGGAACTGCCGGAAAAGGTCATGGGCCTGCGGCGGGCGGCGATGGCGCCGTCGGAAGCGGTGTCCTTTGAGCGGGCGGAGGGACGGATCGCCGCGGCCTCTGCCGGACTGTATCCGCCCGGGGTGCCGCTGGTGGTGCCGGGCGAGCGGATCGGCCGGGCGCAGCTGGAGGCCCTGCGGGAAGCGGGGGAAAGCCGCCGCTTCGGTACGGAAGGAGAGGGAGTACTGTGTGTGCGATGAAATGTGTGGTCTTTGACCTGGACGGTACGCTGACGGAATCCGCGGAGGGCATTCAGAAGAGCGCCGTATACGCGATGGAGAAGATGGGTCTGCCGCGCCCGACGGACGACCAGCTGCGGCAGATGATCGGCCCGCCGCTGCGCTGGTTCTTCGGCGAGCTGCTGGGGCTGAACGAGGAGGACACCACCACCGCGGTGAAGTGCTACCGCGAGCGGTATTTCACCGTCGGCCTGTTTGAAAACAGCGTGTATCCGGGCATCCGCCGGGTGCTGCGCACGCTGAAGCGCGAGGGCTGGTATGTGGCGGTGGCCACCGGCAAGCCGGAGGAGCCGGCAAGGCGTATCCTGCGGCACTTTGGCCTGGACCGCTGGCTGGACAGCATCGTGGGCACGGGCGACCGTCACGGCGCCGAAAAGGAGGACCTGATCCTGGCGGCGCTGCCGGAAAGCCGGGACGAGGCCTGGATGGTCGGCGACCGCCTGTTCGATATCGAGGGCGGCAGGAAGGCCGGCACGAAGACCATCGGTGTGACCTACGGCTACGGCACCGAGGAGGAGCTGCGGCAGGCCGGCTGCGACGAATGCGTCGATTCGCCCCAGGGCATCCTGGACGTGCTGTGTCCCGGCGCGGCCCCGGTGCCGGGCATGTTCCTGAGCATGGAGGGCCTGGACGGCTGCGGCAAATCCACCCAGCTGGCGGCGCTGCGGGAAGGTCTGACCCGCTGGGGCTATGAGGTGGTGTGCAGCCGCGAGCCCGGCGGCAGCCCGCTGGCGGAGATCATCCGCGGCGTCATCCTCGACCCGAAGAACACCGCCATGACCGCCGAAACGGAAGCGCTGCTGTACGCGGCCTCCCGGGCGCAGCATGTGCGCGAGGTCATCCGTCCGGCTGTGGCGGAGGGAAAGCTGCTGCTGAGCGACCGCTATGTGGATTCCTCCGTGGCCTACCAAGGCGGCGGACGGGAGCTGGGCGTGCAGCGGGTGCTGGACATCAACGCGCCCGCGGTGGACGGCACCATGCCCCTGGCCACGGTGTATCTGGATATTGACCATGTGACTTCGCTGAACCGGCGTCACGCGGCCACGGAGCCGGACCGCATCGAGCGGGAGGGCGGCGCGTTCTTCGCGCGCATCGAGGCGGCGTACCGGGAGCTGATCCGCCGTGACCCGGAGCGCTTCATCGTTATCGACGCGTCGCGGGATATCGAAACCATCAGCGCGGAGATGCTGGAGCGGGTGCTGGCGCGGCTCGCGGAGGCGGAAAATGAGTGAAACGATCGTGGTCGGCATGTCCGGCGGCGTGGATTCGTCGGTGGCGGCGCTGCTGCTGAAGGAGCAGGGGTACAACGTCATCGGCGTGTTCATGAAAAACTGGGAGGAGAAGGACGAGAACGGCACCTGCACCGCGGAGAACGACTGGCGCGATGTGCGGGAGGTGTGCGATCTCATCGGTATCCCGTACTATTCCGTCAACTTTGCCCGGGAGTACTGGGACCGGGTCTTCTCCTACTTTCTGAAGGAGTACCGCGCCGGGCGCACCCCCAACCCGGATGTGCTGTGCAACCGGGAGATCAAGTTCCGCGCGTTCCTGGATTTTGCCATGCAGCTGGGCGCGGACAGGATCGCCACGGGGCATTTCGTGCGGACGAACGAACACGGCGACCTGCTGCGGGGGGCCGATCCCAACAAGGACCAGAGCTACTTCCTGTACATGCTGAAAAACAGCCAGCTGAAGAAGGCGCTGTTTCCGGTGGGCGGCATGACCAAGGCGGAGGTGCGCGCCGTGGCGGAGGCCCACGGGCTGCCCGTCAGCCACAAGAAGGATTCCACCGGCGTGTGCTTCATCGGCGAGCGGAACTTCAAGAAATTCCTGTCGGAATATCTGCCGGCGCAGCCCGGCGACATGGTGGCCCCGGATGGCACCGTGGTCGGGCGGCATGACGGTCTGATGTATTACACCCTGGGCCAGCGGCGCGGCCTGGGCATCGGCGGCTGCGGAGATGGCCGCAGCTGGTTCGTCATTGGCAAGGACCTGCCCGGCAACCGGCTGCTGGTGGCCCAGGGCGAGGATCACCCGATGCTCTGGTCCACGCTGGCGGAGGGCTCCGGCGTGACCTGGATCGGCGACGCCCCGGCGCCGGACGGCGTGCCCTTCCGCTGCACCGGCCGCTACCGCTACCGCCAGAGCGATCAGCCGGTGGAGATCACCGTGCACGGCGATACCCTCACGGCCCGCAGCCTGGTGCCGCAGCGCGCGGTGACCCCGGGCCAGAGCCTCGTGCTGTACGACGGCGAAAAATGCCTCGGCGGCGCGGTCATCGATACCGTGACGGATGCCGGCGCCTGCGGTCCTGTATAACGCAACAACAAAACGGAGCTGCCACACGGCGGCTCCGTTTTTTGGAAGAAGAAAGGATTTATTCCTCCGCCTCCAGCGCCAGCAGCTGATTCTGCCGGGCCAGGCGCAGGCCATGGTACACGAAGTGGTTCGGATAATCGTGCCGGATGATCCAGGCGTAGCGGGTCTCGGGCTTCAGGAACTTTTTCTCCTCGAAGGCCAGCACATCCAGCACATCATTGGGATAGGCGGCGTAGAAGGCCTTCATCTGTGCCAGCACCGCCAGCGCGGCGTCCGCCACGGAGGTGGCATGGCCGTCGGTGCCGACGATCTTGACGGTCTTCAGGTCGAAGTGCGCGGCATTCTTGAAGTTCTGCGCCGCCTGCACCTGATCCTTGCGGGTCAGGCCCTTCGGCGGGATGCAGGCCAGCCACACCAGCAGCAGCTGAGCGAATTTCAGATCGCGTTCATCCAGGCCGCACTCGCACAGGGGGTTCAGGTCCACCATGCGCAGCTCGATGTGGTCGACGCCCTTTTCCCGCAGCGTTTTGAGGTTGTTCTTCCCCTCGGGCTTCAGGCGGATGGGATAGTACAGCTCGGTGGGGAAGGCCAGCAGGCCGTCATCCACATAATACTGGATGCTGTCGGCGTAGCGGCGGATGTCGGTGTAATCGAACATGGGGGTGAAGTAGTTCCAGTAGCCCAGCTCGCTGCAGCGGACGGACGCCATGCCAAGCACGGCCTCGGAGCCCAGATGGCCCTTTTCCACATAGGAGGTGTCCATCACCGGGCTGGCGGCGGTCACGGCGGTCATGATCCAGCCGTAGAAGGCGGCGTTCTCCGCCACGTTCAGATACAGCTTCGATTTGTACTCGGAGAAATCCGCTTCGCCGGACAGGGCGAAATCGGCCCGCAGCAGCTCCTCGGCAAAGGAGTAGTTCACATGGATGCCGCAGAGGGTCATCTTGTAGCGGCCGTAGCGGTCGGAGAGATACTCGCGGTAGGCGGTCTTGGAGGCGTCCTCGCCGTAGAACTGCGCCACGGGCACGTCCCGCTCATCCAGGATGAAGGGCGGATTGGACAGCGGCCAGATCAGCTCCGCGGGCTTCAGGCCGGCCAGGGTGCGCTGGATGCGGCGGCTGTAGTACAGCAGGCTCTCGATAGCCTCGTGCGCGCTGTTCACCACGGGGGTGTTGATCTCCGTCTGGTTCTCGCAGAAATCGCGCACGATGTGCTTGTCATCAAAGGGGTGCGGCGTGTGCGCGAAGTTGCCCTCGGGCGTAACGCGCAGGCTCTCCTTTTCCAGGCCGAAGCAGCCCTTCAGCAGCAGGGAGCATACGGCCGGGTCGTTGATATGCAGCATGATCGTTTTCCTCCGGTATCAGTGTTCGGTGGACTGGGCCAGCAGGTGCGGCATGTGGTACAGGATCTGCTTGTACCACCAGGGCCAGTCGTGATCCACATCGAAGCCCCACAGGTCGCACCAGCCGGGGATGTGCTTCCGCTCAAAGATATCGCGCATGATGCGGATGGTGCGGTTGCTCTCCCGCTCCCAGTTGCCCTGGCCCACCACCAGGATGATGGTCTTTTTGCGGTACTCCTCCAGCCAGGGGTGATCCTCCGGCATATTGGCCAGGAAATGCACCGGCGAATTGTTGTACAGGGTGCTGTTGCACCAGCCGCCCCAGAAGTGCGGGGTATCGTAGCAGCCGGAGCAGCCCAGCATGCCGGCGAACAGCTGCGGCGCGCGGAACAGCACGATGGCCGCGTGGCTCGCGCCCAGGGAGAAGCCGGTGACATAGGGCAGCAGTCCGGTGTGGTTCACCTCATGCACCAGCGGCACCAGCTCGTTGACGATGTAGCGGTAGTAGCATTCCTGCACCCAGGCGCGGTGCTCCTTGTCGCCGTCCAGGTCGGAGAAGGACTCCCGGTCCACCGTGTCCACGGAGAACAGCTGGATGCGGCCGCTTTCGATGTATTCGCCCAGCACCTCGGGCATATGGAAGCCCTCCCAGTTGTCGCACATGCCGTCCTGGCAGGGGAAGGCGATGATGGGCCAGCCGTCGTGGCCGTGCACCAGCACGTGCATATCCCGGTCCAGCTCGTTGCTGAAGCGGGTGATCAGCTCACGCTTCATTCCGGGTCACTCCTTCCGGGCCAGCATGTAGGCCACCTGCGCGTCGCGGGTCTCCAGGGACTCGGAGCGCAGCAGCCAGGCGTGGTCGCCCATTTCGCCGGCCAGCACGGGATCCACATCCATTTCCTCCAGGATGGTGCCGCCGGTGGATCGCACATAGTCCCGCACCTCTTCGGGGGTGTGGGCGTAGGGGATGACGTTCTTGCGGCCCACATGGGTGATGTAGTGCCGGAATTCGGAGGACATATAGCAGGTATCGTACAGCAGGCTGTCCGCCCAGATGGTGTACACATCCGTATCGTAGGCGAAGTTCATCTTGTCCGGGATGCGGCCGCCGGGGGCGCGCATGTTCACCTCCAGGCCGACGATGTCGCCCTTTCTGCCCAGGCCGGGCTTGTCCTCATCCAGCCGGAAGAACTCGAAGTGGAAGAACTTGCTGCGGGTGTCGAACTCCTTCAGGATGCGCTCGCCGGCGTCGCGCAGGGCGGCGTCCGGGGCCTGGCAGTAGCTGACCACGTCCTTCGCGTCGTTCACGGCGTCCATCAGGCTGACGGGCAGGCACTGGCTGGCGCAGAACAGCACGTTTTTGTTCCGGTCGGTGATGCCGTCGAAGGTCTCCACGTGGCCGGGCACCAGCTCCTCCTCGATGAAGGGGATGTCATCGGGCTTGCCGGCCCAGAAATCCGCCATGGCCTCATCCGTTTTGATCTTGTAGGTGCTGGCGGCGCCGACGCCCTTGTCGGGCTTCACGATGACGGGATAGCCGACCGCGTGGGCGAAGGCCACGGCGTCCCCGAGGCTCCGGGGCAGCGTCCAGCGGGCGGTGGGGATGCCGGCGCGGGCGTAGGCCTCCTTCATGCGGCTCTTGCGGTTCATGGCCGCCATGTCCGCCAGCTTGGGGCCGGTGCAGATGTTGAAGTCCGTGCGCAGGCGCGCGTCCAGCTCCAGCCAGTACTCGTTCTCGCTTTCCACGAAATCGATGCGGCCGTACTGATGCGCAAAGGACGCGAAGGCGCGGTACACGGCGTCATAATCCTGCAGGCTGGGCACGGCGCGGTAGTCCGTCAGAGCGGCGCGGCAGTTGTCGCCGATGCCCTCCCAGGGGCAGTCGCCGATGCCCAGCACGGTGGCGCCGCGCTCCTTCATGCGGGCGCAGAACTGATAAAAATGGCGGGGATAGTGGGGAGAGATAAACACGATATTCATGAAGCAGTCCTCGCTTTGCCTTTTTCTGGGGATCGTTATGAACACAGTATAACGGTTTTCAGGCAAAAATTCAACTGCCGCCGCAGCCGCAAACGGGACGCGGGGCAAAGAATACATCAAAAAAACCGCTCCGGAAGGGGAGCGGTCGATAGATGGGTCATATGCCGCCGGCCTGCTGACCCCGGTCAGGGGTAAAGTAGGCGTAGCGGATCAGCTGGAATTCGTTGCCCTGGCGGGTGACTGTGCGCACCTTGCCCTCGCAGCGGAAGCCGAACTGCTCGAAGAGGAACCGGGCGCGGAAGTTGTCCCGCATCACCCAGGTATGCACCACGGGACAGCCCCGGGTGGCCATGTCCTCCACGGCGTACATCAGCAGCTCCTCACGGACCTCCGGGCTGCAGCCGGGCGTCAGCGCCACATCATCCAGCAGCGCGCAGCCGTGCTCATCGGGATCGGCGCCGTAGGCCACGTAGCCGATGAGCGTATCATCCTCCTCGGAGAGGATGATCTTTCGTTTGGGATTGTCGATCCCGTTCAGAAAATCGATATCGTAGGGGGTCGGGTCCAGCACCTGGAGTGCGCTTTCTGATACAAATCCCCGATACAGGTGCCGGATATAAGCTGTTTTCAGCGCGACGATCGCTTCCCGATCCTCCATGGTCGCTGTCCGCAGCATCCGTCTTCCCATGCTTACACCATCCGGATGCCGCTTTCGACCTGCTCCGCCTTGTACCGCTCCAGCAGGGCCTTGATGCGGTCGGAGGGCATCAGCAGCTTGGAGATGCTGCGGTCGTGGTTGATCGTGGCAATGATATAGGAGATGTACTTGCTCATGTCCGCCTCGTAGAACCAGGGGCGCTCGGCAAGCTCGGGTCTGCGGTAGGTCAGGTTGGTGGAGATGACGGCGTCGATGAGGCCGTCCGCGTAGGCCTTGTCGAACACCTCGACACCGTTGGTGAACAGCGCGAAGGTGACGGAGGCGAAGATGCGGTTGGCGCGGCGGGCCTTCAGCTCGCGGCAGAGATCGATGATGCTCTCGCCGGAGGAGAGGATGTCGTCGGCCACGAAGATGTCGCGGCCCTCGACGGACTCGCCCATGTACTCATGCGCCACGATGGGGTTGCGGCCGTTGACGATGCGGGAGTAGTCGCGGCGCTTGTAGAACATGCCCATGTTCAGCCCCAGCACGGAGGCGTAGAAGATGTTGCGGTCCAGCGCGCCCTCGTCGGGGGAAACGATCATCAGGTGATTCTTGTCGATGACAAGATCCTTGCGGTGATTCACCAGGGACTTGAAGATCTGGTAGGAGGGCATCACGTTCTCGAAGCCGCCGGTGGGGATGGAGTTCACCACGCGGGGGTCATGTGCGTCGAAGGTGATGATGTTGCTGACGCCCATGCGCTCCAGGTCCTGCAGCGCCATTGCGCAGTCCAGGGACTCACGGGAGGAGCGGCGGTGCTGACGGCCGCCGTAGAGCATCGGCATGATGACCGTGATGCGCTTCGCCTTGCCGTTGATGGCGGCGATGATGCGCTTCAGGTCCATGAAGTGGTCATCGGGACTCATGGGCACGGTCTTGCCGTACATATCGTAGGTGATGTTGTAGGCGCCGACGTCGCACAGGATGTAGATATCCAGGCCGCGGACGCTTTCCTTGATCAGGCCCTTGCCTTCGCCGTTGCCGAAGCGGGGGCACTTGATCTTGATCAGAAAATCCTTGCGCTCCAGGCCGGGCGCCACATGCATATCGCCGGGGAGGGTCTCCTCCGTGGCGGTGCGCCAGCGCAGCAGATACTGGTTGATTTTTTCGCCGAGCTCTTCCATGCCGGGCATGGCGATCAGCCCCAGGGGGCCGACGGGATAAGTCAGAAAAGAATCAGTGTTCCAGGTACTCACAAAGTCCGTCACACCATCAACCTCATTTCGATCGTCGTCACTGCCGACCGGCAGCTTTCGGTGACTGATTAGGCTTTCTGATTATATGCCATTCGCGGCGGTTTGAAAAGCGGCTTTGCCGAAAATCCGCGCTTTTCGACAAATTGCCCGGGTTTTTCCCAGAAAACACCAAATGTTCACGGGGTATTCACACGGCCCCGCGCCGGGGCTCAGCCGACCAGCGTGAGCGTACCGGCATCGGCGTCCAGGCGGAAAACACGGCCCAGCGGCAGCGTCAGCGTTTCGGACAGGTGACCGCACTGCAGTCCGGCCAGCACCGGCACGGAGAGACGCCCGCACAGCTCCGACAGGATCTCCTCCAGCGTCAGCCCGGCCTCGGGATGCTCCACCGTGCAGTCGGTAAAGCCGCCGAGGATGATGCCCGCGCAGTCCGTCAGTCTGCCCGCCGTGTACAGCTGGTGAAGCAGCCGGTCCAGCACATAGGTGCGCTCGCCGACATCCTCCAGGAACAGCAGCCTGCCGCGCACATCGAGGTCATAGCGCGTGCCGACGGCGGAGGCCACCAGCGTCAGGTTGCCGCCCACCAGCGGCCCCTCGGCCACGCCGCCGCGCAGCGCGAAGGCCGGCGGCTGACTGAAGTTGACAAGCTGCGCGTCCGGCGTGCCGCCCACCGCGTGCAGCAGGCTGCTCCGGGTGCCGTCATCCGCCAGGGCGGAGAGCCCCATCGGACCGTGGAAGGTGCACAGGCCGCATCTTTCGTGCAGGGCGATGTGCAGCGTGGTGATATCGCTGAAGCCGATGAAGGCCTTCGGATGGCTGCGGATCAGCTCCCAGTCGACGAGATCGAGCATGCGGATGCAGCCGTAGCCGCCGCGGATGCACCACACGCCGTCCACGGTATCGTCGGCAAAGGCCCGGTTCAGCGCGTCGGCGCGCTCCGCGTCCGTGCCGCAAAGGTAACCGTGGCGGCGGAAGCAGCTTTCATCCGTGCGCACCCGGAAGCCGAGGCTTTCCAGCTTTCGGGCGGCGGCGGCCACCTCGGCGGGGACATCCTCCGCGCGCACGGCGCCGCTGACGCCGATCATCATCACGGTATCGCCGGGGCGCAGCGGCTTCGGGATCGTCAGCCCGGCGGGGGTACGGTTCAGGGAAGACATAAGCTTCATCTCCTGCTTTCGTCCGGCCGGTTCACCGGTGCCGGAAGGTATAGGCGCCGGCCTGTTTTTTCAGCGGTGCCAGAAGGTATAGGCGCTGACCTGGGAAAAATCGAACAGCGTTACGCAGGTGCCCTCGATATCGAAGCAGCGGTAGGTATTGCCGCAGTCCTGCACGGTGTAGTCCTCGTGCCCCTTCGGCACGCCCAGGATCGCGATGGCCACGCCGCCGTCCGGGGGCAGCGCGTTGGAAAGCCGGCTGTCGTCCCCGGCTTCGATCAGCTGCTCAAAGGCGTCGTGGTAGTACGGGTTGCCGCCGCAGTGGATCACCAGGGGCATATCCAGCCACGCCCCAAGGGCCGGCAGCTGCTCCGCCGTGTAGCCGAAGGACCGCAGGGTGCCGATGTACATCATCACATGGAAGCCGGGATGGTCCACCATGATGAGGTCGCCGGGAGTCAGGGACGCGGCGACCTCCTCCCAGCTGTCCGGCAGCGGATGGCGCTCGCTGCACCACACATGCTGCCCGGCGCGGCAGTACGCGTCCTCCCGCAGCTCTGACAGCGTGCCGCTGAAGGGCGCGCCGCTGAGGGAATACGCGGACCTGATGAAGCCCACGCAGTCGAAGCCGGCCACATAGGCGCTGCCTTTGACATAATAGCCGGGAGAGCTCTGCCACGCCATGCGCGTGGAGTACAGCGGCAGACGCTCGGTCACCGTGCGGTAGCTGCGGCCGCCCCAGAAGTACGGTACGCCCATCGGCAGCACGGCGTCCACGCCCGCGCCGGTGATGGCGTTGTAGCGGGTCAGGAAGGCGTTGGCGGCGTCCAGCATGGAGAAGGCGCTGTCCATCAGGGCCGACCGTGTCACGGTGGCACCGGAAAGATCGGCGCCCGCCAGGCGCTCCGCCGCGGTGTCCGCCGTCACCGGCGCCAGGGACGCGGCGGTCATGAAGCCGGTGACGCTGCCGCGGCGCACATGGTAAACGGTATCGCTTTCGCCGGTCAGATAAACGGTATCGCCCCGGGAGAGGGTGACGCTTTCACCGTCCTCCGTCAGCAGCACGGCGGTATCGGCGGTGACCCACAGCGCGGCGTTGGCGGCGGTGAAGCTGCCGAGGGAAGCCACGGTCACGGCGCTGCCCTCCGCGTTCAGCAGCGCCCAGCCGGTCTCCGCGGGCAGCAGCCGCCAGGTGCCGACGCAGTACCGCTGGCGTACCAGGGTGCCGGCGGACAGGGTCCCGGTGCTTTCGACGCGCTCATCCGGCCACAGGCGCAGGGGCTCCTCCGCCGGAGCGTACAGGGTGACGCCGGGCAGCGGATCGGCCTCCAGCCGCGAGACCTCCGCCGCGCGGACATACAGGCCGGTCTCCTCCAGCAGCAGCCAGTCTCCGTTATCCTCCGTCACGGTCTCCGCCACAGTCAGCAGCAGCGGCGCTTCAACGGGGGAGTCTTCGCCGCCGCCGGGCGCGGCGTACTGAGCGGTCCCCGCCGGCACCAGCGCCAGGGACAGCGTCTCCGTCCGGGACACCGTATCCGCGGCGGATACCGGAAGATAGCCGGTGACGCCGTTCATGTCCACCGTGTAGCAATCGCCCCAGGTGCCGGTGACGTCGTAGGTCACATAGGGGAGCAGCGTGCCGATGACGGACGCGGTGGAGAGCGGCGTATCCGTCACGGCCGTTTCCGCGGTGACATACAGCGCGAAGGGCGGCACGGGCTTCGGCGTGAAATCCGCCGAAAGCACAAGGGACGCGTCGATATAGCCCGTCGTGCCGTCCGCCAGGGTCACATGCAGATACTCCGCGTAGCTGCCGTCCACCGTGAAGATCGTTTCCGCGGGCACCGTGGCGACGGATTTTCCACGGAACAGCGGCAGACAGCGCACGGATACATCCCCGGCGCAGTAGCCGGGCCACGGGTCGCAGGCCTCCGGCACGGGCTCGGGCACCAGGTCGTTGGCGAAGATGTAGCCGGTGCGGTCCTCCGACAGGGCGTAGGCGTACCAGCCGTTCTGTACAGGCGTCAGCGTCACGACGGTGAAGGCTTCCACGCTGCCGGCGGGGCGGCTGGCCTCGGGCTTTTCGCGCACGGATTTGCGCTCGGTGAAATAGCCGGTGACGGGCTGCGCGGCGTCTTCGGCCTCCTCGGCGGCGCCGGAGAACGGCAGACCGAGGACGAGCAGGCAAAGCAGCAGGGGAAACAGACAGCGAAGCGCTTTGTTCGGCAAGGGAGAGATCGCTCCTTTCTGTATGGCCGGATGAACTGACAGCAGTATAGCAAAGGAAGGCCCCGCGGGTCAATCACCGATTTTCGGCGGAACTGTGCGCAACGGTGGCCAAACGGCCGTCTTTTTCCCCGTGACAAGGACCGCTGCGCTGTGCTATAATGGCGGGGCGATCCCGAAAAACAGGAGGTATTTCCGATATGAGTATTCTGCAGGCCGCCATCCTGGGCGTGGTGCAGGGACTGACCGAGTTCCTGCCCGTGTCCTCCTCCGGCCATCTGATCCTGGCCCGGTGCGTCATGGGCATCTCCGACCTGGCGGACACCGGCGTGTACACGATGCTGGATGTGCTGCTGCACGTGGGCACGCTGCTGGCGCTGCTCATCGTGTTCTGGAAGGACTGGTGGGCGATGCTCCGCCATCCCATCCGCAACAAAACGCTGCTGCTGCTGTTCATCGCGTCCGTGCCCGCGCTGCTGGCCGCGGTGTTCCTGGGCGACCTGGTGGATTCCTTCTTCACCGGCTGGTTCCTGGGCGTCAGCTTTATGATCACCGCGCTGTTCCTCACGGTGGCCGAGCTGGTGAGCAGCCACGCGAAGCGCTGGGCCGACAAGCCCGGCGTCGGCCACGCCATCGCCATGGGCGTGATGCAGGCCGTGGCGCTGCTGCCCGGCGTGTCCCGCTCCGGCTCCACGCTGACCGGCGGCCTCTGCTCCGGCCTGAAGCGCGATGAGGCCGCGAAGTTCGCCTTCATGATGAGCGCCCCGGCCATCCTGGGCAGCCTGATCTTCGAGGGCAAGGACGCGCTGGAGGCCGGCTACCTGTCCCAGATCGCCCTGGTGCCGACCATCGTGGGCGTGCTGGTGGCGGCGGTCTGCGGCTTCCTGGCCCTGAAGCTGATGCTGCGGGTGGTGACCAGCTCCAGCCTGCTGTGGTTCGCCCTGTATGTGGCGATCCTCGGCTTCGTGGTGCTGATGCTGCAGCTGGGCGGCTTCGCGGGCCTGCCGGCGTTCGTCATCCCGACCCTGTAAAAGTGGTGTGAAAGTGGCAAATACAGCGTCTATCAGAACGATAGTGAACCGCAAAGTGGAATATAAGTGCAAAAAAATGCGCCGGGATCACGGAGAAGTGACCCGGCGCAGTTCTTCAAGATAGCGCTCCCCCAGGGGCGACAGGCGGCTGTCCTCCCGGGTGATGACGCCGATGCGGATGGTCTCATCCACCGCCAGCGGAATGGAAACGATGCTCTCGCCGCGCAGATAGCTGGGGCACATGCCGGAGGAGATGGTGTAGGCGTCCGTGCCGCTCATCAGGTCGGTGATGGTGCCCTTGTCGGTGACCTTGATGCTGCGGGCGTGCTCCATGGTGGAGAGGATCTCTTCCGAATAGTAGAAGGCGTTCTGGTCGCCCTGCTCATAGGTGAGGCAGGGGAAGCCGGCGATATCCTCCAGGGTGACGGTGTCCCGCCCGGCCAGCGGATGCTCCCGGCCGACGAAGATGTGCGGCCGCGCGGCGATCAGCTCCGTGAAGGTCATGCCGCCCTCCCGCAGCAGGCGGCGGATGAAGGCTTCATTAAAGGAAGAAAGATAGATGATGCCCATCTCGCTGCGCAGGGTGCGCACATCACGCAGCACCTCGTGGGTCTTGCCCTCGCGGAGGATGAACTCGTACTCCTCTGCTTCGCAGGAACGGATCAGCGCCACAAAGGCCGCCGAGGCGAAGGAATAGTGCTGCGAGGATACGGAAAACCGCTGCCGCGCGCCGGAGCGGGTGATGAAGCGGTCCTCCAGCATGGCGGCCTGCAGCACCACCTGCCGCGCGTAGCCCAGCAGCTCGGCGCCGTCCTGCGTGACGCTGACGCCGCGCCTGGAGCGCTTGAAGATGTCGATGCCGGTCTCCGTCTCCAGCTCGCGGATGGCGGCGGACAGGCTGGGCTGGGAAATGAACAGGGATTTGGCGGCCTCGGTGATGGAGCCCCGGTCGGCCACTTCCACGATATACTTCAGCTGCTGCAGCGTCATGCAAAAAACCTCCGTGGCGTTTGTTAAGGTCATTATAACAGACAAATTGCTTGATGACAAGCTGTAATATAGATAAAAACTATATCCAAACCTCGGAAATCGGTGCTTGCCTCCCGGAAAATGCCGCGCTATAATGGCGACGTTCTCAAAAAACAGCCCTGCGGATCCTGAGGATCCGGAAAAAGAAAGGAAGTACCCGCCATGAAGAAGTTCTTCGCCGTTGTGCTGGCCGCCGTGCTGGCCCTGTCCCTGGTGGCCTCCGCCTCCGCCCTGACCATCGCCGTGCCGAACGATCCCACCAACGAGGGCCGCGCCCTGCTGCTGCTGGAGACCCTGGGCCTGATCGATGTGGATGACAACGCCGGCATCACCGCCACCGCCGCCGATGTGGTCGACAACCCCCTGGGCATCGAGTTCGTGGAAGTGGAAGCTGCCATGGTGCCCAATGTGCTGGCCGATGTGGATTACGCCGTGATCAACGGCAACTACGCCCTGGCCGCCGAGCTGCCCGCCGCCCTGAAGTATGAGAATGCCGAGTCCCCCTACGTGAACGTCGTTTCCGTGAACGCCGGCAACGAGGAGACCGCCGAGGCCAAAGCCCTGGTCGCCGCCGTGATGAGCCAGCAGGTGGTGGACTTCTTCGCCTCCTATGAAGGCACCGCCATCTCCGTCATCGAGAACCCCACCGACGGCTATGATCCCGACGTGGATTACGACGCCCTGGCCGGCACCAAGCTGACCGTGGTCTGCACGCTGGATCCCCACTCCTATGTGCTGGAGATCGCCAAGGACATCCTGGCCGCCAAGGACATCACCCTGGACGTGGTCATCGTGGATGACTACACCACTCCCAACATGATGGTGGATGCCGGCGACGCCTTCGCCAACTTCTTCGCCCACAGCCCCTATCAGGAAGACTTCAACGCCAACAACGGCACCAACCTGGTGACTATTGCCGGCGTGCATGTGGAGCCCATGGGCCTGTATGCCGGCCAGCAGGCTGACCTGACCGCGCTGGGCATCGAGTAATGCACTTGCCGCTCAGACCTGCGGTCTGAGCGGCAGAACGGATTTTGCTGGTCGCTGCGCTCCCGGACGCAAAATCCGCAAGGAATCTCTTTTTGCTCCCGCATCGCAGGCGATGCTCCGCAAAAAGAGTCCTCGTGCCGGCAAAGCCGGCATTGCGGATTGAGGTCAAGAGGCTCCGCCCCTTGACGATTCCTGAAGTTTGCCGGTGACCAGGCAAGGCCCGCGTAACGATGAAAACGCTTGCAAGCAGCGGCTGTCTCTGTTATAATGAGACAGCCGCTGATTTTTATCAGCCGCCTGCGGGGCAGCGTATACGCGTTCCGGAGGCATTCCCGATACGATCCTGTGAAAGAGGGCCGGCTCATGATTGAACTGAGAAACCTGTCCAAGAGCTTCAGCACCGCCTCCGGGCAGGTGGACGCGCTCCGGGGCATCAACCTGACGATCAACAACGGCGACATTTACGGCATCATCGGCATGAGCGGCGCCGGCAAGAGCACGCTGGTGCGCTGCATCAACATGCTGGAGCGCCCCACCGAGGGCAGCGTGCTGCTGGACGGCCGCGATGTGGGCGCCATGAACAAAAAGGAGCTCCGTGACGTCCGCAGCCGCGTGACGATGATCTTCCAGGGCTTCAACCTGCTGATGCAGCGCACCTGCCTGCAGAACATCCTGCTGCCGCTGAAGCTGGCGCACAAGGCCGGCCCCGAGGCGGAGAAGCGCGCGCTGGAGCTGCTGGAGGTCGTCGGCCTGCCGGACAAGGCGAACGCCTACCCGGCGCAGCTGTCCGGCGGTCAGCAGCAGCGCATCGCCATCGCCCGCGCCCTGGCCACCAATCCCGAGGTGCTGCTGTGCGATGAGGCCACCAGCGCCCTGGACCCCAAGACCACCCATGCCATCCTGGAGCTGATCCGCGATATCAACAGCAAGATGGGCATCACCGTCATCGTCATCACCCACCAGATGAGCGTGGTGCAGGAGATCTGCAACCGCGTGGCCATCCTGGAGCACGGCTCCGTGGTGGAGGAGGGCGCCGTGAACGAGGTGTTCTCCAACCCCCGCGCCCGGGCGACCCGCAGCCTGGTGTATCCCGATATGGCGGAGGACGCCATGCTCACGCCGGAGGGCGGCCAGAAGGTGCGCGTGATCTTCAACGGCGCCGTGGCCTCCCGCAAGCCGCTGATCGCCTCCATGGCCATCGACTGCGGCATCGCGGCCAGCATCCTGGGCGCGTCCACCCGCAGCGTGGGCGACAAGGCCTACGGCTATATGCTGCTGGAGATCCCCGGCGGCCCCGATGAACTGGGGCGCGCGGTCAGCTATCTGAGCGCCATGCCGGATGTGGCTGTACAGGTCGAGGCGGAGTACGCCGCGAAGGAGGTGGGCTGATGAATTTCGCGAACGCTTTTACCGCGGAGCGCCTGCAGGAGGCCTGGGAGTGCCTGCTGAACGAGTTCCCCTTCGCCATCTGGGAAACGCTGTATTCCACCATCCTGGCCACGCTGTTTGCCATCATCATCGGCCTGCCGCTGGGCATCCTGCTGGTGACCGGCGAGGAACGCGGCATCCGTCCGCTGCCTCGCTGGCTGATGAGCTTCCTGAATGTGTTCATCAACCTGCTGCGCTCGGTGCCGTTCATCATCCTCGTGGTGATGATCATCCCGCTGACCCGCGTCATCGTGGGCACCTCCGTGGGCACCGTGGCCTCCATCGTGCCCCTGACGGTGGCGGCCTTCCCGTTCATCGCCCGACTGGTGGAAAGCAGCCTGCGCGAGATCAACCCGAACATCATTGAAACCGCCCAGGCCATGGGCGCCACCCCGATGCAGATCGTGTTCCGCGTGATGCTGCCGGAGAGCGTGCCCTCCCTGGTCACGAACTTCACCCTGGCCATTACCACCATCATGGGCTACACCGCCATGTCCGGCGCGGTGGGCGGCGGCGGTCTGGGCAAGCTGGCCCTGTCCTACGGCTATCAGCGCTACCGCTATGCCGTGCTGTACCTCGCGGTCATCGTGCTGGTGCTGATCACCCAGGTGATGCAGTCCTTCGGCACCTGGCTGGCGGCGAAGCTGGACAAGCGCCTGAAGAACTGACCCCACAGGCAGCGGCGGAAAAGCCCCGCTGCCTTCTTTCGCATTTTCCGGCGATCCGAACGGCGGATAAAAAAGGAGACGATCCGATGAATCTGATGGACTATATCACCTGGCGCGGCGATCTGACGGTGGACCGCGCGCCGCTGACGCAGGTCGACCACCTGATTATGGCCAACCTGATCTACAACGACCTGCGGAACATCGACTGGCCTGAGGGCGGCCTGACGCTGCAGGAGCTGGTGCCGCTGACGGATCTGCCGAAGCAGACCGGCAATATCTACTTTGAGCAGTGGCGCGAGCTGTTTTTCACCATGGCCGCGCAGCCCCGCTACCGGGAGATGCGCGTGCGGGACTATGTGGACGTGACCGACGAGGAGAAGGGCATCCAGTTTGCCGCCGCCACCTTTGATATGGGGGATGTGAGCTACATCGCCTACCGCGGCACGGACGCCTCCATTGTGGGCTGGTACGAGGATTTCTGCCTGGCCTTTGAAAGCCCGGTGCCCGCTCAGCAGGCCGCGGTGGATTACCTGACCGCCGCCGCCGCGAAAACGGGCAATAAGCTGGTGCTGACCGGCCACAGCAAGGGCGGCTGCCTGTCCGCCTACGCCGGTGCCTGCGCCCCGGAGGCGCTGCGGGAGCGGATCCTGCGGGTGTGCAGCTTCGACGGCCCCGGCCTTTCCGACGAGGTGATGGCCTCCGAGGGCTACGCCGCCATCCGGCCGAAGATCCTGTCTGTGATCCCGCAGAGCTCTGTGGTGGGCCTGCTGCTGGATTACCATACCGACTACACCGTGGTGCATTCCGTCAACAACGGCATCCTGCAGCACGACAGCTTCTCCTGGCAGATGGAGAATCCCTTCACCTTCACCCCGGAGGCGGATATCGACGACAGCAGCCGCATCATGAAGGAGGGCATGCACAACTGGCTGAAGGTCTGCTCGGCCGAGCAGCGCCGCGCCTTCACCGACGCCCTGTTCGAGACTATCGGCGCCACCGACGCCCACACCACCCGTTAGATCTCCGAGGAGGGCGCGAAGGCCGCGCGGAAGATGCTGGTGGCCGTGGCGAAAATGGAGCCCGAAAGCCGCAGCGCCTTCCTCAAAACAGGCGGCCTGATGCTCGGCAAGATCGGCGAGGCCGCGGCGGACAACGTCGGTGACCGTGTGAAGGAGGCCGCCCGCGACCTGGTGGTGGAGAAGCCGAAGGAGCTGCTGGAGAACGTGCACGAGGCGGCGAAGGAGCGCTTCACCGACAAGCCGGCCATGATCCCCGGCGAGGCGCCCGTGCTGACGGTGGCGGAGAGCCTGCCGGCACCGGAAGAAAAGCCCGCGGAAACGGCCGAAGCGCCCGCGCCCCAGCCGCGCCTGCTGGAAAATGTGCAGACGGCGGCCCGGGAGCTGGCCGAAAAGCCCAGGGAGCTGCTGGAGAACCTGCAGGAGGCGGAGCTGACCAAGGCTCTGCTGGAGAAGGTGCAGACCGCCACCCGCGAGCTGACGGAAAAGCCGAAGGAGCTGCTGGAAAACCTGCAGGAATCGGCCCGGGAACGCTTCAATGACAAACAGGCCCCCGCGCCGGACGCCGATCCCTTTGCCGCTTTGGACCACAAGCCGGAGATGCCCAGCCTGATGGAGAAGCTGGAGGAGCAGGAGGCCGCGGAGGCGAAGCAGGACGCCGCGGAAACGCCCGGCAGTCTGCTGGAGCTGCTGGGAAAGAAGGAATGACACGGAGCCGTCCAGGCCGGCATTGCGGATTGAAGTCAAGGTGCTGCGGCCCTTTGACAATTCCTGGGGACTGAGTGGTAACAAACGCCGCGTTACTGCTCAGGCCCCCTTGCACATAGGACCACCTGATTCCGGTTGAACTCCCTCAGTCGCCTGCGGCGACAGCTCCCTCGGGG